>Ga0181588_10000878_pt1 | contig 26721 bp, 19 predicted proteins | sample 071ome_26_FD_148607 | JGI IMG/M metagenome (GOLD analysis project Ga0181588, IMG submission 148607) | Coastal salt marsh microbial communities from the Groves Creek Marsh, Skidaway Island, Georgia - 071409BT metaG (spades assembly) | ecosystem: Environmental > Aquatic > Marine > Intertidal zone...
CCGCCATCACCCCCGCCGCCGAGCCCTCCGCCACCACCGAGCCCTCCGCCACCGAGCCCTCCGCCACCACCGAGCCCTCCGCCACCAAACCCGCCGCCGAGTCCGCCACCACCGAGTCCATTCATCGATACGGACGTCGATAACAGCACGGCTGTATCAAAGGAGGAATTCTCCGTCTACGCCGCGGCGAGATTGGAGTACGTAGACGCATTTATTGTGATTCCGGATGCGTTTTGGAACACGTTCGATGTAGATTCAAGTGGTGATTTAAGTTCGACCGAGTTTATGAACGTGGTTGCTGCGTTTCACAGCGGTGCTGTAGTTGGAACGCCGTGGCTCGTTTATCCCCTCGCGGAGACGAGTTACTTAACGAATTTCTACGCGAGTGATCTCGCGACGACAACAGGCCAATCCGCCATCGCGGCGGCGCCGAACCCAAACACTACCATGCCAGTTACCACAACGTCGTGGCAAATATGGTACGAAAACGTCACGGCCTCGTTTTCTGATTTTTCGTTTGCCTCGCCGAGTAGTTCGACTGACTTTGATGTTCTCGCGACTCTCGGCGTTGACGATGAACCGGAAATCAACCCAGCGATTATTCCTATGGTCGTTCGCACCGACGATGCCGGTCGAATTGTTTTGTCTGGTGACGAGGTTTCCTCGCAAGTTTCTGGTTTCGATGCTCTTTTATCTGCGTCATTTCCTATTGCTTCTGTGAATCTCAAATTGATCGCAACGGAGCAACTGTACGACGTGGTTCACGTTTTCAACACCGAGGACGAAGGTTACGATACCGAACAGAGCGAAACGATTACAAAGATTTCTCATCTTTCTGTCGCCGGGGTCGATATCCAAGATAACACCGTCGTGACCGTTTCAGGTATGGTCCGTTTCCCTGATTATAGAACATCTGACGTTGTGTGCGGTTTACCGTACGCGGTGATTAACGCCTACAGGCAACAATGTGGAAACGATGGTTCGTGTACTTACGAAGAAGCGGACGAATACACCGCCGACGCTTTGGGATACTTTGAGATTTCCGTCACCCCAGGAGATACGTACTTGTTTCACGCCTCGTACGGGGATCATAGCATCTGCTACTCGGAAGACGGATTCGACGCCGAGTGCTCCACAACGACGATCACGACCATGACTCTCGGGCCGAGCGAAGATACCGTAACCACAAACAGTTACGTCCTCCTCGAAGCGATCGACGGATCAGAAAGTATCGTTTTCTACGACACGACGGAACGCACCGTCGATGTCGGCTTATACGCCGGCGCGTGCGGAACGTCTTATGAAGGATACACCATGCTCATCACGCCCGCGAATGGGTGCGGTGCGGCGCTTAGCGTTACTGATACAGATATCAGTGGATGGACTCTTACGGACGCAAATACACCAAATATCCGCTATTGGCCGTACGCCGCGATGGATTACTACATTCAACTCGATGTCGCTCCAAGTGTATCTGCTTTGACAGAAACAGTAATTCTTTCGGATTCCGGTAATAGTGCCGCGACGTGTACGGCGCCTGGTTCGAACATACTCACGTTTTTCCGCGACAGAGACGAACTCGTTCGTACTTTGGGTTTTCTCGATACCGCGTACGCGACGGCGACGTACCAGTACCACGGGTATTTGTGCGCCAACCCGACTATCGGTTCCACTACGACGGTCACTTTTGCGGTTGACTGGCCATTGATTGATGCGGACGAGACGTGTCTCAACGCGGCTACTGCAACAAACCCTCTAACTTCCAGTCACATGATTGGTACGTCGAGTTCGACTGAACTGTCTTCGACCATCACCACGAAAAAATACGCGTGGTTGCAAGTCTTTGAGGCGCACTGCACTTCATTAGACGATTCGGGAAGTTGCGTGAACACATATTGCTCTACTTTCTCGTCCGAAACGAACACAGACTTAAGTATTTCGGTTCGTTTGAATGAAGACGTCGCGCCACAATTGAGCAATCTGTGCCATTCGAGCAACGAGCCAGACGATTCGTGCTACTTCAGCACCGTGGACGAGACAAGCCAATTTGTGCAATTCACCGATTCTGCAGGGGCTACGACTGATTATCGCGAAATCAACGCCGGGAGTGCCAAACCTAACTTGGTTTCTCCGTACAGACGCTCGATATTTTTTACTGTCGTTCGAAACGACGGGTGGTCCTCGACGACGACCGAGGTTGAGCGTGAATTAGTCGCGCTTGGGTCTAAAGTCCGAGGCGAAAGTTCAGATTATTCCGCGAGGTATACGAGTACTAAGGAGTTTTACGCGACGGCGCCTATTCGCGGATTGGTGTATGCGGTCGTTCACGATCCTCCGGGAGGAGATTCGTACGCGTCTATAGCGCAAGGAACGAACATTGAGCTCGAGCTCGGGTTGCTCACGACGCGTAGCGCTAACGTCGCTTCGAGTTGGTGCATGGATGCTGGAGTTGGTGTCGCAATCAGAACAAGTTTGGGTTTAAGTGCAGGTTCAGGCTATGTTAATGGTGAGATAAATTTTGACACCGCAAATCCGAACACGAATACAGATGGAATGGGATTTTCAGCGGGTATAGGCGGTGGTCGCGAAGAAGACGGACCGTCTGTTTCCGTTTCCGCAGAAACAGATAACGGATGGGACTTCCACATGACGTTGAATAGAAATCTTGATTCATCTTTAGACCCGGCGTTAGCCGGACGCCCCGGCGACGTTCTCTTAGGCGGCGGATTCGAAATCGTTTACGTAATGTCTGACATTCTCGATCTAGACGACGGTGCTTCTGACAATTGCTTGGCCGTGACCCAAGAAGTGGAGTGGTATCCGCGCAAACCTACGAGCTATATCATCAACGTGTTCACGATTGAAGACAAAATTCTTCCCGAGCTCGAATACTTGAGAGATGGGATTTTGGACGGAACAATTTCAAATAGTGATGCTGAGTTGGAGGCAGTATCTAGAGATACCGACGAAATCGCGGCTATTTGGGCCGATCGTTTGACAACGGCAATCACAGATTGGACGAACACTATAGATTGGACGACGCCGGATTTCAACCCGGCTTCGGCGACGACTGAACTTCTGAAAGACGCCGCAAAAACCTCTGCGGAAACCAAATTTGCAAACATGGCTGATTCATTCACTTCTAACACCGGCGTTTTTGGCGCGAGATTTAAGGAGAAAATAGACAAGGCGTACGGTGCGTATACAGGAAAGTCATCTTTGAGCGATTACACGTTTGATGAAGATTGGGATGATCTCGAACACGTTTGGGACTCGATGAGTAGTTCGTACGGTCGCGTATCTGGTTTGTCGGGTCTTTCGAACACGATGGGCATGATCACAGAGAACGTGGCCAAGGGAATCGTGGATGGTAATTCCGAAAATTCATACGCTAACGAAAATAGATGGAAGCCTGCCAAAGGCAGCTGGGTCGAAACTTATCAAAAGACTGGCACAGAAACGGGCAAGAACGTGTTCAATTCCGAAGAACCAAATAAGGCCTGGAGTCGCGGCATGAACGATCTGGCAATCGTGGACGCGTTTGAGAACGGTTTAGAGCCAAACACCGAAGATAGTTACGGAACTCCAATTTCCTCAAGCGAAGCCTTAATAACCAAAATGCAAACGATGGATATGATCGATTCGTCTGTTTTTGGAATGGATACCAAGTTTAATTTTGGGACCAGTAAAACGGTTTCGCAAACAATCGCCGGGACAGTTGTATCCGATACCGATCCCGCATCTGAGCCGAATTTGCCTTCGGATACCGCAACGACGGAAGAAAACGTTTATTTGACATTTTCCGGCGGTGGTCACGCGCTCGAGTTTTCCTCTTCCGTGTCAGATAACATCGACAGCTGGGGTTACTCGTGGTCGCTCGAGGCTGAATCCGAGATTACCAACAACATGGACATCGAATTAACGGCCGCTGTTGCCTACACGAACTGGCATTACCACGACTCGGGCGGGAAATCCGTCGCGCTCGAACACGCCATGGCGTGGGCGAAGTATGGTGAATTAGAAACGTCGTACACGTTGTCCGACCCGGATCACGGGGACAAATTTGTCATTCAAGTTAAATTCGATAAGCGTTTTGGAACGCCTATTTTCCAAACCATCGGCGGCGCGTCGAAGTGTCCGGGCGAGCCGAACACGATGTGGCGAGAACAAGGTCTGGAGCTCTCTATTGCTGCCGCGGATGGCATAAATAACGAGTTCATTGCACCCGATGCGAGCGCTCTGTTTGATATCACGATAACGAACGAATCGCCTTATCGTGAGGGTCAAATTTTCGGTTTGCTCTTAACCAGTGGTTCGAACTACACCGGCGATACGTACGGCAACATGAAAGACTTGAACTTTATAATCAACGGTAACGACAAAATGTCCCCAATGGGCGATTTGTTTCACTTGCACGACATCCCTGCAACCGACGATGGATCTATGAGCGGTAATCTCGTCAACTCGGTCGTTTCGCTTCGCATAGAACGAGGCGCGATGGCGCACTCGTACGAAAGCATTGGTTTGACGTTAATCTCCGAATGCGAGTGGGCGCTATCGCGCAGTCAAATTTATCGCGCACCGATTTCACACACGGCGTATCTCGGCGATATCAAGTGGGAGAAGAAATGCCCGTCGGTGACTTGGGACGAAGGCACTTGGAACACGTACGCAAACTACGTGGCGTCGACGGAAACTTCCAATCTCTTCAACGTGACTTTGATGAACCCAGATCCTATGAATTTATGGTCGGACGATTACGTCGACGGAGATACAAAAGGAACGAATCACTTAGTTCACGAAGACGTTCAATTCATCCGTTTGCAATTTCGAAGACCTGGAACCGGGGAATGGATCAGCGCTTGGGAAGCAGGAGCGACTGATTCCGCAGATTTACAATGCTCGCAAGCGCGCGGCGAGGGATGCAGTTTCGAGTGGGATTTAGAAAACCAATACTTTCTGAACGGCTTGAAAGATGGCCCGTGGGAAATCAGAGCGAAAGTCTTCTGCTCCGGGTACGACTCGTTCGCGACGACGGACGTTCGAGGATCGGTAACGGATGATACTTTGTACATGATTGCCGACGTGACGAGCCCGTATCCGTCTTCTCACGAAGTGTACGGAAACGTTTTATTTGTCGATTTTTCGGAAGAAATTTCATGTCCGCAACTTGACTCCGATGTTTCTGCGTATTCCATCTCGAGAACTGCCGATTGCGACGGAAACGCCGTCGCAGACGGTACCGTGAGCAGCGCTGACATCTTGTTACACTACGCCTTTCAATGCCTCACAGACGAAACAAACGGAAGAAATTCGTGGACAATGACCATACCAATCTCCTCGGCGGCGTCTTCGAAAGCTGAAGCGGGCGAATATACGGTAGCAATCAACGACGGGTACCTCACAGATACCGGTGGAAACGGCGCGTCAAGTTTCACAATCACCGAATCTTTCGGATGCTCGTCGTCGTCGTCGTCGTCGTCGTCGTCGTCGTCGTCGTCGTCTACTGCGACTACGTCCGCAAAATTGGGCTCATCACAAAAATTGGGCTCATCAAACGGAACCAAGGACGCATCCTTTCTATCTCCGTCGAACAAAAATACCGCGTATTACATCGTCGTTGCGGCGGCGTTTGCGTTCGGGATGGTTGCGAGTCAAATGATGGCGTCGTTTACGCGCGACAAAAGCAATCGATTCGTTCGCAAAGAAGCATACCGCGAAAGCGCGGCGGAAGAATATCTCGTCCCTCTTCGGAGCGCGACAAAAAGCGAGTCGTCGGCGGCAAACGCTGCCTACGGCTCGAGCGACGACGGCGGCGGCGTAAAAGTCGTCGGAGCGGTCCTGTGATTTTAGCTTTGCTTTTGAATGCACTCGCTCGTTATACGGAGAGATTCGATTTTAGAGCGCGCTTTTTGTCGTTCAAATTGTTTTAATTAATGAAGAGTTGTCTCACTAGTATTTAGGGTTTGAACACAAAAAGGAATAAAATCTCAAACAAACTTTTGCGCGCTTTATCGCGATACGAAGAAGCTTTGACTTTGAAGAAGACGAAGAAGACCAATGCTTCAACGAGTCCCTTGTCTCTTCAAAAACACCACTCAAACTTCTTCTTTCTTCTCAAAGTCGTCCGTTTTGTCGACGAAACGATTTCATCAGGGAAAAATGACACCCCCTACGACGAAAGCGGCAACACCTTCTTCATCTTCGAGCGACGACGAAGCGAGGAAACCAGGCGTGGCCTCGAACGCAGAAATGCGTGACTTCCTCGAGCGAAACCAAGACGCGTCGAAGAAAATAACAATCGTAGACGCTCGAAACCCGGATTTTTCTGTCGAACCATCCGATGAACTCTGCGGGAGTGCAAACAACGGGACATTCCCAATCGCAGATTGCGGCACCGAGAAACGGCCAAACGCGCTGAATGCGCCGTTCGATAGAACGAAGAAAGCCTTGAGCGGATCGAACGTGGATATTTTGCAAACGTTCGGAAAGGACAGAGCGATAATCACGCACTGCGGAGGAGGTGGGAGAGGACAAAAAAGTAAAGAGTGGTTGGAGAAAGAAGGGTTTACGAACGTCGTGAACGGCGGCGGCCCGCAAGTGAGCGAGTTGTGGGATATGTTTGGCCATTTGTAAAAATGTTGCGAACGAATGAGAGCGCAATCAATGTTCGCATCGAGATGATGTGAAACTCTTTTACGACAAAAACGTTTTGATTATTCTTTAGAAACCACCATTTAGTAGAAACATCGTCGTCGCGCAAACTACAAATCTTCGCGAACGTCGCTCTCGTCTTTAACGTCCAGTCGCACGGGTAATACCATCCTTTCTTTTCATCGCTATTATTACTATTATTGTCTTCATCATCGTCCTCGACAGTGTCATCCTCCATTTTACCAGCACTTGTAGCAGTATTATTCACTCTCGTCGTCCTCCCGACGCCGTCGACGAGAGTCTCGCCGATGAACATCCTCTCAAAGTTCCGATTGTTCTCCTTCACGTTTACGTTTTTCAACTCTCTTTTCAACCTCGACGCTTCTCTTTTCCTCGATTTTTTAAACGCTTCCTCCGTTCTCGTCTTCTTCCCCTTCCCGTTCTTGGCGAGGACCGTTTTCATCAAAGCGTCCAACACATCTTTTCCTTCCTCCTCTTCCGCTTTTTCCTCCTCTTCTTCTTATATATCACTCTCTTTCACGCTTCATGCTTCTTTGTTCGTTCGTTTGTTTGTTTATTCGTTCGTTTGTTTGTTTGTTTGTTTGTTTGCTTGTTTGTTCGTCCGCTCGCGAATGGACCTTTTGCTGTGTAATTGAGATTATCCCGGCGTGCGTAACCTTCCGTCCTCGTATCGCCAACCTCCTGGTAAAGGACAGTCGTTGTCGAGGAGGTATTGTAAACATTGAAGACTATCATACGCGTGCGCTTCTTCTACGGCTTGGGAGTCCCAAGGTGCTTTGGCAACCTCGTGTAAGTACTTCAAACACTCCAAGTGACCATACTCGGCCGCACACGAACACGCACTTTTGTCAAATTCATCGTATTTACGCTCAACGAGATATTCGAGGATGTGGAGATGACCATTTAAAGCCGCCTCGGAGGCAGTTTCCCAATCCCATGGCGCTTTAACGTCTTCGTGTAAGTACTTCAAACACTCCAAGTGACCATTCTCGGCCGCACACGCACACGCAAGTTCGTCATATTGATCGTATTCACGCTCGACAAGATATTCGAGGATGTGGAGATGACCATTTTCAGCCGCCCGATTGGCAGTTTTCGAATCCCACGGCGCTTTGACAACCTCGTGTAAGTACTTCAAACAGTCTAAGTGACCATTCAAGGCCGCACGCTCACACGCATTATTTTCATATTCATCGTATTCACGCTCGACGAGATATTCGAGGATGTGGAGATGACCATTTTCAGCCGCCCCGGAGGCAGTCTTCCAATCCCACGGCGCTTTAACGTCTTCGTGTAAGTACTTTAAACACTCCAAGTCACCATTTCTGGCAGCATTTGCACATGCCAAAGCATCAATAGGACACCGATTTGCAACGCAATACTTCACCATTTCCAGATTACCTTGTTCCGCGGCCACAGCAATCGTTTTTTTGTCCCACTCACACTTTTTCACCTCTCGCGCCCATTTGAGCAACTCGAGTTTATTCGTTCGAGCGACTTTCTCGCAGAAGTCTCGTTTGAACAACCACTTACTCCCCCCTAACGATCGATCCTTCCACGCGATTTCCAAAGTAGATATCGACAACATTTCGCTCACTCTGAAACTCCATTTCAACTCTCTCTCGCGAGATGATCTCTTAATCAAAGCTCTCGTCTCCGCATTCACTCCGTACAAAAACTTCACCTCGTTTCGATTCAATCTCGGCAAAATGTGCTCGAAACAAATATCGTCGTCATTCACGATCACATCCCACAGCAACGACACGTCTCTCTTCCCGATCCGTCGTTCCCACGGGCGCGTCGTCGACGACATGATGCCAACAATTTGCGCTCTCGTCCGTACAAAGAACGAGAAGTTGTTCACCAGCCGCGCGCGCGGAAAGAGATCTATGTGTGTATGTGTATATTTTTTTTCTCGCGAGATCTCGCATGTCATGTCACGTCACTTCTTCTTTTTTCAAAGTCTGGGGAAAAAACACGGAGCTCACTACTCGTCAAGTCGTCACAAAAAATGATGATGTTTTCGTCCTGCGCGTGTGCGCGCGAGGGGGGCGCGGCGTTTCTTCTCTCGTCGGCCTCCTCGACGAGGAGGAGGACGTCGTCGTCGTCGTCGTTTTCTGGCCCCCTCGATGGTCGTCGTCGTCTTCGTCGTCGTCGTCCGGGGGGTGGTTCTTTTTCCAAAACGTCCACCTCCGCGAAGACGAGCGATGAGAACTTTGTTCAACGCCAGCAGCGACGCGATGGAGAAGAAGAAGAAGAAGAAGAAGAAGAAGACGTGTTTTTAGCGGACGACGGCGAGTGGACGACCACCGAAACGACGACGAGGAGGAAAGAAGGAGAAAGAGGCGCGGCCGGGTCTCTGACAAAACCGACCGTGACATCGAAGACGACGCCGGAAGAACGAGGAAGCGCGACCGCGACACAAAAAACAAAGGAGAAGAAGAAGAAGATGGATAAAGAGTTGGAATACGAAAATTTGACGTGGGAGGAAATCATCGAGAGAGAATACGGTTTGGGCGTTGAATCGTACTCTTCGTCGTCGATGATGGCATCTTCTTCCACCTTTCGCGGTAGCAATAGCAGCAGCGGCAGATACGGAGAGAGCGATTACGATAACAGCAAGAAGAAGAAGCACGACGACGACTCGCGAGATTACTGGGAGACGCGGTCGCAACCGCTGCGATGCGTAGTCGTCGGCGTCGGGAAGAAAGGCGAGAAGAAAAGCGAGAAAAACGCAAACGCGACTTTCTCTGTGGACGATTCTTTGAGCGAGCTGGAGAGGTTGTGCGATGCGGCTGGGTTGGTGGTGGTAGGGAGAGTGACGCAGAATTTGAAAACGCCAAACGCGAGAACGTTTTTAGGAAGAGGGAAAATCAGCGAATTGAGAGAGGTGTGCGGCGTGGAAAGTCCGAACGTCGCGGAAGGGAAAAAGATGAAGTTGAATGGGAAAGGAGAATATGATTTCGACGACGACGACGACGACGACGAAGACGACGACGATGGGAGTTTTGATTGGGACGAAAGTGAAGACGAGGACGAGGAATGGGAGGAAGACGAGGACGACAGCTCTGGGAGTTTGTTTGAAATGTATTACAAGGACTACAGCGACGATGATTATTTCGACGACGAGGAGGAGGACGATGGAATCTTTACCTTCAAACGCAAACAATTTGCCGATTTAGTCGTTTTTGACGACGAATTAACCCCGAAGCAAGGCGTAAACATCGAGAAAGCCTTGGGCGACAAGCTCCGCGTCTGCGACAGAACGGCATTGATTTTGGACATCTTCTCTCAACGCGCGAGAACGGCCGAAGGCGCCATGCAAGTAGAAATCGGCCAATTAGAATACCAATTACCGAGAATCACTAAGTTATGGACGCACTTGGAGCGTCAATCTGGGAGTGGTAACGTAAAAGGTATGGGCGAGAAACAAATTGAAATCGATAAGCGTTTGTTGAAGGACAAAATCTCTCAGTTGAGAAAAAAATTGCGCGCCGTGAAAACGTCTCGCGATCAGAGACGAGACCAAAACAGAGATAAGAACGGAGCACCGATCGCACCGACTATTGCGTTAGCCGGTTATACCAACGCTGGAAAGTCAAGCTTGATGAATGCGTTATGCGGCGACGATCACGCCAGGGTTCAAGATGAACTCTTTCACACGCTCGACCCGCTCACGCGTCGATTAAACTTACCGTCTGGCGGGAACTGTCGCGTCGTCGATACGGTTGGATTCATTCAAAAGTTACCGACGCAACTCGTGGCTGCGTTTCGAGCGACGTTAGAGGAAGTCGCAGAGGCGAATTTAGTCTTGCACGTCATCGATATTTCGAGCGAGTTGGCCACGGCGCAGATGGCGGCGGTGGATGAAACCTTGGAAGTTTTGCTTCGCGAACGAAGCGAGAAAGATGGAGCCTCCGCGTTTGAAATGCCCACCCAAATTTCCGTTTGGAACAAACTGGACAACTTATCGGAGGACCAACGACAAGACGTCGAAGAGGCCGCGAAGAGAATCAACTCGGAGAACAAGAGTAACAAAGTCTTCATCGTCTCCGCTCGCACGGGCGAAGGTTTAGATGAATTGCGCAAGGGCTTAGAATCCGTCTTGGCGGAGAAAACTTTACGAAGAGTCGAACTTCGGGTTCCTTTCAGTGAGAGCGGTAAGTTGATTGGAGAATTCCGCAAGGTTGGAGTGGTTGAACGAGAAGAGTGGGACGAAGAGAATGCTTTGATCGTCGCGTTGGTGCCGATTTCCATGAGCGAAAGAGCCGACGTTGTCGGTTACTATTCTTCTTGGGTGTCCTCCTTCTCCGCGCCCCGATGATTTTAAAACGATGGTGGTTGTTGATGATGATGATGATGATGATGATGATGATGATGATACTGATGACAACGACAATCAGAAGAGAGTGTAAAATACTATTATATTAAGATGTACTTGCAATATTACATGCTACCTCCGCGCTATAAAAAATCCATCGCTCTACTAACACTCCGCTCTCTTTTTTTACTCCTCCACTCCACCGGAGGCGGCGAAGCCTCTCTCCGTCTTTCTCCTCGCCGCTCTCTCCTCCAATTTCCTCTCTCTCACTTTCTCGTTCACCGCTTCCGCGTCGAACACCCTCGCTTTCTTCAGCAACCCTCCCGCGCTCGCGTACAGTTCCCAAAACTTCGTCTTTGATTTCGGTCTCGTTTGCACCATCTTCACCACGTCTCCGGGCTTCAACCAATTCTGCTCGTTCCCTTTATAGTTCGCCTCGTGGTGCATCTTGTACTTTTTCCGTTTTCGTACGTATTTTTTCCATCTCGGGTGTTTCACCAACCGTTCGACGACCACGGAGACGGTCTTTTCCATCTTGGACGAGGAGACGACGCCGACGCGGGTTTGCGATTTCGCGGGTGGTTTCGCGCGCGGGAACGGGGTCACGCCGGAGACTTTGGCGAAAGCGGCGCCCATGGCGCGTTTGAACAAAAGAGACGACATGATGTTGTGTTTTTATCGATTGATATAATAAAACAGAGAGAGAGAGAGAGAGAGAGAAGAAAAAGAAACTAGTATTATAACGCTCAGCCCCGCGTCTCTCTCTCTCTCTCTCTCTCTCTCTCTCTTTTCTTTGTTGGGGTTGGTGCGTCGCCGGTCCGCGCGCGCGTGCTTCTTTTGTCTGAAGTTAAGTAAAGTAAGTTGGGGAAAAATAAATTGCCCCGATTTTTTCGTCAAAGCAGAGCGTCTTTTATTATCCAAAGCGTTTTTCATAACACACGCACACGCACACGTAATCCACCACCACCCCAAGGAGGTCTCTCGCTGCCGTAGCGTTGTTGTTGTTCCTCGTGTCTCAGATTTTTAAGATGACAAAAGAAGAAGAAGGCAAAGAAGAACAAGAACAAGTGGTGACCCCGTGGGACGTCTCCGGCGGAGCCGATGGAAAAATCGATTACCAAAAACTGGTGAAAGAGTTTGGGTGCTCGGAAATCTCCGAAGAGTTAATCTCTCGAATCGAGAGGTGCACGAAGACGAAGGCGCATCCGTTTTTGCGGAGAGGGTTGTTTTTTGCGCACCGGGAGTTGGATGAAATCGTCACCGCGTACGAGAAAGGGGAAAAGTTTTATCTGTACACCGGGAGAGGGCCTTCGAGCGAGAGTTTACACTTGGGACATTTGGTGCCGTTTCAATTCACGAAGTGGCTGCAAGACGCGTTTAAAGTCCCGCTGGTGATTCAGCTGACGGACGACGAGAAGTTTTTGTGGAAGGATTTACAGCTGGAAGATTGCCGACGGTTGGCGAGAGAGAACGCGAAGGATATCGTCGCGTGCGGATTTAATCCAGAGACGACGTTTATATTCGCAGACGCGAGCTACATGTGCCCGAGTTTTTACGTGAACATGGTCAAGATTGCCAAGTGCGTGACGTTTAACCAGGCGAAAGGGATTTTTGGGTTTACCGGAGATTCGAACATTGGGCAGATTGGGTTCCCTCCCGTGCAAGCGGCGCCGAGTTTCCCGGATTGCTTTCCTCACATGTTTGGGATGAACAAGAAATCGTTGAAGTGTTTGATTCCGTGCGCGATTGATCAGGATCCGTACTTTAGAATGACGCGAGATGTATCGCATAGAATTGGCGGGTATAAGCCAGCGCTCGTGGAGAGTCGGTTTTTCCCGGCGTTGAAAGGCGAGAGCGGGAAGATGTCCGCGAGCGATCCGACGAGCGCCATTTACGTCACCGATACCGCGAAAGAGATTAAGAATAAGATTAACAAGCACGCGTTCAGTGGCGGCGGCGCGACGATCGAGGAACAAAGAGAGCACGGAGCGAATTTGGACGTGGATGTGCCGTGGAAGTGGTTGAACTTCTTCTTAGAAGACGACGAGAAATTGAAAGAGATAGGAGAGAAGTACGGAAGCGGAGAAATGTTAACCGGAGAGATTAAACAGATTTTAGTGGACGTGTTGACGCCGATGGTGGAGGAGCATCAGAAAAGAAGGGCGTTAGTGACGGACGAGGTTTTAGATTTATACTTCAACCCAAAGAAGACGCCGAAAGTGTTTTTAGATTTGTTTCGAGAGTACGAGGAGAAGGAGTTTGGTAAGTGGGAGAAAAAAGTAGCGGGGGATTCCGGCGACGACGACGACTTGTGCAAAGCGTTGGAAGAAAAAATGAAATTAGAAGGCGCGACAGAAAACGAGGAAGGGTGCGCGATTGGCGCACCGAAAAGCGAAGATTGGTTGCGAATACGCAAAGAGAGAATGCAACAAGATGCCCCGACGGAAGGTTCTAAATCAGCGCTCAAGAAAGCGGCGAAAATCAAAGCGGCGGCGGAGAAGAAAGCAGCGGAAAAAGCGGCCAAAGCCGCGGCGCGTGCGGCGAAAGAAGCCGCAGCAGCATAACGCACAACATAATATAAATATATATATATGCATAATTCACATATATATAATTCACTATAATATACAGCTCAGACATACAAACGCGCTCAAAACATAACTACGCGGATATTTGACTTTTCTCAGATGTTACACTCGCCCTCCGTCGCCTCCGCGCAAGACTTCTCTTCCACGCGCATCTTCCTCGCCTTCAACACGTCTCCCAAGCTCGGTCGTCCGGTTATTTCCAATCGATACTTCGCCCAAACGTCGTACACTTTGTTCGCCGCGTTCAACAACGCCGGGACTTTCGTAAAACTATACACCCAACCCAATCCTACGCACGAGTACGCCTTCTCGAATACCTCCACTCCAGTCATAATCTCGCCTTTATAAATTCCATGGATAGTCGCCATCCCGGTTTCGTAATCGATCCCGCCGTTCTCCTCCGCGGAATACGAAGGATCCGCCAAGTCGACGAAATTAATCAATCCTTTCTCGTTCCTAGACTTCAAAAAGTCCACCTCTCTGACGCACAGCGGGCACTCGCCGTCGAACAAAAGTTTCAAGTCGTACATTTTTGTCGACGACGACGACGACGAAGATGAAGAAGACATCGCGCGCAACGATGAAACGCGACGATAAACAGGTGCGGTGCGAGAAGGAGGAGGAGAATAATAAAACGTCGTCTTCTTCTTCGCGGCGAGCGACGTCCACGCTCGAGAAGTCGTCGTGGAAGTCGTCGTCGTCGCAGTCGCTCTGCCGAGCGCGTGTCGTAACGCCTTGTGCATGTCTCTTTTTTTTTTTTGACGAGAGACGACGACGACGTCGTTTTTCGACCACGAAAAAGTAAAAAAGAAAGATTGAAGATTGAAACCCTAAATATATTGGTGGGGAAAAATTTCCTTTTTCCAAAACTCTTGTCTTTACTTGGGAAGAGAAGAATTGCGCGATCGAACGCGCGCGCGCGTTCAGAGAGAAGAAGCGTAAAAAAAAATGACGGCACCGCGTCGACGAGAACAACGAGATTCTTCGACGACGACAGCGACGCTCGTCCAACCGACCAAAATATCAGATTTGCGCCCCGGTTGGATCGGAGACGCGTATTTTCGAGCGCTCGTTGAGGTGAATTCATCAGCGGACGAAAAAGAGGAATCTTCGACAACAGCGGTGAAACAACAACAGAAAGAGTTCTTGGTCGGCGACGCGTCGGCGAAGATTACGTTTAGATGTAGCGATAAGAGAGAAGGTTTGTTCTTTTGTCGCGTTCTTCTTCTTCTCTCTCTCTCTCTCTCTCTGTCTCTCTCTCTCTCTCTTTTAATTCGTTCCGCACTTTTTGGAAATGCGCGATCGATTTGATTTGATTTTTGTGCAACAACAACGCACCACGACCGGGCGAAAGAGGGGTGTGAGATATTTATTTTCAACTGCTGTTCTTTATCATCTCACACGTTTCCTCCACACAATCACACAAACACAGCCGAAACGCTAAAACCAAACGAAATATACCACCTGAAAAGCGGGAAAATAGAAATGATCAGAGGTCAAATGCGACTGATGACGGATAGGAAGACGAACGATAAGAGCGCGGTGGCGCCCGTCGCGCGCCACGGCGAAGTCTCGCTTTTGCCGCCCGAGGCGGACGTGCCAAAGGCGAAGGATTGCGGCGCGATGGATTTGAGCGTGTTGTTTTTCGAGAGGATTCAATGATATGTTTGTGTTGTCTTGGTGCGTGTTGACTTTCTTTGCGCGACTGCTATGCTGTATCCGCTGCTTTATCGATGAGTCGTGTGTAATACTATTATAATAATATCCAACCGCTGTGTTGTCATCGCCGTTGTTTTCGTCGTCGTCGTCCTCTTCTTCTTCTCCATTCTTCAAACTTTTTATGACAACAAAAAAAAAATGAGCCATCATCACGCGTCCTTCATCCAAGAACCGGGAGGTCAGATAGAACGATACGTCCCGCCGGAACCGTTTTGCGTCGTCTTCATCAAGCGCTCCTTTCCAATACCGTCGAGCCAATTTCAACGCGCAGACGCCACGCATTGGACGTTAAATTTATCCAACTTTGTCGGCACGGGATACTCGGAGATTAAAGAGTGCTGCTTGTGCGTCAACGGAGCGAACGGTACGTGAGAGAGAGAAAAAGAAAAAGAATCGCTTTGTTTGTCGAGACTTTTTTGGTTCTTCTTCTTGTTTCTGTCGTCGTCCAAAGCGACGACGACGACGGCTTCAGGTGAAATCGAAACCGGTTTCCATTCGTTTCCAATTTCTTCTTTTCTTCTCTCGTTAGAAAATACGCGCGCTTTCTGACATTTTTTTTCTTTACTTAATGATACTTTAAATCATTGCACAAACACAGTTCTGGATCAGTCGACGGCACTCGCGTTGTACGTGAAAGGAAGCGAACGACCGGGGATGCACGAGAGCGAGAATAACAATTTATGGGAATACCGAGGGTGCGTGACGTTATCGGAACCGTCGAACACGTTCAACTTGACGTGGCCAATCGACCCGCGCACGGGCGCTTTTTACGAAGACGCGTCGATTGGCGTTTCCTTGGAACCGCTCGATGAGTGCCTTTCAAAAGACGCGAAGATTAGCGGGAGTAAAGAGTTGTTCGCGCAGCGCGTCGCTTTAGATTTGTGGAACTTTTTGAAGAGCTTTACCACCGGAAACGAGACGGAACACTTGGTCGTTCCGAGGAACGTCTTCGATAACTGGTTCGTCAAGTTTACGACCAAGTTCAGACGAGATCCAGATTTTCTAACCAGGAACCAAAACGTCGTTTGATGAAAGAAAAAGACGACTCTAGGAAAACGAGGTAGTTTATTGAGTAGTATTTGTAGCCGTAAGTAGCGCTCGCGAATGTAATATAGTAAATCAGTAGTAATAGTCACGTCACGATTTTAAAATCATTTTTCGAAAGTTGTCACACCAACGTCGCGCAGCACACACAGTTCTCTCTCTCTCTCTCTCTCTCTCTCTCTCTCTCTCTTAAAAACACGCGCGCAAATATGCCTAAAGCTATCATCTCCCCGTCTTTACTGGCGTGCGATTTCGCCAACATGCAATCGGAATCCGAGAAAGTCCTCTCCCTCGGTGCCGATTGGTTGCACTTGGACGTGATGGATGGACATTTCGTCCCGAACCTTTCGTTCGGCGCTCCAGTCATCGAAAGCTTGAACAAACACTTCCCGAACGCGTATTTCGACGTCCACTTGATGGTGACGAATCCGAAAGAATACATAGAACCGATGAAAAAAGCTGGGTGCGACATGTTTACGTTTCACATCGAAACGTGCGCCAACATCGACGAGGCCATCGGCTTGTGCGAAGCCATCAAAAAAGTAGGCATGAAAGTTGGCGTCGCGATGAAACCGAAAACGAGCGCGGAGGCGGTGTACGCGCTCGCGGATGAGAATTTCGTGGACATGCTCTTAGTGATGACCGTAGAACCTGGATTTGGAGGGCAAAAGTTTAACCCAGAGATGATGCCGAAAGTGAAACAGTTGCGCGAGAAGTATCCGGAGATGGATATTCAAGTCGACGGCGGTTTGAGCGCTTCGACCATCGAAGCGGCTGCGAGCGCGGGCGCAAACGTCATCGTCGCCGGGAGTTCTGTGTTTGGCGCGGAGGACGTGAAAGGTGCCATGGACGTGTTGAGGCAAGCCGTGGATGCCGCCGCCGCTTAATACTAAAGGGGAAAAGCTTTATTACTAGTTTCAATTATTCAATATCATAACGCATACGTATTATTAGCGCGAATCAATCTCTTCACTAATATAACACACAAAACACACACGACGAAAAGATGTTGCGAAGAGCCGCGATGAGCGCCGTCGCCTCGACGTCGAAGAGATGCGCGCCTTTTTCTTTTCAGCCCTTATATTCTACTCGCGGCGGCGTCGGACGACAACAACCAGCGAGACGCGATGTTTCCTCCTCCACTTCTTCGGGAAACAAGAACGCAACGAACAACAACAATAACGGCGAAGAGATGCCGGAACTCACCGCGTTCGACGCGGTCGGAGGATTACTCAAAGCATCCACCGGAGGGATCGCGGTGTTTGGATTAGGCGCGGTTGGGGTCATAGGCGTCGCCTCGTTCGCCGCGAACGTCTCGAAACAGTTCATCGCGGACGGCGGAGGAGGGAAAGAGAAAACGAAACGGGAGCTGCTGTTGGACGAGTTGAACGAGTTGAAAGCGGAGGAGGACACCTGGGGGAACCGCAGACGACAGAGGAAGATTAAAGGCGAGCTGAAGAAGCTCGTGGACGAGATGTAAAGTAGGAAGTAATGTTTTGTTAGTGCGCTAATATGCTACTATTATATCATTGTGTGTTACTAATCGCTGCTTTTGGTATCGTTGACGTTTTCGTCTTTGCTTTCGTCTTTGCTTTCGTCTTTGCTTTCGACGGGTTCTCGCGCTTCCTCTCCTGCCGGAGCTGCCGTTTCCTTCTTTTCTTCGCCGTTGGTACCACTGGTGCCACTCTTTGTAGGCGTGGGCGATTTTGTTGGCGTTTGAGATTCGGCTTCAGCTGCCATCGCTTTCTTTTTCGCTTTCAAGAGTTTCGCTTCGTCGGACAGACGCGCGTCGTTGTGTTTGATCGACTCCGCGACGACTTCGGCCAACTCTTTCAACTCGCGACCGATAATTTCCGAGTCAAATTTACCAGCTATGCCGTGCAAACACTCTTGCAACGCGTCGCAATCTGCTTTGACGTGTCTTTCGACGGTACCGCCGACCGATTTCCTTTCTTGCCAAACCGTTCTTAAGGAGGAGGCTAACTTGGAGTCAAACTCTAAAGCGACCACGCCGAGGACGCTGTTTTGGTCATTCTCTTCAAACATGCTGCGAACGACTTTGGACAGCGTCCCGAGCTCTTTCATCAAACCTTTACTGAATTGAGAAGCTTCCTTGTCGAAATCTTCGATCGGTTCGTTTTCCCAGGCTTTGGCGAGTTGCGGTAACCCACCGCGATGGAATCGCAAGCGTTCTCGAATGATTTCGATGAGCTTCAGATGGATGCGCTCACAGTGCGTTTCGAAATCGCGTCCGACTTTGTCGAGATTCGCAAAGGCTAGTTTACGCCTCGCGTCTTCGTTACCGCTCGATGGTGGTTTGCCTTCGACCGCCGCTGCCGCAAGGTTATCGCTACTGCTACCAAACTTTGTCGTCGTAATGTCTGAAAGTCTCGCTTTCAAAACTGGCGCGAGTGACTGAAACAATCGGAGCGATTGTTGAGTCACCGATAGATGTTTCGCTGTGATGGATCTCAAATTTGCGCCTTGCATGGCTTGCGCGCCAAGAACTAGCACGCAGGCACCATCGTTGAACGCACCAAGTAATTCAGCGACGCGACGAGCGACATCTGCAGATAAATCGGGAATACTTTCTGCGATATCGCTGTAATCGTTCAGCGTGCGAATGAGCATCAATGCCGTCGTCGTGGCAACGTGTTCGATATTTGTATTCTTGTCTATGATTTTTGTCGGTAGCGGTTGGTTCTTATCGCTTTCACTAGGGGTGGCGGCGTTGCTATCCTTACTTTTATCCTCTTCCGTTGAAGATGCCACCGCGGACAATCGATCCAAAAGCTCTTGAAAATGTGCCGGCACCGTTGCTTGCGACCAACTCTCTTGCTCTAAAAGCGTCTTTAATTTGTCCAACTCGGCGGCATGTTTTACGTTCAAGAACAAGCGCGCTTGCGAATGCACCTGCGACCTTAACGCTACGCATCGTTTCCCATTTTTCCTGTTTGCATTCTCCGCGAGGCGAATGAACGCATCCGAAGCTTTCGTTATTTTCGTGAACGAAGTCGCATCGAGTTTTGCGTTGACGTGCTTGCGGCAACTCAGAAGTCTGGCGAAAACCATCGAGCCACCATCGATGATTGAGTTGGATGATTCGCGGATGGCAGAAACGACTTTGGAAATGCCATCTCTCGAAAACCGCTCGTTTGCTTCATCGCGAGCTTCTTTCCGGATGAGATCCATAGAAAATTTTGGAGACTGTGCACTCTTCGGCGTTTCCACGTCGCCAACGTTTTCGCTCGCATTTTCATCATCGAATGCGTTAACTGAAGAGGTGAACATCGACATCAAAACGTCTCGAATTATCTCGGAACGCTTAAAATGTAAGCGCGACATTATTTTGGTCACGGCATCGAGCGTTCGGATGTAGTTCTCAGAGGAACAATGTTGAAGCGCAAAATAAATATCCTCCATGTTACCGTCGTCCGCGTCGTTTTTATTTTCATTGGCAGCGGTGTTGTTGACTTTTGAAGGGGTGTTGTTGTTGGTTCTACCACCCGTACCCGCGACAACTTTTTCGCACACGCGTTCGACGTCTCTTTTCAAATCGCGCAAGATTTCTCGCGAAACCGCGTAAATGGCGTCAACCGTTGGCACGACCGTACTCGATCTCAACAAGCCGCGGAGCGCCGGTATGATGGATTCCGACACACGATCGAACTCGTCTTTATCAAAGCTACCCTCGTTATCTTTTATCTGATCGTCGATACCATTCTTGACTACATTCGCGATTTCATCGTCGACTACGTTCGACTCGACTCGAGCTCGAGAACACAACTCCGCGGTGATCGCACCCGTGCATTTTCTCTTTGCGATCTCTAAATCTTTCGGAAGATGACTGAAACACGAAAAGACGTTTGATGTCGTCGTTCCCGCGTTACTTTTACCACTATTGCTATTCGTAATTTTCTTATCCGCAGAAGACATCGACGATTCTTTGTCTTCCTCTACTTCTGCTTCTTCGCTGTCCTTTTTCGTCGCCGCTTCTATCGCCCTTCTCAAACTTCTCTCGCACTCGTCGATCGCTTCTAAACACTCTGAATATTCTCCGGATTCTAACAGCACGTCCACGTCTAACTTTGTTTGCCGAATGTTTTCGATATCTTTCAAAGTTTCCGCCAATCTTAAAATGTTATCCCTCCTTCTCGACGTCTCTTTCACTTTCGCCGTGGAATGCGCCGCTCTTCTAAAACTCCTCCGATTATTCGTCCGCAAATCGACGACTGATTTCTTTGTCTCCTCTATCGTCTCCTGTAACTTTCTCGTTTTCGCCATGGCATCCAAAAACACCTCCGCGCGATCCCCAACTCGTTTCATAATCACGCTCTCTACCAGATCTGAGTAGTGCTCGAGCTGCTCTTGCGCCAACACCGCGCTATTCGCGACGTTGTCGTTGTCCGTGTTACTATTTTCTCCACTCTCTCCTAAATCGCTCGCTAAACAAGGTAAAATCTCCTCGAACGCTTCTCTGGACGTTAAATCAAACTCTTCTCGGAAGAAAATGGACGGCACCGAGCTCAAAAGTTGATTCTGTCTGTGCATTTGTTCCTCGAAGTCATCCGCCAACGCCGACCCGACCGACGACGACTTCGACACCGTTCCTCCTCCTCCTCCTCCTCCTCCTGCTTTAATATTATTACCATTCTTATTCTTCTTTGCCATCGCTCTCGTCGCCACGAATCTCGCGTACGACGTCCGTATCGCTCTCAAATACTTCTCAAAATCTGTCGGCGATACCTCCGGCAGCGTTTTCTTAATCACCCCGTGATTCTTCAACAGCGTCTGTTCGATGTGTTTCTCATCGAGTAAAAGTTTGCTCTCTTTTTCCATCGCGCTGCTGTTCTTGTTCCCGCCGCTTCTTCCTCCGTTGTTGCTGTTGTTGTTGTTGTTGTTGTTCGCGACGACCGCATCTTCGCTCGCGTACCCGAACAACGAGTACACCGCAGACGTCAACCCGAAATCGTAATAATAAGAATAATAAGAGTCCGAAGACGACGACGTCGTCGCGTCTCCGTCCGAAGAAGAGGAACAAAAAGGAGCGGCGTTCAAAACGCTCGTCAAATAGGACGTCTCCGCGACGAGAGACGCCACCCGTCGCTCCTCTTCGAAAGAATGAGCGGCGTCGTCGTCATCGCGAGGCGAAGAAGAAGAAGAAGAAGAAGAAGAATCGTCCTCTGCGTTCTTCTTCTTCTCCTCCTCCTCTTCTTCCTCCATGTCGTTTGTCCCTCTTCTTCTTCTTCTTCTTCTTCTTCTTCTTCTTCTTGTTTATACGACGTTAAAAAACAAAGCTTGCGTTTCTTCTACGAACTTTTTGTGTTGGAGAGAGAGAGAAAGAAAAAACGAGAAAAAAGAGAAGAAGAAGAAGCAAAAAAAGAAAAAAATTTTTTCGATTTTTTTTTTACCTCGAGAGAGAGAGAGAGAGAGAGAGAGAGACCAATTATTTCCCCAAGTACACGCAACCCACACTTTTATACACACAAAACACACGCAACGCGCACGCGCGCATAAAAGAGGGTCTCTCTCTCTCTCTTTAAAACCGATATTGTTCTTTGTCGCTCTGAGAGAGAGAAAGAGTCTGCGAGAGAGACAAAAGTTTATTACGTACGTAGAATCAGAAAAGAAGAGAAAAAAAATGTCAAACAGGCACGTCTCGAATCCCGAGGAGGACGGCTGGGAGAAGAGCGATTTCCCGGTCGTCTGTTCGGACTGCCTCGGACCGAACCCGTACGTGCGAATGCAGAAAGAAAATTACGGCGCGGAGTGCGCGATATCTGGACGACCGTTTACGGTTTTTCGGTGGCGACCTGGGCACGACGCGAGGTACAAGAAAACGGTCGTGTGTAAAGAAATCGCGCTGGCGAAGAACGTCTGCCAGGTGTGTTTGCTGGACTTGGAGTACGGGATTCCGGTGCAAGCGAGGGATGCGGCGCTGGGGGCGATTTCGGATATGGCGGTACCGAAGAGCGCGGTGAATGTGGAGTACGTGACGAAACAGATCGAGGAGAAATTGGAGGAAGACGCGACGGCGGACGTGACGGGGATGTTGGGCGGCGTCGCCGGGAACGCGGACGACGGGGTGGGAGGGAAAGCGGCGATTGTGAAGGACGCGATGGAACAGTTGACGCGCATGGCGAGGAAGAAGCCGTATTATCAAAAGAACAAGGCGCCTATTTGTACGTTTTGGTTGAAAGACGCGTGCACGCGAGCGGATTGTCCGTTTCGGCCTTGTAACGGAGACACGCACATGCCGGAGTTATCCGCCAACCCGAAGTTTAGGAAGCAGAATATTAAAGATCGGTATTACGGGACGAACGATCCAGTCGCCGAGGCGATGCTGGAAAGAGATCGGGAGAGGAAACCGAGTTGGAAAGCGCCGGAAGATCAAACGATCAAGACGTTTTACATAAGCGGCGTAGATGGGGAGAAGGTGCAAGAGGGAGATTTGAGAGGCGCGTTTTGCTCGCACGGGACTTTGAAAAAAGTCCACGTGATGAAAGAAAAGAAGTGCGCGTTTGTGACGTTCGCGGAGAGAGAAGCGGCGGAAGAAGCGGCGAAGCAAAAATGCGGCGCGCTCGGGTTTGAAATCAACGGCGTGAAGATGAAGTGCATGTGGGGGAAGTCCAAGAGCGAGAGTAAGAAGAAGAAGCAAGCGGGAGAGGAGATTAAAGAAAAGAAGGAAAATTTAACAGACGTAGAAAAATTAGAACAGATGCCTTTACCTACCGCGGGCGCGAAGAAGAAATACGCGAGCATGGACGCGAACGCGATGGGTGCCGCTGCGAAGTAAAACGAATGAGCATTTAGATACATATTATTATTTGTTCATATAGCAGCGTGTGTGTGCGTGTAATACTATTATAATACAACAAACAAACAACAAAATGTTTGCGATTCAATCGAGAGAGAGATTTCTTTTATTTAATCAACCACCCGGCGAGGCCGAAGAACGGTAAAAATCGATCGACGGCGGAGCAGTCAGGATCGACTTTCTTCGTAAAGTATATTTGCCACAAATAAAAAAGAACGATGTCGCACGTGAACGCGACAGAAACGCGATCCTCGTGTAAAGTTTGCACGTAGTAAGTCCATCGCTCGGCTAAGTCGCGCTCTTCGCCCGATGGAACGTATCCATTCGCAAAGTACCAAAGCGAATAGACGCCGACTAATAAACCGTACACGCCGAAACCTTTGCTGAGCAAGCCTTTTTTACCTTCTCTCCCTTCTCTCGTTTTCGCATTTTCGTTGATTACACCTGCGTCGTCGGACACGTACGCGGACGTTTCGTTTTCTTTTCTACTTTCGCCGATGCTCTTCGCTCTCGTGGCGAAATAGGGGAGCAAAGTCGCGTTCGTGAGAAACATGGAGATGGACCAAAACGTAGTCGTCTTCAACTCTCCGCCTTTCTCTTTACCTAATTTCGTTTTATCCATCAACAGCACCGGGAACAACATGAACACGAAAGCCTCGGCAAAGTTGAACACGCCTAGTGTTTCGGGTTGGACCGGGAAATCCGTCGCCAGTCCGGCGAAAGTGATGCCCGCTTCGTTCATGCCTTGCAAGATAAAGAAGAACTGAACCGAAGAGTTGATGACGTCTTGTAAACTCTCCGGCGTAATCGCCCATCCCGGGTATCCCGGAACTGGCGCGAAAGGCGGTGAGAGGAGTAAAACGTACCAATACGCAGCTGCCGCGGCCCATAATCCAGCAATCTCAACCGCGTTATCGCTGGAAGAAGATGTCATCGTCTCCTCCTTCGAACTCTTTACTACGTCGCCGTTATTATTCCTCTTTTTCTTCTCGGCTAAAATTTGTTCTTTCACCAACGGCGCGACGACCCGTATGATTGAAAACGAAGCCTCGCCTAACTTCATCGGCGACTCCACCACGTCTCTGGCATAAATCAGCTTCCCGCTCTCCTTCGAAATCTCGTAAAACGAAGCGCCTCTCGCGTTCGGAAACGGTTCTCCCGCGATTTCAACGTGCCACGTGCATCCAAACGTCAAACTCTCCGTCGCCGACGACGACGAAGACGTGCTTCTCTCGATGATAAAATCTAAATCGTCCGGTATTCCCGTGCAACTCTCCTCGAACAACTTTTTCACTCGCTCTTTCCCTCGAAACGGTTCCGGGAAGTTGAAATCTTCGTAGACGATGTCGTCGTCGACGAACGTCAGCGCTTTCGCGACGTCTCTTTTGTTGATGGCGTCGTACATTCCTCGCACGACTTCTTCAGCGGAGAGAACGCTTTTATCGTTGTCGTCGTTGATTTTTTCTGACGTCGCTGTCGCGGTTTCTTCCATCGCGCTGCTTCTCGTCTTTGCGCTCGTGCGCATCGACACGCCCTCGGCGGCGTCGGCGGCGTTCCTTCCTCTTCTTCGCTTCACTAATCGAAACGACGACGACGAAGTAGAAGTAGAAGAAGAAGAGTTGACGACGACGACACTCCTTCCATTAGTGCGGGCACACGTCGTGCTTCCAACCGCACGCACCGACGATCGCGACGACGACGACGACGAGAAGGAGGATGACGACGTCGTCGTCGTCGATCGATGCACCACCACCGCGCGCGACGAGAACAACATCGTGGTGTTTGTTTTGGATATTTTCGGAAATGTGACTTGTGACGTCAATCGTAAAGTGAAAAGATACAAAAAAAGGATGACGTTCTGAACTCTGTCTCGGCGTTTTTATCGTTCTCACGTGATGAAATCATTATGTTATTATTATTATTAAAACAATGCGTACGAAAAAATGGCATCATCACAAACCAGCCTTGGCGCATTCCTGGGTCAACTGAACCCAACTGTCCAACTTTTCCCCGCCTTTACCGGCTTTGTGCGCCTCTCTGCACATGGCGATGCCTTCCTCGACGGACGCGGCTTGCTCCGCCGCCGCCATGGCGACGCCGGCGTTCAAGATCAAAGTTTCCGCAACTGGACCGGTTTCACCGCCCAAAGCTTCGCGTAAAATCTTAGCGTTCAATTGCGCGTCACCACCGGCTAAGTCTTTCAATTCGCATTTTTTGATTCCCACTTTAGACGGCTCGAAGGTGTACGTTTTGACGCCGTCTTTGGAAACTTCCATGACGTCCGCCGGGCCGCACGGCGTCAACTCGTCCAAACCCATCGAGTGGACGATTAACGCTTTCTTCATTCCGAGACGCATGAAAGAATCCGCCATTAACTTTTGAATGCCCGTAGAGTAAACGCCAACTAACGCGTACTTGGAGTGCGCCGGGTTTAACATCGGGCCTAACAAATTGAACGCCGTTCTCACTTTTAACGATTTTCTGACTGGCGAAACTTTCGCCATCGCCGGGTGGAATCTCGGCGCAAACATGAAACCCATGCCGACTTCTTTCACGCACTTTTCGATCGCTTCCGGGCCAATCTCTACGGCCACGCCGAGCGCTTCCAAAACGTCCGCGGAGCCGCAGAGAGAAGACACGGAACGGCTTCCGTGTTTCGCCACCTTTGCGCCCGCCGCCGCGGCTAACACGCACGACCCGGTCGAAATGTTCACAGTCCCCGCGGAATCGCCGCCAGTACCAACAATATCCAAAACGTCATCCCCGGCGTTCACTTGCAACGCTCTCGACTGCATAGCTCGCGCTAACCCAGCCATTTCACTGCTCGTCTCCCCTTTCGCTCGCAACAGGACCAAAAAAGCAGCGATCTGATTTTCCGACGCATCCAACAACGCTTCCATCGCTTCAAACGCCTCGTCTTCGGACAAATCCTTCCCTTCGCACAAATTTTCAATCACTTTTTGTAAGTTTACTTCTTTCTGCGCCGCGTTAACGGTGTATGTTTTAATCGAGGAAGCAGCAGATGCTCGCAAAGGTGTCGTTCGTCTCGTTGGTCTTCTGATGGTTGATGATGATTTCTGTTGATTAAATTTTCTCGAGGAAGAGGACGACAACATCGTCGTCGTCGTCGTCGTCGCGATTGAGCTAGAAGACATGATGTGTTTATATATCGAGTGTGTGTGTGTGTGTTTTTGTGTACGCGCGCGCGGAGGGGGGAGGAGATGAGTCTCTTTTCCTTTCCTGTGTGTGCGAGGAGAAGGAGGAGGGAGCGTGAGATATATACTGTGAGGGAAGTGTGAATTATATCCAAACTTTTTGGAACAACAGACGAGACTCTCAGAGAGAGAGCAGAGCAGAGAGAGAAACGCACACGTCGCGCGGCTGCTTTTTGGTTTTTCTGTGCCGTGAGTTTTTTGTGTTTTTTTGTTTATGTTTTCCCATAACATAAGGAGACTTTGGGAAGAGGCCACTCCTCTCTGCCTTCCACTGTACCATACCGTATGGGCTTCCTTCCCCCTCGACGAGAAGAAGAGCTCTCTTCCTTTTTTTGCTTTTCC
>Ga0181588_10000894_pt1 | contig 26507 bp, 17 predicted proteins | sample 071ome_26_FD_148607 | JGI IMG/M metagenome (GOLD analysis project Ga0181588, IMG submission 148607) | Coastal salt marsh microbial communities from the Groves Creek Marsh, Skidaway Island, Georgia - 071409BT metaG (spades assembly) | ecosystem: Environmental > Aquatic > Marine > Intertidal zone...
CCGGTGATCGTGCACATTGCTGTCAACGGACACTACGACCCCGTCTCGCCGAGCTTCCACAACAACGGACGGGGCAGCGCAGCAGTCGGTGGCGATGCCCCGAGCTCACATCTCGGGCTGATCGCCATGAACAACTCGGTCGAGCTCTTCCTCTCGGCGTTGATCTTCGACGAGGTCTTCGAGCGGCACGACCGGCTCCGAGTCCTGTCGCTCGAGCACGGAGCGGGGTGGGTGCCAGGCTGGTTGCACAAGCTCGACTTTGTCGAACAGGCCACCCGGCGAGTGGCCCCTCGCGAACGAAGGGCATCCGAGGTCGCACGCGAGCGGGTGCGCGTGGCTCCGTTTGCCGGAGAACCGGTCGGTTGGCTGATCGAACAACTCGGTCCCGACATGCTCTGCTTCGCATCCGATTATCCGCACCCTGAGGGGACGCGTGACCCGATCGGCAAGTTCGAAGCAACGATGGAGGGCATTGATCCGGCCGCACGCGCTGCGTTCTTCGCAGGGAACAGCGAGTCCTTCCTTGGCGGTTGACGCGTTGTCCGAGTTGCTCCTCGCCATGGGGTTCTCTTGCGTGGAGTAGGGAGGTTCCAGCTGGCGCTGGAACGAGCAGCGGCGTGCAACGTGCACCCGCCAACGGGAGGAGCGGCGAACACGCGCCGGTGCTGATGCCACTCGATCCTCAGATTTCACCCATCGTGGAGGCGGTGAACACGGCAGCAGCCAGTGCGCCACCACTCAGCGAGCAGACAGTGGAGATGCGGCGGGAGGCGTACCGAGCGCTCTGTGCGCTGGCTGGGAGTGGCCCGCAACTCGACGATGTGTCGGACCAACGCGTGCCCGGCAGAAACGGCGACATTGGCGTGCGCGTGTACCGCAACGACGGCGCCAAGGGAATTTTCGTGTTCTACCACGGCGGCGGGTACACGATCGGTGACCTGGACAGTCATGATGAAGTCTGCCGTCAGCTCGCACTGGAGTCGGGCGCAACGATTGTGGCAGTCGACTATGCGCTTGCCCCTGAGCACCCTTTTCCGGCAGGAATCGAGGATTCGTGGGCTGCATTGCAGTACATCGCCTCCAACCGGACCCACTTTGGCGGTCGGGAGGATGCAAAGCTGGTTGTCGGTGGCGACTCTGCCGGGGGGAACATCTCGGCGGTCATGGCTCTCATGGCACGCGACGCGGGCCTCGACCTCGTCGCACAGCTGCTCGTGTACCCGTCGGTTCGGTCGGACGATGACAGCCCGTCGATGACCGAGAACGGCGAAGGCTATGTGCTGACGCAGGCGACAATGGACTGGTTTCACGCCCAGTACCAACCCGATCACGACCATGTCCACGCATCGCCGATTCGCGCAGAGTCTCACGAGGGACTGGCACCAGCGCTCGTGATCACCGCCGAGTTCGACCCGTTGCGCGACCAGGGCATCGAGTACGCCCATGTGCTCGCGGCGGCCGGGGTGCCGACAGAGCACACGAATTATGAGGGCATGGTGCACGTCTTTTTCCAACTCGGACCGATTGTCGACAAAGGGCGGGCCGCGGTGACGCAAGTGGCGGAGGCGGCCAAGCGGGCCCTTGCCTGAGGTAGCGGAAGGATCGGTTTCCTTGCGAGCCTGAACCGATGGCACGCCATCAGTGATGTACGCCCTGATTCGTGGGCTTTCAGCTGCGGATGTGGCCTACACTTTTGGCATGGCTGTGGCCGTCCCGATCGAAGACGAGTTGACGATCGCCGGGATGACCTGCGGCGGGTGCGCAGCCCGAATCCAAAGTCATCTCGACGGTCTCGATGGGGTCGAGACTGCTCTGGTCAACTTCGCCACCGGGCGTGCAACGATTCACCACCTTCCCTCGCTCGATCGACGTGCCCTCACGGGCGAAGTCGAGTCGCTCGGTTACGCCGTGGTCGGCCGCGATGAAGGCGATCAGGCCGAAGAAGCTCACGAGCAGGAACTGCGACGGCGACTTGTGTTCGCAGCCGTGCTCGCTGCTCCAGCGATGGTGCTCTCCATGGTGATGTCGTTGCAGTTCGACGGCTGGGAATGGCTTGTCGCCGGGCTGTCCATCCCTGTCATCCTTTGGTCGGGCTGGCCGTTCCATCGGGCAGCCGTCCTGAATCTCAGGCACCGCGCGACCACGATGGACACGCTCGTGTCCATGGGCTCCCTCTCCGCACTCGGCTGGTCGTTGGTGGTGCTCCTGGCGGGCGTCGGCGACGGTCACGTCTATTTCGAGACGGGCGCAGTGATCGTCACGTTGATCCTGCTCGGAAAGTGGTTCGAGGTCCGAGCGAAGCGGCGCTCGGGTGATGCGATCCGAGCACTTGCTGACCTCGGGGCAAAGACGGCGCTGCTCGAAGACGGTCGTGAGGTGAGCCTCGATGACCTCGTGGTGGGCATGCGATTCAGAGTTCGGCCGGGGGAGAAGATCGCCACCGATGGGACTGTGGTCGACGGTGTGTCCGCTGTCGACGCGTCGATGGTCACCGGTGAGCCGGTGCCGGTCGAGGTGAGCATCGGAGACGAGGTCATCGGTGCGACTGTCAACACCAGCGGCTCACTCACCGTCGAGGCGATGCGTGTAGGAGCCGACACCGCTCTTGCCCAAATCATTCGACTCGTCGACGAAGCACAGGGGAGCCGGGCTGAGATCCAACGCTTGGCCGACCGCGTCTCCGCCGTCTTCGTTCCCCTCGCCATAGTCACGGCCGTTGTGACCCTCGTTTCGTGGCTCGCCGTCGATCAACCAGCCGGGGAGGCGTTCACCGCAGCGGTTGCGGTGCTGATCATCGCGTGCCCGTGCGCGCTCGGTCTTGCAACACCGCTCGGAATCATGGTCGGGACCGGGCGTGGGGCACAGCTCGGGGTGATCATCAAAGGAGGCGAAGTTCTCGAAGACACGCGGGCCATCGATGCCGTCGTTGTCGACAAAACTGGAACCTTGACACAGGCGACGATGGTGGTCTCTGACATGGTCGCTCCGGAACTCGACGACGCCACCGCTGAACGCGTTGCCCGACTCGCCGGCGCCGCAGAGGCCTACTCCGAACATCCGATCGCCTCCGCGATCGCCGCGGCGTATCCCGGTCCGGCTGACGTCGACGCGTTCGAGAATCGCCCTGGGCTCGGCATTGTGGCGACGGTCGACGGCAGCCCGATGCGGGTTGGTCGACGCCTGCTCTTCGATGAGATTCCGGCCACTGTCGAGGCCGCGACATCCGGAGCGGAGGCAACGGGTGCCACCGTCGTACTGGCGGGTCGGGCAGGCACGGCCGAGGTTGTCCTGGTCGTGAACGATCAGGTGAAACCGACATCGCCGGCAGCGATTGCGGCTCTGCATGACCAAGGTCTCACGGTCACCCTTTTGACTGGCGACAACGAGCGGACCGCCGCCGCTGTGGCGCAAACAGTGGGAATCGGCACGCACCCCGGCGATGCGGTCATCGCTGAGGTGCTGCCAGCTGACAAGGCTCAGGTGGTGGCCACGATGCAGGCCGAGGGCCATCGAGTCGCCATGGTGGGTGACGGGATCAATGATGCACCAGCGCTGGCGCAAGCCGACCTCGGTATCGCCGTCGGGACTGGAACAGACGTCGCCATCGAGGCGTCGGACCTCACGGTGGTCTCCGGCGATCTTCGCGGGGTTGCGGATGCAATCGCGTTGTCCCGCCGCACACTCACGGTGATCAAAGGCAATCTGTTCTGGGCATTTGCCTACAACGCTGCGGCCATTCCGTTGGCCGCCTCGGGTGTGCTCAACCCGATGATTGCTGCGGGGGCAATGGGCCTGTCATCGCTGTTCGTGGTCAGCAACAGTCTCCGACTTCGGCGCTTTGCCGGATACCGGCGGCCATGACCGCCGGTCGCTGCCTCAGCGACGGCCCCGTTCCAAGCCGTCTCCAGTGGTGTTGAAGCGCAGAGAGGCCTCCTGTGCCGTGCTCGCAACCCGGCGTCCGGCCGCATCGTAGATCGCGCCGAGCGTCAGGCCCCGCTCGTGTCGGGCGGACGGACTGTGCATGACATGGAGATGCCAGTCGTTGAAGTCGACCGGCTCGTGAAACCAGATTGTGTGGTCGAGGCTCGCCCCTGTCAGCTCACCGCGCACCGGGATGTGCGGAAGGGCTGCAGTGCGCATGAAGACGCGGTCGGTTGCGAAAATCATGACGGCCGTGTGCGCGATCGGATCTGGCGGCAGTACCGGCTGCATTGGACGCATCCAGACCCAATGGTCAGGTTCCCGACGCGCACCGTCGGGATCGTCGGTCCGAATATCGATCGGTTGTTCCTGCCAGCCCGGTCGGTCACGGATGCGATCGCGATTGGGGAGCTCGTCGGGGCCGACAACCTGCGGCATCGGGTCCTGATGCTCGGCACCAGCCGGGTTGGCGGCGAAGCTCGCCATCATCTGAAAGATCCGGCGATCGTCTTGAAAGGCGCGCACCTCTCGTACCTCGAAGTTGCGACCCTCCTTGATGCGCTCGACCTCGTAGCGGACCGGGCGCCCTGTCTCGCCAGGCCGGAGGAAGTACAGGTGCATCGAATGAATCGGGCCGACGGTCGTCGTTCGGGCTGCAGCGACGAACGCTTGAGATGCAACCAAGCCGCCGTAGATCCGCTCCCGGAATCCCTTTCCCCCTGGTCCGCTCCCGCCGGCGTACACGTCAGGCTCGAGCTCGTCGAGGTCGAGGCGGTTGAGTAACCGCTGCACCTGGTACGACATCGTGCTGCAGCCTAGGGAATCTGTGCTGGAGTGCGCCCTGTGGCCTTCGAGGACGGCTGCGCGGGGAACTAGGGTCGCCGCCGTGCCGCTTGCCTCCTTTCGCCGTGTCCTGATCGCCAACCGGGGTGAGGTTGCCGTTCGTATCGCCCGTGCTGCCGCCGAGCTCGGATCGGAAACGGTCGCTGTGTATTCGGCTGCCGAGGCGCAGTCGCTCCACACCCGAGTCGCCACGCATGCCGTCGGCCTCGCAGGTGACCCGATCGGTGCGTACCTCGATGCCGACGCGGTCATCGCAGCGGCTGTCGACGCCGAGTGTGACGCCATCCATCCCGGCTACGGCTTTCTCTCCGAACAGGCTGGCTTCGCTCGGAGCTGCGCCGCGGCGGGTATCACGTTCGTCGGTCCGACGCCGGACACGCTCGCGTTGCTCGGAGACAAGGCGGCTGCCCGGGCGCTGGCGATGGACCAGCAGGTACCGGTCGTACCGGGAAGTACGACGACAGTTGCCGGTGCAGACGAAGCGACCGCAGTCGCCGATGACATCGGCTACCCGGTGATGGTCAAGGCTGTCGCCGGGGGCGGGGGGAGGGGCATGCGGCGAGTCGACGAAGCATCGGCGATGCCCGAGGCGTTCGAGAGCGCAGCCCGGGAAGCCGAGGTGGCATTCGGGAACGGCGCGCTGATCGTCGAAAAACTCATCGTCGATCCCCGACATATCGAGGTGCAGATCTTCGGCGATGACACCGGTTCGGTCGTCCATCTGTGGGAACGGGATTGTTCGGTGCAGTTGCGGAACCAGAAGGTCCTCGAGATTGCACCGGCTCCGGCGCTCGATCCGTCTCTTCGAGACGCACTCCTGCTCGACGCCGTTCGGCTCGGACATGCTGTTGGTTACCGAAACGCCGGAACGATCGAGTTCCTTGTCGACCCAGGTACGGGAACGCACTGGTTCATCGAGGCCAACCCGCGGATCCAGGTCGAACACACCGTGACTGAGGAGATCACCGGGTGCGACCTCGTTCAGAGCCAACTCCTGGTTGCGGCGGGCGCCACGTTGGCCGAGACAGGCTTGGTCGATGTCGGTCCGCCACGAGGGACCGCTATCCAGGCCCGGGTGGCGCTGACATCCGCAGGACGCCTCACTGCCTATCGCGAACCGTCCGGACCTGGAATTCGAGTTGACGGCTTCGCCTACACCGGGTTCGAAGCATCAGGGTCGTTCGATCCTCTGCTTGCGAAAGTCGTCGCCTCGGCAGGCGGGCACAGTGCGGCACTCGATCGACTACGCCGCGCACTCGGTGAGTTTCAGATCGACGGGGTCGGGACCAATCTTGCCCTTCTCGAACGGCTGGTCGACGACCCTGGCGTGCGTGCCGGCGACGCCCGCACCACCCTGGTGGAGACGCTACCTGCAACGTCGGACGGCCAGTTGTCACCTGCGGTTGCGTTGTTCCGTGCCGGATCCGAGGTCGACAGCGGGGCAGGATCGTCGTTCGAGCAGTCTCTCGTCGCCAGTGGCGAACTCGAGCCGGTGGTGAGCCCGGTCGGGTCGACGGTCGTCGACGTCCTGGTTGCTCCGGGTGAGCGGATCGATCCCGGTCAGGCGCTCGTCGTCTGCTCCGCGATGAAGATGGAGACGGTGATCACGGCACCATGCGCCGGTGTGGTGCACGAGCTTCTGCCACTCTCGGCCGGCACGCCGGTGTACGAGGGGCAGGTGATTGCCTTGGTCGAGCCGGGGGAGGGGACCGGCACCGCCCCGGGGGGCACCCGAACCGACGACGGGTGGGTGCCGGAGTTGGCCAAGGCCGACCAGCTGCGCGGCCTCGCCGTCGCCCGTCTGGCCCCCGGCTCCGAGGACCCAGGCGTTGTCCGACAGCGCGGCCGCAACAAGCTCACCTGCCGCGAGCGAATCGACCTGTTGCTCGATCGTGGATCGTTCCGCGAGATCGGAAGCCTTGCCGGGTTCAGCAGCTACGACGACGACGGCAATGTCGCAGCGTTCACCCCGTCGAATCACGTCGGTGGCAACGGCACGATCGAAGGGCGGGCCGCGATCGTGTGCGCAGATGACTTCACGTCACGAGGCGGACACTCTGATGGCTCGATCGGCTCGAAGGCCATGCATCTCGACCGTTTGTCGCTCAACCTGCGCCTCCCATCGGTTCGTCTGCTCGATGGTTCTTCCGGTGGTGGCAGCGTCGCATCGATGGTTCCTTCCCAACAACGGGCCGGGAAGAGCACTGCGGAGGAGAGCACGGGGGCGATCGATGCCGGCAAGCCGAGGGTCACCGGTCCCGGAGGCTCGTTTCTGCCCGCTCATCTCGGTTCTTCCCTGTACGCCAAGCAGCTCGAGACCGTACCGGTCGTCAACATGTTGCTCGGCAGCGTGGTCGGTCTCGGTGCTGCGAAGGCGGTACTCGGCCACTTTTCGGTGATGGTGCGCGACACAGCGCAGCTGTTCGTCGCCGGCCCACCGGTTGTCGTCCAGGCCACCGGGCAAGACATCACGAAGGAAGACCTTGGTGGTTGGCACATCCACTGCCGTAACGGCTCGGTCGACAACCTGGCAGAGGACGAGGAGGACGCCGCCGCGCAAACCCGGCGCTTTCTGTCGTATCTGCCGTCCAGCGTGTACGACGCGGCACCGACCGTGGCGGGGGCCGACCGCGGGATCGACCGGGTCGACGAACTGCTCACCCTCGTCCCCAGAAATCGCACCACGACGTTCGACATTCGGCGCGCCATTGCGCTCATCGTCGATCCTGACTCGTTCTTCGAAATCGGTCCCCATTGGGGGACCGATCAAGTGACCGGGCTCGCTCGCTGTCGTGGCCACGTCGTCGGCGTCGTTGCGTCGGACTCCCGTCACAGCAACGGTGGTGCACTCACCGCTGATGGCTGCGACAAGATCACCCGTCATCTCGGACTCTGTGATCTCTTCAACATTCCGGTGGTGAACCTCGTCGACAACCCCGGCTTCGCAGTCGGCCTCGATCACGAGATCAACGGCACCATTCGCAAAGGTGGCGAGTGGATGCTCGCGTTCGCCCGAATCTCGGTGCCGCTCTTCACCGTGATCATGCGACGAAGCTTTGGCGTTGCCGGCAACAACTTCGCCGCACCTCGGTCCGACGCCGACATGCGAGTCATCTGGCCGGCCGCCGACATGGGTGGGATCCCGCCAGAAGGGGGCATCGAAGCGGCGTACAAGCGACAGCTCGCAGAGGCGGAGGATCCAACTGCATTCCGCGCCGAGTTGATGCAGCGGATCGAGAGTGCGCGAGGTCCGATGGGCCCACTCAACCGCTTCGAGGTCGAAGAACTGATCGACCCCCGTGACACCCGACGTCATGTCTGCGAATGGATCGAGCATGCGACGAGGATCGCGACTCACCCCAACCGGCTGGCCCCACCTCGCGACCGTCGCTGATCCGGTTCGAGTCGCACCCGGCAGCGCACCGTCGCTCGACGATCGAGAGGCGAGGTCTGTCAGCGCGACGTTCGGACAGTTCCCTCTTCGGCGATCCGCTTCTTGGTGGCCGCCCACGAACAGATCTCGCAGGACGTGAGGTCGTGGTTGCGGGCGGGGCAGTACTCGCGCCCGAAGAAAATCACCTGGAGGTGGCGGCGATTCCACGTGGACTCGGGAAACACCGCCTTCAGATCCCGCTCGGTCTGTTCGACGTTCTTGGCGGCCGACAGCCCCCAGCGTGCGGCAAGACGATGGATGTGCGTGTCGACGGGAAATGACGGCACCCCGAACGACTGGGCCATCACCACACTCGCCGTCTTGTGGCCGACCCCGGCCAAGGACTCGAGGAACTCCCAATCCGCGATGACCTCACCCGGACCCTCGAGAATCTGATGGGCCATCGTCGAGAGGTTTCGGGCTTTCGTGGGAGCCAGTCCCACCTCTCGAATGTGCCCCAGGATGTCTTCGGGTGAGAGTGCAGCCATCGCCTCGGGCGTGCTGGCAGCAGCAAACAACGACGGTGTGACCTCGTTCACCTTCTTGTCCGTGGTCTGGGCGGACAGCGCTACCGCAACCAGCAGGGTGAAGGGGTCGGTGTGGTCGAGGGGAACCGGTGGGTCCGGGTAGAGATCGTCGAGGATGACACCGATCCGGTCGGCCTTCTCCTGCCGCTTCATCGTTGCGACACTACCGGAGTGCTCTGCGCAACGGGCCGGCACATCGAGCCGTTCAGTTCGGATGCGGCGCCACGGGACTCTTGCCGGCGCGGTGGTCGCGCAGAGAACCCACGAAGAACACGATGCCACCCACGGCAGCCAGCGTCCCGCCGACCCCGAGCGTGAAGCCGATCGAGGTGACCTCGCTGAGCAGCCCGAGCAGCGGCGGGGCGGCAAGAAAGCCGACGTCTCCGGCGGAGCGGTACATCGCGATCGCCATGCCCCGACGCCCGGGAGGTGCAATGTCGGCAACGTAGGCCGCTGGTGCCGGTCCGGCCGTACCGGTCCCGAGCGACATGACGATGTTGCCGAGGACGAACCCGACCGGCGTGGCGAGGGAGCCGGCAAGGATGGCACCGAGTCCGGCGAAGACGCCGGAAAAGAGCACCACACTTCGTCGCCCGATGTGGTCGGCGGCCCATGCCGCCGGGAGGAGGGTGGTCAGGGTGAGCAGGCCGGTGAGCGTGAACACCAGGCCGACCTCGGCCGGACCCCAGCCGAGTACCTCGCTGGCATGGAGTGGCATCAGGGTTCCCCGGGTGCCAGCTCGGGTCATGAAAATCGTCATCGTCGAGAGACCCACCAAGAGGAAGGGAGTACTGCGCACGAACGCCCAGGTACTGACCGGTGGGGCGGCCTCGGCGGCGGCCTGTTCCTCGAGCGCCCGGTCGCGCGTCTCGGGGAGCCGAAACGCGGCATAGATCGACGTGACAACAGCGAGCACCGCCACGACCGTGAACGGCGTGCTGAGGCTGTAGGCATTGGCGATGAGCCCACCGACTCCTGGTCCGAGCGCAACACCGACGCTGAGTGCCCACTGGTTGGTGGCGACGTACCGCGTTCGCTTCTCCGGCGGTGCGATGTCGATCAGATAGGTCATCGCGCCCGACATGTAGAACGCCGACCCTGCTCCGGCCACGAACCGCCACGCGAGAAGCACCCAGATGCCGTCGGCCTGTCCGGAGCCGAACATGCCGATCGCGGTCAGAAGGGGACCACCGACGAGGAGGACGCGCCGGCCGTACCGGTCCGCGATGAGACCCGCCGGCACGTTGAGAATCAGACGGGCAAAGGCAAATACCGTCAGGGTGAGTCCGACCATCGTGGCACTGACCCCGAAATCGCTGGCGTACAGCGGGATGATCGGTGAGACCACACCCTGACCAGCCATCACGAGAAACGTGGCGCCGCACAAGACCACGAGTTCCTGATTGTGGCGGACCCATGTGATCGGTGACGGCATCAGAGACCTTGCTTCACGACGAGGCGATCTCGACCGAGCCGGACTCTTGCTCGTGTCGGGCTTCGGATGGTGCAGTGCTACTTCTTGCGGTGCACTTGGACCGGCAGGTGGGTGTAGCCGTGCACGAAGGAGGAGAGCGGTCGTTCTTCTTCCCCGACGACCTCCACGTGGTCGAAGCGTCGAAGAATCTCCTCCCACAATACCCGGAGCTGCAACTCGGCCAGGCGGCTCCCCATACAGAAGTGGATGCCGTACCCGAATGCGAGATGACGGTCGGCGTTGTGCCGTTCGATGTCGATGCGCTCGGCGTCCTCGAACACCGCTTCGTCGGCGTTGGCCGACACGTACCACATCAGCACTTGGTCGCCCTCGAGGATCTGCTTCCCGCCGAGTTCGGTGTCACATGTCGCCGTTCGCCGCATGTACGACAGCGGTGTCTGCCACCGGATGATCTCCGGAACCATGTTGGCCACGAGGTTCGGGTTCGCCTTGAGCTTGGCGTACTGATCGGGGAACTGGTTCAGCCCATACACGCTTCCCGACATCGTGTTGCGGGTGGTGTCGTTGCCTCCGACGATCAGCAACAGAAGGTTGCCCAGGTGCTTCAAGGTCGGGATGTCCCTGGTGGACTCACCATTGGCGAGCATGGTCACGAGGTCGAACCCGTTCCCACCTCGCCGCTGAGTCCACAGCCGATCGAAATAGGCGACCATCTCCATGAAATGGTCGCGACGTTCCTCCATCGTCTCGATCAGTCCACCCGGTTGGGGCACGGCGAAGGTGATGTCAGACCAGAAGGTGAGCTTGCGACGATCCTCGAGCGGAAAGTCGAAGAGCGTGGCGAGCAGGAGTGTGGTGAGCTCGATCGACACGGTGTCGACCCAGTCGAACGTTTCACCCTCGGGCAGCGCGTCGAGAACGTTGATCGTGCGCTCTCGGATCGTGGGTTCCAGATTGCGGAGGTTGCTCGGCGCGGACACGCTTCGCACGGTCTTGCGTTGATCGGTATGGGTCGGTGGATCCATCGCAATGAAGGACATGATGCCCGGGCCGTCTTGTTCACGAACTCGGGTGGGATCGAGACCGAGCGTGATGCCTGACGCCGAGGAGTAGGTCTTGTGGTCACCGTCGACAGCTCGAACATCGTCGTAGCTGGTCACCGACCAGTACCGGCCCGACGTCTCGAGTTCGTTGAAGTGGACGGGGTCTTCGCGCCGCAAGCGAGCAAAATGATCCTGAAAACGATTCTCTCGGAAGAGGTGTGCGTTGAGTGGATTGATGTCCTCGAGCGCAAGGCTTGCGGCGCTGCCGACGTTGGCACCCTTTTCGACCATCTCGGTCTCAGGAGTGCGCTGGATCACCGGGAGGACGTCGGACCGATCGGTCGTGATGTCGGACATGGGATCATTCTCCCCCAAAGCGTGCGAGAGGTGTGAATACTCCCGGTGTTGTTCGGCGATCTAGGGTCGCGTCTCGTGAGTGAGCACGTGCACGACGCGATCGTCCTCGGGGCCGGAGTCTCTGGGATCTACGCCATCAAGCGTCTCGTCGACTTGGGGCTGGATGCCCTCGTGCTCGAAGCTGACGACGACCTCGGGGGGACGTGGTTTCGCAATCGCTATCCCGGCTGTCGTTTCGACTCAGAGAGCTACACCTACGGCTACTCGTGGTCGTCCGAGATCCTCGAGACGTGGCACTGGAAGGAATTGTTCTCCAGTCAGCCAGAAAATCTCCGGTACCTGAACTTCGTCGCAGAACGATTCGACCTGCGACGACACATGCGGTTCGGCTCCAGAGTCGAAGCCATGATGTGGGACGAGGAAGCTCGGGTCTGGCGGATCCAACTCAGTGACGGTTCTTCCTTCGTCAGCCGTTTCGTGGTCCCGAGCATCGGACCCCTCTCGATCCCGACGCTTCCCGATTTCGCTGGACGCAACGACTTCGCCGGCGACTGGTGGCATACCCACGCCTGGCCCAAAGAACCGGTCGATCTGTCCGGCCGGCGGGTGGGCATCGTGGGCACGGGTGCCACCGCCATCCAGATCATTGCGGCGATTTGCGACGAGGTCGGTGAGCTCACCGTCTTTCAGCGTCGTCCGAACTGGAGCTCGCCGCTCAACAATCGTCCTATCAGCGAGCAGGAGATGGCAGACATCCGCTTGCGCTACGACGAGATCTTCGCCGCCTGCGCAACAACCCCGGGCGGCTTCGAACACACACCGAAGTGGGGCTTCTGGGACGCCACACCGCAGGAGCGTCGCCAGCTGTGGGATGAGCTCTACGAGCAGCCAGGCTTTGCCATCACCGGTGCGAATTACGCCGAGATCTACTTCGACGAGCAGGCCAACCGGGAACTGTCCGACTACATCGCCGATCGGATCCGTGACCGAGTGGACGACCCCGTCACGGCCGAGAAGCTCATTCCCCACGACCATGGCTTTGCGCTCCAGCGACTCCCGCTCGAAAGCGGCTATTTCGAGGCGTACAACCGGCCGCATGTCCACCTCGTCGACGTCTCGGAACACCCCATCGAGCGGGTGACACCGAGCGGTATCCAGACGACCGCAGGTCATCACGAACTCGACCTGATCGTGTACGCAACCGGCTTCGACGCGATTACCGGAGCGTATGACCGCATACGTATCGAGGGGGTGGGTGGTCAGCGACTCGATGAGCGGTGGCGCGACAGTCCCAGCACCCTCGCCGGTGTCCTGAGCCATGGCTTTCCCAACATGGTCATGGTTGCCGGGCCGCAGAGCGTCTCCGGCTCCACCAACTTCCCGCGCGCCATCGAGGGCAGTGTCGACTTCATGGCCCAGCTGCTCGGGGAAGCCTTCGAGAAGGGCCACACCCGCATCGAGGCTGAGCCTGGGGCGGAAGCCGACTGGGTCGAAGAGGTGAAGAAGTACCAAGAGCGGCTGCTCATACGAGACAGCAAGGGCTGGTTCACGGGCTACAACTCCAACGTCGCTGGCCACCACGAGGGAACCATCCGCTATCAGGCGTATTTCGGCGGCGCTCCGCGCTACAACCGGTTCGTCGCCATGCTCATCGACGAAGGCTTCCCAGGCGTGGCGTTCGCGTGACATGGCCGAGTTCGAGACCATCATCCGCGGTGGGACCGTCCTCGACGGGACCGGGACGCCAGGTCGGTTGCTCGACGTGGGGATCGACAGCGGCCGGATCACCGCTCTCGAGGACCTCGGAGCGGCAACTGCGGCTGAAACTGTCGACGCCACTGGCAAGTTCGTCGCTCCAGGATTCATCGATATCCATACCCACAGCGATCTGTCGCACTTCATCGACCCGCGCGCCGAGAGCCAGATCCGGCAGGGCGTCACCACCGAGGCGATCGGGCAGTGCGGAACCAGTCTTGCGCCCTGTACCGCCGAGAGCCGTCCGGCCGTGTTCGCAGCGATGGGCTCAAAGGAGCGGGGGCACTGGCACAGCTACGCCGAGTTGCTGGCCGAGATGGACGCAGCACACATTGCGACCAACGTCGTCGGGTTCGTCGGCCACGGCGCACTTCGCACTGCGGTCATGGGCGTGGACCAGCCTCGGCCCGCCGATGATGCCGAGGTGGTCGAGATGGTGCGACTCCTCGAGGAGTCGCTGGAGGCGGGCGCTTTCGGTTTCAGCACCGGTCTGGAGTATCACCCTGGCAAGTTGGCCACGTATGACGAGCTACGCGCGCTCTGCGGGGTGACCGCTGACGCAGACGCGCTGTATGCCACACATTCTCGCAATCGCGACAGGCGCTATTTCGTCGGGTTCGGGGAGGCACTCGATGTCGCCCGCGACACGGGAGTGCGCTTGCAGATCAGCCACATCAACCCCAAACACGGGCGACCTGACGATGCACTGCGCAACACGCTGCAGATGATCGAGTGGACACGGGCCGAGGGCGTGGACGTGGCGATGGACATGATGCCGACGAATTGGAACCACGCTCCTGCGACGGCACTCCTCCCGAGCTGGTCGTTCGGGCTGTCGATCGACGACCTTCTCGACACCTTGAAGACGAAGGATGGCAGGCGGCGACTTCGCCACAACCCGCTACCGATGTGGCAGCTTGCCGTGGAGGAGCGGTGGGATCGAATCCGGCTCCTCGCCTGCTCGGCGAACCAACACCTCGTGGGGAAAACGGTCGAGGAGATCGCAACACAACGAAACGCTGCCGACGGGTGGGATGCGGTGTTCGATCTCCTCGTCGAAGAGGGTCTTCGACTGAAGGGTGTCGTGCTGACCAGCGAGGCATTTGCCGAATCGGACAACCGACTTGCGCTCGAACATCCACTGTGTGCGGTGGAGTCCGACACCATGGCAATGGCCAACGATGGTCCGTTGGCAGGGCGAATGTTCAGCGTCCTCGGGTACAACTGGGTCGCTCGGTTTCTTGGTCACTATGTCCGTGACGAGGCGATCCTTTCCCTCGAGGAAGGAGTCCGTCGCCTGTCCGGGCTTCCCGCCGACCGGCTCGGATTGCGCGACCGCGGCTACCTGCGCCCAGGGGCAGCGGCCGACGTTGTCGTCTTCGACCTGGCGGGTGTTCGAGACAACTCGTCGTTCGAGAACGCCACGGTCTACGCCGACGGGATCGAGCATGTGTGGGTCAACGGCGTCACCGCCTTCGCCGATGGCGCCCGCAATCCCGATCATGCGGGCGAGGTTCTCCGTCGGCGGTGACGGTGTCGTCAGTACCGCAGTTGGACGAGCGAAGTCACACGTGTGACATTTGGTGAGAGGGAGGCGATCACACTGACGGCAACGACACCGCACGACACATCGAGAGGACGCGATCGATTGCGGTCGTCGGCTGACGGTGTGGAGGGTTCGAGTCGTGCCGGTTGGGCCCTGATTGCCTCGACGGCACGAGATCAGTGGCCCGGGCTCGTGTTCGGCATGGTTGCCGGTCTGCTGTACACCGCCGGTCGGGTTGCCATACCGCTGCTGATCCAGCTCGGCCTCGACCGAGGCGTGCGTGACGGCGAACCGTTGTTGCCGTGGAGCCTGGCGATCGTCGGCGCTGGCCTGTTCTCCGCCTGTTTCCTCGGTCTTCGGCGCTATCTGGCGTTTCGCAACGCCCGCGTGATCGAGGCGCGGCTGCGCGACCGGATCTTTGCCCACGTCCAGCGCCTGCATTTTGCTTTTCATGACGCAAACGCAACCGGTGAACTGATGAGCCGGGGGAACACCGATCTGCAGCACTTCCAGAACTTCGTGACGTTGGTGCCGTTGACCTTCGGCAACGTCCTGATCGTTGTCACGGTGACGATCATCATGGTGGTGCTGCAACCGCTTCTGGCGCTCATGGCCCTGGCGTCACTGCCCTTTGTCAATGTTCTCGGCCGCCGGTTTGCCCAAGAGCTCAACCCCGCCATCATGCGAGTCCAGCAAGAGTCGGCCGAACTTGCGACTGTTGTCGAAGAGTCGGTGTCGGGTGTCCGAGTCGTGAAGGGCTTCGGGTCCGAACCGGTCCAGGCCCGCAAGCTTGCGGCGGAGGCCGACGATGTCCACGACGCCGCGTTGGCGTCGTCGGAGATCCGGGCTCGCTATCTCCCGGCCATGGAGCTTCTGCCATCGATCGGACTGATCACGGTGCTTGGCTACGGCGGCCATCTCGTGATCGACGGTGAGATGACCATCGGTGAACTGGTCAGCTTCAACATCTACGTCTTGATGCTGATTCAGCCGCTGCGGATGCTCGGCATGATCGTGGCCAATGGCCAGCGGGCATCAGCTGCGGGCGTGCGAATCGCCGAGGTGCTCGACACGGCCCCGGCGATCGTCGATGTGGCATCACCGACCGCCCTGCCGGACCAGGGCGCGCTGGGACGGGTCGAGTTGCGAGAGGTCGAGTTCGACTATCACCCGGAGGCTGCGGGAGCCGGGGTGTTGCAGGGGTTGTCGCTCACGATCGAGCCGGGTGAATCGGTTGCGCTCGTGGGAGCGACTGGTTCGGGCAAGTCGACGGTCGCCCGCCTGCTACCGCGCTTCTACGACGTCGACGGCGGGGCGGTCATGATCGATGGCGTCGATGTACGCAGCGTCGAACGGCGCAAGCTGCGCAAGGCGGTGTCGATCGTCTTCGAAGAGACGTTCCTGTTCTCCTCGTCGATTCGAGAGAACATCGCTTTTGCCGACCCTGACGTCGATTTGGACGCGGTCGTGCGCGCCGCAACGTTGGCCGGGGCCGACGAGTTCATCCGTGATCTTCCCAATGGGTACGACACGGCGATCGGCGAGCGGGGCTTCTCGCTCTCGGGTGGCCAACGGCAACGAATCGCAATCGCCCGGGCAATTCTCGCCGATCCCCGGGTCCTCGTGCTCGACGATGCAACATCGGCGGTCGATCCGACCAAAGAGCACGAGATTCGCGATGCACTCGGCGAGGTCATGCAGGGTCGGACGACGATCGTGATCGCACACCGCCCGGCGACGATTGCCCTGGCCCATCGTGTTGTCCTGTTGGACGAGGGCCGAATCATCGCCGAAGGAACCCACGACGAACTCCTGGCCACCAATGCCCGCTATCGCGAGGTTCTTGCCGCTGACCGCGACGTCACCGGCGGAGGTCGCAGCTGATGGGTTGGTCGATGGCTCACGGCACCGCCGACGATTCCCGACTCGGCTTGGCGGGAACGGGGACGGTGCTCAAGCGAACGTTCCGTTACGGGCGCACGTATCGACGCGGGGCGGTGCGTGCCGCTGGTCTGTTGGTGCTGTGGACGCTCGCCCTTCTCGCGGGGCCCCTGCTCGTCCGTCGAGGGATCGACGAGGGCATCGCCAAGGGGGATGGGGTCCAACTCAATGTGTCGATCGCCATGTACGTGGTGGTGGCCGTTGCGAGCTATGTCTCGTTCCGCTTCGCCATTGTGCAGCTGGCGAAGGTTGGCGAGGCGTTCCTGCGCGACATGCGAACGCGGGTGTTCGACAAGTTGCTGCGGCAATCGATGGCCTTTTACGACCGGGAGAAGGCCGGGGTGCTGGTGAGTCGAATGACCTCCGACGTCGATTCACTGCAGGAGCTCGTGCAGTTCGGGTTGGTCATGTTCACGAGTGCTGCGCTGCTCCTGGCCGGTACCACGATGCTGCTGTTCCTGCTGTCGTGGAAGTTGATGCTCCTGTGCCTGGTGGCCATGCCCGTGGTGGCGGCTGCGAGTGTCAAGTTCCAGCGGGACTCGAACCGGGCATACCTCCTCGTCCGCGACCGGATTGCAGACACGCTGTCGGGCTTGCAGGAAGGGCTGAGCGGTGTTCGCGTCGTACAGGCGTTTGCGCGCGAACACGTCGAATCGGCCCGTTTCGCAGAGGCAAACCGCGATCTCTACCGCACACACATGGCAGCTGTTCGTATCCAGTGCTGGTATCTGCCGATCGTCGAGTTTGCCGGGGCGGCAACGACTGCCATTGCGCTCGGCGTCGGTGGCTGGATGGTCAGCGAAGACGCGATGACCGTCGGCACGCTGGTTGCCTTCATTTTGTTGCTCAGCTCGTTGTTCGAACCGGTTCAGCAGCTCAGTCAGCTGTTCAACATGGTCCAGTCGGCGACCGCGTCACTCAACAAGCTGTACACCCTGCTCGACGAGCCGGTGCTCGTGACCGATCGACCCGGGGCCGTTGCCATCGAGCGACGGGAGCCGATCGTCATCGAGGGTGTCGGATTCGCCTACGGCGGGGGAGAGCCCGTGCTTGCCGATGTCGATCTCGAGGTCGGGGTGGGCGAGCGCGTTGCGTTCGTCGGTCCAACCGGGGCCGGCAAGTCGACGCTCGCCAAACTGATTGCCCGTTTCTACGATCCATCCGTTGGAACCATCTCCCTCGGGAACACCGATCTTCGAGACATCTCCGTTCGATCGCTTCGTCGGGAGATCGTCGTGGTCCCCCAGGAGGGCTACCTGTTCTCGGGCAGCGTCGCCGAGAACATTCGGGTCGCGCGGCCCGATGCCTCGGACGCAGATGTTCGCATGGCGCTCGACCGCATCGGCGTGCTCGGGAGATTCGAAGCGCTCCCGGCGGGCCTCGACACCGAGGTTCAGGAACGCGGCAGCCGACTGTCGGCCGGCGAAAAGCAGCTGGTGTCGCTCGCTCGCGCCGCATTGGCGGATCCTTCAGTGCTGATTCTCGACGAGGCCACCTCGTCGGTCGACCCGGGGACCGAGGCAATCGTCGAAGCTGCAATGGAGACGCTGATGGAGGGCCGAACGGTGATTGCGATTGCACATCGCCTCTCGACCTCCGAGCGCTGCGATCGGGTCGCCGTCATCGCGGAGGGTGGCATCGTCGAACTCGGCTCCCACGACGAACTCGTCGCCTCAGGGGCCCACTACGCCGAGCTGTACCACGCGTGGGTACGCGGTCTTGGCGAGCGCGCCTGAGTCGGTTGCCTGAAGGTCGGTTTCGCTCGCAAGCGGTCCGGCCTAGCGTCGGTGAGATGAAGATCTCGGTAAGCGTCGGGAGCGCCTACTACGACGGTGAGCGTTGGGCGGACGTCGTCGAGTATGTGAAGGCGGCCGAGCGCTTGGGGGTCGAGACAGTGTGGTCGGCCGAGGCATGGGGGATGGAGGCGGTCTCGTCGCTCGGCTACCTCGCGGCGGCCACCGACCGCATCACGCTCGGGTCGGGAATCATGCAGATCAGCGCCCGGACACCTGCCATGACGGCGATGACCGCCTTGTCGATGGCGCAACTTTCGGACGACCGATTCGTGCTCGGTCTCGGCGTCAGCGGTCCGCAAGTGGTCGAGGGGCTGCACGGCGAGGCATTTGCCCGACCACTCCATCGATTGCGGGAGTACGTCGAGGTCGTGCGCATGATGTTGCGGGGTGAGCGCGTTGCGTACGCGGGCGAGCACTATGTACTGCCCCGACCCGGAGGGGAAGGGAAGTCGCTTCGCTCGTCGATCCGCCCTCGGCCCGATTTACCGATCTACCTGGCAACGCTGGGTCCGAACGCTCTCGAACTCACCGGTGAGATTGCGGACGGCTGGCTCGGAACCTCGTTCATCCCGGAAGCTGCAGATGTCATGCTCGGCCCCATACGGACGGGCGCCGCGACGGTCGGGCGCACCCTCGACGACATCGACATTCAGATCAACGCCAACGTGGTGGTGACCGACGAGGTCGACACAGCGATCGAGCGTGCCCGGAAGGCGATGGCGTTCACGCTCGGCGGTATGGGGTCGGCCACGACGAACTTCTACAACGCTGCCTACGCCCGAGCGGGGTGGGCTGATGATGCCGCCCGCGTGCAGCGCCTGTGGGTCGCTGGCGACAAGACAGGAGCGACACGCGCCGTCCCTGACGAGTTGGTCTTGCAAGCCTCCATGCTTGGCACCGAAGAGATGGTCGCCGAACGGGTCCGGGCGTGTGCCACAGCCGGGGTTGACGGCCTCCGTCTCGCCCCCAGGGGCACCACCTCGCAGGAGCAGATCGAGGACCTCGAACGCTCCGTCGCAGTGATTCGCGGGGCAACGGCGCGATGACCGGCAACGCCTCGCGTGGTCACTCCACCCGATGAGTACAGTCGCGTGCCGACGCAACGGAACGAGGGGGCGGCGGTGAGAACGGTCGTGCGGAACGGGATCGTGCTCGACACCGACACGATGACATACGGCGATCCCTGTGCGATCGTGATCGAGGACGGCATGATCGTCGACGTGACGAGCGAGCCTGTAGGGCGCGCCGATGTCGACATCGATGTTGGTGGCCAGTACGTCGTTCCGGGACTGGTGGACGCGCATGTGCACTTTCGTCTGGCCAGCCTGGACTTCGCCTCGGTGAGTCGCTGGAGCGAGGTCGAGTACGGCATTGCAATGGCGGGCCTGGCCAGAGCAACCGTGGAACGTGGATTCACGACGGTGCGGGACCTGGGCGGCGAGGTGGTCGGTCTGATGCGGGCCATCCAGCGAGGCGCGGTCATCGGTCCGCGAATCGTGCGGGCGGGCCGGATGCTGAGCCAAACCGGCGGGCACGGCGACGCTCGAGGCGGGGACCTCGCCCTCCCCCAGTGCGCATGTGCCATGCCGAGTGATGTGATGTCGATCATCGCCGACGGTGCAGACGCCGTGCGAAAGGCGGCACGACACAACCTTGCCGATGGCAGCGACTTCTTGAAGATCCATGTCTCAGGAGGGGTGGCGTCCCCCAAGGATCCCCTCGACAGCCTGCAATACACACCCGCCGAGATCGAGGCAGCGGTCACCGAGGCTCGCCATCGGGGCACGTACGTCGCGGCCCACGCCTACACCTCGGAGGCGATCGCCATGGCCGTGGCTCATGGCGTGTACACGATCGAACACGGCAATCTGATCGATCAGTCCACAGCAGCAGCGGTTGCGGCAGCCGGAGCAGTGATCGTGCCGACACTGTCGACCTACGAGGCGATGCATCAGATGGGAGCTGCCCTCGGTATGCCTGCCAAGAACCTGGAGAAGAACGAAATCGTGTACGAAGCCGGTCTCGAGGCCCTGCAGACGGCGGTGGAGGAGGGGGTGACACTTGGGCTCGGCACCGATCTCATCGGTGAGACCCAGGAACGGCAAACCCGCGAGCTGGCGATCCGGGCCGAGGTCCAGCCGCCGATCGACGTGCTGCGCTCGCTGTGGGTCGTGAATCCGGCTCTGTGTCGTCTCGACGGCCGGATCGGCGTGGTGGCACCGGGCGCATTCGGTGACCTGGTCGTGACCTCGGTTGATCCCACCACCGACATCGTCAGATTCGCCGACCACCGAACCGCTCACTCGTTGGTCGTACAGGGTGGCGACGTCGTGGTCGATCGTCGGTGAGCGCGTCGCCGCCTGAGTCGATCTCGACATCTGCGCGCCGACTACCGTCGACTGCGATGGCGTTGGATCCCATGAACGAATTGGCGTTCTACACACTTGCGGGCGCACCGGACAATACCCGGGATCTCATCGACGAGGTCGCCCGGGCCGAGGCGCTGGGTCTTGGTGGCTGCTTCGTCAGTGAACGGCTCAACGTGAAGGAGGCGGCAACGGTGTGCGGGGCGGTCGGGGCGGCGTCCCAGCGGATCGGCATCGCAACAGCTGCGACCAATCACAACACCCGGCATCCGATGGTGACGGCGGCGCACGCGATGACGATGCATCATCTGACCACCGGGCGGTTCTCGCTCGGCCTTGGGCGTGGTATCGAGCGTGTGTCGAAGGCGTTCGGCCTCGGGGCGATCACCACCGCGCAGATGGAGGATTTCGTCGGGCTCATGCGGCGGGTGTGGGCCGGTGAGGTGGTGGTCGGCCACGACGGGCCGGCCGGGCGATACCCCGCCCTGGCCATGCGGGGCCTGGATCCGGCCCACATCCCGATGACGTTGACGGCGTTTGGCCCGAATTCGTTGGCGCTCGGTGGTCGGTGCTTCGACGCCGTCGTGTTGCACACGTTCTTCACCGATGAAACGACGGCGCGCGCGGTGGCTGCCGTCAAAGCGGCGGCCGAGCAGGCCGGTCGTGATCCTGATCACGTCCGGGTGTGGTCGTGCTTCGCAACGGTTGGTGATCACCTCCCCGAGTCGCTTCGGCTCAAGAAGACGGTGGGTCGAATGGCGACCTACCTGCAGGCGTACGGCGACCTGATGGTGGCGACCAACGAGTGGGACCCGGGCGCACTCGAGCGATTCCGTCGTGACCCGTTCGTCGCCGGCTTTTCCGGCGCACTCGACCACACCGCCACCGTTGATGAACTGGAGCACGTTGCCACGCTCATTCCCGACGAGTGGCTTGTTCCCGCCGCGAACGGGACACCGCAGCAGTGCGTGGAAGCGATCCGTGGCCAATTCGAACTGGGGTGTGACGGTGTGATCCTTCATGGTGCTTCCCCGTTGGAGCTCGAGCCGATCGTGGTGGAATATCGGCGCACACGTCCAGCGGGTGTCTTCGAGCATCTTGTCGCCAATCCGGGTGGGCGCAGCGACCGGGGAACGTCGTGACCAGCCGCCTCCCTGCGTTGGCATTGAGCGCCGTGCCTGGCCGCCGAAGCGCAACGATCGAGCTTGCACAAGAGATCGAGGATCGTGGCTTCGCCGGGATCTACTGTCCGTCGTTCGGTGATGCCCTCGGGCTCTGCCAAGCCATCGGGCACGCAACCACGACCATCGAATTCGGCACGTCGATCGTCAACATCTACACCCGTCATGTTGCTGATTACGCCCAGACTGCAGCGTCCATCCACGAACTCTCCGAGGGACGATTCCGCTTCGGTATCGGCGTGTCGCACGCACCCATGAATGATCGCCTCGGTATCGCCACCGGACGTCCACTCGCCGACATCCGCCGGTTCGTGGAAGCCTTGCACGCACAGCGACGGATCGGGGAACTGCCCCCGATCGTGCTCGCCGCGATGCGCGACAACATGTGTGCCCTTTCGGTCGAGATCGCCCAAGGCCTGGTGTTCGCAAATGCGGCCCGGAGTGCCGTTCCCGACACGCTTGCCCGGTGCCCAGGACGACCCGATGGGTTCTTCGTCGGGGGCATGATTCCAACATGCATCAGCGACGACCGGCAGGCGGCTGCGGCGGTGATGCGCAAGACCCTGACGATGTATGTCGGATTGCCGAATTATCGCAACTACTGGAAAGACTGCGGCTATGCCGCCGAGATGGAAGCAATCGAGACAGCGCAGGCTGCAGGTGATCACGATGCTGTGCCGGCACTGATGTCTGACGCCTGGCTTGCTGACTGCACACTCCATGGACCCGCCGATGAGGTTCGAGACGGTCTCGAGCAGTGGTTCGACGCCGGCCTCGGGACACCGATTTTGGTGCCGTCATCGGTGCAGGGCGGTCAGATGACTGCGTTCGAGGAAATTTTCGCGTTTTTCGACACCTGAGTTCGCACCGATCGCTGAAAGGTGCAAAGATGCGCCGACTGTGACGTCGGACACAGTTCATCGTGGGGGATCTGACAGTGGAGATCGAGTTCGGATGACGGCTGCTCCAGCTGACCATGCTGCCCTTGTTGTCGAAGATCTGAGGACCCACTTCTCGGTGCCGGCCGGGGCGGTGAAGGCTGTCGATGGAGTGAGCCTCTCCCTCGATCGAGGCAGGACGCTTGGGGTGGTTGGGGAGTCCGGTTCGGGAAAGACGGTGCTCGCTCGCACCATCATGGGCCTGAATGTGGCCGGGAACGCTGTTACCACGGGATCGGTCATGTACGAGGGGAAAGAGCTCGTCGGGCGATCGCCCAAGGAGATGAAGGCCCTGTGGGGTACCGAAATGGCGATGGTCTTCCAAGACCCGATGACCTCGCTCAACCCGGTGGTGAAAGTCGGTCGGCAGCTCACCGAGCATGTCCGGATCCACCTGGGGGTGTCCAAGTCCGAGGCCCGCTCCATCGGGACCGACTTGCTGCGCTCGGTGAAGATCCCGGAGGCCAGCGAGCGGTTCGACGTGTACCCGCACGAGATGTCGGGTGGCATGCGTCAGCGCGTCTGCATCGCCATGGCGCTGGCCTGTAGCCCCGAGGTGCTGTTCGCCGACGAGCCGACAACGGCCCTCGATGTCACGGTCCAACACCAGATTCTCAATCTGCTCGCCGCTCAGCAACGTGATCGGAACATGGCGATGATTCTTGTCACCCACGATCTTGGGGTCGTGGCCGGTCGCACCGACGAGATCGCTGTGATGTATGCAGGGAAGGTCGTCGAGAAGGCACCGACCGCAACGCTTTTCAACGAGATGCGCCACCCGTACACCGAGGCGTTGCTGAACAGCATTCCGCAGACGACACGGCCGAAACACACGCGTCTTGCCGCCATCACCGGTCGACCGCCCGATCTGATCAACCCGCCTCCGGGTTGCTCTTTTGCCCCGCGCTGCCCGTATGCCAGAGCACGGTGTCATGAAGAAGAGCCGGTACTGCAGATCGCCGGCACCAGTGGCCATCAGTTCGCCTGTCACACGCCGGTGGGCAGCCCAGCTGCAACGGAAGCGTTCGAGGCGAACCTTGCCGAAGGGTTGCCTGCGGCCCTCGTCGCCGCTGGCCAGGACGCGGCTCCTGCAAACCAGCAAACCGATTGGGCAGACTGATGGCTGGATCCGGCACCGCACACCTCCGTCCCACCGGCGAAGCTCTGCTTCGGGTGGAGGATCTCACGGTCGAGTTCCCCGTGGGTCGCAACCGCGTCGTTCATGCGGTCAGCGGAATCAGCTTCGACATCGTGAAGGGGGAGACCCTGGGTCTGGTCGGCGAGTCGGGCTGCGGGAAGTCCACGACGGGCCGAGCGCTGATTCAGCTCCCACGGCCCACCAGGGGACAGGTCACACTCGGTGGGGCGGACCTCAGCGGCCTCGACGAGGAGTCGATGCGAAGTCTGCGTACGCAGGTGCAGATGATTTTCCAGGACCCGATCTCGTCGCTCAACCCTCGACGCGCAGTCGGCGAGGTGGTTGCCGAGCCGCTTCACGTGTGGGGTCCGGCCGACAAAGAGGCACAGTGGGAACGGGTGTCCAGGATGCTCGACGCAGTCGGCATCGATCCGGACACCGCCCGCTACAAATATCCGCACGAGTTCTCTGGCGGGCAGTGCCAGCGCATCTCGATCGCGCGAGCTCTCGTCCTCGAACCGGAGTTGATCATCTGTGACGAGCCGGTTTCGGCGCTCGACGTCTCCGTCCAGGCCCAGATTCTCAATCTGCTCGAGGATCTCAAGGCCGAGTATGGCCTGACCCTGGTGTTCATTGCGCACGACCTTGCGGTCGTCAAAAACATCAGCGACCGAGTCGCGGTGATGTACCTCGGCAAGATGTGTGAATACGCGGAGTCGGACGAGCTCTACGCAAATCCAGCACACCCGTACACACAACTGCTGATGGAATCGTTGCCCGTTCCCGACCCCGGTATCGACTTGCAGACCGACGTCACCGACGAAGGTGAATTGCCGTCACCGATCAGCCCGCCGTCAGGATGCCGGTTCCGCACCCGTTGCGAGCGAGCCGACGCTCTGTGCGCCGAAGTCGAACCAACGATGCGGCGCGTGAGCGACGAGCACTTCGTGGCGTGTCATCATCCTCTGATCGACCTGGACGAATCGAGCGTGCACATTGCTGCAACGGCTGAAGGCCCAGGAGGGGAATCAACATGAAACAAACGAGTTTGTACAGGCTGTTGGCGTTGTTGCTGGCGCTTGCCCTCGTTGCTGCTGCGTGTGGTGGTGATGATGGTGACGACGGTGTCGATGCCGGTGGCGAGGACACGGCCGATGACGGCGATGCTGCGGCTGATGACGGTGATGACGGTGGTGATGATGATGCTCCGGCGGCCGGTGATGAGGCCGAGGGTGATGTCGACACCGAGGTCGAGGCCGTGGAGGAGTCGCCCCCGACCGGCGGCAGCATCATCGTTGGTCTCGAGGCCGAGTCGACGGGCTTGCGGCCGTGGGAGGACACGTGTTCCTCGCCCTGCGCCAACATCCTCACCACCTTGTTTGACCCGTTGGTCGAGCGCGATGTCGACGGCAACTATGTGCCGTATCTGCTCGAGTCGCTCTCGTCGAACGACGATTTCACGGTGTGGAGCGGCAGCCTTCGTTCGGGTGTGGTGTTCAACAACGGTGATCCGCTGACTGCGCAGACGATTGCGGACATGTTCCCGATTCAGGCGGCGGGCGCCACCGGTGCCGGACTGATCGCATCGGTGAATCTCGTCGAGGTGAACGCAACGGGTGAACTGTCGGTCGAGTGGGTGCTGAGTCGTGGTTCGACGGCATTTCCGGCGGCGCTCTCTGCCATCCCTCTGGGCTTGGTGTTCCATCCGGAGGCGGCGGCGGATCTCGAGGCGTTCAACGAGAACCCGATCGGTACGGGTCCGTTCATGCTCGAGAGTCGCGATCTCGACAACGAGACGGTTGTCGTGCGGAACCCGGATTACTGGTTCGTCGATCGGTTCGGGACGCAGTTGCCGTATCTCGACAGCATCGCGTTCCGTCCGATTCCTGATGAGGGAACCCGTCTCGACGCGCTACTGTCGGGTACGACCGATGTTGCGCAGACGTTGCGGCAGGGCACGATTCGTGATGCTCGGGCCGAGCGTGACGGTGGCGCCGACATCTTCTTGTTCGAGTTCCAGGGCAACAACGTCGGTGGCGGCATGTACAACGTGCTGGTTCCGCCGTTTGATGATGTGCGGGTCCGGCGCGGTCTGACGCACCTGCACTCGCAGGAGAACGTGATCGAGGCGCTGGGTGGTACCGGGATTTCGTTGCCTGGTACCCAGTTCTTCAGCCCCGATTCGCCGTGGTGGTCGCAGAAGGTCGCTGATGCCTGGCCGCAGTTCGATTTCGCCAAGGGTGTGGAGTTGTTGACCGAGTACGTCAACGATCCCGGTCGTTCCGAC
>Ga0181588_10000905_pt1 | contig 26374 bp, 30 predicted proteins | sample 071ome_26_FD_148607 | JGI IMG/M metagenome (GOLD analysis project Ga0181588, IMG submission 148607) | Coastal salt marsh microbial communities from the Groves Creek Marsh, Skidaway Island, Georgia - 071409BT metaG (spades assembly) | ecosystem: Environmental > Aquatic > Marine > Intertidal zone...
GGGGCGCCATTGCCGCTCCCCCCGGAATCAGGACGCTGCTGGTGCCCCGGGCCTGTCATGGCCGGGGTCCGATCCCGCCGCGCCAGGTGGCGCATAGGGCACCAGCGCGTGCACCGAGCGCGACGGCGTCATCGATGGCGAGGCCTTGCGCGAGCCCGGTGGTGACGCCTGCGGCGAAGGAGTCGCCGCACCCATAGGTGTCAATGGCCCGGCCGGGCGGCGTGATGGGCGCGTAATCACGCGGCGGCCTCCCGCGGGCGATCATCCGCCCTCCACGCGCGCCATCCGTGAGGATGACCACGTCGGGCATGAGATCGGCGGGCAGGCCGGACGGGTCCTCATCGGGGTCGTGCGCGCTACCGACCACCACATCCGCGTGCACCCCGGAGCGGACGATGTCCGCGATGCGACGGGCGCTCACCACCAGATGGCGGGCCGCACGTGCGCGGGCGAGCACCCCGGGGTCCTCGCCCGCGTAGTAGGCCGCATCGGCACCCGCCAGCAGACCCCAGGGAAGGTCGTCCGTCGTGCGGGGCTGCAGGCGGGCGCCCACAACCAGGATGGTGCGCTCAGCGTCGGCGTGGGCGATGGAGAGGACCGGCGTCTGGGGCGCGGTCCGGTCCGCTGCGTGCACCTCGATGCCGCGGACGGTGAGCTCATCGCGGGCGCGGCGGGACGATGGGTCGTTGCCGACGGCGGTGAACAGCGTGACCCGGGCGCCCAGACGGGCGGCTGCTGCTGCTGCCACCCCGGCCCCGCCCGCAGGCTCTGCGATTGGCTCGACCAGATCCACGATGGCGCCCGGTGCCGCGGGTGGCCCGAGTGCGTGGGTCACCCACTCCACGTGGCCGAGGATGGCCACGCATGGGGCGGCCGCGCCCATCTCAGCGCGGCGTGAGCACCTCGGGCGCGCCGAACGCCCGCAGGCACTCCGGCACCTCGACCGAACCGTCGGGGCGCTGGTGGTTCTCGAGGATGGCGATGAGCGTGCGCCCGACTGCCACCGCGGTGCCATTGAGGGTGTGCACCGGGATGGTCTCCTTGCCGCGCCGGGTACGTGCCCGCAGGCGACGGGCCTGGTAGTCGGTGCAGTTCGAGCACGAGGTGACCTCGCGGTAGCGCTCCTGCCCCGGCATCCATGCCTCGCAGTCGAACTTGCGCGCCGCGGATGCGCCCAGATCACCCACGGCGATGTCCACCACCCGGTACGGGATCCCCAGTTCGCGCAGTATCCGCTCCTCGATACCCAGGATGCGCTGGTGCTCGTCATCCGACTGCTCGGGCGTGGTGAACGAGAACATCTCGACCTTGTCGAACTGGTGCACCCGGAAGATTCCGCGCGTATCCCGCCCCGCCGCACCCGCCTCGCGCCGGAAGCACGATGAGATGCCGGCATAGCGGAGCGGAAGGTCGTCCTCGTCGAGGATCTCATCCTGGTGCAGCGCTGCCAGCGGCACCTCGGACGTGCCGACGAGGAAGAGGTCGTCATCGGCGGTCGCGTACACCGATGAGCGGTCTGCGGGGAAGAACCCCGTTCCCACGAGTGCGCTTTCACGCACCAGCACCGGCGGGATGACCGGGGTGAAGCCCTCGCCCTCGACCACATCCACCGCCCACGACACCAACGCCATCTGCAGGCGCACGAGGGGGCCCATGAGATACGCAAAGCGGGCGCCCGAGGTCCGCGCCGCGCGCTCGAGGTCCAGGCCGTCGAAGCCCTCGGCGATCTCCACATGGTCGCGGGCGGCCCCCTCGAAGCGGGGGATCTCCCCCACCGCGCGCAGTTCACGGGCGTCGTCCTCTCCCCCGTCGGGCGCCTGATCCTGGGCCAGATTCGGGAGCGTGAGGAGGAGCGCGTCGCGCCGCTCCTCAGACGCGCGGAGCACCTCCTCATCCGCGGCGGTGCGGTCACGCAGCTCGCGGGCGGCCTCCTCGCGGCCCGGCGGCACCTCGCCGCCGGACTTCTTCGCCATTCCGATTTCCTTGGCGATGCGGCCCGACTCGGCGCGTTGCTCTTCCACGGCAGCGCGCAGGCGGCGGCACTCGGCGTCCGCGGCGATCAGCGCGTCGAGGTCCGCGGCGTCGCCGCGGCGCGCCAGGGCGGCACGCACGCGATCCGGGTCCTTCCTGATGAGCCGCAGGTCCAGCACCGGTCAGTCACCCCCCGTGGCGGCGGTGGATTGCATGCCCTCCACCACTGACGCCACATCGTCGCCGAAGGCGAACGACTGCCGGGTGCCGGTGATGTCGAATACCCTGAGAACGGGCGGCGTGGCACCCGCGATGGCCACGCCGGGGCCGTCCGCCGGCAGGCGGCTCCGAAGGCTGATGATTGCCCCGAGGCCGCTGGAGTCGACCAGTCTCACCTGATGCATATCGAGCACCACGCCCGTGCACCCGGACTCGTGCACCTCGCGACGGAACACGGGGACGGTGTAGATGTCGAGTTCACCGCTCAGCATGGCGACCGCGAGGCCGCCGCGGCGGTGCGTGGCGACCTCGAGGCCCATCGGAGGCGCTGCCGCTACTTGATGCTGTCGACGTAGGCGACGACGTTGTCCAGATCAGCGCCGCTCACCAAACCGCCCGGCATCGCTCCCTTGCCGTTCACGATCTGGTTCCGCACCTGATCAGTCGAGAGAGCGGACCCCACGATTGCGGGCCCCACGCCGGCCTCGGTGCCGCCGTTGGGGTGGCAGCCCTGGCAGTTGGCCTCGAACACGGCCTTCCCTGCCGCGACATCGCCGGTGGCGGCGGCCTCGCCCTCGCCGCCATCCGGCGCGGGAGCCTGGGAATCCGTCGCGGCCGAGGAGCCGCTGTCCGCGGTCGGTGCCGACACGGTCTTGCCTTCGGAGTCCGTCTGCGCTGCCACGTTGTCGATGGTCGTTGCGTCCGCGGGAGTCACGGATGCGGAATCATCAGAGCCACATCCCGCGCCGATGCCGATCAACGCGGTGGAGGCGACGACCGCGGCCGCAATGGATAGTGCTCGACGCATCTTCTCTCCTCGGAGACGCAGTGCATTGCCTACGTGGCAACCCTACCATCGGCACGTACGCCCTTTCGCCCATCTCTCCTGCGAGGCGGGCGCATTCCGGGAGGTTTGGCAGGTGATCCAGGGACTTGGCCGGGACATCCCCGACATCGCGGCGGACGCGTGGGTGCATGAGGCGGCCGTGGTGATCGGCCGGGTGCGCCTGGGGGCGTGCTGCTCGGTGTGGCCCACCGCGGTCATCCGGGGCGACGTCGAACGCATCGAGGTGGCGCAGGCGACGAATGTGCAGGATGGCGCCGTGCTGCACGCCGATCCCGGGATGCCGTGCGTGATCGGCCGTCACGTGACCATCGGCCATCAGGCCACCGTCCACGGGTGCACCATCGGTGACGAGTGCCTCATCGGCATCGGGGCGACCGTGCTGAACGGCGCGGTCATCGGTGCAGGCAGCATCGTGGGGGCCCATGCCCTTGTTCCCGAGGGCATGGTGGTCCCCGAGGGGTCCTTGGTGGTGGGCGTCCCTGCGCGGGTGCGGAGGGACCTCACCGTCGACGAGCGCCGCGGCCTGCGGGCCCAGGCCGAGCGCTACGTGGCGAATGCGGCCCGGCACCGGGCCGACGCCACCCCTATGTGAGCGTGTACTCCGGCCCGCTACCGCCCTCGGGCGGCGTGAGCTGCCCGCCCTTGGCGGTGATGGCGCCGCACTGCACGCAGTTCGGGTTGTTCATGCGCACGTGAACCATGCCGTCCGCGGTGGCCGATCCGTCGACGATTTCGTACACCTTGGCGGGGCACATGTTCTCCCACGCCACCGCCAGTTCGCGGGGCACCTCGGTGCGGATGCGGATGTGGTTGGGCTGGTCGTCGCGGGTCTTGTTACCGCTCAGGAAGACCGATGACAGCTTGTCGAAGATGTATTCGCCGTCGGCCTTGGGGTAGTCGCGGTCAGGACCGATGATGACCGGCTCGTCCTTGTCGGCCTTGATCGTGACCTTCTTCGGGAACTTGCCGCGCGTCACCGTGGTGAGCCCCGCGACCATCCCCCCGTAGATGAATCCCTTCTGGAAGGCCGGTCGGAAGTTGCGGATGCGCCAGAGGTCCTTCCACACCTCGGAATCCCTGATGGCCTCGGTGTAGTTCCAGAGGCCGGTGGTCTCCTCGGCTGTTCCGGCCTTGATGGCCTGTGCCACCTGCTCCGCCGCGATGATCCCGGACTTCATCGCATAGCTCACGCCCTTGAGCGCGGCGAGGTTGACGAAGCCGGCGGAGTCGCCACACAGCACCGCACCCGGAACGTGGAAGCGGCTGGGCAGCCCGTAGATGCCGCCGGACGGGATGGTCTTGGCACCCCATGCCACCCGACGACCGCCGGCGAGGATGTCCTTGAACAGCGGGTTGGTCTTCGCCTGCTGCAGCAGGTCGTGCGCGGAGATGTTGGCGTCGGCCGCATCCAGCCCGACGACCATGCCGATCGACACCATATTGCCCCCCATGGGGTACAGCCAGGCGCCGCCGTACTCGCGCCACTTGGCGCCCATGCGCAGCGGCCAGCCGATGGTGTGCACCACGCGATCGAGCGGCTTCTCGACTTCCCAGACCTCCTTGACGCCGATCTCGTAGATCTGGGTGGTGTCCTGGTCGAGCTCGAAGTGGCGGCGCAGGACCCCGGCCAGGTGTCCCTGGGTGCCCTCGCAGATGACCGTGACCTTGGCGCGCAACTCGACGCCGGGCTCGAACGTGGAGAGCTCCTCGCCCTCGCGCCCGCGACCCTTGTCACCCGTCTTCACGCCAACCACGCGGCCGTCCTGCACCAGAAGCTGCTGAGCGTCGCTCTCGGGCAGCATGTATGCGCCGAACTCCTCCGCCTGCTCCGCCATGAAGCGCGACAGCTGGCTGATCGACACCACCCAGTTGCCGTGATTGTTCAGGTCGGGCGGCGTCGGGATCTTGATCTTGCCGTTCCGGCGCAGGAAGTACACCGACTCCTTGTGGACTTCCTCAAAGATGCCGGGCGTCTCCCCGGGGGCGGCGTCGGGGAACAGCGACTTGAACGGCCCCGGGCGCATGACCGATCCCGAGAGGAGGTGCGAGCCGGGCCCCTTTCCCTTCTCGACGATGGCGATAGGCACCTCGCCCAGCGCCTCCATGAGCTCCTCATCCTCGGCCATCAGCTGCCCGAGGCGGATCGCCCCCGCGAGCCCCGCGGGGCCTGCACCCACGAACAGCACGCCGACCTCGATGTACTCGTCCTCGCCCGCCTCCGGGGCGATCACGTAGTCGGAGGGCCGGTGGCGGGGCGGGTACTGGGCGGGGATCGTGCTCATCGTGGCGTGCTCACCTTGCGAGTCTTGTTTTACAAAAAGCCCCGCGTTTGCAGGGCTTTCATGGAGCATAGCGGATTCGAACCGCTGACCTCCTGGGTGCGATCCAGGCGCTCTCCCAACTGAGCTAATGCCCCCGGCAGGCGGCAATCCTAGCGCCTGCGGGGGACGTCGTCACCCCCGCTATCCTCCCGCGCCGTGCTCGACCTCAACGCCCACATCCTCCCCGGCATCCACTCGGCCACGCCGGACCTCGCGTCGGCGTGCAGGGCAGCGCGCGACCTGGTGGCGGCCGGCGTGGAGACGGCCGTCGCCCCGGCACTGGTGGCGGATGCGACCGGCGACCACCTTGATCGCGCCGACGCCGCGCGGGACGCCCTGCGCGATGCCCTGCATGGCGGCGACGTGCCGCTGCGCCTGCTCCCCGGGGCGGTGGTGCCCTTGGACGTGCTGGCCGCCCTGCCCCCGGAGGTCATGGCCCGGTGCACCGCCGGCGACGGCGGTCGCTGGATCGTCACGACGCTTCCCGCCGCGGGGTGGCCTCTCATGATCCCCGAGGTGATCCGGGGCCTCGACATGGGCGGGATGGGCCTGGTGATCGCGCACCCGGAGCGCAGCGAATCCGTGCAGGCATCTCCCGACCGGCTCCGCGACCTGCTGGGCCGCGGAGCCATGGTGCAGTTGGCTGCCGGGAGCATGCGCGGGGACCACGGGCCGCGCGCGGAGCGAACCGCGTTCGATCTGCTGCGCAACGGAATGGTGACGGTCGTCGCGTCCGATGCCCCCTCGCGGACGGGGCATGCCCTGGACCTGGATGCCACCGTGGACGTGCTGGAAAGGGTGCTGCGACGGCCCCGTGCTGAGGTCTCGTGGATGCTCGACGCCGGCCCGCAGCGGATCGCTGCGGGCGAGCCGGTGCGCCCGCCGCGTCTGGTACCCCTGCCGCGCGCTGCCGCGGACTAGGCGGCGCGGGCCGCCCGGATGGCATCCCGCGTGCGCGGCAGCCCATCCTCGACCGGCGTGCGGGCGCTCCATCCGAGGGCCTGGCGCGCCGCGGACGGATCAAGGCAACTCCGCTGGATCTCCCCGGTACGCGCCGGTGCGAACACGGGATCGCCCGCGCCCAGGATGCGCACGAGGTCCAGCACCGACACCTCCCGCCCCGTGCCGACGTTCAGCGTGGCGTCATCCGGTCCGCCCTCGGCACGGAGGAACGCATCCACGACGTCGTTGACGTAGACGTAGTCGCGGGTCTGCAGCCCGTCACCGAACACGGTGACCTCCTCGTCATCGATGATGCGACCCGAGAAAATGGCGACCACCCCCGCCTCGCCGTGCGGGTCCTGGCGCGGGCCGTACACGTTGCCGAGGCGGAGCCGGACGGTGGGGAGGCCGTACAGGCGGCCATACAGGGCGCAATAGCCCTCCCCCGCCAGCTTGCTCTGGCCGTAGTGCGACATGGGCCGCGGCTCTGCGGACTCAGGCGTGGGGATTGGCAGGCCGGCGTATTCGCCGTACGCACCGCCCCCCGTGGCCGCGAACACCACGCGTGCGCGGACCGCGCGGACGGCCTCGAGAACCGACAGCGTGCCGCTGATGTTCACCTCGGCGTCGAATGCCGGCTCGGCGATGGCCCGCCGCACATCGGCCTGCGCGGCCAGATGGAACACGGTGGACGGCTGGGCTGCGGCGACCGCGGCGGCCACGGCGGCGGCGTCACGGATATCGGCACGGTGGAACGTGGCGTCTGCAGGAACATTCCGCAGGTGCCCCGTGGAGAGGTCATCGAGAACGTGGACCTCACGCCCCTCAGCCACGAGCGCATCAGCGAGCGTGGACCCGATGAACCCAGCCCCGCCGGTAATGAGCGCTGCTCCCGTACCGCCCACTGCTAGCCTCGAGAGGCCATGGGGCCCCGATCGCATCCACCGTTCATGTGCCCTCCCGTGACGCCGTTGGGCGGCAGCATGGCCGACCCGGCATGACGCCGCAAGCAGGCCAAACCAGCGGCCCCCGCGGCCCCCGGCCCGAGGTCCTCGCCCGGCTCGCGGAGGGGGTACCCGCAAGTGAGCGCAGGCCGGTCCGTTCGGGCCGTGCCCGCGCTGTCGGGATCGCCGTATCGGCGGTGACCGCCGTAGCCGTGGTGGTGGCCGTGGTCGCGGTGGGATACCCATGACGGGCACGTTCATCAGCCTCGAGGGCGTGGACGGCTCGGGCAAGAGCACCCAGGCATCGATGCTGGCGGACGCCCTTCGCGCGCGCGGGCACGAGGTGATCCACGTGCGCGAACCGGGCGGCACGCCGCTTGGCGAGGACGTGCGCGACATCGTGCTCGGCCCCGACGCCATGAGCCCGTGGGCCGAGGCCTTCCTGTTCGCGGCCGCGCGTGCCCAGCTGGTGGCCGACGTCATCGAGCCGGCCATTGCCGCGGGTACCTGGGTGGTGGCCGATCGGTTCATCGACTCATCCCTCGCCTACCAGGGGGCGGCCCGCGGCCTGGGCATCGCCGAGGTTGCATCCATCAACGCACATGGCATCTCCGGGTCCATGCCGGATCTGACGATCATCCTCGACCTCCCGCCGGGCGCAGCGGTGGACCGGCGCGCGGGGCGTGGCAGCGTGGACCGCATCGAGGGGGAGGGCGAGGCCCTCCAGCAGAGCGTGGCACAGGGGTACCGGGAGGTCGCGCGCAGGTATCCGGACCGGGTGCACCTGGTGTCGGCCGCCGGCACGCTGGAGGATGTGCACGCCCGGGTGATGGCCGCCGTGGTCGGGAGCCTGTGACGATCGACGTGGCCGGCCAGCCCCTCGCATCGAGGGTGCTCTGCGCGGCGGTGGCGCGACCATCGCCGCCGCAGCAACTCCTGCTCCACGGCCCGCGCGGCGCGGGCAAGCGGCGTGCCGCGCGCGCGGTCGCATGGGCCCTGGTGGACCCGTCCGGCACCCACGATCCCCTGGAGGAGTCGCTCGACATCCAGACCGTCGCGGCATCCGGCACCACGATTCGCCTGCAGGATGAACTGGAGCCCGTGCTCGCCGGCCTGGCCTCCCGCCCGGTCGTGGGCGAGCGACGCGTGATGATCATCGACGGGGCCGAGCGGCTGCGCCCGCAGGACGGTGCCGACCGCATCCTGAAGGTGCTCGAGGAACCCCCTCCCCTCTCCCACGTCATCCTGGTGGTCGACAATCTCGGTGACATCATCCCGACGATCCGCTCCCGGTGCATGCTGGTGCCGTTCCGTACCCCAAGGTGGCGCGACATCGCCGCGCTGCTGGAGGCGCAGGGGGAGGACCCTGCCGCGGCACGCGCGCATGCCCGCGCCGACGGCTTGCTCGCGCTGGAGATGGGCCCCTTCGAGCGGCGCCTTCGCGCCCTCGGCGCAGACCTCGGCTTGGCGAGTCTTCAGGGCACATCCGGTGGCTCATCCCTTGTGCACGACATCCAGGCCGCGATGGACCAGGCCGCGGCAGCGCACCCGTCACCTGAGCTCGACCGCCTGCGCGCAGAGGCCGCTGCCCTCGAGGGCAAGCGCGGTGGCAAGACCGCCGCGAAACGCGCGCAGGATGAGGAGCGACGCCAGCGCAGGCGGCTGGTCACGGAGGGGTGGTCGCACGTGCTCGACGGCATGGCCGCCGTGCACGCCGACGTGCTTGCCGTGTCGATCGGCGCCGGGGACACCATGCGGCACATGGACCGCGCCGATGCCATCCGCGCGCTCGCCCATCCGGAGCGCTCCGTCGAGGTGGAACATGCCCTCGCCGAAATCCAGCGCGCCCGGTCCGGCCTGCGGCTGAACCCCCTCGCCGACCTATGGGTGGAGGGCCTCCTTGATCGGCTCGCCATGCTGCGCCGCGGCCAGTTGCCGCCACGTCGCGCGCCGGGACTGATGGTGGGCTAGCATCCCGCGCCGCGTGCCGACGTAGCTCAGCTGGTAGAGCACTTCACTCGTAATGAAGGGGTCAGCGGTTCGAGTCCGCTCGTCGGCTTTACCTTCACCGCCCGTAATCCCTGCACCTAGGGGGTATTCCGGGCCTCCCCGGGTTTGGGCGTTTCCGCCCAGGGGCGACCGTTTCGGCCCGTTTCCGACACCCGTGCGGGTTTGGTGCGGGTTAGACAACGGACCCCGTGCAGCCCATCAGGGCAGGGAATCGAGGGGTCGAGGCGTCCGCGTTTCGGAGGCCCGTGCGGGTTAGGCACGGCACCCCCCGCGCACGCACGAACCCCTCAGGTGGGCACGGTAGGCACGGCTGGCCGTATCCCCGCATGGGGAGCGGGGTTTAGCCGTGTCCCGGGGTGGGCACTACTATGGGCACGACTTCCCCGCGGAGCCTCAGTCGCCCGCCCTCATGGGATGCGCGCACTTGTGCGACAGGTCAGGTCCACATGCCTGCCGGGGCTGCGGGTTTGCCCGACCCAGCAGACCGTTTATGGTGATTGCATGGTTCCCCGGCTTCTCGCAGTAATCGCGCCGCTCGCCCTGGCCCTCGGAGTGGCAAAGAGCCCAAGCGCAGAAACGCAGTCTGCGCTTGGGCCGGTGGCATGAGCGCCATGGATTCGCTCCGCCGCGCCCTCACGATCGCAGCAGCACTTGTCCTCACCGGGTTGTGGGGGGGCGTATCGCTCGCAGCGGTCAGTGTGCCCTGGGCCACGCAGGCAGGTGGTACCTCATCTGATATCAGCTACGCCGTCAGCACCCTCTCCGACGGCTCATCCATCGTGACCGGGCGGTTCTCCGGCACCGCCACCTTTGGATCCACCACCCTCACCAGCGCGGGGAGCTCCGACGTCTTCGTGGCCAAGATCGACGCCTCAGGCACGTACCTGTGGGCCACGAGGGCGGGGGGCACCTCGTTCAACACCGGCTACGCCATCAGCACCCTGTCCGACGGCTCGGCGATCGTAACCGGGGAGTTCTCCGGCACCGCAATATTCGGATCCACCACCCTCACCAGCGCAGGGAGCAACGATGTCTTCGTGGCGAAGATCGATGCCTCAGGCGCCTACGTGTGGGCCACGCAGGCGGGTGGTACCTCATCTGATATCGGCTACGCCGTCAGCACCCTCTCCGACGGCTCGGCGATCGTAACCGGGTACTTCGACGGCACCGCAACATTCGGATCCACCACCCTCACCAGCGCAGGGAGCACAGACGTCTTCGTGGCGAAGATCGATGCCTCAGGCACCTACCTGTGGGCCACGCAGGCGGGAGGCACCTCAGGAGACTACGGCTACGCCATCAGCACCCTCTCCGACGGCTCATCCATCGTGACCGGGCGGTTCTCCGGCACCGCCACCTTTGGATCCACCACCCTCACCAGCGCAGGGAGCTACGACGTCTTCGTGGCGAAGATCGATGCCTCAGGCACCTACGTGTGGGCTACGAAGGCGGGGAGCACCTCGTTCAACACCGGCTACGCCATCAGCACCCTCTCCGACGGCTCGGCGATCGTAACCGGGGAGTTCTCCGGCACCGCCACCTTCGGATCCACCACCCTCACCAGCGCAGGGAGCATCGACGCCTTCGTTGCGAAGATCGACGCCTCAGGCACCTACGTGTGGGCCACGCAGGCGGGAGGTGCCTCAGGGGACGGCGGCTACGCCGTCAGCACCCTCTCCGACGGCTCAGCGATCGTGACCGGAGGCTTCCAGGGCACCGCAACATTCGGATCCACCACCCTCACCAGCGCAGGGAACTCCGACGTCTTCGTGGCGAAGATCGATGCCTCAGGCGCCTACCTGTGGGCCACGAAGGCGGGGGGCACCTCGGTGGATCTCGGCAGTGGCGTCAGCACCCTGTCCGACGGCTCGGCGATCGTGACCGGGTACTTCCAGGGCACCGCCACCTTCGGATCCACCACCCTCACGAGCGCAGGGAGCAACGACGTCTTCGTTGCGAAGATCCAGGCCCTTTCCGCCCCCGGTGCCCCGACCTCTGCAAGCGCCACCGCAGGGGATGCCCAGGCAACGCTCTCCTGGAGTGCACCTGCATCTGATGGCGGGTCTGCGATCACCTCCTACACCGCGACCGCCTCCCCGGGTGGGGCCACCTGCACCACCTCCTCAACCTCCTGCACCATCACAGGCCTTGCCAACGGCACCAGCTACACCTTCACCGTGACGGCCACCAACTCGCAAGGCACCTCTGCAGCATCGAGCCCGTCGGCTGCGGTGAGCCCGACGGCTCCTGCTGCTGCTCCTGCCGCTGCAGCCCCCGCAGCCCCTGCCCCCACTGACCCATGCGCAGCCCTCACCGGCATTGCCAAGGTCACCTGCGAGGCGAATGCCGCACGGGACGCGGCGATCGCAAAGGCAAAGGCCACCCGAGACAGCGCCCGCGAGGTGTGTGCGACCAAGAAGACCAAGGCCCAGCGTGCTCTTTGCATAAAGAGCGCAGATGCCACCTACAGCCGTGATCTAAAGCGGGCGAATGCAATAAGAGCGCGCACGATCTCGCGCTTCCGGTGCGATCAGATGACCGGCGCGAAGAAGAAGGTCTGCACCGCAAAGGCAAATGCGACCTACACCCGCACGGTGAAGATCGCATCAGCGCTCAGGGCACGCACGATCGCACGCCAGAGGTGCGCCACGCGCCCCAGGGCCGCGAGGAGTCTCTGCAACGCGAAAGCCAATGCCGCCTACATCCGCACACGGGCGACCCAGAACGCCCTTCGCGTGCGCACCATCTCCCGTGCCACATGCGCAACCAAGGCAAAGCGCACACGGGCTGCATGCACGCGCACGGCAAACCGTCGCTACGCCCGGGCCGTGACGACGGCAAGCGCCAAGCGCGCGCAGGCGATCGCCCGGGCGAAGTAGGGCGCACGGGCCGCGAGTCTCCCTGCACAACTCCACGCCGTGCCGCCCTGTCGAGTGGCTGCGGGGCCGGGGGAACAGCCGGTCCACGAGATTGCGCTATCCTGACTTCCATGGCCCGGAAAGTGGTTGCACTGGCCGCAGCTGCCCCCCTTGTCCTCGGGGTAGTGGGGGTCGCGAGCGCGGGCCCAACATGCTCCTCCACCAGCCCCTCCCCGGGGGACACGGTTGCGTGCAGCTACACCAGCGCGGGCGGGACGGTCATCACGGTGCCCGTCGGTACCGCATCCATCTCGGTGGACCTCACGGGAGGAGGTGGTGCCGGTGGGGCATACGACGGGGATCCGTTTACCCCCCAGGCTGGAAGCCCTGGCGGCGCAGGGGCACGCGTGCAGGCAACGCTCAGCGCGGCTGGTCTCGCCACCGTGGCCATCGAGGTCGGCGCAGGCGGTGGTGGCGGGAGCAGCGGCGGTGATGGAGGCGGATACAGCGCGGTGTACGCAGGTTCGTCGGCGCTATCCGGGGCGGCCATGCTGGTCGCCGGTGGGGGCGGTGGCGGAGCGAGAGGATGGAATGGCGCCGCCACCGGCGGAGCGGGTGCGGGACTTGGCACATCCACTGGCGGGGATGCCGCATCCCCGAGTTGGGCCGGCGGGACCGGCGGGGCCGATGGTTCTGGTGGCATCGGAACGCCGAGTTGTATGACGGGCAGCACGAGCAACGGATCCACCTGGGCTCTGGGTGGCGCGGGGGGCGTGACCTCGAGTTCCGGCGGGGCAGGCGGCTCAGGTTACGGCGGGGGCGGAAGCGGGTGCGACCACGGGGGTGGCGCGGGGGGCTCCCTTGCTGCTGCCGGGCGCCTCGTGGGTGCGGCGACGTTCAGCACGGCAGGGGGCAGTGCTGGCGCTGCTGGAACCTCAGGCTCCACCAACGGCACTTCCGGTGGGAACGGTGCCGCCTCACTCCGTTTTGTGGCGCAAACCTATGTGTTCTCGTACGACTCGAATGGTGCTGGTGGCGGCGCCGCCCCGAATGCTGGCGGCCCCTACGCTCACGGAACAAGCGTGACTGTTCTCGGGAACACTGGATCGCTGACCCGTGCCGGTTACAGCTTTGCCGGCTGGAATACTGCCGCTGACGGGTCGGGCATCGCATATGCACCGGGCGACTCATTCAGTATCCGTGCGGTCACGACTCTGTACGCACAATGGGCCGCTACCCCCGCGCCTGTCGCTCCCACTCCCGCTGCTCCCGCGGCAGGCACCCCAGCCCCCGCACCCACCACTGACCTATGCGCAGCCCTCACCGGCATTGCCAAGGTCACCTGCCAGCAAAGCGCCACACGGGACGCGGCGATCGCAAAGGCAAAGGCCACACGCGACAGCGCCCGCGAGGTGTGTGCGACCGCGAGGTGTGTGCGACCAAGAGGAGCAAGGCCACACGTGCTCTTTGCACAAAGAGCGCAAATGCCACCTACACCCGTGATGCAAAGCGGGCGAACGCAACACGGACGCGCACGATCTCGCGCTACCGGTGCGATCAGATGACCGGCGCGAAGAAGAAGGTCTGCACCGCAAAGGCAAACGCGACCTACACCCGCACGGTGAAGATCGCATCAGCGCTCAGGGCACGCACCATCGCCCGTCAAAGGTGCACAACGCGCCCCAGGGCCGCACGGAAGCTCTGCACTACGAAGGCCAATGCCACCTATGCCCGCATACGTGCGATCCAGAACGCTCTTCGGGTGCGCACCATCTCCCGTGCCACCTGCGCAACGAAGGCAAAGCGCACACAGGCTGCGTGCACGCGCACGGCAAACCGTCGCTACGCCAAGGCGCTGAAGACGGCGAACACAAAGCGCGCGCAAGCAATCGCGCGGGCGAATTAGGGCGCAGGGAGCGGTTCACCGCATGACCTCTCGCCTTCTTGCCCTGACCGTCACCGCTGCCCTCTCCCTCGGGGTGGCGGGGAGCGCGAGCAGTGAATCAGTCGTCGAGAAGCGGGATCCGGCGACAGGTACCTGGGTCAGTGTGAGCACGAAGCCCTCAAGTTCGAACCCCATCGAAGCCATGCGGAGGCTGCACACCTACACCTACGGCGTGAACGGCAAGAGGCGCACCTGCACCCTCACCCGTGGGGCCAAGTGCGTGGGGGCGAAGCTGCGGGGCAAGGTCAAGCACCACGGCGATCTGAGGAAGGCCAATCTGCGCCGGGCGGACCTTCGCTTCGCCGACCTTCGCGGGGCGAACCTCCAGGGGGCTGATCTCAGGAGCGCCAACCTGAAGCACGCAGACCTGCGGGGGGCGAACCTGAAGGGGGCGAAGTTCCAGTACACGCCGCCGGTGCATGGGAAGCAGGCGAAGCGGGGCAACCAGACGCCGTCATGTTTGCCGAACTGTGTAGGCGCGGACCTGTACTACGCGAACCTGGTGGGCGCGAACCTGTCCTACGCGAACCTGTCCTACGCGAACCTGTACTACGCGAACCTGATGGGCGCGAACCTGTCCTACGCGAACCTGTCCTACGCGAACGCGTACTACGCGAACCTGACCGGCGCGTGGCTGATCGGCGCGAACCTGACCGGCGTCACGTGGTACCACACCACCTGCACCGGCGGCGCCGTGACCTACACCGGCTGCCCGACCTAGCGGGGGCGGGGAGGGGCTCGTCGGCATTCACCGGGCTGCCGAGTTTGTAGATGCGAATCGCTCTCATCCGATCTGAATAGATAAATCCAGACGGGCGGGCAAGGGTCGCGGAGCTGTACCTAAAAAACGGGCGACCGCGGAGCGCGGCCAGCATCCGCGGGAGACACGGCAGGCAGGGGCTCGGGGTCGAGGTGGCCCCGCGCCAGAAAACCCCCCACGACCACCGGGCCGCGTGAGAAAGTGGCTAGGCCACGCCCCCCGGCGTGCCGGTCCCCAGGCTCGGACCCGCCCCCCTAGCCGTGCCCAGCCGTGCCCCAGCCGTGCCCACCCGAGGGCACGACTAGATACCGCATGGAGACAGGGAATCGGAGGGGTAGTAGTAGTCGTGCCCACCTCCCCCCCTACTTCCCCGCGCGGGGCGTTTCGGATACCCGTGCGGGTTTGGTGCGGGTTAGCGGTGACGGCTCCCCGCCGAATCTCCCTTACCTATGGGCGATTCGTCCGCGCGAACACTTCACTCGTAATGAAGGGGTCAGCGGTTCGAGTCCGCTCGTCGGCTTGTCTTCCGGGGGCCGCCCCCGTGGTCGGGCGGCGTTCGGCGGACGACGCAGGGTCCCGCTACCGATCGGCGGCGAGCACGGCGATGTTCAGGACCAGCGCTAGCCCGAAGAGGGCGGCGATCAGGCCCCACCGCCGCCAGGCCGGGTTCCCCGCCCTGCGGATCACCTCGGCACGGACCGCGTAGCCCGCGCACAACACGGCGAGGACCGCCACGACGAACGACTGCACCCAGCTCATGGGATGACGGTACGTGCTGCGTCGCCCGCCCGCAGCCTCCGGCACCGCGGTCGGTTCACGCGACCGAACCCGCTTTGCGGCTCGGGCCGCGGCAGGCAGGCTCTATCCATGGCAGGCGAGGATGGCTTCCACACCGCGCGCGACCGCGCCCGACCGGAGTTGCTCTGGTTCATGCGCAACGAGGACGTCCTCGAGCGCTGGCCGGTGATTGCGGAGCCGTGGGCGCGCCGCGTCGAGGACCGGCGGCAGGCGGAGGTGAACCCGCCCGACCGGGACATCACCTACCTGCACGGTGCCGGCCGCTAGGGCGCCGTGCGCTAGAGCGTGAAGACGAGGACGATGCCGGCGATGATGGAGCCGGCAATGCTCGTCGCGACGATCGCGGCGGCAAGCCCAGCGCCCAGGAGGGCCCTGCCCGCGGTCATCTCCCGGGGCCCCGGGCCACGGCTCCTCATGTGAGGTGCACCAGGTCGCGCGCGGGGTCGATGCCCCACCGGCCGGCGACATCCACCAGGTCGTCCTCCATGGGCCATGAGTCGGGCATCGGCTCGCCGGAGTGCCCGGGCGTGCCGCCCTTCAGCGGCATGCATCCGTGGTTGTCGCCCAGGCGGTCGATCTCGGCCAGGTCATCCGCGGTCAGGGCGATCTCCACCGGCGTGGTCGCGAGCTCACGCCTCTGGTCCTCCACCGTCTTGTGGTTCTCCCCCGCCTCCTGGATAAAGGTGGGGACCACCGAATGCACGCCCTGCTGGGCAAGTGTCCACTGGGCTGCCAACTGAAGCGGCGTAAGCCCGTGGCGGTCGGCGATCGGCGCGACCTGCGCCAGGCGACGGCGGCCCTCGGCCACCCAGCCCGCGGGCCGGTAGGCGCGATGATCGCCGGGCATGAGGGCATCCTCGTCGGGCAGGTCGCCATGGAAGATGCCGCCGTAGTCGACGACGCGCGCCAGCACCTTCACCCCCTTCGCGTCGAGGGCCGGAAGGGCCATCTTCCCGGGCCACGGCTCGAACGGGTTCAGGATGATCATCGCCCAGTCCATCTCGTCGCCGTACATCTCGACGCATCCGATGAGGTCGAGCGTGAAGCCGTTGGCGGGCCCGGGGGCGATGCCGATCATCCGCGCGAGACCCTCTGCACGCAGGTCCGACATCGCACGCCAGACGGTCTCGTTCGTGTAACCGATGCGATCCGGGTTGTGCAGCATGACCAGGTCCACGTGATCGGTTCCCAGCCTGTCGAGGCTGGCCTCCATCGCGCGGAACAGGTAGGCCCGGTAGTCGTCCTCCCCGCGCAGCCCCGGATCGGTGAAGCGCGGGTATCCGCTGGAACCGCGGCGCACGCCGTCGACGAAGTCGTGGCCGATGGCGCTCGCGATGCAGAATTCATCCCGCGGCAGGCCGCGGATGGCACGCCCCACGATGCGGTCCGCCTCGCCCTCGGCGTACACATCCGCCGTCACGACCGCGCGGATGTCCGCGCCCGGACGGATCAGGGCCTCCAGGCGGGCGTCGTCCAGCGGCTCGCCGAAGTGCATGACGCGACCGCCGCTCCACGCGCCGATCGCCGTGTGTCCGATGTCAGCCATGGACCGATTGTGGCACCGACCGTTCAGGCGGGTCGGGTCGATCGTCCCACCAGCGGGTGCGTGACGACCCGGTTAGGCCTCGCTGCCTGTGTGGACGCGGATCTGCTCACCCGCTGCAACGACCACGTCGCCCTGCCGCAACTGGCGCCCACGGCGCTCCTCGGCCTCGCCGTTCACCGTCACGCCGTCCGCGAGGAGAGCCTTCACGTCACCACCGCCGCCGGCGAGCCCGGCGAGCTTCAGCAGTTGCCCCAAGCGGATCATGTCGCCGCGGATCGCGATGTCGCGCATGAACCGGACCATACGCGTCGGGCGCGATACCGTCCCCCGTGGTGAGCCGAGCGCGCTGGATCCTCATCGCCCTTGCGGGCGGCGCAATCATGGCCCTCTCCGTCGTCGTCGCCGGCATGAGCCAGGGCGCCTCGGAGTTCTGGGGCGGATACGAGGGCGCCCTCGCGCGGGTGCAGGCTGAGGACTGGTGGAGCCTGTGGGTGCTGCCGGGCCTGCTGCTGGCGCTCGTAGCTGGACTCGGCATCGCCATCCGCCTCTCCCCCGCCTGGCGGCGCTCGCCTGGCGACAGCGCGCAGCGCAGCATGTACCTGTGGGCCGGGCTGCTCGTCCTCGCGGTGTCCCTGTGCTCGCCACTCGCGGTGATCGCCCAGGGCGGCCTGCTCTCCGCTCATATGGTTCAGCACGTCCTCATCGGCGCCCTCGCGGCGCTGCTGGTGCTGCTGGCCGTGCCGCGGGCCGCCCGGGGCACGCGCCGCCGCCGCCCGGTGCTGGCGGTCATCCTGCACCCGGCGGTCGCGTTCCTCCTGTGGCTCGGTTCGACCATCGCGTGGCTGGTCCCCGACCTGCATCACGAGGTGCTGTACCGCCCGTGGGTGTGGGTGCTGCAGCAGGTGGCCGTGTTCGTGGGCGGCATCATCCTGCTCGCGCCTGTCACTGACCGCATCGTCGATCCGCCCGCGTGGTTCCGCACCGGTGCCAAGTGCGCCTACATGATCGGCGTGTGGTTCGCGGGCGTCGCCATCGCCAACGTCTATTGGTTCTCAGGCACGCCGTTCTACGAGTCGCACGAGGCGGGCGCCGCCGCATTCGGGTTCTCGGCACTCCAGGACCAGGCCAACGCCGGGACGGTGATGATCCTCGCCCACTGCGCGATCACGTTCGGGGCCATCGCCATCCTGTTCTTCCGCCATGCATCCGAGCGGGGGCTGGAGCAGCGGCTGATCGAGGCCGGGATCCCGGAGGACGAGGTCCACCGGGCCACCTTCGATGGGGTCCTACCCGAGTTGGCTGCGCAGGCCGGGGTACCGCTGCGAACCCGGACCGGGCTCGACTGATGAGGGCCCGCGTCGCAGTGTGGGCAGTCCTCACCGCGGGGCTCATCGCGTCATCGTCGGCGGCGGCCCACGCGGCTGCCCTGCCGCTTCGGCCCGTCCCGGGCGAGGCGTTCTTTGGCGAGGTCATCGCCCGGGGGCCTGTGGCAGCGCGTACCGCCACCGTCTCCAGCCGCGGAGTGATCCGCCGCGTGGACGCCCGCCGGGGCGTCGCGCGCGCGCGGGTGTCGGGACCCGTCGGATTACGGGGCGTCTCGGTGGTGATGCGGCGCGCCGACGGCAGCACGGCGGCCGTGCGGCGATCCACCGGTGCCTTCCTTCTTCCCGCATCAACAGCGGTCGCGGTACCCGGGCGTCGCCGTCTTCCGTCGCTGGACCGCCAGCTGGCACGCATTGCGGCGCGGCACGGGGGGACTACGGCAATCTGGGTGCAGTACGTGCGCACGGGACGCGTGGCCTCGTGGAACGCGGACGCGGAGTTCCCCGCCGCAAGCCTGGTCAAGCTCCCGCTCGCGGCCGGAGCGGTCATGCGGATGGGTTCGCGCCCCTGGCTGCATGCCTCATGGCCAGACCTGGTGGCGGTGCTCCGCCGCAGCGACGACCACGCCGCCAACCGCCTGGTCGATGCCCTCGGCTCGGGCTGCGGCAGTGGTCCTGATGCCGCGGCGGCCGACGGTCTGCGGCGCCTGGGTGCCCATCAGAGCACCTACCCGGGCTGCTACCTGACGGAGGACGAGTTGCAGCCTCGCCTGCCTTCCGGAGGCGCCTCGGCAACGCCCGTGTGGTCCACCCGGCATACCACTGCCCGGGATATGGGCCGGATGCTGTTCTCGCTGCACTCCGCGGCCGTCCCGACGCGCGCGGGTACCCGCCAGACCGGCATCGACCCCCTGCGCGCACGCATGCTGCTGGGCCTGATGCTCACCTCGGAGCAGGTCGGCGCGAATGCGAGCCTGTTCGCGGGGGGGCTGCCCCGGGGCACTCCCATCGCTGGCAAGAACGGCTGGCGGGAAGGCGAGCAGCACGGTTCGGGAATTGCCTACACGCGATCGGGGCCCGTCATCATGGTCGTCCTGACGCAGCGGAATAGTGGCGCCAACCTGTCGGATGCGCGTGCGATCGGCGCCGAGGTCGCCCGCGCCGCCGTGCGGGGCTGATCCATGCCCGAGGGACACACCATCCATCGCGCCGCGCGCAGGCACGCAGACCTTCTGGCCGGTGCGCCGGTCCGCGCGGAGTCCCCGCAGGGACGGTTCACCGACGGGGCACGTGAGATCGACGGACGGGTGCTGCAGGGCGTCGACGCCCACGGCAAGCACCTCCTGTACCGGTTTCCCGACGACCTGACGCTGCACGTTCATCTCGGACTGTTCGGGCGGTTCCTCACGCACCGCGGCGCACCGCCGGAGCCGCGGGGCGCAATCCGCCTGCGCCTCGGGGGCGAGGAGGGCGCCATCGACCTGCGCGGCCCGACGGCATGCGAGTTGGTGGATCCACCGCAGGTGGAGGCTCTTCTCGCGCGGCTCGGACCCGATCCCCTCCGCGGAGATGCAGATCCCGAACGCGCCTGGCGCCGCATCAGCCGAAGTGGACGCGCAATCGGCGCCCTCTTGATGGACCAATCCGTGCTTGCCGGCGTGGGGAACGTCTATCGGGCGGAGGCCCTGCTGGTGGAGGGCATCCACCCCGTCCGACCAGGCCGGGAGGTTTCACGGGCGGAGTTCGACGCCCTGTGGTGCACGCTCACACGCATGCTCCGCGAGGGCGTGCGGGCGGGGCGCATCGTCACCGTGAGCGCGGAGGATGCCGGGGTGCCGCGCTCGAGGATCCCGCGGGGGGAGCGAACCTACGTGTACCGGCAGAGCGCCTGCCGCAGGTGCGGCGGACCTGTTCGTAACTGGCAGATGGACGGCCGGAGGGCATGGGCCTGCCCGGCCTGCCAGTCGTGAGCAGGATTCCCCCTTCGCTGCTGCGAACATCCCACTGACGAATCCCCGAAGGAAGGAACCCAGTCCATGGGCACGGACTCCGCGCAGGCCCTCCGGCAGTCGAGCAACAGCTTGATGTGGGGCGGCATCCTCGCGCTCATCATCGGCATCATCGCGATCGCGGTGCCGGCCGTGGCATCGGTCAGCATCGCCATCCTCATCGGCATCCTCGTGATCGTGCTGGCCGTCACCTGGCTCTTCGCCGCAATCGGAAGCGAGACATCCACCGGATGGAAGATCACCGGGGTCATCCTGTCGGTGCTTTTGCTCATCGGCGGCCTGTGGATCCTCTTCAACCCGGTGGAGTCGACCATCGGCCTCACCGCGGTCATCGCCATCGTGTTCATCGTGATGGGCGTCGTCCGCGTGGTGGCTGCCATCGGCGACACCGGCGGTGAGGGCAGCCGCTGGCTTCTCGCCCTCGGTGGCATCCTCGCCATCATCCTGGGAATCCTGATCGCCGCCGACTGGCCGTCGTCGGCCGCGTGGGCCATCGGCCTGCTTGTGGGTATCCAGTTCATCTTCGATGGCATCGGCCTGATCCTCATGGCATCGGCCATGAAGGGCGCGCTCCGCCGCTGACCACCGGCCCCCGCCCGTGGACCCCGCCACCTTGGGCGGTTCGCGGGCGGGGCGCTGGGCGGACCGGCTCGCAGCACGCGGGGCCCGCGCGTGCTTGCATGGACGCTCCCGATCAGCGTCACCATCCCTGAGAAGTTGGAGATACATGGCCATCACCGTCCAGAGCCCGCCCGTCGGCGCATCCGAAGCGCTATCCCTGCTCAACACGTCATCCGACCGCACGAGCACGGGCCGCCGCAACAGGGCACTGATCGTCCTCCTATGGCGGGCTGGGCTGCGACCCGGTGAGGCACTGTCGCTGACGGCCCGGGACATCGACGCCGACGGGCGCCGGGCGACGGTGGCGGACCGCACGGTGGGCCTGGACGACATGGCCGCGCGCGAGGCCGCCGCATGGCAGGGGCGCCGCGAGGAGCTGGACCTGCCGGCCGACGGCCCCTTCATCTCCACCCTGCGGGGCAAGCCCCTGAGCCAGGCCTACGTGCGCGAATTGCTGCCGCGCCTTGCGGAACGCGCTGGCCTGGAACGTCGCGTCCACGCCATGGGCCTCCGGTACGCCTGCGCGGCGGAGATGGCGGGCGAGGGTGTCCCCACCGAGGTCATCGAAGCGCAGTTGGGCGTGCGCCCGCAGTCATCGGTGGCGCGCTACCTGCCCACGCCGGACGACTCGGATGTGGTGGCGGCCATGGCAGCGCGCGCCGTTCCACCCGGCGCCTAGCCGCCGCATGGCCCGTGCGGTAGTGCGGGTGGGCGAGCCGCGCGATGCCCGTGCCGCGGAATGCGTACTGGCGGAGCGGGGCCACGCCGTGGACCATGGAGAGCCGCAGGCCGGTGACGCGTTGCTGGTGGTCGACGAGTGGACGCCCGAGCACGCTCCGCACGTGGTGCGGGCCCGCGGTCTGGGCGTGCCGGTCACGGTGCTGGCGGAACTTCTCCTGCAGGAGCTGCCACGCCCGCTCGTTGCCGTGACTGGCACCGCCGGCAAGACCTCCACGTGTCGGGCCCTGGCCCATCTGGCGCGGGCCGTGGGCCGGACCCCTGCGATCTCCGGCACCGCGCGCTCCGGAAACGCATGGCCGGACCACTCCCTGGTGACCCCGCCCGACGGCGCGGACCTGACGATCGCCGAACTGACGTCCACGCACCTGTGCCACATGGGCGCGGTGACCCCGGACGTCGCGATCGTCACCTGCATCCGCCCCGACCACGTGGAACTGCATGGCGGCGTCGCGGGGTACGTCGCCGCGAAGCGGCGGTTGCTCGAACACCTCGGCCCGGGTGACTCGCTCGTGCTGCCGTGTGATGACCCCGCCACGCTTACCGCCATCGGGCCCACGGGCGGGGCGAGATGGTGGTTCGGGGACTCCCGGTATTCCGCGGACCGGCATGGTGCATTCATCGGGGGCGGCAGGCTGCTGGTGCGTTCCCCGGATGCGGAGGCGAGCGGCCCGGCCCCAACGATCGGCAGCCGGGCCCGGGCGGTGGCCGCCGCAGCGGCGGGTGCCCTCGCCGTGGGAATCCCCGCCCCGGAGGTCGCACGGGCGGTTGGCACGGTGCCGGTCCCTCCCCATCGGATGGACCGGCGGATGACCCCCACGGGCATCGCGGTCATCGACGACACCATGGCCGCGACGCCGATGAAGGCCGCCGCCGCCCTTGCCGATGCGGGACCCGGTGACCTGGTCGTGGTAATCGGTGGCGACCCCGCCCCCGGAGGGATGCCGGTGCATGCGGATCCCGCAGCACGGGATGCCCTGGTGAGCGCGGTGCGCGAGGCGCGGCGGCGGGCACGGGTGCTGGTGGCCTTTGGGCCAGCGGCCGCCGTGCTGGCCGCCATCGCACGACCGGATCATGTGGCGGCCGGCATCGACGAGGCGATCGACATCGGCCTGCGCGAGGCCACCCCGGGGGGATCGGTGCTGGTCAGCCCGATGTTCCCGATGTCGCCCGCAGAGCGCGAGCGCGTGCTCGCGCGCGCCGGCGTCGACTAGTTCGGGGAGAGCCGGGTGCGGCCCGGCTGCTTCAGTCGCACCATCTGGCCACCGGTCTCGCGGTACTGACCCACCCAGGCGAGCGGGGGCGAGTAGGAATGCACCGACACGGCAGGCTCGCCCTCGAAGTGCTCCACCCGGTGGATGTACCCGAAGGGCCCCTCCTGCGGCTGGCCCGGCCGCAGGATGTGACTGGAGTCCGGCTGGTGGACGTGCATGTGGTGCTCGCGGATCGCGCCCTCGGCCACGCAGAGTCCCACCTCGGAGATGTCGTGGTCGTGGAAGCCGGTCTCCTGCCCCGGCAGCCAGGAGAGGACCCACACATCGATGTAGTCATTCTCGAATACCAGGCGGTAGTCGCGGTAGTCCTCGCACACCGCCACGTAGTCCCGCCACCGTCCGCTGTCCACGATGCGCGCGCTGATTTCGCCGAGCTCCGGGGCGTGCACCTGCCGGTCGATATTCGCGAGGAACGCAAGCTCCTTGGGAAGCTCCGGGAAGGGCCACCGCGGCTCGGGCGTGGGCCACGCGGGGCGCTGTGCTGCGGTCGTGCTCACCGGTACCTCCGAATCCGTGGGCGTGGCCGGACACTACGCGTGGAGCGGCGCTGGGCCAGCCCGGTCGGTCACCACGGCGTAGCGAATGTGAGCCGCGCTACGTTCCTGCCGATGCCGTGCCCATTGATCCTGAACGCGCTGGTCGGTTTCCGCACGCGCCTGGCGGACGACGGGCTGGTGCACGTGCGCGGCTGGACCACTCCGGAGGGGCCTGTGGTTCTGGTGGCCGAGCTCGACTGGGCAATCCTGGTCGCGGACCCGGCAGACGCGTATGACGGGCCCGGCGTGTTCACCTACCCCGGATACGCCCTCGGGGCGGCACTGGATGCCGCCGCCGGCGCGGGACTGGCCAACCCGCGCGTGGTGGTGCGGATGCCCGATCCGCCGGGTGAGCGCTTCGCGCTGGTCACCGACGTGGAGGATCCCGGGGCGTGGGCCGAACTCGATGCCCCGGGCCTGCTCAGGGCGATGGCAGGCGCGGACCCCACCGGACCACCACCAGGGGCGTACGTGCGACGGGTGGTCGAGGAATGGATCCCCGGCCACCGGCCCGAGGCCTAGCCCCCGCCTGCACGGATGCGGCGCACGGCCTCGGCGTCGGCCCGCTCGATCTCCACGGCGGCCTCGACGACGGCCTCGCGGTCATTCCAGGGCACGGCCACGAGCCCGGCCTCGTCCACGTACACCCAGTCCCCGGGCGTGACCGTGACACCCCCGAAGCAGATGAGCCCACCTACCTCCACGATCTGCAGCAGATCACCGCTGGCACGAGGCGTCTCCGACAGCGCCCACACGCCCATCGCGTATTCCGCGGCTTCCTGCCGATCGCGGATCGCACCCCAGGCGATGACTCCGGCTGCGCCGGCCTCCTCGATGGCGGCGAGCTTCTTCCCGCCGGCGACCGCCTCGCCCGGGGCGTCCGGGGCCGCGATGAGCACGATCCCCCCGGGAGGGACATCGGCGAGTGCGTGCGTGGCCGCCTGGGCCAGGTCGTGGTCGGGAAGGTCGTCCCGACGGGGACCGAACCGGATGGTGGCCGCCGGGCCGGCGGTCACGAGGCCGGCGCTCGCGGGCGTGAGGCCCACCACGTGGCAGCGGTGGCCGTGCCTGCGCGACATCGCGTCGCACAGCGACGCGCTGGTGACGGCCCCGGCGAGGGATGCGGGTTCATCCGGGTGCATTGCGCCTCCGTCCGGTGTGCGAGGATGCGCCGCTGATCCCGAGGAGGACCGCATGGACCCGGAGTCCCACATCCTGCTGATGTACGAGTACGTCGAGGACATCCTCGAGCGCCGCGCACCCTACCGCGACGACCACCTCGCGAACCTGCACCGCGCGAAGGAGGAGGGGCGCCTCCTCATGGCCGGCGCGGTCGGTGACCCCGTGACGGGTGCCGCGATCGTCCTCGCTCCCTGCACCGCGGAGGAGGTGGGCGAATTCGTGCTGCGCGACCCCTACCACGCGGCAGGACTGATCACGGATTGGCGCGCCCTGCCCTGGAACGTGGTGGTGTAGCCCCTCCCCCATAGCCGTGGGGCTTTTGGGGGTTTATACGGGGGCGCGGTGGCAATCTGGTGCCAATCCGTGGCCGGGGTTTCCGTCAGACGCCCCAGGGGGGTGGCGGGGTTTCCGTCAGACGCCCCAGGGGGGTGGGTACGCTCCCCGCATGATCTCCCGCCTTCTCGCCCTGACCATCACCGCAGCCGTCGCCCTCGGGGTGGCGGGGAGCGCGACCGCTGGCCGGACTGGGAGCTCGGCACCGTCTCGCTCATTCAGCCCCTACGGAACGACGACCTCCGGCACCTGGGACAAGACCCACACCTACGCGGTGAACGGCAAGAAGCGCACCTGCACCCTCACCCGTGGGGCGAAGTGCGTGGGGGCCCAGCTGCGCGGCAAGGTGAAGCACCACGGCGATCTGCGAAACGCCAACCTGCGCCGGGCAGACCTCCGTTTCGCCGACCTCCGTGGGGCGAACCTCCAGGGGGCTGATCTGCGCAGCGCGAACCTGAAGTACGCTGACCTTCGGGGGGCGAACCTGAAGGGCGCGAAGTTCCAGTACGCCCCGCCGGTGCATGGGAAGAAGGCGAAGCGGGGCAACCAGACGCCCTCATGTGCGCCGAACTGTGCGGGCGCGAACCTGAACAGCGCGGACCTGACCGGCGCGTTCCTGTACGGCGCGAACCTGACCGGCGCGTTCCTGTACGGCGCGAACCTGACCGACGCGAACCTGACCGACGCAAACCTGTACGGCGCGAACCTGTCCGACGCGAACCTGCCCGGCGCGGACCTGACCGACGCGAACCTGTCCGACGCGAACCTGTACTACGCGAACCTGACCGACGCGACCCTGTGGGGCGCGAACCTGACCGGCGTCAATTGGATTACAACCACCTGCCCCAACGGCACCGTGACCAACACCGGCTGCTGACCTAGCGGACCTGCGGGGCGGGGGGCTGGCCCCCAGGGGGCGTGGGTACGCTCCCCGCATGATCTCTCGCCTTCTTGCCTTGACCATCACCGCAGCCGTCGCCCTCGGGGTGGCGGGGAGCGCGAGCGCTGGAGACGTCGTCACAGGGGACCCGCGTGGGGAGTCCGCCAGCGGGGGAGTTTTCAAACTGGACAGCCCCGACCGCTACACCTACGGGGTGAACGGCAAGAGGCGCACCTGCACCCTCACCCGTGGGGCGAAGTGCGTGGGAGCCCAGTTGCGCGGCCGGGTGAAGCACCACGGTGACCTGCGCAAGGCCAA
>Ga0181588_10000914_pt1 | contig 26306 bp, 27 predicted proteins | sample 071ome_26_FD_148607 | JGI IMG/M metagenome (GOLD analysis project Ga0181588, IMG submission 148607) | Coastal salt marsh microbial communities from the Groves Creek Marsh, Skidaway Island, Georgia - 071409BT metaG (spades assembly) | ecosystem: Environmental > Aquatic > Marine > Intertidal zone...
GTGGCCTCCCTGATCGGACGAGGGGCACGGTTTTTTCTTGTCTCGGCGCTTATCTATTTTGGCGGCGAGCGTTTCGAGAGCGGGTTGAGGCGTTATGTGGATCTGATTGGTTGGTTGGTGATTGCTCTGATCGTGGTTGGACTAGGTGTTTATTACGGGATCAAATGAGGCGATATTGATGAGATCGGGAATCTTGCTGGGCGCACTGCTGGTACTCATTGGGTGCAGTGGCGCGCCGGTGGTACCGGTTAGCGATCTCACCGCAACCCGTTCTCCCTATGCCGCGCGCGTTGTGCGTGAGGGTGATACTTTGTATACGATCGCCTGGGAGGCCGGTCTTGATTATCGGGACGTCGCTCGTTGGAACGACCTTGAGCCACCTTATGCGCTCAAGGTCGGACAGCGTATCGCGTTGGGCGGGGCATCAAAAAACGTGACTCAGGCGCCAGAGCCGGCCCAGACAGCACCGAGCCAGGCGACCATGGTCCAAGCGGAGGAGGTTGTGGTATCCCAAACGCCGACGGCGACCACCCCGGTTGCCCCAAGCGCTGATCAGAGCCTGCCCAAGCGCGTTCAAACCGCGCATGGGTGGATATGGCCGGCGGAGGGCGAACTGATCGCCCGATTTGACGAGGAACGTAACAGCAATGGCATTGATATTGCCGGCATCGATGGCGATCCCGTCCGGGCAGCTGCCGCAGGGAAGGTCGTGTACGCGGGGACCGGTCTTCGAGGTTACGGGCTACTACTCATTATTAAGCATGACGAGACCTACCTCAGCGCCTATGCCCACAATCGCGTGGTCACCGTCAAAGAGGGGGATACGATCGATAAGGGCCAAATCATCGCGGAGATGGGGCAGACCGGCACCGACTCCGTACGCCTGCACTTTGAAATCCGACGCGATGGACAGCCGGTCAATCCTTTGTCTTACCTGCCGCCGAACTAGGGTTACCGAGCTAAAGGGGTAGGATCACGGCCGCCGCTACGGCCCGATCATCCATCGCCAACACGTTATAGGTAGAACATGCAGCGCGGGACGTCATAAAGTCGATACTCCTCCCGTCACGTGCCATGGTCTCCAAAAGCGCGGAATCCGGTAGAAACATCGCCGACCCGGTGCCGAGCAACAACACGTCCCAATCTTCCTTAAATAGCTCCTCAATGACCGATCCGGTGAGTTCCACAGGGTCACCGACAGGCCAGACAACCGGGGGGCGACCCGACAAGAGAAGAAAACTTTCGGTTACCGATTGTCCCTGAATCGTCACGACACCAGATCGAAAGCCTTCGATCAGCGTGTGGGTCTCACTTGTTTCGATTGTTAGATCCATGGACTTAATGGTTAACGAACGGGAAGGTTTAAGTGTCGCACTAACTGGCGGCTTGCAAAAGGACGAGAAGATTCGGCGATTGCGATAGAATCGGCGCTTTGCCGCGCGGGCGCGGACCGACACTTTATTTTCAGGCAAAACACGCTATGAAACCGGTACAGGTTGGGGTCATTGGGCTCGGCACCGTCGGGTCAGGCACGGTGGACGTGCTGATTCGAAACGGGACTGAGATTGCCCGTCGGGCGGGCCGTGAAATTCAGGTCACACGCGCAGCCGTGAGGGATATCAAGCGTGACCGGTCTTGCGACCTGACCGGGATTGCCCTCACTCAAGATCCCTTCGATCTGGTAAACGACCCCGATCTGGACGTGATCATTGAGTTAATGGGCGGGTGCGACGACGCTTATGCGCTGGTGATGAAATCGCTCGAGAGCGGTAAACACGTCGTGACGGCGAATAAGGCGCTGATTGCTACCCGTGGCAATGAGATATTCGAACGCGCATCGGCAAACGGGCTGGTGGTCGCGTTCGAGGCCTCGGTCGCAGGCGGCATACCGATTATCAAAGTGTTGCGTGAAGGCTTGGCGGGTAACCGAATCATTAACCTTGAAGGGATTCTGAACGGCACCTGTAACTACATACTCACTCAAATCCGCGAGCGGCAGGTCAGTTATGAGGAGGCCTTAAAAGATGCGCAGGCTCTGGGTTACGCTGAGGCCGATCCGCATTTTGATGTGGCGGGAATTGACGCGGCTCATAAACTTACCATTCTTGCATCCATCGCCTATGGCATTCATCTGGACTTTAACTCTGTTCAAATTGAAGGGATTGAGCACATTACACAGTCCGATATCCGATACGCGGAGGAGTTGGGGTTTCGAATAAAACATCTCGGGCTGGCCCGACGGTACGGAGACGGACTCGACCTCCGTGTGCATCCTTGCCTGGTGGCCGAGCATCAACTGCTTGCGAGTGTGTCGGGCGTTATGAACGCCGTGCTGGTTGAGGGAGATGCCGTCGGCAAGACGGTCTATTACGGGGCAGGCGCTGGTGCCGGGCCCACCGCATCGGCCGTGGTCGCGGATCTGGTCGATGTCGTTCGCACCTTGACGGCGGATCCGAACAATCGGGTACCGCATCTGGCCTTCCAGCCTGGGCAATTGGCCCAGTCCAACACCGCGTCTCGTGCGGAGGTTATGGGGGCACACTACCTCAGGCTGACCGTGGCCGATCGACCGGGCGTACTGGGTGAGGTGACCAAGATTCTGGGGGATCGAGGGGTAAGCATTCGCGCCATTCATCAGAAGGATTCAGGCAGTGGGTCCCAACCCGTACCGGTGGTCATACTGACGCATCGAGCTCGAGAAGCGGACGTGGCGATGGCTATTCGAGCGATTGAGGGCCTTACCGTTAGCGCCGCTCCGGTCGTGCGGATTCGTTTGGAAGGGGAAGAGTAGACCGATGTCGCTTTATTCCACGGGGTTAATCGAGCGATACCGCTCGTACTTGCCCATCCCTTCGGACGCCAAAGCGGTCTCACTCAAAGAAGGGGGTACCTCGCTGGTGCCGCTCGACACGCTCAGTCAGCCGGACAAGGGTATCCAGGTTTACGCAAAGGTGGAAGGCGAGAACCCAACGGGGTCTTTCAAAGACCGAGGCATGACCGTGGCCATTACGATGGCCCGACACGAAGGCAGCGAAGCGGTGATATGCGCATCGACCGGAAATACATCAGCCGCAGCAGCGGCCTATGCGGCTCGCGCCGGCATGCGCGCGTTCGTCGTGATTCCGGATGGGAAAATCGCGCTGGGGAAACTCGCGCAGGCGATGATGCATGGTGCAACGGTCATTCAGATCGCCGGCGACTTTGACGACGGCATGGATATTGTGAAACGTATGCCGGAGGAGGCGCCTGTCGCGCTTGTTAATTCAGTGAACCCGTTCCGACTGCACGGCCAGAAAACAGCGGCTTTTGAGATTGTAGATGTCCTCGGCGCCGCCCCGGACTACCATTTCCTCCCCGTAGGTAACGCCGGCAATATCAGCGCCTATTGGATGGGATACTGCGAGTATCAGGAACACGGCATTTGTCCCACTCGCCCGATCATGGTCGGATGTCAGGCAGCGGGAGCCGCTCCTTTTCTCAAAGGGGCTCCAGTGGAGCGGCCAGAAACCATAGCGACAGCCATCCGAATTGGAAATCCCCAGTCCTGGGATCTGGCCAACACCGCGTCGAAAGACTCCGGGGGCTGGTTTATTGATCGCGAGGACAGCGATATTCTGGCGGCGCAAAAGTATCTCGCTCAAAGAGAAGGTATTTTTTGTGAGCCCGCATCGGCAGTCTCCGTGGCGGGGTTAATGACCGCGCTAGCGCGCGATCAGATTAAAGAGGGCAGTACGGTCGTCTGCACGCTGACCGGCCATGGTCTTAAAGACCCCGACACGGCTATCGCGCAAAGCCCGGCACCCCTGCGGGTGGAGCCCAGCGTGGCCTCCGTGCGAAACGCGATTCTCGGTAGTTAACGGCTACGCCCGGCACGCCCCTAGCCCGAAAGCAGCCTCATGCTCCCGCAAAGCGTCCTCGTCTTTGACATTGAAACGATACCGGATGTGGATCTGGGGCGACGGTTAAACAGCCTGGATCAGCTTGATGACGATGATGTCGTCAAGGCAATGCGAACCCTACGCGTTCAAAAAACCGGCACGACTGACTTTCTCAGTCATCCTCATCACCAAATTGTGGCCATCTCGGCGGTATTGCGGACGGCGGAGACCCTGCGTATCTGGTCTCTTGGCGATGCACAGGCGTCGGAAGCGGAACTGCTGCGGCGCTTTTTTGACGGGATCGAAAAATTTCGGCCGACCTTGGTGAGCTGGAACGGCAGCGGCTTCGATCTGCCGGTGATCCACTACCGAGCCCTCAAAAATCAGGTCGCCAGCAGAAGCTATTGGGAGACAGGCGAAACCGATCGCGATTTCAAGTTCAATAATTATCTGAACCGCTACCACGCTCGACACATCGACCTGATGGATGTGCTCTCCGGCTACCAAGCCCGGGCCTTCGCGCCGCTCGAGGAGATCTCAGTCATGCTGGGCCTTCCGGGCAAGATGGGAATCAGCGGGAGCCAGGTCTGGGATTACGTTCGATCAGGGCAAATCTCTGCGGTCCGCGATTATTGTGAGACCGACGTACTCAATACTTATCTGATCTACTTACGTTATGAGTATTTGCGCGGCGCTTTGGATGATTCGCTCCTGAAGCGGGAGGAAGACAGAGTGGCAGCTGCCCTAGAAGAGAGCGACGCGCAGCACTTGAAGGATTTCCTCGCGCATTGGAATCGCCCGGCCCGTGAGCGGTAACCCACGACCCATCTTTGAGGCCGACGTTGAGGCGCTGAGTCACGATGGCCGTGGTATCGCCCGTGTTGACGGGAAGGTCTGGTTCATCGAGGGCGCGCTACCGGGTGAACGGGTCACCGCAAGGGGACTGAAGGGAAGGCGGAATTACGGGATTGCGGCGCTGGAGTCCATAGATAAGGCCTCCGAGCGTCGGACCACGCCTCGGTGTGAAGTCTTTGGGACCTGCGGGGGATGCGCGCTTCAGCATCTTGAGTATCCCGCACAGCTTGAATTCAAAGAGCAGGTCGTTAAGGACGCGTTTATCAAGTCGCGGGTGACCGATCTGCCAAACATAGAGCGCATCAGTGCAGAGCCGTGGCATTACCGCCGACGGGCTCGACTGGGCGTTCGCTTCGTTCCGCAGAAAGGCGGCGTGCTGGTAGGTTTTCGCGAGCGAAACAAAAGCTACGTGACCCCATTACAGGAATGCCCTGTCATTGCTCCAGAGGTAGATTCCGTTATTCCGTTTCTGGCCCCACTGATTGAGGGTCTCAGCATCCGGGATCGCCTTCCGCAGATTGAGGTCGCGGTCGGGGAGGGGGTTGCGGCCCTGGTCTTCAGGCATCTCGAGCCGCTGTCAACGGCGGACCTTGAGCAACTACACCAGTTTGCGGATCAACACGGTGTGCAGATCATGACCCAGGCCAAAGGCCCGGACACGGTCCTGCCGCTAAGCGCTGAGGCCGCGCAACCTCTGGAGTATCGCCTAGCCGATTTTGATCTGCGAATGCGTTTTACGGCAACAAGTTTCATTCAAGTCAACGCAGCCATCAATGCCGCATTGGTATCAAAGTCGATTGACTGGTTGACACTTACACCCACCGATCGCGTTCTTGATCTTTTCTGCGGGCTTGGTAACTTTTCCCTCGCCGCCGCCCGACATGCAGGGACCGTTATGGGTGTTGAAGGGGAGGCAGCGCTTGTCACGCAGGCTCAGAAGAACGCCGAGACAAATCAAATCCAAAACGTGAGTTTTGAATGCCGCGATTTATTTGACGAGAGTGCGGCAAGTTGGGCGCCAGGCCTATTCTCAAAGGTTATTGTTGATCCGCCCCGCACGGGCGCGATAGAAAGCCTAAAAGCGGTTGCCGGTAATATTCAGCCAGAGGTGATTGCCTACGTATCCTGCAACCCAGCGACCCTCGCAAGAGATGCGGAGTACCTAATTAACCAGGGATCCTATCGACTCACCCGAGTTGCGATGGCCGACATGTTTCCTCATACCGTACACGTGGAGACGCTCGCATTGTTCGAGCGGAGCGAGCCTTCAGGGTAGGCCCGCTCCATAAATCGCCGCTTGTTTCTGGGCGTTAGCCGGCGGTTCCGGTCTTACCCTCCGCCCCCTCTGAGGGCGCCCGTTGGTTCTGATCGGAGCGATCCGCTGAGGCGGCGGAATTACCCCGGCCTGCGTTGTTGCGGTTCCCCGGATTATTGGATCGTCCCCGACCCCCTCGAGATCGTCGTTGATTGCCTCTTGGCGCAGCGTCACTCGGCGAGGTGTTACCGTCTTTGCTCTTAGCCGCATCACGGCTTTCCCCCTGACGCGTCCGGTTACCGGACTGAGACCCCCGGTTTCCCGATCGGCTGGAATCACGACGGTTTCGACCACGACCCCCGCGGCTTCGAGCCTGACCGGTCTTTGCCCGCGATTCGCTCTTATCCGAGTCGTTCTTTTCCTTGGGTTCATCTCCCGAGAGTTTCTTGATTAACCGGCTGAAAAACCCACCGTCTGCAACGGGAGCGGGGGGCGTCGGAGCGGGAGGCGCCGCCGTTACAATCTGATCAAGACTGACCGCAGGTTTTCGACTCCCGCGTTTCATTGTGTATTCGCCACGACGGTCTTCGTCGGAGACGATTTTGATTTTATGACTCGCCAGCGTATTTTCGGCCGAATCCAGATCTTCGCTTCGAAGTCGTTGAATATTGAACTGGGAACCATGAAGCTCCGGTGACGGAATCAACACGATTCGTGTACCCAGCTTGTTCTCAATCTGGTTAACCTCGAAGCGTTTCTCGTTGAGCAGGAAGGTGGCGCTTTCTACCGGAAGCTCGGCAAACACAGCCTCGGTGTTTTCCTTCAGGGCTTCCTCTTCAAGAATACGCAGGAAGCTCAGGGCAGACGACATAACATGTCGAACCTGTCCGGTCCCGTCACACAGGGAGCAGATACCATAGTTCGAGTCGCTGATAGAACTACGCATGCGCTGGCGAGACATTTCCAGCAGCCCAAATCTTGAGATGTGACCGATCTGAATTCTCGCCCGATCTGTTCGCACGGCTTCTGCCAGTCGGTTTTCAACGGTTTTCTTATTTTTAATAGAGGTCATGTCGATCAGATCGATGACCAATAAGCCACCAAGATCGCGTATGCGCATCTGGCGAGCCAATTCATCGACGGCCTCGAGATTGGTCTGTAGAGCGGTCTCCTCGATATCCGCACCCTTTGTTGCTCTTGCGGAGTTCACATCGATCGAGATCAGAGCCTCCGTATGGTCAATAACCAATGCCCCTCCCGACGGTAACTTCACCGAGCGCGAGTAAGCGCTCTCAATTTGATGTTCGATCTGAAAACGGGAAAACAGGGGCACGTTATCTTCGTACCGTTTCAATTTCGTCGCGTTGTGGGGCATTAACTGATTCATAAATCGCGAGGCCCGTTCGAATACCGACGCCTCGTCAATCAAGATTTCCTGGATATCGGATCGCAGGTAGTCCCGAAGGGTCCGAACGATCAGGTTACTTTCCTGGTAAACCAGAAACGGCGGGTTTTGGCTTTTGGCAGCTCCATCAATCACGTTCCACAGCTGTAGCAGGAAATCGAGATCCCACTGAAGTTCTTCAGGTGATTTTCCAATCCCGGCCGTGCGGGCAATTAAAGAGTGTTCAGGCGGGCAGTTGAGTCCGGACATGGCCTCTCGAAGGTCGGTCCGTTCATCGCCGTCTATCCGCCTGGAGATGCCGCCCCCTTTGGGATTGTTCGGCATCAAGACGAGGTATCGGCCAGCAAGACTGATGAAGGTGGTTAGCGCGGCACCTTTCGTGCCGCGCTCGTCCTTTTCTACCTGAACGAGTATTTCCTGGCCTTCCTCAATGACATCCTTTATCTTGACCTGAGCCATGGGAGTGGCTGGGGAGAAGTTGCGAAAATGGGAGCGCGAGATCTCCTTTAGCGGGAGAAATCCCTGCCGTTCGGCTCCGTAATCCACAAAAGCGGCTTCGAGACTGGGTTCGACACGGGTCACCCGTGCCTGGTAGATGTTTCCTTTACGCTGGGCGTTGCTCGAAGACTCGATATCGAGGTCAAGGAGTTTTTGTCCATCGACGATCGCCACCCGAAGCTCCTCAGAGTGGGTCGCATTAAATAGCATTCGTTTCATTTTTTTTCCGTTCGAAAGAGGTCCTTGGGACCTCAGGTGTTCTGTCATAGGCCTCTGAAGCTGGGCAGAGCTATGTCAGCACGGACGGACAAACGAACGCTCGATACGATCGCACAGTGGGAAGAGAGCCAACTGAGAACGTATCTCAGGGTTTGCGCCGTAACGGTTAGCGTTAACCACCCAATTGGGGCGCCACCTAACTTCCACCGATCAACTATCGATCAACATCTTTTTTGCCTGTTAGCCGCTAACGGCTGGGCAGGCAGCTCACATGAAACCATGTGGGCGAAATTCTGTTTGTCACTGCGCCGAGGCTTTCGTCGCTTTTGGCGAAAATCTTATGAAGCAAGCCATCAGGCGCTCTTGCCGTGCTGAACGGTCCTGCTCACAACCATGAGCCCGGTATTGGGCGGGGATGAGCGCTTGCTAAAATTTGCCTAAAGCGCACAATCTAGGTTGTTTTCGGGCGCCGTCCTGGCTTCTTTGGCGCGAGAGTCGCGTTGCGCCAGGAGGATCGCATCCCGTCAGCTATCAAGGGCGTCCCAACCATCTGGGAGGGACGATCAATTGTAACGAACCGACAGAATTTTTTCAATTAAATAATCGACTTCCGGACGGAAATGAAAGATCCTGTCAAAGAACCGGCCGCAAAATACCCTGTGTCCCCGAACGAGGAGGGACAACGCCTGGACAATTACCTCTTGCGGCGTATCAAGGGCGTTCCCAAAAGCTATATCTACAAGATCATCAGAGACGGCCAGGTTCGCCTAAATAGCGGCAGGGCGAAACCGACGACCCGCTTGTCCTCGGGAGACATCGTCCGAATTCCGCCTCTCCGTCGCGCAACGGCGCACGAATTGCCCGCTGACCTGGCCGACAAGCTCGTTCATCCCAAGATTCTCTTCGAAGATGATGATTTACTGGTGGTGACCAAACCGCCTGGGCTCGCGGCCCACAGCGGGAGCGGCCAGCGCGTGGGGCTCATTGAACTTCTTCGCATGAAACGAGAAGGGTATCTTGAACTTGCTCATCGACTCGACAAGGACACCTCCGGAGTGATTGCTTTGGCGTTAAATGTAAAGGCGCTACGCTCGTTGCATGCCCAGTTTCAGGATTCACGGGGTTCAAATTACCTTTCAAAAAAATACCTCGCTCTTGTGAACGGACAATGGCGCGGCGGGCATCGGGAGATCAACCAACCGCTCCAAACTATTCAGACCTCAAGCGCCACCAAACAGTCCGTTGCAAGAGCGGATGGCAGAAGCGCCGTGAGCATCTTTACTCCTCTCGAAAAATATAAACACTTCACGCTGATGGAGATCGAATTGAAGACGGGGCGTCTCCATCAAGTTCGAGCGCACGCCCAGATCGCTGGTTTTCCGGTAGCCGGAGACTCGCTGTATGGCAGCAAAGCCGTTAACCGGCGGCTTCGCTCCATCGGACTCAGGCGACAGTTCCTTCACGCATCCAGTCTCGGATTCGTCCATCCCCGCTCAGGTAAAGTGATCCAAGTCAATGCACCGCTTCCTCAAGATTTGGGCGCGGTAATTGCACGCCTCCCCGAGATAGACGGCGTTGACTGACTCAAAGATCACAAAAACACCGATATGCCCGTCTGCGGAGCTGCGATCAGGGGGTCTGGGCCATCGCTTCGAGATTCGTCGTGACGGCGTAACCTATCCCGCATTTGTTATCCGTTATCGTGAACAGGTTTTTGGATTCGTTAACCGCTGCGCCCACCGGGACCTCGAGCTCGACTGGTCACCTGGTGAGTTTTTCGATGCGGATTCCCGCTACCTGATCTGCGCTACACACGGCGCTCTTTACGAACCCCAGACCGGCCTTTGTGTTGCGGGCCCGTGTAAAGGACAGGCGCTCGACACATTGGTTGTCACCGAGCGCGGCGGTACCGTTTACCTCAGCAAAGAGAGCGAATGATCACTGATAGCAGCGATTGGCCGGATCTGTGCCGGAGCGTGTCAACCCAGCGGTAGGTAACCTTCAGCGGTGAGCATATCCGTCAAGCGGATCAGCGGCAGTCCGATGAGGGCTGTCGGATCGCCGCCGCTGAGCTCGGCCAGGAGGGTAATACCAATACCCTCGGACTTCAGGCTGCCGCAACACCCATAGGGTGCTTCGACATCCACATAGCGCTCAATCTGATCCCGACGCAGCGCACGGTAACGGGCGGAAAAGGGAACCACATCGCTTTGTTCGTTACCTGATCCTGCATTAACCACAGCCAGCCCGGTGAAGAGTGTCATGGTTTTCCCCGACGCCGACATCAACTGCTCGATAGCTGAATTCCGATCCTCAGGTTTGCCGTAAAGGCGATCCCCAATCGAACCCGCCTGATCCGAACCGATCACCAGTCCTGATTCCAGCTGACTGGCGACGGCCCTGGCTTTTTCGACAGCCAGGCGCAGCGACAGGGCAGGGGCGGTTTCCCCAGGAAGCGGGGTTTCGTTTACGTCAGGCGAGATGACCTCGAAGGGGATTTGAAGGCGTTCCAGGAGTTCGCGCCGATAAGGGGAACTGGAGGCCAAAACGAGGCTTTTTTTTACAGTCATTTTGACAGGGTTCCGGGGTTTCACTAAAATCCGCGCTTCGCCGAAGGGCGCCTCGTCCGTTGGGTCTTGCGACCTCAGAGACGTTAAGCCCGACAGGTGGGCCCCATTCTACTAAACGAGACCCTGCACATGGCCGTTCAGAAAAGCCGAAAGACTCCGTCCCGAAGAGGCATGCGCCGCTCTCATGACGGCTTGAGCAAATCAACCCTCTCCACAGATCCTGTTTCCGGAGAACTGCATCGGCGTCATCATGTTACTGCTGACGGCTACTATCGTGGTCGTAAAGTGATTCAGGAATCAGTCAGCTCCGACTAGGCTCCCTGGCTCGCCCCGAGTCACCCATCTCCTCGGCGCGATGACGAACTCCCAAGACCCGGTGCGTCTTGCCATCGATGTGATGGGTGGCGATATCGGTCCAGACGCCACTATCCCCGGAGTGGAGCGCGCTCTTGGGCAGTACAACAACCTTCATTGTCTACTAGTGGGCGACGAGGCTGCTATTCGCTCGCGTATCGCTCGCAGCTTAATCGACACGCGGGTTAGCGTGGTTTCGTCTACCGAGGTAGTAGAGATGGACGAAGCGCCCGCTGCGGCGCTTCGTTTCAAGAAGAACTCCTCCATGCGAGTAGCCATTAATCTTCTGGCCTCCGGCGAGGCAGACGGGTGTGTGAGTTCAGGCAACACCGGCGCGTTGATGGCAACTGGCCGATTTGTCCTAAAAATGCTTCCGGGCATTGATCGGCCGGCCATCATTGCGCCGCTGCCTAGGGCTAAAGGGCACGTCCACGTTTTGGATCTAGGGGCTAATGTGGGGAGCTCTCCGGCAACGCTTGCCCAGTTCGCATTGATGGGGGAGAGCATGCTGCGATCCCTTGAGGGCCTTAGGTCTCCGAGTGTGGGTCTTCTGAACATCGGCAGCGAAGAAAACAAGGGAAACGATACGGTAAAAGCTGCTGCCGAACTCATTAAAGAGAGCGGCATTAATTATGTCGGCTATGTCGAAGGAGACGACATCTTTAATGGAAGCGTCGATCTTATTGTTTGCGATGGCTTTGAGGGCAATATCGCCCTCAAGACCAGCGAAGGGTTGGCCCAGATGTTGTCGAAGATCATCAAAGAGGAGTTTTTCCGAAATCCTTTTAGAAAGATAGCGGGCCTAATCGCATCACCCGTGTTGAGATCCGTTAGGGCGAGGATGGATCATCGGCAATATAATGGAGCAATGCTGCTCGGTCTTAATGGTGCGCTGGTAAAAAGTCATGGTGGGGCAGATGCGCTCGCCTTTGCCAACGCGATTGGCGTGGCCCGTTTAGCTGCCTCGAAGAATGTGGTTAACCAGATCAAACGAGCACTCACCGATCACCCTGGTTTGCTCAAAGACGCCTCATGATGCGACACGCACGGGTCATGGGGACAGGAAGTTATCTCCCGGAAAATATCGTTACCAACGAGGATCTAGCGAGGCGAATCGATACGACTGACGACTGGATCTTCTCCCGAAGCGGGATCCGTCAGCGCCATATCGCCGCCAGAGATGAATTCACCTGCGATCTGGCTGAGCAGGCCGCTCGACGAGCTCTTGCCGCCGCCAGCCGAAGCCCTAAGGACGTCGATCTGGTCATCGTGGCCACCACCACGCCTGATCAGGTCTTTCCCAGCACGGCCTGCCTCCTGCAGGACCGACTCGGTATCCGAGGCGGACCCGCCTTCGACGTTCAAGCGGTTTGTGCGGGCTTTATTTACGCACTCGACGTCACGTATCGATACATTCAAACCGGTGCGAGCAAATGCGCGCTCGTGGTGGGCGCTGAAACATTTTCGCGGATCCTGAACTGGGAAGACCGATCGACTTGTGTGCTGTTTGGCGATGGCGCGGGAGCAATGATTCTCGAGGCTTCGGACCAGCCGGGAATCATATCCAGTCATTTGCATGCCGACGGGGCCTATAAGGAGTTACTCTGCGTTCCTACGGGAGTGTCCACTGCATACGATCAAATTCTCAATCGAGAGGCCTTTACGACCATGCAGGGGAAGGAGGTATTCCGCTGGGCGGTCTCGGCCTTAGGCGACGCCGTAGTGGAGGCGCTTGAGGCCAACAATCTCACTGAGGCAGACATTGATTGGCTCGTACCTCATCAAGCAAATATACGAATTATTCAGGCGATTGCCCGACGTGTGGATATGAGTATGGATAAGGTGGTGGTGACGATCGAGCGACATGGAAATACATCAGCCGCCTCCGTACCGCTCGCCTTTGATGAGGCGGTTCGCGACGGCCGAATCCAACCAGGCCAAAAGATCATATTAGAGGCGTTTGGCGGAGGTTTCGCATGGGGCAGCATGCTGGTTCAATTGTAGTGAGTGATTAAATGACTGAAGAAGCAACAACAGAACGGCCGTCCGTGTGCCTTGTGACAGGAGCAAGTCGCGGCATCGGCAAGGCCATCGCGCTAGGTCTTGCGCGCCAGGGACATACGGTTATTGGGACGGCAACCAGTGAAAAAGGCGCTGAGGCAATAACCGCAGCAATCCAGGAAATGCCGGGGTCAGGTCGGGGCGCCGTCCTCGACGTGAACGATCACGAGAAAGGGGAGGCGCTTATAGCCGCGGTTTCGGATGAATTCGGCACCATCTCGGTTCTGATCAATAACGCCGGCGTCACGGAAGATACCTTACTGCTCCGCATGAAGCCCGAGCAGTGGGAAAAAACCATCGGAACCAATCTCGCCTCGATCTTCGCTCTGACAAAAGCCTGCCTCAAAGGTATGACAAAGGCCAGATGGGGTCGAATCATTAACATTAGTTCCGTCGTTGCGGCCACGGGCAATCCCGGACAAACCAACTACGCAGCGAGCAAAGCGGGGATGGTCGGTTTCACAAAATCGCTGGCGCAGGAGGTTGCCTCACGCGGCATCACCGTCAACGCGGTTGCACCAGGCTTCATAGAAACCGACATGACCAACGAGATTTCCGAGAGCTATCGGGCACGACTGATGGACGCCATTCCTCAAGGACGGCTGGGTACACCGGAAGATATTTTCCATGCGGTGAACTACCTAACATCGGACGGCGCGGCATACGTAACCGGACAAGTGATTCACGTGAACGGCGGGATGTACATGAGTGGTTGATCACTTCGCTCTAAATTACTGTTTTTATGCATCTAATTAAGTGTAAATAATGCATATAAATTGAAAATATGGTGAATCAAAAGAGGGTTTTTTGTTGGACTTAGGAGCCCGTTTACGGTTTAATCCCGCCACGAACAGCGGGGGTCCCAAGAGACCGGCCAACGACCCACCACCCGCAGCAAGAATTAAACACACCAGGAGGCAACAGCACCCATGAGTAGTATCGAAGAGCGCGTCAAAAAAATCGTAGTTGAGCAGCTCGGTGTCAGCGAGGACCAAGTCACCCCGGATGCCTCCTTTGTTGATGATCTGGGTGCCGATTCCCTGGATACCGTCGAGTTGGTGATGGCGCTTGAAGAGGAATTTGATGCCGAAATTCCGGACGACGAGGCCGAAAAGATAACCACCGTCAAACAGGCGGTCGAATTTATCCAGGCAAACGCCAGCGCCTAAATTTCTCTCCACTTTCCAAAAACATCGAAGCCGTCTGATGCAAACGCCTCAGACGGCTTCGTCTTTTTGAGCCTACTATGTTGAATCCCAGAAAAGTCGTGATCACCGGTCTTGGGTGTATTTCGCCGGTCGGTATCGACGTGGCATCCACCTGGGAGGCGCTTGTCGCTGGAAAGAATGGAATCGGTCCGGTAACGCATTTCGACGCCTCGGATATCGCCACCCAGATTGCCGGCGAAGCGACGGGCTTCAACCCGGAGACTCGGCTTGCGCCAAAAGAGGCTCGTCGGATGGACCGCTTCATTCAACTTGGACTTTGTGCAGGACTTGAAGCATTCGAGGATAGTGGGATCGATCTTGATAGCGCAGATCGGGATCAAATTGGCGTCTTGATTGGCGCGGGTATAGGCGGTCTCGGCACCATAGAAGAGACCACGCGTTTGTTGCTCGAAAAGGGCGCACGGAAGGTATCACCTTTTTATATACCGAGCAGCATTATCAATATGGTCTCGGGCAATCTGTCGATCACGCTTGGGCTTCGGGGCCCCAACCTCGCTGTCGTCACCGCCTGCACGACAGGAACGCACGCAATTGGTGAAGCCGCTCGCATGGTTGCGCTGGGTGATGCGGAGGTAATGATTGCCGGCGGCACCGAAGCGGCCATTACGCCGACGTCGTTAGCGGGTTTTGCCGCTGCGAAGGCCCTTAGCCGCCGAAATCACGATCCAGCGCGAGCCAGTCGTCCGTGGGACGTCGAGCGCGATGGATTCGTAATGGGAGAAGGAGCCGGGATTCTCGTCCTCGAGTCGGAGTCGCATGCAAAGGCGCGCGGTGCCCGAATCTACGCGGAGCTCTCGGGTTACGGCGTCAGCGGCGATGCGCATCATATGACCCAGCCGGCACCGGGAGGGGAAGGTGCGGCCCGATGCATGGCCAACGCCCTGCGAAACGCCGAGATGAATCCGGATGAAATAAGCTATGTCAACGCCCACGGCACCTCCACGCCGCTTGGCGATATTGCCGAAACCATGGCCCTAAAGCGTGTGTTCGGCGACCACGCAAAGTCCCTTATGGTGAGTTCGACGAAGTCGATGATCGGTCATCTTCTTGGAGCCGCCGGTGGTGTGGAAGCGGTGGCTACTGTAAAGAGCCTTTATCATCAGATTATTCCACCCACTATTAATCTTGATTCCCAAGACCCCGAGTGCGACCTTGATTACGTGCCACATCAGGCCAGAAACGCTGAAATGCATGCCGCGCTGTCCAACTCATTTGGCTTTGGGGGCACAAATGGAACGCTGGTATTCAGACGCGTCTAACGACCGCGAATCCAAAAAGGGCTAGCCACCCGGCGCTGCCATGAAGCTGTTGCCCACATGGTCTTGGCCTGCGAAAGCGCTGACGACCTGCGTCTGCGCCATCTTCATCAGCTGCGCAGGCGCCTCCATGCTGTTTCTTTACCAGTCGGTCCGCGATCCGTTTGATCAACCCGACCGGTTCCTGCACATTCCGACTGGCGACGGTCTATCGAAGATTGCCCGTCAGTTCGTAGACCTGCAGTTGATCTCGCAAGCCTGGCCCATTCTCGCCTGGGGTGTTCTGAGCGGTGTGTCGCGCTCGCTACAGGCGGGGGAGTATCTCGTGGAGACCGGTATGACCCCGGCGCAGGTGCTCGGGAAAATTGGGCGTGGTGAGGTATTTCAAAGGCGGGTTACGATTCTGGAGGGGCTCACCTATCATCAACTGCTCGAACGACTGCAAAAAGCCCAACGCCTCGATCGCGTGCTCGAAAACACCCCCGCGGGGGAGATTCATGCTGCCATCGGACACCCGTACGGCACGCTCGAGGGGTCCTTTTACCCCGATACCTATCACTATGGCGCCGGGGATTCTGATCTTGAACTGCTCGCCCGGGCCAGCGAAAAAATGCGGCGGGAGCGAGAGGCAGCTTGGTCTGTGCGCGCAGCCGACCTGGCAATCGACTCACCCTACGAGGCGCTGATTCTGGCCTCGATCATCCAGAAAGAGGCGATGCGGGTCGAGGAGATGTCAGTGATCAGCGGCGTGCTGCACAATCGGCTAAAGCTCGGCATGCGGTTGCAAGTGGACCCTACCGTGATTTACGGCCTCGGGCCGGGATTCAAGGGAAAGCTGCGGAGAAAGCACCTTAGGAAAGACACACCCTACAATACCTATACCAGGAACGGGCTACCGCCAGGCCCCATAGCATCACCCGGGAGAGAGGCGCTCTTGGCTGCGGTCCAACCCAGCCAAACCCCGTACCTTTACTTCGTGGCCAAAGGCGATGGCACGCACCATTTTTCAAGCACGCTCGCCGAGCATAACCGCGCGGTAAAAAAATACATTAAATAAATTGACCCGATCGACTTCTAAATTGAAAGGTAGATTCATTACATTTGAAGGAAGTGATGGAGCAGGGAAGACCACACAGATCAATCAGCTGCATGCCCGGCTGAAGGAAGCGGGCGTGGCCTGTTATCTCACCCGTGAGCCTGGCGGTACCGCGATAGCGGAACGTATTCGAGATTTGGTCCTGCTAAACAACGACCCCCGGACCGCTATCACCGAACTCTTGCTGATCTTTGCCGCTCGTGCCGAACATACCAGCGAAGTCATCCTGCCGTCACTTAAATCAGGCCAGTGGGTATTGTGTGATCGATACACCGATGCGTCCTACGCCTATCAAGGGGGTGGAAGTGGTGTTCCCGAGGAACTTATTGCCAAAGTCGAGTCCGTGGCCACCGGGGGGCTAAAACCCGATCTCACGATCTTGCTCGACATCGAAACGGAAGAGGGCGCTTTAAGGCTCGATGGCCGCGCGAGCAGCCCAGATCGCTTTGAGGCGGAAGCCGCGGACTTCAAACGCCGCGTAAGAGAAGCCTATCTGAAGCGGCAGGCCAATGAGCCCAACCGCATCCACCGAATTAATGCCCTAGGCACCGTTGAATCTATTGGCGGCAGCATTTTCGAACTTGTGAAACCCTTGCTTGCAGAGTCATACGCGTGATCAAAGATGAGAGGGGTTGGTTAGCCCCGACTTACGAGAGGCTAACCCGCGACTGGGCCCAACTTCCCCACGCTTTATTGCTCAGCGGACCTGAGGGGATCGGGAAAGCAGATCTTGCGCTTGATCTCGCGCGACTTTTTTTGTGCGACAACCCATCGGGCCCCGACCCATGTAGCGCTTGTACAGGCTGCTCACTGATAGAGGGCAGCATCCATCCTGACCTGCATATACTCTCGGCTGAGGCTAATGAGTCGTTGCTAAGTGTCGCACTGCAAAAGCATGCCGAGCGATATTGGCTGGATCGAAAGGGCGCCTCCGCAAAGAAACCCAGCGATCAAATAACGGTGGACAGCGTACGATCCCTAAACGAATCGCTCTCGTCCACCGCAAAAATTGCTCGATCCAAAGTCGCCATTATCCAAAACGCGGATAACCTCAACCGCAACGCCGCAAACGCGCTGCTGAAACTCCTTGAAGAACCTACGCCTAACACCTATCTGATTCTGACCTCGGCAACCACCCACCGGCTGCCGGTGACCGTGAGAAGTCGGTGTGCGCGAATCAACTGTGACGCCCCCGATGCCGCAGCCTTGAGAATCTGGCTCGCAGGGCGGCACGCTCTAGATGAGATAGCGCTTGAAGGATTGAGTCAATCTGGTTTAGGTCCGTTGAGACTTGATCGCCTGGTCGAGAAGGGGCAGGATCAGAACCTGCTAGCGCTTTGGCACAACCTGAAAAAAAACCTGGGACGTTTCGACTTAGCCGCAATGATGGGATATTGTGACCAGCTGGGGCCAGAGCTTGTCCTTGCCGTGTTGCAGCGCTTTGTAGAGCGTGAGTTTCGAGCACGCGTAGTGGCCGGGTGTCGTTCTGATCCTGGCGGCGAGCGCTGGACACGAGCAGAGTTAATCCGTGCGTACTATCTCCTGGGAGATGCCAGAGAGCGTTTAGGGTCAGCTTTGGACACACAACTTTGCCTAGAGAGCACATTTTCGCAGCTTGAGACCCGCCGGAGGCAAGCCGAGAGAGTGTAGACTCTTTAGTCACGCCGCCGTGCAACCGCCCAGATGACTGAAGACGCAAAACTAGAACCCGCTCGCCCAAAGGTCTTATCGGTTTCGATTAACGACGTGCGAACGTTGCGGGCGGCCTTTATGCCGTTTTTAAAGAACGCCGGTTTGTTCGTCCCAACGAACAAGGAATATGCGATGGGCGATGAGGTTTTTCTGGTTCTTAAATTGCTTGGGGATGAACAGTTCGCGCTTGCGGGAGTGGTGGTGTGGATCACCCCCTCTGGCGCGCAAAGCAGCCGCACAAAGGGGGTGGGGGTGCAGTTCAAGGGGCCAGAAGGGGCCCGACTGCGTGAGCGCATTGACGAGCTGATCGGCGATAACGAGCGCCAGCAGGGTGCGACGCACACGCTTTAATAAGAGCCAGATGAGGGCGCGTCGCTCCTAATGCTAGTAGATTCCCACTGTCACGTTGACTTTCCAGACCTTGCGGCGGATCTTCCCGGCGTGGTCGATCGCGCTCGGGAGGCCGGAATCGGTCATATGCTGTGCGTGAGCGTTAATCTCACTGACTTTCCGCGCTTGTGCGAGGTAACGCAGGCCTATCCTGAAATCTCTTGGAGTGTTGGGGTTCACCCGAACGAGGCCTTCGAGGCAAACGCCGAACCCAGTTCAGCTCAATTGGCAGCGCTTGCCGACCACCCCCGTGTTGTTGCTGTTGGGGAAACAGGTCTTGATTACTATCGTTCGGAAGCGGCGAGCCAGTGGCAAAGAGACCGTTTTGCCGCCCACGTGGCGGCTGCCAAACAGTGCGCAAAACCGCTGATCGTTCACACCCGGCAGGCAGCAGCAGACACGCTCGACCTGATGAGAGCTGAGCACGCCCACGAGTGTGGCGGCGTAATGCACTGTTTTTCCGAGGACTGGGAGACCGCCAAGGCAAGCCTAGATGAGGGGTTTTACATTTCCTTCTCAGGAATCGTGACCTTCAAGAATGCTGAAGCCCTGCGGGAGGTCGCGCGAAAAACCCCTATCGATCGGATTCTGGTGGAAACCGACGCGCCGTACCTGGCGCCGCACCCCTTCAGGGGCAAAGTGAATGAGCCAGCCTTAGTCGTGCACACGGCTCGTTGCGTAGCCGAGATCAAAGGGATGGACGAGGAGGTGTTTGCCGACGTCACGACTGAGAACTTCAAGAAGCTGTTCTCACGCGCCAACGTAGAACCAATCGCGGCCTAGGGGGTGCCGATCTCGCAGGAAGCTAAATTGGGGTTGATAGATGGCTGGTAGATCTATATTTCGCATAATGTATATTATGTAAAGTAAACGATATTACGCTTAAACAGCCATCATCACGGATAGATTGACCTACCCCCCGCTGTTGGCGACAATCGCCCTTCGTTTTTGAGTTGGCCGCAAGCCTCTTTAGACGTTAATTCACTTATTTACACAGGATTGTTAAACCGATGACCCAGAAGGAAATAGAGGCTGCGGGCAACGCAGCAGACGAGACCGTTGCCGTTGCTCAGCCCTCATCGAGCCCGAAAGCTGATGCCGCCCGCTCGAGTGGACGCAAGCCCGCCACGATCGGTTCGTCGATCGTGATCCATGGGGATGTCACGGGCGAGGAAGACCTTGTCGTGGATGGCACGATCGAGGGCACCGTAAATTTCAAGGACAACAACCTCGTCGTCAGCGCGAACGGTCGAGTGACTGCCAATATCAACGCCCGCATTATCCGCGTGGATGGCGAGGTGAAGGGCGAGCTGCATGGCAGCGAACAGGTCATCATCAGCCCTTCGGGTAAAGTCAATGGGGATATACGGGCACCACGGGTCGTCCTCGAGGATGGCTGCAGCTTCAAAGGCTCCGTTGATATGGAATCCGAAAAGGCGTTGTCGGCCGACCGCGCTGCAACCCCCCGCCTACGTCCTACGGCGGCAAGACCAGTTCGCCCGGGCGGCTCAGAGCCGGGCGGCCTAAGAAACTAGGCAAAAAAAACCGCGGTCAGAAGCCGCGGTTTTTTTTGGGCGATGCCCTACTTCCTCTTTTTATTCTCTTTTTCCTCTTTGGGATTCCTATCTTTGATACGGTTAGCTAGACGAGGCGACTTTGAAGCCCAAGTCACGTAGCGACTTGCCTTTTGCGTTCATCTTCGCCGGCCCGCCGGGCGCGTAGTCGTCGGATGTAAACACGACAATCCCATCGGGGTCGAACGCGCATATCGGTCCCTCGATAAGTTCGGGATGGTCATACATCAGATCGTCATAAAGCGGGACGAAAACTTGTGCTTTCACGTTTCTCTCTCCTGGCCCAAAACACCAAACGAACCTGCTAACGGTGAAAATATTAGCGGTGGACAAGGGTCAATCCTCGACAAACCTGTGGTAAAACAATGGCATTTTCAGGCGTTGGGTCCCTAAAAGACTCATTTTTCAGTATTTCGCCGCTACCGGCCACTATCACAGACACAGAGGGTTTTGCGAGTGCCTACCGTCATTGCCATCGTCGAAGATGATCCTGACCAGCGGGAGAACTACAGCGACGTGCTTAAGTCGCACGGCTACGAGGTGCGCACCTACGCGGATCGACCTAGTGCTGAGGCGGGGTTCGCTCGGGAATTGCCGAACCTCGCGCTGCTGGACATCATGCTTGGCGAGGATATGGATGGCGGGTTCGACCTGTGCATGCAGCTTCGCAATATGAGTCCCACACTCCCTATCATCTTTCTGACGGCTCGCGACAGCGATGCCGATCGGATCTCTTCCCAACGTATGACGGCCTGGGATTACATCACCAAGCCGGTAAGCCTGGAGTTCCTGGTCGCTCGAGTACACGCCCTCCTGAAGATCTCCGACCAGCTCCAAAGTGCCCCCACCGCATCGACTACCGTGTCTGTCGGTGCGCTTGAGCTCAATGAGGACAGCATGCTGGTTCGTTGGAAAGGACAGTCCGTTAGCCTGACTCTGACCGAGTTTTGGATTATAGAGTCGCTCACGCGCAATCCCGGACACGTCCGTACGTATGACGCGCTAAGCGACGTCACCCGCCAGGGTCTGGTTGAAAGAAACACGATCAACGGCTATATCCGCCGCATCCGAAACAAATTCCGCGAATTGGATGAGAGTTTTGATCGTATCCAGACGGTCCATGGCACCGGGTACAAGTGGGAACAAGGTAGCGCGTGAACGCCTCAGTGGACCGAGCGTCCGCCCAAAACAGCAGACAAGCTACCGCGTCGCGCACGTCTCGGCCGGTGCGGCGTGGACTCAAGATCCGCACCAAGCTGCTGCTGCTTGTTTCTTTCCTCCTCGTAATTCCCTGGATGGGCTATGAGTCTGTTCGGGAAATGGAAAAGTTCCTGCTGGAAGGTCAGGAGCAGGCCCTGGAGCTCACCACCCAAGGTATTTCAAGCATCCTGGGCAATCGAAGTGATCTTTTTGATCCCGGCGTAGGCGTCCCGGAGCTGGTCGGAAGCTCTACAGGGAATCCTCTAAAGACGCTGGAAGAACCGCTCGCCATTGATGCGCCGGCCGGCGTCTGGGCCCAGGCAATCGGTGAACTCTCGAGCTTCACGGGTGTTGGTCTTTATGAGTGCGGCGCTGATTACCGCCCTGACCTACTCGCGGTTCGCCATGCGATGGCGCTCAATGCAGATATGCTTTTCGCGTATTTCGAGATCGACGACGATCGGGTTGTACTTCGGGATCCTGGCCTACTCTCCCTGGACTCAAACGATCAGATCCGCCTTACCATTCAGCGAGGTTCAGGGGAGGTATCCCGCTATTTGCTGACGACTCAGGAGCCCGGAAGGATCAGCGTCTATCTCATGAAACCGAATTGGCGGGAGGTGGTTAATGGGGAGGCGCTGCGGGATATCGTAGGCACGCTGGAGCCTGGAGAAGGCGGTTACGCGGTCAAAATCCGAATTCCTAGAGAATTTCTGGGAACCGGAGCGCGACTGAAATTTGAGGTGGTTGATGTTGATGACGAAGCCTCGCGAGCGATTCGCCAGATTATCAGTACCGAGCCCGATCCCTTTCGTTTCGAGTTCGGCAGTGTGCGTCTCGCGACTCCCGAACTCGCAAAACTGATTCAACCGCTTTATGTGGCGGAAGCGAATATCACTGTCTGGGACGCCTTTTTCAGGGTCCGCGCCCAGGTGGGCTCGGTATTTCCACCCGTTCGAGAAGCGTTCGGTCGAGCGCCGCAAAAGCGGTCGTTACTCACGCAGATCGAAGACCGGTTTTTAGAATTTTTTGAATGGATATTGCGCAGTCCGCAGCGGGGCGTGAAGGATATGCCAGTGGATTCCTCGCGGGAGGACCGTCGCCTGCTGAGTCGCGTTATTGCAGAGGGGAATTCGATCACCGAGCGGCGGCGCTATGGAGAGGCCAAGCTGATTGTCACCGCATCGCCAATCTGGGCGGCGGGGAACATGGAGGGCGCGGTGTTGGTCAAGCAAAGCGCTAATAAGCTGCTGTCTCTCCAGTATCGTACCCTACAGCGGTTCACACTGCTCTTTCTAGGCGTCTTCATTTTCCTGGGTATCGCGATTCTGGTTTTCGCTACCCGCCTCACCTATAGGGTCGGCAAACTGCAACGCGAAACCGAACAGGCGGCGACCCCCGAGGGGCGCCTGCTGAAGAATCGTATCCGCGCAGGCTCGCGATCAAGTGACGAGCTCGGGAGTCTCACGCGAAGTATCTCTGCACTCCTGCAGAACCTAGGCCAGTACACCCAATACTTGGAAAAACTCCCTGATACGCTTGCGCACGAACTACACAACCCGCTGAACGTGGTGAATTCATCCCTAGAGAATCTTCAATACAATCACGCTGAACTGTCGGAGGATAAACATCTTCAGCGCGCGCGCAATGGTGTTGGACGACTTCGGTCCATCATCACCAGTCTGACTGAGGCGGCGAGCCTGAAAGAGGCCCTGACCCGAGAGCAAGTGCAGTCTGAAACATTTGATCTTGCCTTACTGGTCCGAAATTGCGTGGAGGGCTATCAGGCAGCTCATCCCGGCTATCGTATCGTTCCAAACTTCTCAGAGGCGCCTGTCCTGATCCTTGGGGTACCGGATCGCATCGCCCAGATGCTGGATAAGTTAATCGACAACGCCATCCAGTTTGGATCTGAGAACGGCCTGATCATTGTGAACCTGCGACGAGATGCGGAATTTATCGAGTTATCGGTTCTTAATGACGGACCCAGCCTGCCCGATGACATTGCGGACCGACTTTTTGACCCGATGGTCTCGAGCACCAAGGATGCCCGGAAGACGCACCTCGGGTTGGGGCTATACATCGTTCGGCTCGTCGCCGAATCCCACCGCGGGACCGTTCGTGCCGAAAATCGACGGGGTTCCCGAGGTGTAGAAGTTACCGTCGCCTTGCCCGTTGAGATTCGACGACGCGGATAGTCGCGCCTCTTCTAGGGGAGTTGATCAATGATGTCGGCGATCTCGGGCTTGCCTTTGATGATCTCTTCTTTGGACAGGCCCTGGAGTTCGTGCGGGAAGACTAGCCATTGATCGGTCTGATGAATAAAAAAGTCCGGAACTCGTCCGGTCTTACTCTTGCTCGGTTTGTACCAGCACGTGGCCACCCGGATATCCGCTGGCAAATTCTTCCGGCATCGGGACTTTAGTTCTTCGATTACCGCCTCGATACTCTTTCCAGAGTCAAGCACGTCATCCACAATCAACAATCGATCCTCAGCGTCTAACTTCCTGACAAGATAGCCGAGCCCATGCACCTGCACGGAATCATCGGTGGTCTCTATCCCCCGATAATAGGAGGTACGAATAGCCACGTGGTCCGTCGCTATACCCGCGTACTCAAGCATTTCCTGGACCGCAATTCCTACCGGCGTTCCGCCCCGCCAAATTCCAACAATAAAGTCAGGCCGAAAGTCACTTTCGATAATGCGCTTGGCCAACAGGAACGAGTCCCTTAGTAACTCGCTCGCAGAAATAAACGTTTTTTCGCTCATCGGCACCAGGGAACTTACTTGTCTTTTGCTTGAAGGTCTTGATCGGTCAACGCCGGCTTCTTCTCGACCGGCGCTGGCGCTTGAGATCCAGATTCTACTGACACCTCAGAATCTGCGCCCTGTCCGTCAGCACCATCCAACGGCGTAGCGACCGTTGCGCCGTTTTCGGGGCTGGAACCGGCGCCCTCCCCTTCCAAAATAATGATGGCCGTGGATTCGCTGCCGGCGGTTGAGGGCTCGGTCGAGGCGCTACCCGACCCTGGCCCCTCCTCCGTCGCCAGAGCCTTATCTTGAGCGCTCTGGGTCTCGGTGCCCTCTTCTTTAGGCGCCTCGCTTTCCGGCTCAGACACCGCCGGCTTGGCGGCCGTATCCTCGAGCACATCGGCCCTTTCCTCGTGAGCGGCCTCTGTGGGCGCTGCCGGCACAATCCAGCCGGGATCCGAGACAGCAACTTCGACCGGCGTGAAGTAGACGGTTTGTGTTGGCAACGGCTTCGCTGGGAATCGCTTTCTGAATTGCGCAACCCCTACGCGGGAAATACCATACGTAAAGAACACGCTGCACTTGTCACAGGTGGGGCCAGTAAAGGCTGCTCGCTGCTCTCCATTTATCCAAAGATTGAAGGCGCCCGCCTTTGTACTCCACTGTACGTTCACGATGACATCTAGCCATTCCCCTCTAAGCGCTCCCGCTTCGACCAAAGAAAAGTACTCCTCATCCCCGTCGATTCGCCGCCCGAGCCAAAGCACCCCAGTGCTACCAATTTCGAGCGCCCAGGGGACATCCTGAGCACGATGATCAACGAATTCAGCGAGCCGATTCTTGGCTGGATAGGTACTTTCGAAATCCTCCGGAAGATACACCTGAAATCGCAACCATTGACCCACCCCTGACCTTGACTGAGTCGGGATAGGCTCTGAGAGAGCGGCCCTCTCAGCGCCGTCTCTGCAATCGTCGTAAGGCGGTCTCGCACTGCAATCGCCCGTCCTTAGCTCAAACTTTTGGACCCTGGGTGTGGGGGCCAGTCCCGTAGGATCTTCAACAGTGCTAATAGCCCAGCTCGGGTCCGACAAAAACGGAAGAAAAGCCCCGTCCGCTTGAACTGACCCACCCACCGCAATCCCGAACGTCGCTGCGCTTAAAACGGCAACTCGTTTTAAGGATGTCGTTAGGCGCTGTAAGCGAAGGGATTTCAAGATCGGACGTTCTCGAGGTGGTGCCCGGGGCCGGACTCGAACCGGCACGGCCGCAAGGCCGAGGGATTTTAAGTCCCTTGCGTCTACCAGTTTCGCCACCCGGGCCGTTTTCCGAAAAGTTGGAGGCTAAAAGGTATGCCTCGAATTTTAACCTAGCGCTTAGCCAACGTATCCCTATACTGGGGAAGATCAGGGTAACAGAGCCCTGATGACCACACGCTTAGCAAAGGAGCATTACATGTCAAAATATTTATTTCTAGGGAAAATCAACCAGGAGTACATCAGCGGCATGCTGCAAAACCCGGATCAGGACCGCGCGGCCGTATTGAAAAATCTAGCGGCGGCTCTAGGGGCGGATTTTCACAGCCTCGAATTCACGCGGGGCGCCTACGATGTCGTGTGCATCTGTGATGCGCCGGATTTCGAAACCGCCCTGGCAATGAAGACAACCGTTATCCGCGGTGGCGCCGTCGCATCGATCGACATTCTTGAGGTATTTGATTTCAATCACTATGCCCACAAGGCCGCCAGCGTGACCAGCGGTTACAAGGCGCCTACCGCTTAAGCGCTCTGCCTTTTTAAGGGGAGAGCCGAACGATCTGTTTCCCGAAGTTCTCCCCCTTCAAAAGCCCGATAAACGCCTGCGGAGCCTGATCCAGGCCGTCGACGATGTCTTCTTTGTATTTCAAACGGCCTTCACGGATCCAGCCGGAAAGAGATGACAATGCCTCGGCCTGATGCTCGGCAAAATCAAAGACCAAAAAACCCCGAATGGTCAATCTTTTCACCAGCGCAGTTCTTAATATGA
>Ga0181588_10000917_pt1 | contig 26275 bp, 21 predicted proteins | sample 071ome_26_FD_148607 | JGI IMG/M metagenome (GOLD analysis project Ga0181588, IMG submission 148607) | Coastal salt marsh microbial communities from the Groves Creek Marsh, Skidaway Island, Georgia - 071409BT metaG (spades assembly) | ecosystem: Environmental > Aquatic > Marine > Intertidal zone...
GTCAATCTCGACTGCGAGCCCATCGCGTGTCGCTAACTGCTCTGCGATCGCAGTGATCTCTGCCTGAAGATTCGACAGACCTTCATTACTTGCTGACCGGATCGTGAAATGCACCTCTCCATCACCAGCGGCAACGCCGTAGGCAACCGATCCGACCGACACGTGCACCGGGGTGACCAAACGAAAATCCGGGTCGTGCTGGTCGGCTACAACAAGGGCGTTGGCGTCGCGCAACAGATCCGCCACCGCAAATGACGGGTTCTCACCCTTCTCAGGCTCGCTTGCATGAGCAACGCGGCCAGTAAATCGAATGACAACACTCCGCACGGCAGCAGTGATCGAACCCGACTTCACCACCATTGCGTGCATCGGGAACCCGGGCATGTTGTGAATTGCTACGGCGAAATCGGGGGTGAAACAATCAAATGCGGGATCATTGAGCACTGCGGCCGCGCCAGTGCCAGTTTCTTCAGCTGGCTGAAACAGCAAGTGCACGACCCCACGTTTGAGCGGTCTCGCCGCAAGGGCCTCGCCAAGCCCTGCGATCATCGCCATGTGCCCATCATGGCCACATTTGTGCGAAACGCCAGCATCAACAGAGGCGTACCCGCCAACACCTGTTTCAACAATCGGTAACGCGTCGAGCTCGCAACGAAAGAGCATTCGAGGGCCCTCCACACCGCTGTCGAATGTGACGACAACACCGGTTCCGGCGATTCCAGACGCAATTTCGGTCGGATTGAACTGCTGCATGAATGCCACCACTCGATCGGCGGTTGCGTGCTCGGCGTGGGCGAGTTCAGGATGCGCGTGTAACTCGTGACGAAACGACGTCAGCAGCTCAGACATAGTTCTAGTGTACGAACGCTCTCAGACGAGACGAGCACAAACTATTTGTTGTTCTGAGACCCGAAGATGGTAGGAGCTCCACGCTGAGACCAATCGGGTGCACCTGGGATCACACGCCCATCCACGGTTACCGACTGCTGAGCGTCACCTCCGATCACTGCACCAGATCGTTTACCGGTGACGCCATTCGCACCGATACCAAGTATCGGGTACGAGTCGGCGCGCGAATAGGTCTGCAACAGCAACGGTCGGGGCCGGGTTGATGAGTTTGCCACGGAGCCATGCACCAAACAGCAGTTGTGCACGGTGACCGAACCGGCCGGACCGTCGAGCCATCGCATCTCATCTAGGTCGAGTGATGAAATATCGCTGTCGTTCATCGCCCCACCCCATGAACCGTCTTCTCGATACAGGTTGTAGAGCTGGCCGTGATGGCTGCCCGGCAGCACCCCCATCGGGCCCATTTCAGCATCGACATCGTCGAGGTACACACCGATGGTAAGTGGGCTGAAATCGGTGTGAGGCCAAAATTGAATATCTTGATGCCACTCGACTGCTTCTCCCCCATCAGCCCATTTGAAGTTCAATTTTGAGTGGTGGTAGCGCACAGGGCCACCGAGCACCTGCACTGCGAGCTCTGCTGCTGGGCCGTCGAGTGCGAAACGAGCAAAGGTCTCGTGAAGGTCGACCGGCGAATTCAACCGTCGAAGCCGAGGGGTTTCCGCGCTGTGCCCGTCTTCAACATCGAATCGCGAGTTTGACTCCGAAACCGTTCGACTCTCTTCGACAAACTCGGCCGCTACCGACTGTAATTCGGAGAGCCAGGGGTCGGTGACGTACCCCGGCAAGTGCAAATAGCCATCTCGTTCATATGTTGAGACATCGATTTCGGTCGACTGTGTGAGCGTCATTTCTCCCCCTTTGCTGTAATGATGCTGCTCGTCTTACGAGAAGTGGAGCCCGGCAAACTCACCTGACTTCCACCACTGCTCAAGAAACTCGAAGTAGGCAACTGGCCCTTCAATGTAGGCCCCGCCGTTGAGTTGCTGATCACCCTCGAGCGGTTTGCCTTCATTGTTGTAATAGCCCGGAGTGCAGTCAGGCGACCCAATCACCGAGCCCTGCCGACCTTGGATCTGCTGCAACCATGCATCGACATCGGAGCGCCCTGCTTCAACCGTTGCGGCACCGATCTCCTCAGCATGGGCGACAACTGCGGCGATGGCGTCACTTGCTTCGACATAGTTATGCGGTACGTTTGAGATGAGATTCGCCGCCTGTGCAGTGGCGAGCACGAAGAGATTCGGAAATCCATCGACATGCGTGCCGTGCAACGTTCGCATTCCTGGTGCCCAATACTCCTCGAGCGAGGAACCACTCGCTCCGATGATCTGAAAGCCTGACCGGCGGGAAAGGTCGGTTCCCACTTCGAAGCCAGATGCAAAAACGATGCAGTCGACCTCGTAGTGCTGACCGTTCGCCCACACTCCGGTGGCATCAATACGGTCAACGCCTTGCCCGTCGGTATCGACAAGCGTCACCGTTGGACGGTTGTAGGTCTGCAGGTATTCGTCGTGAAAGCAAGGTCGCTTGCACAGCTGCCGGTACCACGGCTTCAGCGCTTCTGCGGTCGTAGGGTCGGTGACGATCGCATCAACCCGCGCTCGAATCTCTTCCATTTTTTCGTCGTCAGATTCTTCGTACGCAGCGAGGGTTGTTTCGGGGCTGAGTTCGGCTCCGGCCATCACCCGAGCAGCAACCCGATCGCGAACCCGCTGCGCAATGTCGGTCCAGCCATCCATCACAAGGTCAACGTCGGCATATCCACCTGTTTGCAACAGAGTGAAGTTTCGCAACCATTCGCGCTGCCACCCAGGCTCAAGTGAGGTAAACCACTCTGGGTCGATCGGGTGATTATTACGAATATCAATTGACGAGGGCGTGCGCTGGAAGACAAAAAGCTCGCCTGCATCACGCCCTAACTTCGGAATGCATTGCACTGCGGTTGCACCAGTACCAATGATCGCAACGCGCTTGTCGCCAAGTTTGTCCATTGGCACATCAGCAGGCCCGCCCCCGCAGTAGTCGTAGTCCCAACGACTCGTGTGAAATGCGTGGCCCGCAAAGGAGTCAATGCCATCAATACCTGGAAGCTTCGGGCGGTGAAGCGGCCCGGTGCCGGTTGCCACATATTTTGCAGTGAAGTTGTCGCCGCGATCAGTGGTGATTCTCCAACGCTGGACGTCAGCATCCCACGACACCTCGGTAGCGCTTGTCGACAGCAGCGCGTTCTCATACAGACCAAATGTTGTTGCGATGCGTTGAGCGTGAGCGAAAATCTCATGAGCCGGCACGTACTTCGCCGATGGCACAGTTCCGGTCTCTTCCAACAGCGGAAGATAAATCATCGCGGCTGTATCGCACATGGCTCCGGGGTATCGGTTCCAGTACCACACTCCGCCGACGTCGCCAGCCGCATCGAGCAGTCGCACGTCCTTAACCCCAGCCTTTTTCAGCGCCGCACCAGTTACGAGACCAGAGAACCCGGCACCAATGATTGCGACAGTGACGTCATCGTGCACGGTTTCACGTTCAACGACAGGTGTGTACGGGTCGTCGGTAATTCCCGAAAATCGACCGGTCGGCTCGAGGTATTGGTCGTTGCCATCTGCGCGCAACCGCTTATCTCGCTCGAGCAGATACCGCTCACGTAACTCTTGGCGCCGCTCATCGGAAACCTGAATTGATTCTGACATCACCGCCCCTTTGGCAAAAGATACGCCGGCACTCCGACCTCGTAACGACCGGACTCTGCCTCGCTGTTGAGTACACATCCCTCGTGCATGAAGCGATCGCCCCGAGCGATAACCCCCTCTGGCACCCTCAACTGCTCGAGCACAATGTCGCCTCCGCAACCTAAGCAACTCACCCGAACCTCAGCCATTACTGCGCCTCACACTCCAACATCACACGCCAACCCGGTCGACGAGGTCTGCGGTGAGACGAATCGATGTCATCCGCTCTTCGACGAAAGGCGTCGAATGCGACACGATGAGTTCGTCAGCGCCAGAGTGCGACAAAAACTCATCGAGATACGACGCCACTTCAGGCGGTGTGCCGACCGCTGAATATTGCATCATTTGCAGAAGATGTTGACCCTGTGGCATCGCAAGGACTTGGTCAGCCTGCTCATCGGTGTAGTCAACGCCTTTGGGCACAATGAGGGCGACACGCTCACGAGCGGCCGCGTGAAATTGCTGCAGTGCGTCGTCAGAAGATTCAGAACAGAACACGTTCACCGCGGCAATCACATGAGGCTCTGGAAGACGATCAGAGGGCACAAATGAGCGTCGGTATTCTTCGACTGCTTCGACAAGGGCGCCAGGTGAGAAGTGTGAGGCGAACGCATACGGGAGCCCCAGCGCCGCGGCGAGCTGAGCCCCGAAGAGCGACGACCCAAGAATGTAGAGCGGCACGCATGTTCCTGCTCCGGGAATGGCGGCAACCCCGTCGGCTCGAACAACGCCATCGAGCAAGTCACGAAGCTCTGCGACATCAGAGGGAAAGGAGTCTGACGACGTGTGATCTCGACGCATGGCACGGAGTGTGACCTGATCGCTTCCGGGTGCCCGACCTAAACCCAATTCGATGCGGCCAGGATGCAATGTGGCAAGCGTGCCGTATTGTTCTGCGATCACGAGCGGGGCATGGTTTGGCAACATCACTCCCCCAGCCCCCAACTTGATCGTGGACGTGTGGGCTGCAACGTGGGCAATCAACACCGCAGGCGATGAAGATGCAACCGTCGGAAGATTGTGATGTTCTGCGTACCAGACGCGGGAATATCCGCATTGCTCAGCGAGTTGGGCCATCTCGACACACGAGGTGAGGCCATCAACAATTGAGGTCCCGCGTCGAACCCGAGCGAGGTCGAGCATTGAAAGCGTTCCCACCATGGGTTAAGTCTGCCATCTGCGAGTCATGAGTGCGAGACCGACGGCACTACCGTCACGGTATGGCACTCATCAGCGTCGAGGAGTTAGCGGCACGAATTGGGCGAGGTGATGATGACCTCGTGATCTGCGACGTGCGGTTTGATCTTTCAGATCATGACCGTGGCCGCCGCGATTACAACACCGCTCACATCGCCGGGGCGCGGTTTATCGACCTGCACCATGAGCTCGCAGTACACGATGGTTCATCACCCGCCGGCGGCGGGCGGCATCCGTTACCCACCACCCAGCAATTCGCTGAAGTGCTCGAACGTAATGGCGTCAGCCCTTCTTCATTCGTCGTTGCCTACGACGATGCTGGAGGCGCAGTCGCCTCACGTCTGTGGTGGATGCTTCGTTCGATCGGACATCAACGTGTAGCGGTGCTCGACGGCGGATATCCCGCATGGGTTTCAGCCGACCAACATGTTGAGGCAGATACTCCTGCGGTCAACAACTCAACGTATGAGGTTCCTCCTCATTGGGCGGGGGTCGTCACCGCTGATGAGGTTGTCGCCGCCATCGACAGCGGCCGAACCGTCATCGACTCTCGGGCGGAGGCCCGATATCGAGGCGATACCGAACCACTCGACCCACGGGCCGGCCATGTTCCTGGTGCACTCAACCTCTTCCACGGCGGCAATCTCGGCGAAGACGGGCTTCACCGTCCGGTGGCCGATCTTCGAGGGCGCCTGAACTCGGTCGACCTTGGCCAACAGCCAATCGTCTACTGCGGTAGCGGGGTCACCGCCTGCCACAACCTGCTCGTCATGAGCATGCTTGGCATCGCCGACCCTGGTGATGCATTGCTGTACCCGGGCTCGTGGAGTGAATGGTCACGAGATAAACAGCGCCCGGTCGCAACCGGTGACGCTCCCTAGAACACTTCTCGTGATTGCGCTTTTGGTTTAGCGAACGCCGAGCAGATCGACGACAAAAATGAGGGTTTCTCCCGGAGCGATCACACCGCCCGCACCCTGGTCGCCGTAGCCCATGTGGGGCGGAATCGTGAGACGGCGGCGTCCACCAACACGCATTCCTGTGACGCCTTGATCCCAACCGGAAATCACGTAACCGGCTCCGAGCTGAAAATCGAACGGCATACCTCGGTTCCACGATGCGTCAAACTCTGCTCCCGTGCTCCACGACACGCCTGCGTAATGCACGACGACTGTCGCTCCTGGCATGGCGGGGTCACCGTCGCCAACGATCTCGTCTTCGATGATGAGCTCTGCTGGTGGCTCACCTTCGGGCACTGAAATTTCTGGACGTTGACGATCTTCGCTCATGCGATCACCCTAGTTGGAGGGGCTGATCGAGTCGATTGCTTCGCTCATTGCCCCAACGAGGATGTCGCATTGTTCATCGGTGATGTCGAGTGACAACGCGATGAATCCTCGGGCTGCGATGTAGCAGCCTCGGTGCAACAACTCATGAAACAATAACTGTCTCAACTCATGGTCAGACGTCTCCAGATCGTGTGGGCCGGTAATCGGCCCGTCAACGGTGTGAACAGCCATCATCGACCCGACACCAGTTGCCGAGAGCGGCAAGGTCGATGCTGTGAACAACTCATTGAGTCTCGATCGAAGCGATTCCCCGCGAGCAAAGAGCTGTGACAACTTTGCTTCAGACAGCATTTCACTCATTGCCGCCGCCGCACCCGCCATCGACACCACGTTGTTATTGAAGGTGCCTCCGTGGGTCAATGTGCCACCACGTGCCGGGTCAAACGCTGCCATCACATCGGCGCGCCCACCGAATGCTCCAAACGTCATTCCTCCGGCCAGGTATTTTCCCAGCGTCGTGAGATCTGGAAGCACTCCGGTTCGCTGCTGGAGACCTCCCGCACTCATCCGAGATGTCATGACCTCATCGAAGATCAACAGCGAACCCGTTTCATCGCAACGTCGACGCAATGCGGTGAGATACTCCTGCTGGGCTGGGATGCAGCCACCGGCTCCCATCATTGGTTCGATGAGCACTGCGGCAACGCTGTCATCGATGGCGGTGAGCGCGTCAATGTCGTTGTAGCGCACTCTCGTGAACTCAAACGGCGCGAGTAGGGCCTCTCCTCCATGTCCGAAATACAACAGACCCCCGTGGTACGCCCCATCGCAGACCACGATGCGCTGACGTCTCGTGTGGTGCCGAGCAAGTTGCAACGCCATGAGATTTGCCTCGGTGCCCGAATTGGTGAACCGCACCTGCTCAATCGATGGAAAGCGATCGACGACTGCCTCCGCTACTCGAATCTCGTCGGTGTGCACTCCCCCGAAACTCCAGCCGTGTTCTAGGGCTGCGGTCACCGCCGCCCGAACCGGTGCAGGGTCGTGACCTAGCAATCCTGCTGAATAGTCACCAAGAAAATCGACATAGGTAATGCCATCGACGTCAACGAGTTCGGAGCCCGCCGCTGATGCCACCCGGAAAGGAAACGGAGACATATCGAGTACCGACCGTGTTGACCCTCCTGGCATCACCGCTGATGCTCTCTCAAACAGCTCTTTCGAGAGGGGGCGACGATCTGCGTACCGCTGCTCGGCAGCCTGTCGCTGTGCGACATAAGTTGACATGTTCACATTGTGCCTACTTTGTGTTGACAATGAGAAACGGTCGGCGGTCGGTTCAGGCCGACACCGACTGCGACTCGCCGCCGAAACGTTTTGCTGATTTGGCGATGAAGAGAGCGATACCGACGATGAGCACTCCCGAAATTGCAATGAGAAGTGGCGCTCGTCCTTCCCCTGGGAAAAAATGTGCAATCGACCACGGCACATAGATGAGCAGTGATCCTGCTCCCGTAAATGAGAGAGCAACCCTTCCCGGGGTTGCCCCGACCGCCAGACATGCAACTGCGCTCGCAAGACCGAGCAGTGTTCCCGCATTTACTGTTTCGATCGCAACGATTGCTGGTCCGGCGATGATCGCAACTCCACCGATGGCGAGCAGCACCTCAGGAACCCGCAGGTTTCGACGCTCACCGAGCCAGTAACTACCGACACCGATAAGCCACGTCACTAGCCCTGCGATCAACCCATCGTCTCCCCCGAATTGAGCCAACGATGCCGGAACGGTGACGACGATTGACAACACTCCAGCCATAAGAAAGGCCGGCACGAGGTCACCGTTGGTCGCTCTCAAGGGTTGCTGGCCGAGACCGATGAGCACCATTGAGGTCACCACGAGTAACAGCGCCCCTGCCGTCGCCATCTGATCGAGCATCATGAGTGATCCCGCCACCATTGCGCCAGCGCCAATCACTGCGGTGATGACCGGGTAGGTACCGATCTGTCGTTGCGCGATGAGCAACGTCGTTGCTCCGAGCAGCAACGTCACGGCACCAACGACAGAAATGTCCCACCACTCATTGGTTCCGCTACCCACGGCGAATATGACGCCAACAAGAAATGTTGTTTGCTGCAGCGGCCGCGGTCGACCTGCCCACAGCACGCCACTCAACACTGCGACCAGGCTTGCGGCTCCAAACACCACCCGATGCCCATCGCTCCATCCGTACACCGGAATCGGCGCTAACGCGTCATACATCGCAACTCCGCCAGCGGTGCCGATGCCGGCGGTTCCCACCAGCCACAGAGTCCATCTCAGGCGACGCAGTGCGTCATCGGTGTGCTCGTCAAGCAATGCGCCACCCGCAACTCCGGCAACGGCAACGGCAACAGGAATACCGATACGCCAACCGGTAGCGAGGTCGGGCCAATAGCGAGCTGCGAGCAAGATCACTCCAACTGCTGCAAACGCCCCACCGAGATAGCCAAGTGCCTCAGCAACGAGGGGCATCTTGCGTTCGGCGCCACTCGTTGAAGTGCTCGCCGCATCACGACGCGCCGCCTCCTCGAACGAAATGATTGCCGCGACTTCCTCATCTGAAATGAGGTTGGCTGACTGCCAGCGCCGCAGCCATGCATGCACGACATCACTCTCTGGAGTCGATGAGGCCTCTGCCTTCTTGGAGCGCGATCGTCTGGTCAGCCATACGACGACGCCGATGATTGCAATGATCTCAACTCCGCCGAGGAACATCGCCCCCCTTTCATCGCCACCAGCATGTCACAGCGCGGCTGGTCGAAACGCTGTACCTGTTAGCGAGAACCCTGCCCGTCATCAACACGAATCACGGTTCCCGTGACAGCATCTGAGGCTGGTGAGCAAAGATAGAGCAACGTGCTGTCAAGTTGCGCTGGGTGCGCAATGCGCTTGCGTGGAAAATGTTGAGAGATATCGCCCATCCGCTCAAGCATTCCGTCCATCATCTCTGACTCGAATGCACCTGGAGCGATGCAGTTCACATTGATGCCGTAACGACTCCATTCGACTGCAAGCACTTCGCTCATGCGCGCAATTGCAGCCTTCGACACCGAGTACAACGCTGCCCCTTGGCCGGCGTAGTGGAATGCGGCGATACTCGCAATGTTGACGATACGACCCTGCTGTTCCGCAGCGATCAGTCGTCTCGCAACTTCACAGGCAAGGATCCATGGGCCCCGCACATTCGTATCGAGCACCGTGTCGATGAGTTCGGTCGACATTTTGTGCGCACGCTGGGCGTCGGGAACTCCGGCGTTGTTGACGGCGATGGTGACCGTTCCGCATGCCTCTTCGGCTGCTGCAACACCTTCAATGATCGACTCGGCGCTTGTCGTGTCCATCACCACCGGATGTGCGTGTCCGCCCTCTGATTCGACAAGGCGGGCGATCTCTTCAAGCCGCTCTCTGCGTCGGCCGGTCGGAACAACGATTGCTCCGGCATTGGCAAGTACCTGTGTGAACCTCCACCCAAGGCCGGAAGTTCCTCCGGTCACGAGTGCAACCTGGCCAGACAGGTCATGGGAAGTGTGTGGAAGTGGATAATCCGCCATGCCGACATCCTTGCCGACGCCGCAACGAACGATCGTGTCGGCAGAACCCGAGGCGGAGATCAGAGAATTTGGGAGAGGAACAGTTTGGTGCGATCTTCTCGGGGGTTCGTGAAGAAGTGCTCTGGGGTTCCGACTTCAACAACTTCGCCTGATTCCATGAACACCAAACGGTCGGCGACCTCTCGAGCAAAACCCATCTCGTGGGTGACAACCATCATGGTCATACCTCCCCGAGCGAGGTCTTTCATCACGTCGAGCACTTCAGCGATCATCTCTGGGTCAAGAGCTGAGGTGGGTTCGTCAAAGAGCATGACCTTTGGTTCCATCGCAAGACTGCGCGCAATAGCGACACGCTGCTGCTGGCCACCAGAGAGCTGACCGGGGTACTTCTGTGCTTGCTCTGGGATACCGACCCGTTCCAACAGCTCCATGGCCTTTTGTTCAGCTTCAACTTTTGACTTCTTTCGCACCCACACCGGGGCGAGCGTGACGTTGTCGATCACACTGAGATGTGGGAAGAGGTTGAACTGCTGAAACACCATCCCAACTTCTGAACGAATGCGTTCGATATTTCGGGTGTCGTTGGTGAGTTCGATGCCATCGACGACGATCGAACCCTCTTGGTGAACCTCAAGCCGGTTAATGCATCGAATCAGGGTTGACTTGCCCGAGCCCGATGGGCCGAGCACCACCATTACTTCGCGGTCTTTAACCGTCACGTCAACACCCTTTAGAGCTTGGAAGTCGCCAAACCACTTGCTCACTCCGGTGCACACGATCATGTCATCTCGCGATGCAAGATCCTCCGTCAGGGCCTGATCGGCGATGCTCATGAGGTCTCCTTTATCTGAAATCGGTACGTGTTCATCGTGCCTGTGCGTCTTTCAAACGAGCTTCTAAACGCTGCGAAGATTTCGACATGCTGTAGGCAAATACGAAATACACGAGACTGATGAAGAGCAGCCCCGGACGCTTTTGTCCGAGGAAGTCCGGCTGATTCGGAATCGTTGAGTTTGCGATACGCAGCAGGTCGAAACCTCCGACGATTGCGATCAACGATGTTTCCTTAAACACGGCAATTGCCTGGCCAACGAGATTGGGAATAGATACCCGCAAGGCCTGTGGCAACACGATTAGCGAGGTTCGCTGCACGGTGGTCAAGCCGAGTGCATCTGCTGCTTCGTACTGACCTCGTCGAACGCTTTGCAAACCTCCGCGAACATTTTCTGCCATGTACGCGGCAGAGAACACGGTGTAGCCCGCAAACACTGCTGCAAGGTCGCTGATGCCCATGCCTTTCGGGAGGAACAACGGCAACATGATCGAGAAGAAGAAGAGCACCGTGATGAGCGGCACCCCGCGAATCACTTCGATGTAGCCGGTCGACATCACTCGGAAGATTGGCAGTTTCGATGTTCGAGCGAGCGAGAGCAACACGCCAAGGGGGAACGAGGCGAGCATCACGTAATACGCAATGCCGACTGTCAACACGAATCCACCCAAGAAAGGCGGGGCCGTGATAACCAGGGTTGATTCGGTGTTGATGGCGGTCAGCAGCCAATGGAACACGACCATCGCTGCCACCCAGCCACCGGCGACCCGTCGACGAGTAGATCGGTCACCGGCGAAGGCGGGAACCAACAACACGACGATTGCGAAAATGAGGAACGAAATTCGAACCTTTTGCAGCATCGGATACCAGCCGAAGAATGCGGCAACCCAATTGAAGAGTGCAAACGCAAACAACATGGCTCCGAGGGCTCGAGCGACCTCGGTCTTTCCGGGAGCTGCGACGAAGTACAGCACGGCGGCTCCACCAAGGGCGAACATGGCCGCAATCGGAATATCGGTTGACCACACGTGCGCCCAGTCGAACGCCGGATCGCGAAGGATCACGAAGATGACGAAGGCGGGGCCAACGACCCAGAAGGCCGCAAGTCCTGCCCGCAGCGAGCGCCCCAGCGCCCGACCAAGAATGATGCCAACTCGGTGACTGGCAACCACGATGATGAGCAAGACCGTCCAGGGCACCTTGGTCGAAGATGCGACCGTCGTTCCCGATTCTGCGACCAGCACGCCGTCGACGAGCCCGTATTGGCCAAATGGCACCAGCCACAACACGGCGAGAAATGTGAGGGCGACCCCACTCAGCACCGTACCGAAACCCATGACACGGTCGCCGTCGGGGTCAGCTCGCTGCACGACAACCCCAGCGACCAAGCTGACCACCCCAATGATGATGAGCCAGGTTCGGACGGTGTCGGGGGCGTGCACTGGCAACAGAAGGCGGGTCACCAAACAGAACAGTCCGAGACCGACGAGGTGCCGTCCGAGTCGGCCTACGGTGTAGCCGGGTTCGACCTTCCACGCGCCAAGGCTGAGACCAGCGGCCAACAACACCACAGCAGCCGACACCCAGATTCGAATGATCTGGTCAGCCGGATAGTTGTAGATCATGAGGAGGCGAAGGTTCGTTGAGACCGACGTCCAATCAGCTTCCTCTGAGAAGACCTGACCCAGCAATGCCCTCAACAGACCCAACGTGATCGCTGTGAACACAATGGTCTGAATGGTGTTCGACACCGAAGAGAACAAATTGACCCGCACCCATTGCAAGGGGGAGGTCCGGCTCGAAGCACCATTCGGTGGCGATGTTGGAGTCATGGTCACGTCGCTCATCGGTCAGCGCTCCACAATCGCAAGACGGCGGTTAATCGTGTTCACCACTGAAGAAATCGACAGCGAACACGAGAGATAGAAAATCATGTAGATGCTGAACACTGCCAGCGTTTGAGAGTTCTTGTTGTAGACGGTTTGACCGACTTGGACAATTTCAGAGAACCCAACTGCGATACCCAGTGAGGTGTTCTTCGTGATGTTGAGGTACTGGTTTCCGAGGGGAGGCATGATCACTCGAAATGCCTGCGGAAGCACAACTTTCCGCAATGCTTGCGCCCGATTGAGCCCAAGGGCGGCGGCAGCTTCAGACTGCCCCGACGGCACTGCAAGAATTCCACCGCGGACCACCTCTGCGATAAACGCCGAGGTGTAAAACACCAGCCCCAAGAAGATCGACGCGTAGAACACGGTCAGCGTGAGGCCGGTATCACCGAAGTTGACGAACCTTCCTTCAGTCAGTGTTGGCCGCATCGCGTCAAGCGGCTTTGCTCCACGCCCGTCACCGAATTTGTCGCCAAGCACTCCCCAGAAATCACTGCCCGAGTTGATGATCCAACTCGAAAGCCCCGGCCATCCTCTGACGACGACGAACACTGCAACAACGCCGACGAATGCTGAGAAGATCATCCGGAACCAGTCATCATCGGTGAGTTTCGCAAGCCCCGCCGGGCTCCGTTTCGAATCAAGGAACTTCCGAATCCACGTGATGACGCCGACGACAGCAATCACGCAGAGCAGCAGTTGCATCGCGCCCTGAGGCACTGCGCCCCACGCATCTTCAATTGCGCCAAATATCGGCCCGAGAAACGCCATGATCGGGTTGATCACCCATGCGATCGCTGCGGAAATGACGAACAAGACGAACGTCCAGAGCCCGATTCGAAGGTCTCCCCCATCACGATCTTGGCGCCGCTTGAGTTGACGACGTACTGCAACGATGCCGACCACGAACACCAACATCAGCGCCGCAAATTGATAAAAGCCATCGGCGAGGAACACTCGGGGCAAAGAGATTCCCTTTTGCGAGACAATGACCCAGCCAGGGATAGGGCCTGTATCTGGGGTGAGCTTGCCGAGCGAACCAAGAATGGCAAGCCAGAGAATGATTTGAACGAGAACCGGAATGTTTCGTAGGCCCTCGACATAGGCGGACGAAAACCGCTGAGCGACAAAGTTTTTCGAAAGACGAGAAATTCCGACCAACACACCAAGCAATGTTGAGAAGATGATGCCGAGGGCGGCGATACGGAGAGTGTTAACCATTCCGACCCACAACGCCCTGCTCATCGTGAGCGATCGCTCAGGAGTATCAACCGTCTGAATTCCCTCACCTAGCTGGAAATTCGCCGGGTTGTCGAGCCAGTCATATCCGACTGGGATGCTCTTTGCTGCAAGGTTGGTGCGGGCCTCTGCGATCAAGAACCAGAACACGGCGAGCACGCCGAGAAGCACTGCGAGCTGTGCACACCACTTCAGAACGGCGACATTTCGCCATAACGGGGGCTTCGTAGTGCCGAAGTGAATGGCAGATGACGACGACGTTTCAGACATCTGGCCAGGCCCCCTTGAAGATCATTTCAAATACGTATACCGATACGAGGAGGGTTGGTCGGGTCAACGACCCGACCAACCCTGTACTCGATGTGAGTGAAGTTAACTCAGCGCGCTGGCGGAGCGTACATCAAACCACCGTCAGTCCATGAGGCGTTGGCTGAACCAGCGCGATCAAGGCCGACTGGGGTGAGGTTGGCGTCCCAGATTTCCTGGTAGTTACCAACCTGGCTGATGACGTTGTAGAACGCATCTGCTTCGAGACCCATCACGGTCTGAAGTTCACCTTCACCACCCATGAGGCGGGACATCTCTGGACCGAAGTCGCCAGCGAGCGCACCATCAACATCGCTTGATGTCACGCCGTTCTCGTCAGCGATAAGGGTTGCGAACACCGTCCAGTTGACGACGTCTGCCCACTGTGAGTCATTCTGTGCGTAGACAGGACCGAGTGGTTCCTTCGAGATTGGGGTTGCGGGGAAGATCACCCAGTCGCCAGCATTTGGCTCCTGTGCGGCCTTGCGACCCACGAGTCCTGATCCGTCGGTGGTGATGACGTCACAAGTTCCTGCGATGAAGGCGTCGACAACCTGGTCGTAGTCGTCAAACGTGGTGAGAGTGATGTCGATTCCGAGAAGGGATGCAAGCTCTGAGATGTTGGTCTCAGTGGTTGTTCCTGCGTTTGTGCAAACGGTTGCGCCGTCAATTTCATCGACTGATGATGAACCGGTGAACCCGTCGGCTGAGCGAGCCATCAACTGCTGACCGTCGTAGTACGTGGTTGGGCCGAAGTCCATACCGACTTCGGTGTCACGGCTTTGCGTCCAGGTTGAGTTACGCATCAAGACATCAACAGCACCGGTCTGCACTGCGGTGAAACGCTCTGCTGCGGTCAATGAGGTGAACTCGACTGCTTCGGCATCACCGAGCACCGCTGCGGCTACTGCACGGCAGTAGTCGGCGTCGATACCCTCCATTGAGCCGTCGGCCTGGGTGTACGAGAACGCAACGGCTGCGCCCGAAACACCACAGTTAAGGGTTCCACGAGCTTGGACTGCTGCGAGGATTCCACCATCTTGGGTGACTTCGACCGAGTCTGAGTCACCTGAGTCTGAATCGCTTGAAGCGGAGTCGTCTGAGGCGGTTTCTTCAGTTGATGCGTCGTCTGACGCATCATCGCTTGAGTCGTCGCTACCACCACAGGCGGCGACGATAAGTGAAAGCGCGGCCAGAGATGCTGCTGCACCCCGAAGTCCACGCGCACGGATACGTGTCATAGGTAATTCCTCCCAATTGAAGGCGAGCATCGTTGCCCGCCATACAGTGCTGAACGATAACTAGATGGGCAAATATTCCCACCCAACGCTTGATTTCTCGTTTCTCAGCGGCGCCCCCAACAGCGATGACACATCGAAATGAAATGTGCTGGCGCACGGCACGAGAGTCTTCCCAATCTCAACCTCTTCAGCGTTCAACGCACTCGCAAGGATGACGCCGATACCGTTACCCGCCGTGCAACACCGCCGCGATATTGAAGGGCTTCGCGCCGTCGCGGTGCTCGTCGTTGTCGCATATCACGCCGGAATTACAGGGTTCGCCGGTGGTTTCATTGGCGTCGACGTCTTTTTCGTCATTTCTGGATTTCTCATCACATCACTGCTCCTCAATGAGAAGATTTCGACAGGGCGAATTGACCTTCGCGAGTTTTATGCACGTCGTATTCGTCGACTGCTACCGATTTCGACTGTCGTACTCGTCGTTTCAACGCTGTCGGCTCTCGTGTTACTTCCAAGCACGAGTTTCTCCTCGCTCGGTTCAGACGTTGTTGCAGCAGCCGGATTTGTCGTCAATATGTTGTTTGCCGCCCGCGGAACCGACTACCTCGCTGGTGACGCCGACCCCTCAATTTTCCAGCACTATTGGTCGCTTGCGGTCGAGGAGCAGTTCTACCTCATATGGCCTGGCCTTCTCGCCGTCGTCTCTCTCAACGCGAAAAAGCTTCGTCGCCGCATTGCGCCGAGCGTTGCACTCATCATCGTTGCGTCATTTTTCGCAAGCCTGTTGTTGACGTCGCCAATGCCGACTTGGTCGTATTTCGGTCTTCACACTCGGGCCTTCGAACTCGGCATCGGCGCTCTGCTCGCGGTGATGTGGCCATCGATCGAGGTGTGGGCACCGTCTCGTAGAGCAATTCTCAGCTGGTTCGGCATCGTCGGAATCATTATTTCGGTTCCACTCGCTTCATCTGTCTCTGAGTTCCCGGGCTGGGTCGCAGCAATTCCTGTGCTGTCTACCGCCGCAGTCATTAGCGGGGGCAACTCCGTGCGTTTCGGAGCCGTTTCGATTCTTCGTGTCCGGTTGTTGCAATGGATCGGCGAACGTTCGTATTCGCTCTATCTCTGGCATTGGCCGGCGCTCGTGCTTGCCGCTGCCGCCCTCGAACGGTCACTGGCATGGCATGAGACTGCGATTGCGCTCCTCGCTGCTCTTGCCATCTCAGCACTCGGCTATCGCTTCATCGAACATCCGTTACGGCGATCGCAACGGCTCACCGGGCGGCCAAGGTTGACCTATGCGCTTGGGGCAGGTCTTCTCGCCGCCACTGCGCTCACCGGGGTTGCCACCTCTCGCTACCAGCCCACCATTGCCACCGGCGTCATCGCCGAAGCGCCCTCGCTTGACACCTCGACCACAACCACGGTCGCCCCAACAACGACGACAATTTCTTCGTCGCCAACTGTCGCTGTGGTGTCAACGACCGAGGCGACCACAACCACGACACTTCCCCCTCTTGTTGACAACCGAGATGCTCAACCGATCGCCGCTGTCGTTGAGGCGCTCAGAAACCCGGTGCTTCCCGACAACCTTCGACCCAGTGTGTATGACGCACCAAACGACACCAGTTCTCTTTACGACACCACCTGCCACCAATTCATGGCGGCCACGGTCGCAGATGGATGCGTGTTTGGCGATGTTGACAGCGAGTTCACCATTGGCCTCATCGGCGACAGCCATGCGGCCCAGTGGTTTGCCGCAGTCAACACGATTGCTACTGAACGCGGCTGGCGACTGATCGCGCATACGCAAGGTGGGTGCCCGCTTCTCGATGTTGTCACCTGGAACCGAGGTGCTGATGCCGTGTTCAACCACTGCGCTCCGTGGCGAGACTCCGTCATCGATTCTCTCGAACGCGAGCAGGTGGAGGTGGTCATTATGTCGCAACACTGGGGTCTCTTAGAAGCCTCAACTCGAGAGGCGGTCCCCGCTGCGGTATGGGAGCGCGATCTTCCAGGGCTTTTCACCCGACTCAGAGATGCAGGGATGGAGCCGGTTCTTTTCCTTGATTCGCCTGATCCTTACGGATCGGTGCCAGCGTGCGCCGCATCACACCAGACCAACCTCACCTCATGCGAACCAGGGGTATTACGAAACACCGAACGGGCCGTTCGAACCGTTGCCCTGTCTGTTGCTAGTGAGATGTCGGTCGGCCTCATCGACCCCCACGTGTGGCTCTGCGTCGATGCCACTCCCAACGACGAGGCAGACACCACTCGCTGCCCCGTGGTGATCGGCGACATTTTGGTGTATCGCGATAGTCATCACCTGTCGAACACATTTGTCGAATGGTTTACACCGATCTTGGCTTCCGAACTCGTCGACTGGTTCACCGCGCAGTCAAACTTGTCGTAATTCAACAGGAGTCAACCGGGGGGTTCGCCATGTCAGATACGGAAATGCATTGGTGGTCAACAACAGAAACAGCTCAGCGCATTGCAGCCAAGGAAGTGTCGAGTCGCGAGGTACTCGAACACATGGTCGACAGAGCAGATCGACTCGACGGTCAGATCAACGCAATCATCCAACGCGATCTTGATCGCGCTCGGGCAACGGCAGATGCGGCTGATGCTGCAATCGCCGCAGGTCAGCCCCTCGGACCTTTGCATGGCGTTCCTATGACGGTCAAAGATTCGTTCCAGACCGAGGGCTGCATCACCACCTCAGGGGCCCCAGAGCTTGCCGACTTTGTTCCTCCGGAGGATGCCGACCCGGTGGCGCGTGTGCGTGACGCCGGCGCGGTGATCTGGGGAAAGACCAATTTGCCGATCTGGGCTGGAGATATCCAGTCATACAACGAGGTGTATGGAACGACGCTGAACCCGTTTAACCCTGACCGCACTTGCGGTGGTTCGTCGGGAGGGTCAGCCGCGTCGCTCGCGATGGGCTTCACTTCCCTCGAGATTGGTAGCGACATCGGCGGTTCGATTCGTGTGCCGGCGCACTATTCAGGGGTCGTCGGACATAAGCCCTCATTCGGCATTGTTCCGTCGCACGGGCAAATTCCTGGAATGCCGGGAACATTCAGTCAGGCTGACATCGCTGTCACCGGCCCGATGGCTCGGCATGTCGAAGACCTTGAACTCGCGATGGGCATCCTCACCGGACCCGACCGATGGAACGCGCCGGGCTGGAGGGTCGATCTCCCGGCACCCCGTCAAGAGTCAGCCAGCGACCTGCGCGTCGCCGCGTGGATCGATGACGATGCATACCCAGTTGATGGTGACACCAAACGTGTGCTTACCGACCTCGTTCACACCTTGACGGGAGCAGGGGTGTCGGTTGATACCGGTGCTCGGCCGGGCTTCACGCTTGAGAAAGCGGTCGATGTGTTCCAGCGCCTTCTCTACGCAGCACTCTCGGGCGGTCACCCTCGAGAAAAACTTGACCATATGGCGGCAGATAGTTCTGACACACCACTCGGATATGTCAAGCGCAACACGGCAATGCGCCATCGTGACTGGCTTAGCAATCACGAGCGCCGGCTGCAGATTCGTAAGCAATGGGAAGAGTTCTTCCACGATTTCGACATCATGCTGATGCCGGTTCAACCACGAGATGCGATTGAACATGACCATTCAGAGCCGCAGTTTGATCGCACCGTCATGATCGACGGAGCTCAGCGTCCGTATACCGACCTGTTCACTTGGGTTGGGCCGTCTGGTGTTGCCTTCCTCCCATCGACGGTGGTGCCGGTCGGAATGTCGTCAGCAGGTCTGCCCATCGGGGTTCAAATCGTCGCCCCGTATCTCGAAGACCGCACGGCACTGCATTTTGCCAAGTTGGTCAGCGCACTGTGCGGTGGGTGCCCACGGCCAGCAGCCGCCGGCTAGTCACCGCAGCGCCAACGTCACTCGGTCGTCACGCGACCTGAGCGATGATGACTGCAGCAATCACTGTTCGCGCGCTCCAACCGATAGTTCGAACCCAGTTCGACACCACCAACCGCCTCACGACCGAGTCGATCTCAACTTGCGTCAAGGGACTTGCGAGCTGAGCGTGACGTGGCACCTGAAGCGCAACCGTGCTCAGCAAAACGATGGCAAGGAGCACTCCCCCGATGAGTGGCAACCAACGTGATACTCCATCGGGCGGGCTCACGAACAGCGCGATTGCGGTCAGGCCTTCGACCAGCATCGGCACACCAACGACATATGAGGTGCGCCGCTGATTCTCTTCGGCGTGGGCAGGCGATACCTCAGATGGGATTCGAGCGAAAAGCGGATAGTGCACGATCTGGGTGAACCAAATCACTCCGGTCATTACCGCAGCCGAAATGAGGTGAACGGTAGAGATGATCACAGTCCTGCACGATCTTTCATCACGATTTAGCCTGCCCGACCATGGCCCGTTCGTCCACATCTGCGCCCGATCTGAAATGGTGCGCCCGGTGCGGACGCGAAATTGAGTGGCGCAAAAAATGGGAACGCGACTGGCACTCGGTGAAGTGGTGTTCGACCGCCTGTCGTCAGCGTGGTCTCACCGACCTCGACCGGTCTCTCGAAGCCGTGATCATTCATTTGCTGCAACAACGACCTCGAACCGCAACGATCTGCCCAAGTGAAGCGGCACGCCAAGTTCGACCTGAGCAGTGGAGTGACCTCATGGACGACACGCGCTGCGCTGCCCGACGCCTTGTCGCCAGGGGCGCAATCGACATCGTGCAAAAGGGCGTCGTTGTTGACCCTTCAACCGCGAAAGGTCCGATCAGACTCCGCCTTCGCTGACACTGACGTCAACGACTGAGGTCGCCGAACAGTGCGAGCTCGAGTACCGGGCGCATGAACTCAGATGCCGTCGTGCTCAGGTGGGTTGCGTCTCGGTACAGCAAAATATCGCCCACCATCATCGGGCATGTTCGATCGGCGCAGAACCAGTCGGTGGTGTCGATGAACTCCAAACTGCGTTGTGTCGCAATCGAATATTCGATTTCGATTCGGTCTTGAACGATGGCTGCTTCTCTACTGTTTGAGCACACGCTCGCCGAAAACAGGTTGCTCGATAAACAATTTGAAGGAAGATCTCTTGCGTTCGGGTTGTCCCCGAGCATGACGAGACGGGAGGTCAGCGGAGCAACTCGATCAACCGTTTCCGCCATACCAGCGCTCCACTCCACACCTGAGTTTGGGTACTCATGTGACGCCGTCATCACAATGAGGTCTGGTTCAAGTTCATTCATTCTCTCGATTGCGGCGTCCCGCCATATTGGACATTGCTGAGCGAGGATGGCGGTCGGAATCGCAACACTGGCGGTTGGGCAACCACCTTTGGTGAGAACAACAAGTTCAATTTCTCGGTCAACTGCGATCTCTTCCAAGGCGGGGAACCAGTGGGCTGCATGTGAGTCGCCGTAGAGGACCATCGTGAAGTCGCTTCCTTGTGATCCATAACGACAGTCATGCACCTCCGGGTCAACCCCGATGTTCACGCATCCGTCGTCGTAAATCTGTGCCTTGTCATCGACAGCTGCTGCTATGGATGGCCGCAGGTTGTTCGGCACGGTGTCGACCGCTGCACCTTTTGCGAGTACCTCGTGTACCGAGGTGATGAGGTTGTCGAGTGTCAGTGGAACGGTTGTTGTTGGAGCCACCGTTGTCACCACTGTCGGCTCGGTCTCATCGGGGCTGACGTTCGGCTGGTCGGAAACCACGGGTTGTTGTGACACCTGCGGCACCGTCGTGGTCGTTGCAGATGGAACCGGGTCGAACATCAATGTCGGAGCTGACGCGCTCACGCCCGTATCGAGGCTTGGCAAGGCGACTCGGACAGCAAGGGCCAGCACCACGCTTGCTGCGATGATGCCGCCTCCCAACTGAAGGCCTCGGCGTGGAGTGCCTGCAACCCAAGTCGAATGACGCACCGGGTTCTCAACGATGCGAAGCGAGACAGACGACAGACCTGCTGCAACTGCAATGACGATCGCAGTCTCGATGATGCCCAATGGCCCCCACCGCACTTGAGCGAGAACCAGTAACGGCCAATGCCACAGGTACAGCCCATACGAGCGTTCGCCAAGCCATTGCAAGGGACGAAAGCGAAGAAGTCGGGCAGCCGACCAGTAGCTCTGACGGCTCTCTCCCCCGACCACCACAAGCGCCGTTGCGATGACAGGAATCATCGCGAGCACGCCCGGGAATGCGTACGACTCATCGATATCGATCGCAACGACGACGATCATCGCCAGACCTACCCACGCACCCATCGTCCGGAGCCGCCTCGATGTCGCAGAAAACACCGGCGCCCAAATCGCAATGGCGGCCCCGACAGCGAGCTCACCCATTCGAGCAGGGAGCAGGTAGAACGCCGCTGTCGGGTTGGTCTGGGTCAACACCACTGACAGCAGCACTGAGCACGCAATAACTGCGACCACGGCCCTACCAGCAGCACTCCGAACATCGCCGCGACCTCGGGTCACCGCAATGAGGAGCACCGGCCATACGAGATAAAACTGCTCTTCAACAGCGAGTGACCAATAATGCAGTAGCGGCGATGGAGATGAGGCAGCGAGCTGCGCTCCGAAGTAGTCGCCAAGTTGGAATGCGAACCTGAAGTTCGCCACAAAGCCCGACGACGCAACTGCGTCGGTGATCACCGATCGAACTGCGTAGGGAGCGAGAATGAGCCACGACGCAACCACGGTGACCGCAATCACGACCGCAGAAATCGGAAGGAGGCGTCGGGCGCGCCGAGCCCAGAACGCAGGTAACGAAATTGAACCGGTGGCTTCGAGCTCATCGACGAGAAGCCGAGTGATGAGGTATCCCGACAGCACGAAGAAGACGTCGACGCCGATGAAGCCGCCTGGCATCCACGAGGGTCGGGCATGAAAGATCACGACGAGCAGAACTGCAAGGCCTCTTAGGCCTTCAATATCGGTTCGAAATGCCCTAGTTGCCGAGGGGTTGGGAGACGGCCTTCGGGCAGGTTGCACGCTCTTACGGTACGCGACTCAGGTGCACCTATACGGCTTCCTCGACCGACCCATCTTCAATTGTTAGTGACCAACATGCGAACATGGCGGCATGAACCTCGCGCACCTCCTCAAAGTCGCTCCGGTGGCAGTCCTCCTCGTCGCATGTGGCGGCGCTTCCGACACCTACACGGCAGAGATGGAGGCTGAGTACCTTGAGCTCTGTATTCAAGAGGCTGAGGCCAGTCTGATGAACGAAATCGAAATCGATGCCGACACCGCAAGCGATGTTGCGACCGATTACTGCGAGTGCACCTGGTCGGAAATCACCTCCAGCCTCGCCGTTGAGGACTTCAACGAAATGGATGCTGCAGTATCTAATGGTGGGGCGATGCCAGCCGAACTCAATGCCATTATCGAGACGTGCGCCGAGAAAGTGTTGACCGCTCTCTAACGCAGTTAGGTGGCGCTACGGGTCGGTGATGACCGCTCGAAGTGCATCCTCATCGATGTCGACGGCTAGCCATAGCGGACGGTCGTTTTCTGCGCGTTCTGGAATGGTTGTTGCGAACGTGAGGCTTCGAGCCGCAGCAACGTCAAGCAAAAACTCTTTGTGACGTCTGAGATCGAACACGACTGCGAATGCTGCCGTGACCGGTCGAGAGAGTCGCACTCCAAGCACGACAGCATCGCCCGTTTTCACCGCAGCAGTTGCGACATCTCCGATTCCGTCAATCGCATGAACCCGAGGAAGGTCGGCAATCTCAGGGTGCTCTGATACATCAATCACCACCGTTGGAAGCGTTGCGCCGTCGTCTCCAATCGTGTGGCCAACCTCTTGTGCGATGAGCAACAAAGGTTCTGTTCCAGCGCTAGACATCGCCTAGTTGTACTGGTGAGACAGCAACGAGTGCTAGTCGTGCTCCTCCTCGATTCGGGGCATGGTGTGCACGCTTGATGAGCCACAAGAGCCGCCCGACTTCTACCGGTCGCTACTCTTCGTCTGTGGCCAGCATCTCTGATTTCCCTGACTTTGTGTGGTCGATTGGCGAGGAGGGTTCTGACCCGATTGTGATGCGTCAAGGCGAGCGTCTCAGGCAGGACCAGTTCGCTCAATCTGGCCACGACCAACACATGGAAGACGACCTCGCCGCAATTGCTGGCCTCGGCGTTGACATCGTCCGCTATGGAACTCCATGGAGGCTGGCTGAGCCACGGCCGGGGATGTACGACTGGTCTCGCTGGGACAAGGCGTTCAGCGCATGCGATGACGCAGGGCTCGAGCCAATCGTCGAGTTTCTGCACTTCGGATTACCCGATCACTACTCAGGGTTTATTGAGTCCGACTGGGTCGACGGCTTCGTTTCCTACGTTGCGGCCTTTCTCGAGCGTTATGACTCACCGAAGTGGTTCACCCCGATCAATGAGCCCGGTATCACTGCGCGGCTCTCAGCTCGCTACGGAATCTGGAATGACATGGTGGCATCGGCTGAAGGTCATGCCCAGGCCTTGGCGAATGTCGTGCAGGCCAATCTTGAAGCCGTCGACCTCATTCGCAACGACCGCAACGGGCTTTGGATCGGTTCTGAAGGCTTCGATATTCCAGTTGCGGTCACCGACACCCCAGATGCTGCTGCAGAAGTCGCTCGCGAACGGGCACTCGGGTGGCTCGTGTGGGATCTCCACTTCGGCGTTGATCCTGGGGTTGCTCGTTACTTCGACATGGTTGATGCTTCGCAACTCGACCGAATTCGAAGCCTCGCTGCTTCTGATGGGCTTGTTGCCGGACTCGACATTTATCCGATCTCGGTGAACGCAATTGGTGGCGTGCGCCCCGATTGGTCTACCGAAGAACTCATTCACCTGGCTGAGGAAGAGATTGAGCGCTGGCATGATCGCTACGACCAGCCGTTCTGGATTGCCGAGACGTCAAACTTGACGCTTCCCATTGACCAGCAGATTCCTTGGCTCGAAGCATTTACATCGGCACTTGGCCGGCTTCGTTCAAACGGGCGGCCTGCAAGAGGGCTTTGTTGGTATAGCCGCGGTGACCAATTTGATTGGCAGACCGCCCTCATCGAACCTTCCGGGGCAGTCACCGAAGTTGGTCTGTTCGACACCGAGCGGAATGCCCGTCCGGTAGCGGCGAGATTTCAAGAACTCGCGTCAGCTCCACCGGACATGCTCTCTTCATAGAAATGGCTCGCAGCCTCCGAGCGCGCCTCAACGAATTGCCGAGTATCCGTCACACGTTGTCACTAGCCAGAAATGGCTTGCTGTCTGCCGCCGGGAGGAGCTCATTACCAAGAATGAGGTCACTCGCCCGCTCGGCCACCATCATCGTCGGAGCGTAAATATTGCCGTTCGTGATGACAGGGAGCACGGAGGCATCGACCACGCGAAGACCTTCTGTGCCATGGACACTCATCGATGACGGGTCGATGACCGCCATCTCGTCACGCCCCATTTTTGCGGTGCCCGCCGGATGAAGTGCCGTCTCTGCATCACGCGCCACCCAATCCATGATTTCCTCATCGGTCTGCACCCGATCACCTGGTGAGATTTCACCGCCGTTGAACGGAGCAAACGCCTGTTGATTCAAGATTGACCTTGTGAGCCGAATGGTTTCGATCCATTCACGCCGGTCACGCTCAGTCGACAGGTAGTTGAACCGAATCGCTGGTTTGTCGTTGGGATTCCGAGAGGTGATACGAACTGTTCCTTTGGACTCCGAGTACATCGGCCCCACATGCACCTGGTACCCGTGACCCGTCGGCATGTCACCTTTCGATGTGGAACCGTCGTAGCGGATTGCCAACGGCAAGAAGTGATACATCAAATTTGGGTACGGCTCGCTCGGGTTTGACTTGATGAACGCCCCAGCTTCGAAATGATTTGTTGCGGCCGGACCCTTGCGAGCCAGCCACTGCAGACCTATCCAGGGAGCCCGCCACTTTGCAAGGTGTGGTTGCATAGAAACCGGTTCTTTGCAGGCGTACTGAATGTAGACCTCGAGATGATCTTGAAGATTTTCTCCAACACCGGGAAGCGCACTCACCACGGGAATATCAAGTGAAGCAAGATGGTCGGGGTCACCTATCCCCGATAGCTGCAACAGTTGAGGAGAATTAAACGCTCCAGCAGAAAGAATCACTTCTCCTGCGGTGACCTGGCGAATTTTGCGACGGTGCTGTACTTCAAGGCCAGTGCAGCGGTTGCCGTCAAATGTGAGCCGGTGAACTTGTGCTCGGGTGACAAGGTCAAGGTTTGGTCGTGAGAGAACTGGGTGAAGGTAGGCGCGCGCAGCACTGAGGCGTCGACCGCGGGAGACATTTTTGTCAAAAGCCGCGAAGCCTTCCTGACGGAAACCGTTCACATCTTCTGTGATTCGGAAGCCCGCCTGCTGTCCTGCCTCCAACCATGCGCCGAATAGAGGGTTGGTTGCAGGTCCGCGCTCGAGCACGAGCGGCCCATCGTCGCCTCTCCATTCGTCGGGCCCAGCGAGGCAGGTCTCCATTCGTTTGAAATACGGGAGGCAATGAGCAAAGTCCCAATCTTCAAGCCCTGGTTGCGATGCCCACTTCTCGTAATCTGCCGGATTGCCTCTTTGGAAGATCATCCCGTTGATGCTGGAACTTCCGCCGAGCACCTTTCCACGGGCGTGGTAGACCTTCCGGCCACCCATGTATTTCTCTGGCTCCGTTTCGTATTTCCAATCGTAAAAACGGTTGCCAATCGGATACGAAAGAGCAGCCGGCATGTGGATGAACACATCCCATTTCCAGTCCATCCTCCCGGCTTCGACGACAAGCACACGGTTAGACGGGTCGGCACTGAGACGGTTTGCAAGGGCACAACCCGCTGAACCACCACCAACGATCACGAAGTCATAACGTTCGTTCATTGACCTCAAGGGTAGTTGAGGTGGGGATGCGAGCCCTAAGAGGTACCGACGCTCGACACTCCGGAGTGGGGTGCTCCCGAAATTCCTTAAGACTTATGGACCAATGCATTCACTAGTGAGTGTTCTTGGGTTTCCAAGATTTCCCACCAAGTTTTCCAAAGGCAGCTCCCTAAAA
>Ga0181588_10000918_pt1 | contig 26238 bp, 28 predicted proteins | sample 071ome_26_FD_148607 | JGI IMG/M metagenome (GOLD analysis project Ga0181588, IMG submission 148607) | Coastal salt marsh microbial communities from the Groves Creek Marsh, Skidaway Island, Georgia - 071409BT metaG (spades assembly) | ecosystem: Environmental > Aquatic > Marine > Intertidal zone...
GGGCCGGTGCGCAGTTCGCTGGTGCTGTCGTCGCCTGTGGACGGAAAGCCGGTGCGCGCACCGTTCCTAACAAAACGTACCAATACGCGCTAGGTTGCGCGCGTAAAACCGGGACGAGGCGATGGCGTTGGGCATCAGCGATATGGAGGAACTGGCCGAAAAGGTACGGAGCGGCGACCGGCTTGCTCTGGCGCGCGCGATCACCATGATCGAGTCCACCCGAGAGGATCACCGCACTCATGCGGAGCGGTTGCTAGAGACCCTGCTGCCAGATACGGGCAAAAGCATCCGTGTCGGCATCTCGGGGGTACCAGGTGTTGGCAAGTCCACCTTCATAGAGACTTTCGGCCAGCACGTCATTGCGGCGGGTCACAAGGTCGCCGTGCTGGCCGTCGATCCGTCCTCGCGGCGCACCGGCGGATCTATCCTCGGGGACAAGACCCGCATGGAACAGCTTTCCCGCAATCCGGATGCCTTCATCCGTCCATCACCGACGGCGGGCACACTGGGCGGTGTCGCACGGCGCACGCGCGAGGTATTGCTGGCCTGCGAGGCTGCTGGCTTCGAAGTGGTGCTGGTCGAGACCGTCGGCGTCGGCCAGTCGGAAACGGCGGTGTCGGATCTGGTCGATATGTTCCTATTGCTGTTACTGCCGGGTGGCGGAGACGAGCTGCAGGGCATCAAGAAGGGCATCATGGAACTAGCCAACATGGTGGTGGTGAACAAGGCCGATGGCGACCTGGCTGATGTGGCCGAGCGGTCGGCCGCCGAATACGCCAACGCGTTGCGTCTCCTGCATCCGACGACGTCGGACTGGATTCCGCCCGTCCTGACCTGTTCATCGCTGAAAGGCACGGGAATTAGCGAGGTCTGGCACCGGATCGGCGAGTTCGCGGCCCTCATGCGCTCATCCGGGGCGTTCGAGGCGCGCCGCGCCGAACAGGCCCGGCGCTGGATGTGGGGGGAGGTGGATGAGAACCTGCTATCCGCCTTCAGGCGGCATCCCGATGTGCGCAAATTGCTCGCCGAACTAGAAAATCGGGTGTCCGAGACGGAAATGACCCCGTCGACGGCCGCGCAGATACTTCTGGAGTCGTTTCGCGACGGCCCAAACCCCGTAAAAACGTCATGACGTTTGGCTTGACCCCGCCGGGCGCTTCGCCTAGAACCTGCCGTCAACGTGCCTTTCAGGGCGCGAAACCCATTCATGGAGCGAGATAATGTCGCGCCGCTGTGCCATTACTGGCAAGGGTGTGATGACAGGCAACAACGTCAGTCATGCACACAACAAGACCCGCCGCCGGTTCCTTCCAAACCTGCAATCAACCATGCTTTACAGCGAGACCCTGTCGCGCGGTGTGCGTGTGAGCTTGACTGCGAGGGCCATCCGCACCATTGAGCACAAGGGTGGCGTCGATGCCTTCCTTCGCGATACGGCATCAAGCAAGCTTCCGCGCGAATTGCGCCGCCTGAAGCGTGATCTGGAAAGCGCAGTTGCCGGGAACTGAACCGGCATTTCCTCCGCTTAGAGAAAGCCCGCGTTTCGCGGGCTTTTTTGCTGTGCGCCCGTGTACAAGCTGAGGCCCGGGGACCATGAGCGATTACTTAGGCTTTTCGTTTGAGGTGACGAAGACCGTCACTGCTGACACCAGTTGGCCGAACGCGGCACGCCGGGGCGTGCTGACGACCCCGCATGGCGTGATCCAGACACCGGCTTTCATATTCTGTGCGACGCGCGGTGCGATCCGCGCCGTCTGGCCGTCTCAGGCGAAGGCCGAGGGTACGCAAATCGTGCTGGGGAACACCTACCACCTGATGCTCCAGCCGGGAGCCGAGCGCATCGCGGAGATGGGCGGGCTGCACAAGATGATGGGATGGGACGGGCCGATGCTGACCGATTCCGGCGGCTTCCAGATTTTTTCGCTGGGCCAGGGCAGCGGCTCAAAGGAAATCAAGGGTAACCGCAACAGCACGCGTGATCCCTCGCTGCTGGGGATTGAGGAGCACGGCGCGACTTTCCGATCCTATATCAACGGCGCGAATATCACCCTGACACCGGAAGATTCTATCCGCATCCAGCGCGGCATCGGGGCAGACATCATCCTCGTACTGGACGAGTGCACGCCCTATCACGTGGACCGCGACTACACGGCCAACTCCATGGCGCTGACACACCGCTGGGCAAAACGTTCCATCGCGGAGTTCGGACGTGCATCGGAAGGTTCGGCGGGCCTGCAGGCGCTTTACGGCATCACCCAGGGCGGGGTCTATGAGGACCTGCGGCGCGAGAGCGCAGAGTTCACGGCCGCCCAGCCCTATTTCGGCTACGCGGTCGGCGGCTGCCTCGGCGGTGACGCGGCGGAGATGGACGCGGTCGTCGCCATGGCGATGGCGCCCCTGAATGCGGCAACGCCAGTATCGCGGCCGATCCATCTGCTAGGTGTCGGCAGCGTGCGCGATGTTTGGAACGGCGCGGCTAAAGGCATCGATACCTTCGATTGTGTGAACCCGACTCGTCTGGCCCGCCACGGCAGCGCCTATATCCGACCGGGCCTTGGCGAGACGGAGGACGGGCGCGAGTTCATCAACCTGAAGAACGCGCGGTTCCGCACCGATGATGGGCCGGTTGATCCCGAATGCGATTGCGCTACCTGCGCCACAGTTTCGCGCGCCTATGTGCATCACCTCGTTAAGGCGGGCGAGCCCAATGCCGGGCAATTTCTGGCAGTCCACAACATCCGTTTCATGAACCGGCTGATGAGTGCCGTGCGCGGTGCGATCGAGGCGGACGACTACGCCGCCGTATGGAAGCACTGGGTGGAAGGCTGAGCTAGAATAGAAGCTCCAAGGCTAGCAGCACGGTTGGGCGCGAGGATGAAAACTCGTTGTCGCCGGCAATGAAGATCAGCGTCTTGCCCTGCAGGCCCGAGATCGTGGCGAGCGCCTGCGCTGAGATGCCGCCAACCGGGGCGGAAAGGGTCAGAACGAGTGCGAGGACCGGAAGGGTGAGCGAATTGCGCATACGCCCTGATATCGCGTTTCGGATGGCTAGGCGACGCGGCGGGGTTGTGTACTGCCGCGGCTTGTGCCGTCTTCCTCATCGAACAGCTCGGCGAGCTGGTCCATGACCGTGCCGCCCAGCTGCTCGGCATCGACGATCGTCACGGCGCGCCGGTAGTACCGGGTCACGTCGTGGCCGATGCCGATGGCCAGAAGCTCGACTGGCGAGACCGTCTCGATCCACTCGATGATTTGGCGCAGATGGCGTTCAAGAAAATTGCCCGCGTTCACGGACAAAGTGGAATCGTCAACTGGTGCGCCGTCGGAAACGATCATCAGGATACGGCGTTGTTCCGGGCGTGCCAGCAGCCGGTTGTGTGCCCATAGCAGGGCCTCGCCGTCGATGTTTTCCTTCAGCAGGCCCTCGCGCAGCATCAGGCCGAGGTTCTTGCGGGCTCGGCGCCACGGCGCATCGGCGGACTTATAGATGATATGCCGCAGGTCGTTCAGGCGGCCCGGATTTGCGGGCTTGCCGGCCGACAGCCAATGCTCACGGGCCTGGCCGCCTTTCCATGCGCGTGTGGTGAAACCGAGGATCTCGACCTTCACGCCACATCGCTCCAATGTGCGCGCCAGAATGTCTGCGCTCATCGCCGCGACCGAGATGGGCCGGCCGCGCATCGAGCCGGAATTGTCGATTAGGAGCGTGACCACAGTGTCGCGGAAGTTCATGTCCTTTTCGATCTTGTAGCTCAGAGGATGCGACGGGCTGGTCACAACGCGGGTCAGTCGGGCCGTGTCGAGCAGGCCTTCCTCAAGGTCGAACTCCCAGGTCCGCGTCTGCTTGGCCATCAGGCGGCGCTGCAGACGGTTGGCGAGACGCGAAATAACACTCTGTAGGTGGCCGAGCTGCTGATCTAGCTGCTGGCGCAGGCGTGTCAGCTCGTCCGGGTCGCAAAGCTCCTCGGCATCGACGATCTCGTCGTATTCAGTTGTGAAGGCGCCATAGACAAACTGTTCACCCTGGTTATGGCCGTATTCCGGCGGCCGCCACGGCTTGCCCGGCGCGTCGGGGTCCTCGTCGCCTTCGCCCGGCTCCACGTCGCCGTCGCCGTCTTCATAAGGCATCTCGACTTCCTCGCCTTCGGCGCCGGTGTTGTCGTCCTCACCCGCTCCGTCCATGGAGCGCGCTTCGCCTTCGGCTTCACCCTCGCCGGTAGATTCGCCTTCGGCCTCTTCCTGGTCCTCGCCGGATTCCTCGTCGGTATCTGGTTCGGCGGCCAGTTCCTCATCGGCCAGGCCCAAGTCGGAAATCATCTGTCGGACGACGTCCTGGAACGCTTCCTGGTTGTCGAGTTCGTCGTCGAGGCCTTCAAGGGTCTTGCCGATCTTGGATTCGATGAATGGACGCCACAAATCGACCATCATGCGCGCTGACGGCGGCGGTTCGACGCCGGTCAGCGCCTCGCGGACCATCAGGGCGACTGCATCGGCCATAGGAGCCTGATCGCGCTCAGTGACCCGAGCGAAGCCCTTGTCGCGGCAGCGTGCTTCCAGAGCTGCGCCCAGATTGTCAGCCATGCCGGACATCTGCCGTGCGCCAATGGCCTCTACGCGTGCCTGCTCCACGGCGTCATAAAGTGCGCGCGCGGAGGGTGCGGTGGGTACCGTGGCCGTGTGCAGTGCATCGTCGTGATAGCGCTTGCGCAGCGCCATGGAGTCGGCCTCGCCGCGAACAATGCTGACATCGCCCGCCGGCAGGTCACGCGCCGGCAGCGGCAGGCGGGCCTCGCACCCCTGCATGCTGGGCTGGTCAGGTGTAAAGGACGCCGTCAGTTCCGGCTCACGCGAGACGGCACGCATCGCCGCCGCGGTGATGCGAAGGAATTCCTCCATCGGTCCGTCGGTGCTGTTTCTGCCTCCGGCCATCGGGCTTTCCCGCCTCGCCGTTACTGGGCAGCGGTTGCCTGGATGACCGAGTCTTCCAGATCGGTGCCGAAGCAGCGCTGGTAGTATTCGGCCACGGTCGGCCGCTCGACCTCATCGCACTTGTTGAGGAAGGTGACCCGGAACGCCTGCGGGATCGAATCGAAAATCCGCGAGTTCTCGGCCCAGGTGATGACCGTGCGCGGCGACATGACGGTGGAAATGTCGCCCGCCACGAACCCGGCGCGGGTCAGGTCGGCGGTCGCGACCATCGCGGAAATCTTATCGCGGCCCTCAGGGGAATCGTATTCCGGGCACTTCGCGGCGACGATATCGACTTCTTGCTCATGCGGCAGGTAGTTCAGTGTGGTCACGATGTTCCAGCGGTCCATCTGCGCCTGGTTGATTTGCTGGGTGCCATGATAGAGGCCCGTCGTGTCACCGAGGCCAACCGTGTTGGCGGTCGCGAATAGGCGAAAGCTCGGATGCGGGCGGATCACCTTGTTCTGGTCAAGCAAGGTCAGCTTGCTGTCCGCTTCCAGAACGCGCTGGATCACGAACATTACGTCGGGGCGGCCCGCGTCGTATTCGTCGAACACAAGCGCGCAGGGGTGCTGCAGCGTCCAGGGCAGCAGGCCTTCGCGGAACTCGGTCACCTGCGCGCCGTTGCGCAGCACGATCGCGTCCTTGCCGATGAGGTCGATACGGCTAATGTGGCTATCCAGGTTGATGCGGATGCAGGGCCAGTTGAGCCGGGCGGCGACCTGTTCCACATGGGTCGATTTGCCGGTGCCGTGATAGCCCTGGATCATCACGCGCCGGTTGTGGGTGAAGCCCGCCAGGATTGCCAGCGTCGTCGCCTCGTCGAACCGGTAAGTCCCGTCCAGGGTCGGGACATGCACGGTGTTTTCCGAGAAGGCCGGAACCTGCATGTCGGTATCGATGCCGAAGACCTCACGCACCGAGACGGTGGTGTCCGGTACGGGGCTGGACGGCATATCAGATGAGGCGAGCGATTCAGTAGATTCCATAACCTGTTCCGTGTAGGTCAAAAGTTCTTCCAGCGTCCGGACCCGTATTCTAGGGGCCAGCCGATTCCATCAATGTGGCGTAGGCTTGATTGATTGTCTTGAGTCGTTCTTCAGCCTGCTTGTCGCCCCCGTTCGTGTCGGGGTGGTGTTGCTTGACGAGTTCCTTGTAACGCCGCTTGAGGGCGTCCATCGTGACCGGCGGCGACATCCCCATTATAGCAAGAGCTTGCGCATATAGAGAGTCCGGAAGTTCCGATTTTCGCCGCTCTTTTTCTTCAGCGTCGGATTCGAAAAATCCGAAATGGTCGCGCATGCCGGAAAAGGGGCGGCGGCCGTTGATCGGCCAGGTCGGGCGGTTCCAGTAGGCCGTGCCGCGCCGGTCGGCCTCAATCGCCTCCTCGTCCTTGTCGGAGTAGTAGTTCCACTGAATGTTATAGGCGCGCACATGGTCCAGGCAGAACCATAGATAGTCGCGTAGCGCGTCAGGCGATCGCGGCGCGCGGAATTCGCCGGGCAGTTCGCAGCCTGGATGTTCGCACATCTGCTCGCGCGTACTGATGCCGGGCCCTTCGGCCAGCAGGTCGTCGAGGTCGATTTTCTTGCGCCGACGTGTCATGCCGGGAATATGTCCGCCGGGCCGCTGTGACGCAAGGAATGTGGCCTTATCAGAATGGAGAGTCCGTCATGAACCGAGCCGAGCGTATTCGCGCCGCCATCGTCGCCGCCCTGCAGCCGCACGCCCTTGAGATCGAGGATGAATCGCACCTGCATGCCGGTCATGCCGGTGCGCGGGAGGGGGGTGAAACCCATTACAAGGTGACTGTCGTAAGTCCGGCATTCGCCGGTCAGTCGCGCGTGACCCGCCAGAGGACCGTGTATAGCCTTCTGAAAGTAGAGTTCGAGAGCGGTCTACACGCGTTATCGCTTCGCGCGCTGACGCCAGAGGAAGCGGCCGCCAGCTGCTTTTGAAACAATATCATTGTATGTGTGCAATACGTGGTAGGCGGGCCTAACCTAACTTTCTCAAAGACCTGGAGACACTCTCTGGGGAGGAGAAAAGCACACCATGCTTGTCAATCGGAATATCACCATGGGCAGCTTGCGTACAAGTATGCGCCTCGAACCTGAATTCTGGGCTGCGCTGACCGAAATCTCCGCGCGTGAGAAGCTCGACATCGATCAGCTTTGCACGATGATCGATGGCCATCTCGACGAACTAGGGCGCACCGCAGGTATCCGCGTGTTCATCGCCAGTTATTACGCCGCGGATTTCGGATGCGCGCCGTAACGCGCGTATCGCGCAAGAGATCTGTGCCCGGAATTTCTTCACGCGGTCCTCGCGGCCCTATGCCGCCGCGACCGCGCGCGCGTTCGCTTAGCTTCGCGCGCCTAGTTGCTCGAACCTGATGCCGGACCGTCCTTCGGGGCGGGGCCGTCGTAGTGTTCCGGCCATAACTCCAGAACCTTCGCGCCGTCACTGCGAAATGCGTGGCAAGTGTTGAGCAGGCGTGGCGGACGGCCTTTCGCCGCGGGCCCTTCCGGATTCTCGCGCGCTTTCAGGGGGAAAATTGTCTGGAACGCCGTCGTGGCGACCGGGCCTAGCAATTCCACAATATGGGTGCAGCCTTCTACACCGCCGACACGCTCGCGCACGGCACGGCGCCAGCCGGCACCGATGGACAAGCCAATCAGTCGCTTGAAGTTGTCGGTGATCCCCTTGCAGGTCATGAAGGGGCTGAAGTCCGTCACCGTTTCTACGTCGTGCACGGTCAGGTCGTCATCGACGGTCAGCCGGAGCCACATTTCATGGACGGGTTCGCCCGGTGGCATGTCGCCGCGCTCGCGGTTCGAGAACGTGTACGTCTTCACATCCGTCAGGTGGCCTTCGATATCCCATAGCCCGTCGACGCGCCGGTAGCCGGTGCATTCGACGGTGCGGGTGTGTATGTGCTCGCGCTCGGCCGGTGGCGGCAATGGCATAACGGGCATCCTCTGGCTTGCTTTCGCGCGCACCCGGGCGCGCAGATCATTGGGTCTCGGCAGCTGGCAGGACGCGGGGAGTGATGCGCAGTTGGCGCAACTGGTTGCCCGCCCGGCGTAGCACGTCGATCTTCAGATCGGCGACGGCGAAGCTTTGGCCCTCATCGGGGATGAACCGGGCCTCATGGAGCACGAGGCCCGCGATAGTGGAGGCTTCCTCGTCGGAAAGGCTCCAGTTGAATTCGCGGTTGAGGTCGCGGATTGTGACGCGTCCGTCGATGATGAACGATCCGTCAGCCTGGCGGCGCACTCCCGGCACGGGGATATCGTGCTCGTCGTCGATCTCGCCGACGATTTCCTCGATGATGTCTTCCAGGGTCACAACGCCCTGCAGGTCGCCGTATTCGTCCACTACCAGTGCGAAGTGCTCGCGCCGAGCGCGGAACTCGTGAAGCTGGCTCAGGCAGTCGGTGGATTCTGGAATGAACCACGGCTCGGCGGCGACGGCGGCGATGTCCATCTCGTCGATATGCCCATCGTGGTTCTGCACTTCGCGCAGCAGCGCCTTTGCGTGCAGGACGCCGATGATGTTGTCGGGGTTGCCACTGCAGAGCGGTATGCGCGTGTGCGGGCAGTCGAGGACCTTGCTTACGATCTCGCCCGGGGGCAGCTCGGCATCGACCATGTTCACATCCATGCGATGGGTCATGATCTCGCCGACCTCCACTTCGTCTAGGTCCATGACACCGCCGAGCATCAGCCCCTCATGTGCTGCGACGACATTGGTGTCGGAGTGCAAGCGGATCGCGCCGCGCAGCTCTTCCTCTCGCGCCTGGTCTTCGGCTGAAGTTATCTTTTCGCCAAGCAGACGCAGCAGCATCGAGACGATGACCTCGATGGTCTTGGACAGCGGGGTCAGCAAGAGGATGATCAGGCGGACGACCGGGCCGACGGTCAACGCCACATCGTCGGCATGGCGGATGGCATAGGTCTTGGGTAGCACCTCGGAGAAGATGACTACCAGCACCGTCATCGCGACGGTAGCATAGGCCACCCCTGCATCGCCGAAAAGCTGAATCATCACGCTGGTCGCCAGTGCTGAGGCTAGAATGTTGACGATGTTGTTACCGATCAGGATGCCACCGATCAGGCGTTCCTGCTGGGCATGCAGAAGGCTGACGGTACGTGCACGCTTGTTGCCGTCGCTGGCAAGCTGGTGCATGCGCGGCCGTGAGGCTGCAGTAAGCGCCGTCTCGGAGCCAGAAAAGAAGCCCGAGCACGCGAGCAGGAAAAAGATCGCAACGATGGTGAAGGTGATGGGGTCCATGGATCCGAGGTGAGTTGCGGCCGCTTAGGCTGCGGCGGCCATGTCGTCGAGCAGGCCCGCGACATCGGCGGGCTCGATCTCGTTGGTCAGGAAGGCGTCGCCGATCCCGCGCACGAGGACGAAGGTCGTCTTGCCGGCCTGCACCTTCTTGTCGCGCCGCATATGGGTGAGCAGGTTCTTGGCGTTCCAGCCGCTGCCCGGATGGTCTGGGAAGCCGGTGGGCAGGCCGACGGCCTCGAAATGTGCGCGCACGCGCGCTGTGTCGTCCGCCGGGCACAGGCCAAGGCGTGTGGACAGTTCGAACGCCGCTATCATGCCGATGGACACGGCCTCGCCGTGCAGCAAGCGGTTGCCAAAGCCGGTCTCCGCTTCCAGCGCATGGGCGAAGGTGTGACCGAGATTGAGCAGCGCGCGCCGTCCGGTCTCGCGTTCGTCCTGATTGACGATTTCAGCCTTCATCTTGCAAGCGCGCACGATGGCGCGGGTCTGCGCCGCCGCATCGCCCGACATCACGGCCGCGCCGTTCGTCTCTAGCCAGTCGAAGAAGGCCCGGTCACCCAGCAGGCCGTATTTGACGGTCTCGGCGTAACCCGCGCCCAACTCGCGCGGTGGCAGGGTTTGTAGCGTGGACGTATCCGCGATCACGAGGCGCGGCTGGTAAAAAGTACCGATCAGGTTCTTGCCGTGGGGCGAGTTGATTGCCGTCTTTCCGCCGACGGAGCTGTCCACTTGGGCCAGCAGGCTCGTAGGAATCTGCACGAACGCGACCCCGCGCAGCGCGACGCTGGCCGTGAAGCCGGTCAGATCGCCGATCACGCCGCCGCCCAGTGCGATTAGCACGGTGCCGCGCTCGAGGCCTTCGGTTAGCAGGTCGTTCAGCAGGCTTTCCAGATAGGTGAAGGATTTCGAGTGTTCACCTGCGTCGATCTGGATGGTGCGGCCGCCATGGCCGGCTGCGCCAAGGCTTTCCTCCAGGCGCTCGGCGTAGTGCGGCCCGACATTGGAATCGGTGATGATGACTACCTGCTTTTCACCCAGCCGCGCGGCCAGTAATTCGCCGGCCCGGTCGAGCAAATCCGGGCCGATCACGATGTCATAGGACCGCTCGTCCAGATTCACCCGGACCGTCTCGTTAGGATTCGTCATCTCATTCATGGCTTTGCGCCCTTCGCACCGTGTTCGCCGAAGGCCGTCAGGGCGGCGCACACGCGTTCGACCGTATCTTCCGGCGGTCCGTCGTTGCTGTCTACGACGATATCCGAAAGCTCATAGATCGGGTGGCGCACCTTCATCAAGTCTTTGAGGATTTTCGCCGGATTGTCCCTCTTCAGCAGCGGGCGGTTACTACGCTTAGACGTGCGCTGCACCAGCGTATCCAGATGGGCCCGCAGCCAGACCGAGATACCCATCTCGGCGATCAGGTCGCGGGTGGTCTCGTCCATATACGCGCCGCCGCCCGTTGCCAGAACGACCGGCGGGCCGGACAGAATGCGCGCGATCACGCGGCGTTCGCCGTCACGGAAATGGGCTTCCCCGAGGGTTTCGAAGATTTCCTCGATGGTGCAGCCCGCAGCGGCCTCGATCTCGTTGTCGGCATCGAGGAACGGCATATCCAGTTTTGTGGCTAGCCGCCGTCCGATTGCGGACTTGCCCGCACCCATAAGGCCAACCATGACGATGGACTTCCCACCGAACACCGTGGCGGGGTTCTTGCCCGCACTCGAGTTTTCCCCCGGGGGGCGGGGTTTGACTTGCTCGGAATCGACCATCTGCTGCTATCTTACTCATGTATCGGCGAAAAGGCCGATGTGTCATGGAATCGCCATTTTTGGCACTGCATTCTAGGGCCTTGGCATGCGCCCCGCGAGTGTTGAGACCGTTCTTTTGAAAGTCCGGTTCGGACCGTGAGCGCCTCGTAGGATGTAATGCGGAGGTTGAATGTTCAAGTTCGTGGCAATCGTGCTCGTGATCGCCGTAGTCGCTGGGGGTGCGTTCCTCTCGACTTGGGAAATCCCCCCTCCGAGCCAACAGGTAGAGAAGACGATCCCCAACGATCGTTTTCCGCGCTGACAGAAATGGCACGTGTTTGGCCGTATATCGCGGTTTTGGCTGCTGCTGCGGTCACGCCGGCTTTAGCCCAGCAGGGTGGCGGGCCGATGCGGCTCTTGCCGCTTTCGCCCTTTACCGAGGCGCCGGACCAGCCGGCCTCGCAATCTGAAGGCCCGACACGCGGGAACATCGCGCCCGGCAGTATCTGGGTGCAGGGGCTCGACGCCGTACAAGACGATTCCATCGGTATCATTAGCGATGAAGCAGGTGGTCTGGGCGGTGACATGTGGTCAGGCACACGCCATGTCGATGCCGTACGTCTGTTGCGCAGCATGCCCGATGCCTATCCCTATCGTGCCGCCCATGACCTTGCCCGGCGACTTCTATCCACCGCAGCGCTTGCGCCTACCGCGAAGCCTGAGGGCTTAGGTGGTGCGGAGCAGGGTCTGCTTGGCCATCGCATTGACAAGCTGGCGACGATGGGCAATGCCGCTGAAGCTGTGCAACTCGCGCGCGCGACCGGGGGAACCTCGGTCCCTGACCGCATTGCCGCGCCAGCGGTGCGTGCGTATTTCGCGCAGGGCGACATTGCCTCAGGCTGTGGCGTGGCCGACGGATATCGTGGCTCCTATAGCAACGCGTTCTGGCAGCAGGCGCTGATTGTCTGCCAGGTAGCTGCGGGGAACAGCGATCATGCCGCGCTGGGGCTCGACCTGATGCGGGAGCAGGGTATTTCCGCTGATCCGTTATTCGCCCGTCTGGCGCTGACGCTGTCGGACAGCGGTAAGATCGAGCTCGAACCCGATGAGGAATACACTCCGGACGCGCTGACCCTTGCGCTAATGGTGGCATCGGGGACAAGGCTGCCCAATTGGCTGGTGGCCGAAGCTCCGCCGGGACAACTGCCGGCGATCCTGTCCATCTCAGGTCTCGATCCCGACATTCGCCTGCAGGCCGCACACCGAGCGCTTCGCCACGGCGTGCTTGGCTCCGCACAGGTGCAGGATATCTATGCCGGACTCGGGGCCAGCGAAGGCGATATCGCTGCCGCGCTGGTTGAACCGGCAAAGACTGGGCCCGACCGTCTACTGGCTTATCTGTACCTTGCCGCCGAGGCACAGGCCGAACCTACCCCGCGATCGGAAGCGTTGACAGAAGCGTGGTCGCGCGCCCGCGAAATTGGTCTGTTCGATGTGGCTGCGCTGGTTACGGCGGATTTGCTCGAGACCATTCCCGTTGCGCCGGAATATGGCTGGCTGTCCGCTGTAGCGGCGGAAGTTGCTTTGGGGGCGGGCCGCAAGGACAAGGCACTGGAATGGTACCGGCTGGTGACCCGCCAGGCCCCAATTGTTTCGGGGCTTGCAGAGGCGACCGTCAACCTGTGGCCTGCCATGCGCACTGTCGGACGCGCTGAGCCCGGGGTCATTGCGCTCACGGCGGACACCGGCGTCGCGGCGGCCGTGTCTGACCAGTCGACGGTGGTGTCCCTGCCGCGTGGGCCCGTGCCTTGGAGCGCCGAGAGGCTGGAGCGCTGGATCGAGCAGACTCGAATTGAGCAGATAGGCGGCGAGGCAGAAGATGCGCCGGATCAGGCTAAGGTTCTTGCCATTTTGTCCAGCCTAGACGATCCCGTGGATGATAACCATTGGCGTCTTGTGCCGGCAGGTGCGCCCCGGGTTGTCGTGATGCCCCCACCGGGAGTTCTGGAAGGCCTCACCCGCTCGGCTGCGGCGGGTCTAAGGGGCCAAGCGGCGCTATACGCGCTTCATGCGTTGGGCGCTTCAACGGAACCGCCCCATGGAAGCCTGACGGGCACCGTTGTCGCGGCGCTCGATGCGGCGGGGCTCCACACCGTCTCGCGAGCCATCGCAAGCGAGGTCGTGGCCGGGGAAATACCGGCCCGCACCGCACCGTGAAGCGCCGCCGTGCGCCGGTTCCGGCCGAGCGGGTGAGCCGCTATCTCGAAGCCTACCTAGAACTGTTGATCGCCGAGCGTGGGGTCTCTCCTAACACGCTGGCGGCCTATCGTCGGGACCTGGAAGACACGGCGGATTTTCTGGCGGACCGGGACACGTCAGCCCGCGCGGTGCTCGATACGGCGACCTCCGAGGATTTGTTCCGTTACCTCCGCCATCTCGACAAGCAGGGGATGACCGCGCGCACGGCGTCGCGCCGGCTGTCGGCGTTAAGACAATTCTACCGGTTCCTGTATTCGGACGGCCTGCGTGCTGACGATCCGACGTCGATCCTCGAAAGCCCGCGCCAGGGCCGCTCGCTGCCGAAAATCCTGTCCGAGGACGACGTGGGCAGACTACTGGACACCGCAGAGGGGCATGACGGCGTCGAAGGCGCGCGGCTGCGCGCGCTGGTCGAGCTCTGCTACGCCACGGGGATGCGTGTGTCAGAGCTGGTCAGCCTGCCTTTGGCGACGGTCCAGCGCGATCTGGAAGTGCTGATCGTGCGCGGAAAGGGCAACAAGGAACGCGTGGTGCCGCTGAGCATGCCCGCCCGCGCGGCGGTGCGGGCCTATCTCGACGTGCGCGATGCTTTCCTGCCCGAAGGCATCAGCAGCCCGCACCTATTTCCGGGGCGTGGCGGTGGGCACCTGACGCGCCAGCGCTTCTTCCAATTGCTCAAGCAGCTTGCGCGCGACGCCGGTCTCGACCCGCGCAAGGTCAGCCCCCATGTCCTGCGCCACGCCTTTGCGACTCACCTGCTGCACCACGATGCCGATCTACGCAGCGTTCAGCAGATGCTGGGCCATGCCGACATCTCGACGACCCAGATCTATACCCACGTCCTCGATGAACGCATGCGGCGCCTGGTGACCGAGCATCATCCGCTGGCGCGCCGCGCGACGGGTTGAGCTTCATCGCGACCCCGAAACCCTGTAGGAGTCGGTCATGCCGTATTTTTTGGATTTCGAAAAATCGATCGCGGACCTCGAAGGCAAGATCGAGGAGTTGCGACATCTGTCGGATGGCCAGATCAACATCGCCGATGAGATCGGCAAGCTGGAGGAGAAGGTGGAGCGCCAGCTTCGCCAGGCCTATGGCCGCCTCAGCGCCTGGCAGAAGGTGCAGGTGGCACGGCACCCGGGCCGCCCTAAATGCGGCGACTACGTCTCGGGACTGATCGAGGATTTCGTGCCGCTGGCCGGTGACCGCCTTTATGCCGAGGATGCGGCGCTGGTGGCCGGGCTGGGTCGTTTCCGCGGTCGGTCGGTCGCCGTTCTGGGACATGAGAAGGGCAAGGACACGGACAGCCGGATTGCCCACAACTTCGGCATGGCCCGGCCCGAGGGTTACCGTAAGGCACAGCGGGTGATGGACCTCGCCAACCGCTTCAACCTTCCTGTACTTTCTTTTGTGGATACTTCGGGCGCCTATCCCGGCGTTGGGGCTGAGGAACGCGGCCAGTCGGAAGCCATCGCGCGCTCGATCCAGACCTGCCTCGGCCTGTCGGTTCCGTTTGTCGCTGTCATCATTGGCGAGGGTGGCTCGGGCGGGGCGATTGCGATCGCCACTGCCAACACTGTCCTCATGCTCGAACACGCCGTCTATTCGGTGATCTCACCGGAAGGCTGTGCCTCGATCCTGTGGCGCGATGGCGCGCGGGCGAAGGATGCCGCTGAGGCTTTGCAGATCACTGCACAGGACCTGATGCGCCTGAAAGTGATCGACGGCGTGATCGACGAGCCGCTGGGCGGGGCCCAGCGTGAGCCGGGTGTCGCTGTTGCGGCAGTCGGTAACTACGTCGCCGAGGCCCTGTCGACCCTCGACTGCATGGACGGCCCGGCGCTGAAAGCGCACCGGCGTGCCAAGTTCGCGAAACTGGGAACGGTCGGGCAGGCTTAGGCTGTCTTTGGCTTATGCTGTTCGGGCGGTGTCCATAAATGCCAGTATTTTTAGAAGTACGTCATGGCCAGACTGGTTTCGGCCATCCACGTCAGTGTGCCAAGCCCAGGATTTTCTAGCGCCGAAGGACATGGATGCCCATGCCAAGCGCAGGCATGACGGTGCCTCTAAGCAGAAGTGGATGCGATTTCGTTCAGGCCACTCGGCCGTGACAGTGCTTGTACTTTTTGCCTGAACCGCACGGGCAGGCGGCGTTTCGCGGGACCTTGCCCCATGTGGCCGGGTCGTTGGGATCAATCTCCGCCATGGCCAGACCACGCGCCTGCACCGGAGAGGATACTTCGTCCCGCAATGAATCGGCCTCGGCGTGCCGGACTTCCATCCGGCGGGGCGATTCCGGTTCCGGGACCGGATGGGGCAGGTCGGCCTGGATTTCCAGATGGCTCAGCATCATCGTCACGCCTTCGCGCAGCCGCGAAAGCATGTCCTGGAACATATCGAAGGCTTCGCGCTTGTATTCGTTCAGCGGGTTTTTCTGGCCGAAGGCGCGCAGGCCGATGCCCTGGCGCAAGTGGTCCAACCGGAGCAGGTGGTCCTTCCAGTACTGGTCGAGGATCTGCAGCAGCAGGTTCTTCTCGGCCATGCGCATCAGCTCGGCGCCGTAATTGGCGGCCTTGGCCGCCATTTTCGCCTCGATCATCTTCTGCATGCGGTCGCGGATTTCCTCATCCGCGATGCCTTCCTCGCGCGCCCAGTCCTCGGCGGGAATGTCGAGGCCGAAGACGCGCAGCGCCTCCTCATTCAGCAGGCTCGTATCCCACTGCTCCGCGAAGGCCTTTTCCGGGATGGTCCGGGCGATCACGTCGCCGAGGACCTCCTCGCGCATCGCCTCCACCGTCTCAGACACGTCGTCGGTGCGCATCAGGTCCTTGCGCTGCTCGTAGATGACCTTGCGCTGGTCGTTCATCACGTCATCGTACTGGAGCAGCTGCTTGCGGATTTCGAAGTTCCGCGCCTCGACCTTCTGCTGCGCCTTTTCCAGTGCCTTGTTGATCCATGGATGGACGATCGCCTCGCCTTCCTCGATACCGAGCTTTTGAAGCATTCCGTCCATACGCTCTGAGCCGAAGATGCGCATCAGGTCGTCTTCTAGCGATAGGAAGAAGCGCGATGTACCCGGATCGCCCTGGCGACCGGAGCGGCCGCGCAACTGGTTGTCGATGCGCCGGCTCTCATGGCGTTCGGTGCCTATGACCATCAGGCCGCCGGCGGCGATCACTTCGTCATGCAGCCTGGCGATCTCGTTGCGAATCTCAGCCTCCTTGGCCGCGCGCGCCTCCTCGTCCTCGATGCCGTCGAGTTCGGCCGCGAGGCGCATCTCGATATTGCCGCCGAGCTGTATATCCGTACCGCGGCCGGCCATGTTGGTGGCGATGGTCACGGCGCCCGGTACGCCGGCCTGGGAGATGATGTATGCCTCGCGCTCATGGTGCCGCGCGTTTAGCACCTCATGCGCGATCTTGCGGCGCTTGAGCTCCTCGGAGATTTGCTCGGACTTCTCGATGGAGACAGTGCCGACGAGGACCGGCTGGCCGCGCTTCACCGCATCCTCGATCAGCTCGATGATTGCGTTGTATTTCTCACCGAGAGTCCGATAGACCTCGTCGTTCTGGTCGTCGCGGACCATCGGGTTGTTAGTTGGGATGTCCACGACCTCGAGCGAATAGATTTCCGCGAACTCGGCCGATTCCGTCATCGCCGTGCCCGTCATGCCCGAGAGTTTTGGGTAGAGGCGGAAGTAGTTCTGGAAGGTGATCGAAGCGAGGGTCTGGTTCTCGTTCTGGATTAACGCGGCTTCCTTGGCCTCCAGCGCTTGATGCAGGCCGTCGGAATAGCGTCGGCCTTCCATCATGCGGCCCGTGAACTCGTCGATGATGACGACCCGGTTGTCCTTAACGATGTAGTCGCGGTCGCGCTGGAACAGTTTGTGGGCACGTAGCGCCTGGTTGATGTGGTGCAGGATGGAGACGCTGGTGATGTCATAGAGACTGCCGCCTTCTTCCAGCAGACCGGCGGCGGTCAGGAGCTGTTCGGCGTGTTCCACGCCTTCCTCGGTCAGGGTGACGGCGCGCGCCTTCTCGTCCAGCTCGAAATCCTCTTCGGTGAGCTGCGGAATTATCGAGTTGGCGGCGACATAGTTCTCGGACGAGTCCTCGACAGCGCCCGAGATGATCAGCGGCGTGCGCGCCTCATCAATCAGGATCGAGTCCACCTCATCGACGATGGCGAAGTTGAAGTCGCGCTGCACCATCTCGTCGAGATGGAATTTCATGTTGTCGCGCAGGTAGTCGAAACCGAATTCGTTGTTGGTGCCGTAAGTCACGTCGGCCGCATAGGCCGCGCGGCGTTCCTCGTCCGACAGGCCGTTCACGATGCAGCCGGTGGTCAGACCCAGAAATTCATAAACCTCTCCCATCCAGCCGGAGTCGCGCTGGGCCAGGTAGTCATTGACCGTTACGACATGAACGCCCTTGCCCTCAAGTGCGTTCAGATAGACCGGCAAGGTGGCCACGAGGGTCTTACCTTCACCTGTCTTCATCTCGGAGATCATGCCGTTGTGCAGGATCATGGCACCGAGGAGCTGTACATCGAAGTGACGCTGTCCGAGGGTGCGCTTGGCCGCCTCGCGGACTGTGGCGAACGCCGCGACCAGCAGGTCGTCCAGCGTCTCGCCGTCCGCCAAGCGCTTTCGGAAAGCATCGGTGCGCGCGCGCAGGGCGTCGTCGTCAAGGGCCTCGAGCTCGGGCTCGAGCGCGTTGATCTCATCGACCTTTTTGCCGAGGCGCTTCAGGTACCGGTCGTTGGCGGTGCCGAAGGCCTTGGTGATCAGACTGAGGACCATGGAGTCTCCTCGAAGCGGGCAGTGCCACGCGGGGCGCGCCGGGCTCCGGCGCAAAACTTCCCTCAAGTGGGGCGTTTTCGCGCTTTGTCTAGGGGGCGTGCCGGAATGTGTCAACGCTGGGCCGCGTTAGTGAAAAAATTACCTGCTTCCTGCCGCACTTGCCCTTCAAAACCGCGTGTGACCGATGGCCGTGCGTTGCTGTCCGGGTTGTGCGTCCTTTGCGAACGGGGCAGTGTGCACCCGCCCGGCAAATATCTGAGCTCCAGGCTCATTCCCTGCCGTGTGATTTCACAGGAGTTTTTCATGATCCGCATCTTCCTTGCCGCCGGCGCGCTGGCGCTTCTCGCGATCGCACCGACCGGTGCCTATGCCCAGAAATCCGCAGGCGCGCTGGAAGCCGCGGCGGCGGAGGAGCAGGATTCCGTGGTTGCGCGGGTGGGTGGTCGGGTCTTGCGCCAGTCGGATGTGGTGCGCGCCTATTCGCGCCTGCCGGCTCAGTTACAGCAGGTACCGATTAGTGTGCTCTACACCCAGATCCTCCAGCAGCTGGTCGATGGCGAATTGCTGGCCGAGGCGGGCCGGGACGAAAAGCTGCAGGACAGCGAAGAAGTTAAGCAGCAGGTCGCCGAGTTCGAGAAGGTCGCTGTGCAGCGGGTCTATATGGACCAGATCGTGGATAAGGAACTGAACGACGAGAAAATTCGTGAGAGCTATAACAATACCATCGCCAAGACTGAAGGACCGCTGCAGGTGCGCGCTAGCCACATCCTCGTAGAGAGCGAGGAAGAGGCGAAGGAAATCCTAAAGGCGCTGGAGAAAGATGGGGACTTCGCGAAACTAGCGCGTGAGCGATCCACGGGCCCCAGCGGGCCGCGCGGCGGCGATCTGGGTTACTTCGTACGCAGCCAGATGGTTGAGCCGTTTTCCGACGCCGCCTTCGCGCTGGAACCAGGGACCGTCGGCCCCGATCCCGTGAAGACGGAGTTCGGCTGGCACGTTATCAAGGTTGTGGACAAGCGCCGCCAGCCGCCGCCGTCCTTAGAGGAATCGCGAGCGGGCATCGAAGAGCAGTTGACGCGCGATATCATCGCCGCGCATATGACGAAATTGCGGGCCGACGCGAAAATCGAGATGTTCAACATTGACGGCTCGCCGATCGAGGGCGCACCGAAGAAGTAACACGGGCCCATCGCCCGTCTGGCGCGCCCAGTCGTTCAGCTTTTTTGGGGGGCATTATGGCCGGTACGTCTGCATCCAGAAAAGCCGCGAGCAGCAACACCGGCGCACCGCCGAAGAAGAAGCTCGCCCGCTCGCCGCTGGCGCCAAAGCGTTTCGTCACGCTCAAACCTGTTGCGGGCGTGCGTCTGGCGGGGCGCGCGGTGGGTTTGAAGAAGCATAAGGGCGTCAAGGACCTGATGGTGGCCGAGCTGGCGCCGGGCACAACCGTGGCCGGTGTGCTGACTCGCTCAAAATGCCCGTCGGCGCCGGTAGATTGGTGCCGGGCGATCCTGCCGCGCGGCAGCGCGCGGGTGCTCGTCGTCAATTCGGGCAATGCTAACGCTTTCACCGGCAAAGCCGGTGACCTGCAGGTGGCGCAGACGGCAGGCGAGGCGGCCAGCCTGTTCGGCTGCCGCGCGCAGGATGTCTATATCGCCTCGACCGGCGTGATCGGCGAGCCGCGCGCGCCGGACTACATCGCCAGCAAGCTGGTGAAGATGAAGAAGTTGCTGTCGGAGAAAGGCTGGCGCACGGCGGCCGAAGCCATCATGACCACCGACACCTTCCCAAAAATGGCCAGCCGCAAGGTGATGATCGGCAAGGCCGAGGTTACGCTGTCGGGCTTTGCCAAGGGATCGGGCATGATCGCCCCGGACATGGCGACGATGCTTAGTTTCGTGTTCACGGACGCGAAGATCCCAGCCAAGGTTCTCCAGAGCCTGATCCGGTCGGCGAATGAGGATTCCTTTAACGCCATCACGGTGGACAGCGACACCTCGACGTCCGATACGGCGCTCCTGTTCGCGACGGGGCAGGCCAAGGGCCAGCCGCGCATCACGAGTGCGGGCGACAAGGTGCTGACGGAATTCAAGGCGGCGCTGAAGGACATATTCGTCGATCTCGCCCAGCAGATCGTGCGTGACGGCGAAGGTGCGCAGAAGTTCGTGACCATCAATGTGCGTGGCGCCGAATCCAAGCGCGCGGCGCGCACGGTGGGCCTCGCCATCGCCAATTCCCCGCTGGTCAAGACGGCCATCGCGGGGGAGGACGCCAACTGGGGCCGCATCGTCATGGCGGTCGGCAAGTCAGGCGAGAAGGCCGACCGCGACAAGCTGTCGGTCGGCGTCGGCGGGGTGGAAATCACCCGTAACGGCCAGCTGGTCTCCGGCTACAACGAGGCGCCGGTGGCTGCGCATATGAAGGGGCAGGAGATCGTCATCGATGTCGATCTCGGCATAGGGCGTGGACGCGGAACCGTATGGACCTGCGACCTGACCCACGTCTACATCACGATCAACGCCGACTACCGGAGCTAGGCCCGTTGGCCGAAGCCGTCTCCGGGAAGCCCATCGTGCTGGTCAGCGCCGTCGCGCTGATCGATGCCGACAGCCGGGTGCTGCTGGCGCGCCGCCCCGAAGGCAAGGCGATGGCAGGGCTGTGGGAGTTTCCCGGCGGCAAGGTCGATGCCGGTGAGACGCCGGAGGCTGCACTGATCCGCGAGCTGTACGAGGAACTGGGCATCGACACCCATGAAAGTTGCCTCGCGCCGATCGGTTTCGCCAGCTACGGCTATGACGACTTCCACCTGCTGATGCCGCTGTTCGTGTGCCGCAAATGGCACGGCGACCCGGTGCCGCGTGAGGGCCAGGAACTGGCCTGGGTGCGCCCCAACCGGATGCGCGAGTACGCCATGCCGCCGGCCGACGTGCCGCTGGTCGCCCAGCTTCAGGATCTGCTCTAGGCGGACGCTGACTCGTTTGACGGCACGTTGTCCCGCAGGCGGCGGTACATGATCGACAGCATCGACATGCCGATGGCGACACCCAGGAAATAGACGGCGTTGCTGATCAGATTGATGATCAGACTGAACGAGAAGGACTGGCGCACGCCTTCGAGTGATTCCGGCTCCATCGTCGAGAGCCCGCTGCCGATCAGGCCGATCAGCAGCACCTGCACGATGAGGACGGGGATGAAGACGCCGAGAATATAGACACCGACCATGCGCCAGCGGTTGCCGCGCGCCAGTTTCCATCCGGCCCGGATTCCCAGCTCCGTATCATCGATGGCAGTGGCGGGAAAAGCCAGCATGGGCCCGGCCATGATCGCAAATGCGGCCAGTGCTGCGGCAATCCAGGTGAGTGCGGCCAGGGCAACCAGGTTTGCCGGATTTCCTCCCTGCGCCGACAGGACACCCGCTACGATTTCGAGAGGGATGGATACCAGGAACCCGATAACGATCCCGACCATGATCGACAGCAGGAGAATCAGGATGCACTGGCCCGCATATGTCCAGTGCCGCCGTTGCCAAGAAAACAGTTCACGCGCGGACGTGTGGTCAGGCCCCAGCAGGACCCGGCGATGCCAGGCTACGGCAAAGGACACATAGACGCCGATCATTAGGAACCAGATCAGGAATATCATTCCCAGAGGGGATCCGCCGGATCGCTCGATATCAGGAAGTCCCGTCGGCCCAAGAGGTATCTGGAAGGTGCCAAGGAAGATCCACATCAGCAGGAGCGGAATGACGCTAACGGCGAAAACGGGTCCCAGCACATAATCGAACCATGCGCGGCGTTCGGCCCAGATGAACCGGTAGCAGTCACCGACTGTCTCCCATACGGGCAGAATGTATATCATCGGCTTTTCCCTCATCCGAGCGCGTGGAATCTAAACGATAGCATGCGTACCGGTCGTGCCGAACCTGCGGGTGTGGGCGCTTTCAGGAAGCGGCTCAGGGTTTCGAGAACGGATCGGGTTTCTCGGGAAGCGAACGCTCATCCGCGTCCAGCGCGTCGGCGAGGCGCACGGATGCGCTGCCCGGGCGCAGCGGCTTTGGCTGGGTCTCGGCGGGCGCCCAGCCGGTCAGGAAGAAAATCTGGAACGTTGCGGGAATGCGTCCGTCCGGCCCGGCGAACTGCTCGGAATAGATTTCCGCCGCCCGAAGCAGTGTCGCGCGCCGGGTCGGGGTGCGGCGGCGGTCGTGCCGGATGTTCGCCTCGCCCATGCCGCGCAGTTCGGCCATCAACGCGAAGGCGTTCTCGTAGGTCACGTTGATGGTGTCCATGTCCGCGACGGGCAGGGCGAACCCGGCGCGCTGTAGCAGTCCTGCCGCATCAGCCAGTTCGGCGAAGGGCGCGACCCGGGGGCTGGCACCGTCCTCGATCTCGGCTTCGGCGGCGATCAGGGCGTGCCGCAGCTCGTTCAGCGTGTCTCCGCCCAGCAGCGCACCCAGGAATAGCCCGTCGGGCCTGAGCACCCGGCGCAACTGGACCAGCGCGCCCGGCACGTCGTTCACAGCGTGCAGCACGCCGCAGCTTATCGCCAGATCGAAGCTCGCCTCGGCGAAAGGCAGGAACTCGTCGTCGGTGGCCAGCGCCGGCACACCGGTGCAGGACCGGGCCTGTGCGGCGAACTCCGGTGACAGGTCGCACTGGATGAGGCGCGCGATCTTGCCCGGGATCATCACGGCGGCTTGCTGGGCGAACAGCCCTGTCCGGCATCCGGCATCGAGCGCCAGGTCGAAATCGCGCCGCACATCGCCCGCGCGCTCCGCCAGGCGGTTGGCGATCTCCCAGAACAGGAAATCATGCGCACCGAACCGGTCCGCGATGCGAGCTCGGCGGCGGCGCAGCAGGGTCCGGTCGAAGATGGGCTCGGGGCTGTTCATGGGCGGTTTATGGCATGGGGCGCGGGGTACGAACAGGTATTCGCCCGATTGGCTCCCCGGCTTCGTGGCGGGCCAGATGCGCTTATGATCGTTATCAAGACGGTCTCCGCATCCCTGACCCACGCCGCGCGCGGCGTGCTCGATATGGTGCTGCCACCGCAATGCCTGGCCTGCGAAGCGCTGGTCTCGGAACCGGGTGTGCTCTGGGCATCCCGCTGGGACGGTGCGTCTTTCATTGCCGCGCCGTTATGCAAGGCCTGCTGCCTGCCGTTTAAATTCGATCAGGGACCGGAGGCGCTGTGTGGGGCCTATATCCGCGAGCGGCCGGCCTTCGAGTGGGCCCGCGCGGTCTTCGCCTATAACGATGTAAGCCGCGATCTAGTGACCGGGCTGAAATACCGCGACCGGCTGCACGGCGCCCCCGCTTTCGGGCGCTGGCTGGCGCGCGAAGCTGGCAAGCCCTGCATTGTGATTCCGGACCTGCTACGTCGGACCCGCGTCACGCCCACCCAGGGCGGGCTGAGCGCCTCCCAGCGGCGGCGCAACGTGCGCGGTGCGTTCGCTGTGAACCCGCGCTATGCCGACATGATCGCGGGTGTACGGTTGCTGTTGGTCGATGATGTCTATTCGACCGGTGCGACCCTGGAAGACTGCGCCCGGGTTCTTTTGCGGGCGCGCGCGAGTGCCGCCGACGCGTTGGTGTTGGTGCGGGTGGACCGTCCGGCCTCCCCGGGCAACTGACGCGTTTTGATGTTGCCTACGCGTGGACCACTGGCGAAAAGCGTCCGGCGAGACTAGATAGAGCGGAAACCAGCAAGGGGATCGTCCGACATGGCGAAGGTCGAAATCTATACCGGTATGCTCTGCGGCTTCTGTTCCGCGGCCAAGCGCCTGCTCAAGCAGAAGGGCGTCGATTTCGAGGAAACCGACGTCACCATGAATTCCGGCAAGCGCAAGGAAATGATGCAGCGCGCGAACGGCGGTCACACGGTCCCGCAGATCTTCATCGACGGCGAACACATCGGCGGGTGTGACGATCTCTATGCGCTCGATGCCGCCGGGCAGCTCGACGCCAAGCTAGGCCTCAGCGCCTAGGTCAGCGCAACCGGAGCTTCGCTCCGTACCGCGCAAATCCGCTGGACGACCGCCGGGGACGGTGTCTCGCCATGCTCATACGCCACCACCTGCAACTGGCCGCTGACGGCATCCAGCAGTTCGCCGGGCCGCAGAAGGAAATCCGAGTTCGACGGCTTGCCGTATTTCCCGTTGCCGACGGCGAAGGTCTCGTAGAGCAGCACCCCGCCCGGCGCGAGAGCCGAAACTAGCGCGGGTATGAGCGGGCGCCACAGATAGTTGGCCACCACCACCGTGCCCCATACGCCCGGATCGGGACGCCACGGAGCGGGCTCCGTTTCCAGATCGGTCTCTAGCGCCGCAATGTTGGCATGGTCGCGAAGATCGCCCAGGCGGGAAAGGTCCCGATCCACGGCTGTCACCTGAAACCCGCGCCCCGCGAACAGGGCGGCATGGCGGCCCGCGCCGCACGCCACATCCAGAACCGGCCCTTGCGCAAGGCTGGAAAACCGGGATATCCAGGGTGACGGAGCCTGATTTGTGATGTTGTGTCCGCCCATCCGTGATCGGGTTCCGCTTGTAATTTTTCTGAAATAGCACCAATTCTTCGCAACCATGACAATTGTCGCACGCGGATCTACGGGATGATCAGTTTCAACCTCATCTGCAAGAACGAGCACGAGTTCGAGGGCTGGTTCCAAAACTCTGCTGATTTCGAGAAGCAGGCGAAAAAGCAGCTCATCGAATGTCCGGTGTGCGGTGATACGGGCGTCGAAAAGTCCCTAATGGCGCCGGCCGTGGGGGCGAAGACGGCTGTGCGCGCCCAGCGCGTGGAAAAGGCCGAGGCCGAGAAGAAGCTGCGCAAGATGCTGGGAGAGATGCGCGACTACGTCGAGACCAACTTCGATGATGTCGGCGATAACTTCCCCGATGAGGCCCGCAAGATCTACTACGGCGAGTCCGAGGAGCGCGGCATTTACGGCAATGCGAGCGACGAAGAGGCCAAGGACCTCGCCGAGGAAGGAGTGCCGGTCGGCCGCCTGCCCTGGGCAAAGCGGATGAACAGCTAGGCCGGGTTTGAACCGGGCGTTCTCCAGTCACCGTTATCCTTCAGCGTCATACCCGGAATCGTTGCGGGCATCCGCGTCTATCGGCCCCGCTGATATCTTAGCGTGATACGCGGACGTGTATGGCCGGAACAAGTCCGGCCATGACGATTAGTGGGGTATCAGTTCGCGCCCCTTCTAGGAATGCGTGGGTTCGCTACGCCGCCTTCCGGCCCACACCCATATAGTTCACGCTGAGGTCGCGCGGATTGCGTGACCAGCCGCCCGTCAGCGGGTTGAAGACCACGCCGGTCAGTTCGACCATCTCGACGCCGCCGGCCTGCAGCCCGGCCACCAGCTCGGACGGGCGGATGAACTTCCGCCAGTCATGGGTGCCGCGCGGCACCCAGCGGAGAATGTATTCGGCACCGACGACGCCCAGCGCGAAGGCCTTGGGTGTACGGTTCAGCGTCGCGGCGAAGACCAGCCCGCCGGGTGCCACCAGCCGTCCGCAATCCGCCAGGAAGCCGAATGGGTCCGCGACATGTTCGACGACTTCCATGCTGAGGACGATGTCGAAGGTCCCCCGGCCCGCCAGCACGTCTTCCGCCGTGGTCGCCCGGTAGTCGATATCTAGATCGACCTGCTCAGCGTGAACGCGCGCGATCTCGATGTTGTCGGGAACCGCGTCAATGCCGGTGACGGAAGCGCCCAGGCGCGCCATCGGCTCGCACAAAAGTCCGCCGCCGCAGCCGACATCGAGGATGTGCAGGCCCACCAGCGGGCGGATATCGCGCGTGTCGCGGCCGAAATGTTCGCAGGCGCGCTCGCGGATGTAGTCCAGCCGCACGGGGTTGAACCGGTGGAGCGGGCGGAAGATGCCGTCTGGGTCCCACCACGTCTCCGCCATACGCCGGAACTTCTCCAGTTCGTAGGGATCGCGCGAGTCGCCGGCGGTGAATTCTTCAATTGCTATCATTGCTTAGTGCTGCGGGTGCTTGCATGCGGGGTTCGGGCTGAGTATGGATACGCCGATTTCGCACGAATGCCCGGTTTCTCCGGGCTGTTTCGTTGCCAAACAGTGCCTTCCGACCCCATATGACTACTCCGGGCCAGGGGCGCAATGGAAGAGACCATGAGTCGCATCGTTGCCAAATTTGG
>Ga0181588_10000924_pt1 | contig 26159 bp, 17 predicted proteins | sample 071ome_26_FD_148607 | JGI IMG/M metagenome (GOLD analysis project Ga0181588, IMG submission 148607) | Coastal salt marsh microbial communities from the Groves Creek Marsh, Skidaway Island, Georgia - 071409BT metaG (spades assembly) | ecosystem: Environmental > Aquatic > Marine > Intertidal zone...
CGACCGACCGATCGCGTTTCGTTCATTTTAGTGCGCGTTTACGCGTTTGCGCGTCTTTTCGTCTCGCTGGATAATTTGTGCCTTCAGTATGAGCTTCTCGACGAGAGCCGCTCTCATCACTGATCAGCCATCAATCTCACGCGTCTTTCGATCGACGAGTGGACGTCGGAGATCGTCAGAAGATCTCGCTCGACGCGACCGGCGCGCGGTGTTCGAAGGCGTCGACGACGGAAAGCTCGAAAACTTGAAACGAAAAAATATGCAAACATTCAACGCGCGTCTGTGCGTCGTGGCCTTGGCGCTCGGTGCCGCCGTCTCGGCGGTTGGGTCTGACGCCCTGGCGCCCGCGTTTGGTTCTTTAACCGCCTTGAAGGCCGCGGTGGATGCCTGTCTCTCGTCGAATGGCAAAGACGCCTCGGGTTCGGACTGTTTCCTTAAAGGCGATGGGACGACTGAGTGCTCGTCAGCCGGATCTGACTGCTACTTCATCTCGGACTGGGACGTGAGCGGCGTGACAGTCATGTTTCAGTTGTTCTACGGCAAAAAATCTTTCAACCAAGACATCGGTAACTGGAACGTTGCGAGCGTGACGGACATGACAGGCATGTTTACGCGCGCTCACGCGTTCAACCAAGACATCGGTAACTGGAACGTTGCGAGCGTGACAGATATGTCTTACATGTTCAACTACGCTTACTCTTTCAACCAAGACATCGGTAACTGGAACGTTGCGAGCGTGACAGATATGAACAGCATGTTCGACGAAGCTTACTCTTTCAACCAAGACATTGGTAACTGGAACGTTGCGAGCGTGACAGATATGTCTTACATGTTCGACGACGCTTACTCTTTCAACCAAGACATCGGTAACTGGGACTTTGCGAGCGTGACAGATATGGAAAGCATGTTCAACGACGCTTACTCTTTCGGCCAAGACCTCAGCGGATGGAACACTCCCGCGTTGCAGTCCAGCGTGAGCATGTTTACTGAGTCTGGTACGTTCTGTTTCAAACCCAACAATGTAGCAGACACCAGCGGACCCCCGTCTGCTCGGACTGAATGTGCTCCATTCGAATCTCCGTTCACAGAAAAGTCCAAACTCAAGGGTCAGATCAACTATTGCTTGAGCTTGGACGCGACCGGGGCGTCGTGCGTCGATAAGAACGGAGTCTCGATACGGGACTGGGACGTAAGCGGCGTGACAAACATGGCGTGGATGTTTATAAACGCTCAAGCGTTCAACCAAGACATCGGCAACTGGGACGTGGGCAGCGTGACGGACATGGGTATCATGTTCCACAACGCTCGTGCATTCAACCAAGATATTTCTCGCTGGGACGTGAGCTCCGTTGAAAAAATGGGAGAAATGTTTAAGCATGCTGTTTCTTTCGATGCAAACATTCTCGACTGGAAAACGACCGCCATCACAGAACAGTTCGACGACGATCCTGATCACGATGATGGTCGACGAAAGGCAATCGAAAACATGTTCCTTGGAGCGACGGCTTGGCTGGCCAAGTATCGTCGTATACCGGTCATGAGCAACTCTGATTACGATGATTACGATTTCGACTATCATCACGATGACCGTCACGATTTTGATACCTTTGGTCCACCGAGCGCTTGGATTTTACGACCAGAACACGTCGTCAACGGTACGAATGGATCAGACGGTTCGAATGGATCAGGCGGCCTTTCTGGTTCTTCTGGTTCTGACTTCCCAGAGTGGGGCATCGCCCTCGCTGGCGTCGCCCTGGCCATTTCCACCGTCACCTCCATCTTTTTCTTGATTCAAAAGCTCTGCTGCTCGGGACCCAAGTACCACCCGAGTTTGACGTACGCGATGCAAGACCAACCGCAACCGCAACGCGTCGTCGTCGTCGCCAATCAAGTGTGAGGGCGAGCCGCTCCACTCTCCCTACCGTTTGACAAAGAGGGGAGAGCGAAACAATCAAACAGCAGCACAAAAAAAGATCAAAAGTTCAGAAGAGACGGACAGCGCGTGGAAGGGGTGAACGAGCCCGACGGTCGGGCGCCCTTGTAGCGCTTCACGATGCCCTTTGAGTCTGAAAAGACACCGAAGAGCAGATTGAAGGATGATTATTACGTGATTTAATGAAAACACCCGCCGTCGTGCATGTAGTATAAGAAAGGTACGTGTACTTTACCCACTCAGTACGCGCATTCAAGCTCTGTGTGCGTCGTCTCTCGTGACGATTCCATTCGATTCGTTGCGTCGCGCGTCCATCGAACGACGCATGGATTCGTAAACCGCGGTTCCACCGAACGCGTGCCGATGATCGCAATGTGTTTTTCTCGCGATATTCGCGCCCTCCACCGTGAAAGTGTGCGTTCGTTTGCGTCGTAATCGTCGTCGTCGTCATCACTCATCATTCATCATCACGTTCGCCGCGCGCGTCGACGGGGTTCAAAAATAATAATGGTTCCGGCGTCGCGCGCTCGGTTCCACGACGCGGAGACGTACGTTTTGACGTTGAAAAAGTCACGCGTCGTCGATCGCGGTGGACGAGCGCGTCGTGGAACCGAGCGCGTCGACGGGAAACGCGTCGTCGAGAGCACGAGCTCTCAGAAAAAGGCGGACGCAACATTTGCTTCGACTACTCATGCTCCTGCTTGGGGTAGTTACTAGAAATATCAAGTCTCTGTCGACGTTGGCGTCGTGATGACCACTCCCAACTGCGAGTTGAGCGAGTGAAGTCGACTTCATTGACTTGGCCGGCTCGGATCAATCGGGCGCTGGGATTGATAATGACTGTATCATTACATCATCATCATCATCATCATCATCATCATCATCGGGGAAGCCTAAACTTTCTCACAGACACATCGTTCGTCGTCGCTGTCCTTTGGTCGCGTGCCTTGACGGCTGAACTCATGAAATTTCGACGAACAAGCGTCGACGCAGCTTTTGAAACACTTTCGACGACGCGTCGCGTTTGTGCGCTCGTCGCGTTCGTCACGTCGCGGCCAAACGTCTCGATTCTCTTCGAGCCGAGCAGCTGCAACTTTGGTTCTCGGAGCTTGAGAACAAGGGGTTCGTCTCTATTTCTTCGCGCACGCTTCGACATCGGCGATATAGCCGGTGCGGTGCGCTTTCTAGAAACGTTGACCTGCGGTGAAGACGTGGGTAGCGCGAGTGGAGACCCGGTGTCGCTAGCTACGGCGACTTGGCTTACATTTGTCTTCAACGTCGCGGCGACATTTACGCTTCTCTCCATTCTTCTCTCGAGCCTTGTAAGATTGACAGCTTTTTGCTTGTGCGTCTCTCTCGCTTGCGCGCATGTTGCAGGAGAGCCGTTTGGTTCAGCCAAAGGGAACCGCGATGCGCGAGCGAAAGCGCGCGCGTACGCGAGCGACCGTCTCATGGACTCTACCGTACTTCTTTGCTTCGTTTTCAGAGCTCCGTAGTTCGGCTGGTTACGTCGAGTCGCGATCGTCGTTTCGGATGCCGGATTGGACGCGTTCGCGATAAATACCTGTCTCTCCATCGCCAGCGCAACGTCCAAGTCTTCCAGTGTCACGCCCGAGAGCATGGTGCAGAGGACCGCGTCGACGTCTCGCCTTGCGAGAGGCAGCGCAAACAGCAATGATGGCTGCTGCCGGCGCCGCTGCTGCTGTTGCTGCGCAGACAGCGCGCGCACGGTCGCCAAAGCCTCTCGGCCTCCGCGAGAAATGAACATGCGCGTCGCACGACGTCCGTTATCTCTCTCTATCGCCTCTCTCTCTCGCGTGCGAACCAGCTTCTCTCCACCGCGACGACTTTGAAACCGTACCGATTCATCTTCCCCCTTCTTCGTCAGACACGTGCCTCCTCGAATCACTCGCGCGTAGTGCTCGACGGGTGTCAACGCCTCGACGATGCGAAGGGGTCGAGGCGTCGAAGTCGACGTCGACGTTCCTAATGACGACGTCGGTCGTCCATCCTCGTCATCCTCACTCGACGGCGCCATGCTGTGAAGTTGTCGTGTTGGTCATCAGTCTTGCAGATGAATGATTCGCACTCGCTCTTTTGTGACCTCACCTCAGAGGGAGGCGCTCGGCACTCGACACTGGGGCACCTCTCGTCGGAAGGATGCCGCGTCGTCGTCGTCGACGTCGACGTCGACGACTTGGTGATCGTTCACGAGGACGCCCCTTTCACCACGACCCACGGGGCACCGTCCTTTTGCTCCTCCTCGTCGGCGTCGTCGTCGTTCTCGGTTTCGTCGATGAGGCGTACGGTTCGTTGAACGGAAGACGACCAGCAACGGCATCGCACAATGAGGACGGGGAAGACTCTCGGTTTTCGCGATTGTCGGCGTGGCTGGCAAAGTTTAGGTTTAGTATCCCTTCGCAGCGGTTCGTCGTCCCGTACGCGGGTGTCGACGTCGCGCTCGAGACGATGGAATGCACGAATCTCACGGTGGGCGAGCTCGATGCGTTTTCGCGGTTGTCCCAAACGAGCGCGAGCGGACCGGGAGATGTACAAGCCACGGCGAGAGACGTGAGTCTCGATTGTGCGCTCGGATGGGAAGTGACAGATAGGATAGGAAACAAGGCTCGAGGAGACGCGTCGGCGAAGATTTCGCGCTCGACGGTTAGAGCGGCGCTAGAAGTGGACGTGGCTGAGTCAACCTCCTCGACCGCGCAACCGACGCTGCCTCGATCGGTGCTTCTGAGTGAGTGTGAGGCTGATCTCGTGGTGGATGAGTTATCTTTTACCGGTGGAAAGTTTGCGAGCGTCTTGAACGCCGCGGCACCGGCGATTCGCCGCGAGTTAGGACGAACGTTGTCAAGTCTTACGTGCTCCGCCGCGACAGAGGCCTTGGAAAAGTTTAGCGGCGTCGCCAAGGGTCAGAAGTGGGAAGACGGCGCACTCGCGCGCGACGAGCGCGCGATCGCAGGTTTATTTGCACCCGTAGCGCCGACACCGTTTCCAGAGTACAACGCCTCGAGTGGCGTCGCAGACTTGGCGAAGAGCGGTTTAGTCGAGTGGCTGAATTTCATGTCGGCATCATACATAGGCGCGCAGGGACCGAGATCTCTGAGCGCTTTCGCGCGATGGATAGAGGATCAAAACGAGAAGAATCATCAGTACAACGCACGGGTCGTGCGCGTGCCGCCAGTGTGGTTATTTGACCAAAAGACTTCGCTTCCAAAGCTCAGTGTAGGGCTCGATTCAGACATTCTGAGCGCAGTGAGCTCGACGATTGAGAGCGCCACCTTTGTCGTGTACGATATGAAACTCATAGGATTAGACTCAGCAAAGACGCTCGCTGGGCCGACGGTAGCACCGATGGCTGACAACTCAACCTTGAAGGACACTCAGCTCGGCTTTCGGATTGGTTGGGAGCGTGTCTTGTTCAACGTCAGTGGAGTGTTGGACATTTTACCCACAAATATTGCTCTCGATCCCTATTTAGAACCTTTGATTGCGAGTTTTGAGCTTCGTGATCCCGAGTTTGAGTTGAACGTTGGGTTAGCCGTGGATGAAGAAGCGCTGTCGCAGTTACGAGGCACTCGACGGGCGAATGTGGCGTGTCTGAGCAATGTCGTGCGTGACGTACGATTGCGCTCGCTGACTTGGGACGGCAGCGCTGGGGCGATTGTCATCACTCCTTGGCGCGTGAACAAGCCGGTGGACGAGAGCGAAGACTCACTCGAGGCAAGTTTGGATGCGCTCATCACGAAGCTTTCCAGAGTCGTCACGGAGAAACTGTCGGATGCGCTGCATCTCATCATCGCGCATCAGCTCGAGTCTTCGGTCCGAAACGCGCTCGATGCGACGTTACAAAAGCGTTTGCACAAGTTGCAGTCGGGAGACGGGTGTCCGCGCGTATCGCGCGCGAGTGAAAGATTTGCTGCCTTCAAACGCGCATTGTCAGTTATTCTTTTGTCTGCAGCCGTCGTCGCTGCGCAGATGTTCGTGCTCGTCTTCTTTGGCTACTTTGCGTTTGCGATAGCGATTGGCAAGCTTGGCAAGTGGTGCTACAAGTGGGTGAAATTACGAATCATCGCCGTGTCCAAGTCGACATGCGACGTTGCTGTAGATGCAATGGACGACGATCATGACGGGTACGATTCTGATAACCTGCAGGAGACGACACCACAGCCCTCATCAGCGCGACGAAATTACTCACGCGCGTTGTTTCACTCGGCTATCCGCCGCGGTGACGTGGCGGAAGACGACACGAGCATGATTACTGAAAGTTTGCTCGGTGACGCCGAGGTGAACGAAGAAGGTGACATTGTCATCGACGAAGAGGCGCTTCAACGCGACCGCACTTCACCGCTCATGAATTCGCAGGCCGTGCCTCGGACGAGCAAATACGGCGTTGCAATTTTGAACGGGATGGCAATCATGCTGTTTCTATCATCCAATCTCAGCGTCGGCGCGACGTTAAATGTGCGCGCGCAAAAGTTTGTTGAGGATGATGACGCAAGTGCGAGTCTCGTCGACGTCTTTTTACCAGGAGTTTTCACATTTTCACTGATAGACACGGTTGGGAACATGTGGAACGCGCGCGTTTATGCCTTGGCGTGTTTCATCTTTTTGTTTTCAGGCGTCTGGCCGTACGTCAAGCTCGGCATGTCGTGGTACAGCTGGAGCGCGCCCGTTGGCGTCGCTCAACGCGAAGTTATTCTTCGACGCCTGGACGCGTTCGGAAAATGGTCTCTCGTCGATTGCTTTGTGATGATGCTCTTCATGATTCTCTTCCATTTCGAGATTTCGGCGGTAGATCCGACCTCTGGGGACTCTGGCGCACTCACAGTTTCCGTTCAACCAGCGCGGGGATTTTTTGTTTTCCTTTTCGCCACCATGTTGAGCATGTGTATTGGACACGCGACGATGGTGTACCATAAGCTTGACATCAAATTGGAGGCGGAACGAGAGGAAGAGTGCGAAGACGAGGAACGGAAAGCGGTGTGGCGATGCGACGCGATGCGCGACAAAGTTTCGTGGGCAACAGTCGTCGTCGTGACGATGCTGCTTGTCGCAAACGTCGCCACATTTGTCTACGCTTTCTTCGCGACGAGCATCGAGTTTACGTTTCTTGGGGTTGCAGGCGCTGCGCTCGGCGAGGAATCTTCGACGCGTACGATTTCTCTGCACGGCGTCGCGCGACAAGTGCGAGACGCATCGCCCGAGCTGAGTAGATCGATGTCGCAGTTGCTGGAGTGGGTGCTGTTACTCTTCACTTTTGCAATGCCGCTGGTGCGACGTGTGATGATGCTCGTCTTGTGGTTGCTTCCGTTACGGAGGAACGAATACGAAGCGGTGTGGTTTGGGAAAGATTTTATTGAGGCGTGGAGCGCGTTGGACGTCATGGTTTTGTCGTTTGTTGCCGTCATCGCACAAATTCGACAGTTTCTCGGCTTTATGATTGGCAACAACTGTCAGTCGATAAACGATGTGCTCGAACAACTGGTCTCGGGACCATTATACCGCGGACATGACTTGTGCTTCGACGTTGACAGTCGACTCGGGCTCGGGGCGTGGCTCTTGCTCGTATGCGTCTTCGCTGATCTTGTCTCCACGCGCGTCGTGTCGATGGCATACACGAAAGCGCTGCTTGTAGAGCGTTAGGAAGGCATGTGGTGATACGATGCGAACTTGCCGGTACCTAGTGCTAGAATGAGAAAGCTACGGCGGTCACTTGTACATATATGGTTGCGGTTGCACGAAGATTGGCCTCGGTGCGCGAGGTCGACGACACGCCTGAATTACGAACAATACAGTGACGATTATCGACAGAGCGAGCGAAACGGCGCTCATAGCTAGTGAAACGTCAATCTTGTCCATCTCCGCCGCGCTCATACCAGATTCTGACGTTGAGGTTGCGTTTGTAACGCTACCGGTGGTCGACGACGACAGGAAACCGCAACATTGAAAGTTACCACGCATGTGGGTCACCGTTCCGGTTTGATAGCCGCTCTGAAATAGAAACGGCGAGTTCTGCGCACCCGAGTTGTACAGCGCGTAGCCGTAGTAGTATTGTCCAGTAGGAACGCACACGCCCCCCAAGCACTCCATTCGCACCGCCTGACTATCCGAAGCGCCAAGGTTTACACCGTAGCTCTGACCGATAAACGCGTCGGTCAGAGCTTGATTTTCTGTGTACCAAAAGTAGTTATGCGGATTTCCTGGATATCCCAGCGCTCCGTGGACGTCACCCATCACGAGGTTCGCTTCCCCCTGACAGCTCGTCACCGTGCGCGAATGGCTCGCACCGGTACCGTCGTAGAGGTTTACCGTCGCGAGACTTGCATGACTTTCACACTCACACGTGTAGTAGCTGAATCTTCCAGTCGCTGGAAAGCTCGTACCGGTTGGGTCACACACGTATGAGGACGACGAAGACGACATGCGCCCGCGCCCGCGCTCGCGCTCGCGTCCCGTGCTCGTGCGCGGGCGACGAACAGTGACCACCGCTCGTCGTTGTCCTTCTCCTCGTCGCGTCGTTTCGTTCGCACTTCACCCAGTCCACCTTCAGTCGTCCAACACCGCTTCTAAAAAGTACTCGAATACGATGCTCATTTCGCGGCAAACGGAGAGAGACGGACGATCCGATCGCACAGCTCTGTCGATACGATTGTTTGTTTGTTTGTTTGTTGGATGCGCGCGATCGAACCGACGTCACTTTCCAACGCATCGACGCGGCTTGGAAGAAGGATCCACCCTTTCTTTTCTTCGTTCGCATCCACCCACCCGGCGGCAGTCGAGCTCGCACTACGCGCGTCTCGAAGATTAGATTACTTGACTCTACACGAGAGAAAGCACGACGACGACGATGATGATGATGACCACGATGACTACCGCGCAAAGCGGTGCCGCCGGCGTTTGCTCTTTTTCCAGCAAGCGATCGGTGAAGCGTAGCTTCAACAAGGGATCTAACGTCCGCGCGCGTTCCGCGCGCAGCGCCAAGGCGTTCGTCACCAAGAGCGAGTACTCCGTCACCGTGCTCGGCGCGGCGGGAGGCATCGGTCAATCCCTGTCTCTCCTTCTCAAGATGAACCCGCTCATCTCCGATTTGCGATTGTATGACTTGGCCAACACCCCGGGTGTCGCCGCGGATTTGTCGCACACGAACACCACGTGCAAGGTGCGCGGTTTCATGGGCGCTGAACAGCTCGAGGATGCGCTCAAGGGCGCGGATCTCGTCATCATCCCTGCTGGCGTCCCGCGCAAGCCGGGTATGACGCGCGACGACTTGTTCTCCATCAACGCCGGTATCGTTCGCGATTTGTGCCAAGCGTGCACCAAGGCTTGCCCGAACGCGCTCATCAACATCATTTCCAACCCGGTCAACTCCACCGTGCCGATTGCGAGTGAAGTGTTCAAAAAGGCGGGATGCTACGATCCGAAGAAGATTTTCGGCGTCACGACGCTCGACATTGTTCGCGCGAACACGTTTGTCTCCGAAGCCAAGGACTTGGACGTCAACGAGGTTGACGTGCCCGTCATCGGTGGCCACGCTGGCATTACTATTTTGCCGCTTCTCAGCCAAACCTACCCGAGCTGCGAGTTTTCCGCCGACGAACGTGAAAAGCTCACCGTTCGCATCCAGAACGCCGGAACTGAAGTCGTCGAAGCCAAGGCTGGGGCTGGATCGGCGACGCTCTCCATGGCGTACGCCGCCGCAAGAATGGCGGAAGCGTGCTTGCGTGGTTTAAGCGGCGAACCGGACGTGTACGAGTGCACCTTTGTCGCGTCCAGCGCCACCGAATTGCCGTACTTTGCCACCAAGGTGCGTCTTGGACCGAACGGCGCCGAAGAGGTCATGCCCATCGGCGACATTACCGACTACGAAGCCGAGTGGTTGGCCAAGCTCAAGGTTGAACTCAAGAGCAGCATCGACAAGGGCATCGCTTTCGTCAACGATAACTGAGACCAAAGCTCTGCATTTTATGTAAGTTGAACATCACACAAAACACAAAACACAACGCGCGTCAAAGAGTAGACTCTTTGTAATTTCCAACCTTCAACCTCACTACGAGCGCCGCTGTTTCGGGTGATGCCGACGCGGCCGAGCGCCGTGCCGCAATCGGACAAGGATGTCCCGAGAATCGTGCTGGAGTGGGCGAGACACCACGTCGACGCCTTCATCGCCGATGACGACGTCGAGGAGGTGCGGTTCGAGAGCGACTACGACGGGCGGCCGTTGACGGCGATTACCAGGAGAGGACTGCACGAAGAGGCGCGACGACGAGGACTCAAAGCGCGCAGCGTAGATTTGGATGGGAACGGAGGTAAACGAGGCGTAGTCGTGTGGAGACGAGGACGGAGCGGGACGCACGACGATGAGGATGATGAGGACGTGGCAGAGAGAAGGAGAGTGACGTCCACAACAGCCGCAGGGGCGCCGACGGCTGGAGGAAAGAGGTTGAAGACGGGTGACAATGTTGACGATAGCGACGAAGATGAAGACACGCAGAGATGGGCGGAGATGTTTGGATACGAAGACATGCGCGGCGCGCCCTTTGATTTGTACGCCGAGCTTAAGATTGCAAAGAGAGAGAATGGTGAGTACGCTGGCGGCGCGACTCGAGCGCGGGCGTGCTACCACAGAGAGAGTGCGAAATGGCATCCGGATAATCTCTTCACCACACGTTCGCGCGACGCATCCACCTTCTCCAACCGATGTGGTTTTTGCGATGAGTGTCAGTGCGTGCTTCGGTTCGGCAGGTGGTACAGATCGAACGAAGAAGGAGAGTTCGGAGGCAGAGACTATTGTTCGACGTGCGTGAGCATCTCCAAACGCGTTATACCTGGAAGAGAGTGGGATAAGCAGCGCAACACTGGACCTCTCGTTGTCGAAGGTGAACACATCGTCATCCAGACTATGGACGACTTGGGTGAAGACAGGGGGACTTACGAGTCCCAGATCGACCGAGGTTCCACAAAGGCGGCGGCGGCGTGCAGAAAGCTTCAACGATTGGGTGTCGCTTTCATCGTGTTCAAAGATGCCGAGAAGTTTCGCATCTATCGCGAGCACGGTTACGAGGGATTGGTCAAGGCTGAAAAGTTTGCCGAGAATGACGTCTTCGACCTCGACGGCTTTTCGATTTACGACGCCTTTTTTGCTGGTGAAGACGAAGAGGACAGGCAATATTTACTCCTTTGTCCCGAGGCGGAATCCGACGACGAGACGGAGGCAAACGTGGACGCGATGCACGTGTCGACGCGTTCAAACGATAGCGGTAGCGACGACGACGATGATGAAGATCCAGACGACGAAGTGGAGGCGATGCTCGCTCGAGAGCGCGCTCTCCTCGAAGAATCCAGGCTGCAACGGAAGCCGGTGGGAGACAATGCGGTGAACTCCGCCGACGATTTTCCGCTTCCTCCGTTGGCTGTTCGCACTGCGGCATGCGAAGCCGCGAATGCGATGAAAAACGATAGAAACGCATCGCTCGCCATCGACGGGGACGTATGGACGGAGATGTCGAGTCGATTGAACGCGCAGAATTCCTAAAAATGTAGTAGTTGACCACCGTATCGTGTATACCCATACAACCCATGCCGAACAGAAGACGAAACTTTACGAAAGAAGACCGACCCGACAAGCACCTGCTCGCGCGACAGTCAACGACGCGACGACGTTTCTACGGACGCACCGACGGACGCACCGACGTTCCTCTGTTGAGCCTCTCTGAAAACCGTCGAGGTTCTCGCGTCATCGTCTCTGCGTCGCGTCTCCCGAACGACGTTTCGAAAAACGATGACGTCGACGGCTGCCGGCAAAGGTGAAGATGCCGACGTGACGTCAGGTGCCACCGTCAAGGATGTCGAGTCGATCGTCCCGAAGGCTCCGGTGGACTGGACGAAGAAGAACCCGATCAAGGCTTTATTCTTCGCTCAGGTGACCCCGCTCATCGCCGAGGGAACCGTTCGACGACTGGAGCCGACGGACCTGTGTCACTTGGACCGTCTGGACAGCGAAAGGGTACGTTACGCGCCGCGCGAGTCACAAAGACAGAGAAGAACGACCCATTGGATGCGAGCCGTCTACCGCGAACACTTGGATGGAATGTTAAACGTACTGACACGGTGGACTTTTTGTGTTTGTATTTCTCCCTTCGCAGCTGAGCGCCCTTTTCGACGAAGACTGGGCTGAGGAGCGTAAGAAGCCCAAGCCGAACCTCGTTCGAGCGCTTCTTGCGCGTCACAAGTTCACATTTGTTTGGACGGGCTTTTTGTTTGCCATCGCGCAAGGATCACTCTTCGCGGGGCCCTTGTTGCTTCGTGAAATCATTGGAGGCATCGAGTGTCGTAAATTTGCCGCCGCGGCGGGCATCGACGCCGAGGTGGCTGGTTGCACGTCGAGAGGTAGACTGTACGAGTTTGCAATCATTCTCGCCGTTGCGTCCATTTTGCAAAACTTTTGTGCCGCGCACCAAGAATTCGCCCTGCAAAAGGTTGGCATCTCCGTACGGAACAGTCTCATGTGTGCCTTGTACAGAAAGGTTTTGAGACTTTCGCCAAAGGGCCTCCAAGCCGAATCCACTGGTCGCATTGTCACTTTGATGTCGAACGATGTCAACAAGCTTCAAGAGCTCTTCGCCATGATTCACAACCTCTGGGCTGCGCCAATTTTCATCGTCGCATCCTTTGTGTTGCTTTACGACGTGATTCAGTGGAGCGCCTTTATCGGCTTTGCCTGCATCATCGTCGCCGCACCGTTCACCTTTTTCGTGGCTATGACCCTGTTCAAGATTCGTCGGGGCTTGACAAAGTGCGCGGACGAGCGCATCAACATTCTCAGCGAAGTCATCAATGGGATGCGCGTCATCAAGTACTATGCATGGGAAAGCACGTTTGCACAGCGCGTGCGCGCCATTCGCGAGCGCGAAGTCGGGTTGGTGTGGAAGTCTCAAAAGGTTGGTGCCCTGTTTGGCGTCGCTCTCTTCAGCACCCCAGTGTTCATCGCTGTTTGCTCACTCGGTACGTACTCCTTGGCGGGTAACGCCATCATCGCGAGTAAGGCTTATACCGCGTTGGCGTTATTCAACATGTTGCGCTTCCCTCTCGTGCTCGTACCGTTCTTGCTCAACACGTTGCTCAATGCGTTGAATGCCATTCAACGTTTGGCCTCCTTCCTGGATGCTGACGAGTCTACCGATTACAAGTTGGATCTCTCCAACCCGGGTACCATCACTTGCTCAAACGCGACTTTCGCTTGGCCGTCTTTACCGAAGAAGCCGGAGGAAGACGCGCCCAAGGGACCGCCGGGTCGCCGCGGCAAGAAGGCGGCTGAGCCAAAGAAGGAAGAACCAGTCGTCACCGTCGAAGAAACGACTGTCGACGTCAGCGTCGTGGAAGAAGAGCCTTTTGAGCTCTCGGGGTTGGATTTCGAGTTGAAACCGGGTTCTTTGACGATGGTTGTCGGTCCAGTTGGCTCTGGTAAGTCGACTCTCGCTTCCGCTTTGAACCAGTTTGTCACGTGCAAGACGGGCCAACTGAGCGTGAGCGGCACCGTGTCGTTCTGCGCGCAACAGGCTTGGATTCTGAACGCCACCGTCAAGGAGAACATCTTGTTCGGTAAGGACTTTGACGGCGCCAAGTACGAAAAGGCTGTGAGACTTGCTCAACTCGCGGCTGATTTGGAAATTTTGCCAGCAGGCGACGCCACGACGATTGGCGAACGCGGCGTCACGCTTTCTGGTGGTCAAAAGCAGCGCGTCGCCATCGCCAGAGCTCTCTACGCTGAGAGCGACATTTACATTTTCGACGATCCGTTGAGCGCTGTCGATAACCACGTAGGGTCCGCTCTCTTCAAGGAGGTGATGGTTGGCGAGCTCAAGAACAAGACGATTGTGCTCGTCACCAACGCGCTGCAATACTTGCCCAAGGCGGACCAAGTTATCGTGTTGGGGGACAGCAAAATGCAAGAGATCGGCACGTACAACTCGTTAATGGCGAAGAAGGGCGCTTTCAGCGAACTCATGAAGACCCACGGTATCGACCGCGAAGATGGTGATGAGAGAGAGAAGAAGAAGGATGCGTCGAGCAGCGCCGTCGTCCCGACCGCCGTCAAGTCGGCGTCAAAGAACGACGACACCACAAAGGAAGAAGAGAGAGCATTCGGTAACGTCGGGGCGCGAGTCTATCTCAAGCTCTTCCAGGCGACGGGCACCAAGTACAACTTTTTGTTTGTCATTTTCTTCTTTGGTTGCGAGTATGGTACCAAGGCGTTCCTCGACTACTGGCTCACCTGGTGGGCCACCGATCGATTCGGATGGCACAGCAACGAGTATCTGGCCATGTACTTTGGAATCTTTGTCATAAACGGTATCTTCATCTTCGTGAGAAGTTTCATCTTGTACTTCTTCCTGTGCCGCGCGTGCAGGTGGATGCATGAGAGCTTGCTTCTTCGTGTCATGAAGATGCCAATGAGCTTCTTCGACACGACGCCCAGTGGCCGCATCATTAACCGTTTCAGCAGAGACACCGAAACGATTGACATCATCCTGCCGGGTATCGTGGTTCAGTTTATGGGATGCATTACAAACATCATCACCACCTTGGTGATTGTGTGCGTGGCGACCAAGTGGTTCACCGTGGCACTCGTTCCGATCATCACCATTTACATTCTCATTCAGCGCTTCTACATTCCCGCCTGCCGGGAGTTGCAGCGCATCGAATCCGTCTCTCGTTCTCCGATTTACAGCGGTCTCGGTGAAGCGGTGAACGGTGTAGAGACGATTCGCGCTTACCGCGTCGGTGAACACTTTACCAGCATGGCTTACCGGCTGATGGAGAAGAATGCCGATGCCTTTGTCACCCAGCGACTCGCGGCGCTTTGGCTCGCCATTCGCTTGCGCTTGATTGGCAGTGTCATCGTTTCGTGTGCCACCTTCCTCGTTATCCAGGGCAACGTGAGCGCTGGCTTGGCAGGTTTAACGCTTGTGTACGCCTTGGATGTTACCAAATACATGGAACACGGTACCAACATGGCGAGCGAGCTGGAAACCAAGATGAACGCCGTCGAGCGCGTCGTCGAATACTTGGACAAGGAACTTGAGGGCGCGCACGAGACGGACGCGAACGTGGCGCTCGGTATCCCGGTGGATTGGCCGAAGAAGGGCAAAATCGAAGTGGATAACCTCAGCATGCGCTACCGACCCGGATTGCCTTTAGTCTTGAAGAATTTAACCTTCACCGTCAACCCAGGTGAGAAGATTGGCATCTGCGGCAGGACTGGCAGCGGGAAATCGTCCATGTTTGTGGCTCTCTTCCGCATCGTCGAGCCAGCTTCTGGCACAGTGAGGTTGGATGGAATCGATATCCGCACGCTCGGCTTGCGCGATCTCAGGTCGAAAATGGCGATGATTCCGCAAGACCCGTTCATGTTTGCCGGCACGATTCGAACCAACTTGGATCCGTTTGACGAGCACAAGGATGACGCCGTGTGGGAGGTTCTCGAGAAGGTTGGCCTCCGATCCATGGTTGAAAAGGGTGTCAAGCGTCTCGACATGGAGGTGATCGATAACGGTACCAACTTCTCTCTCGGTCAGCGTCAATTGCTGTGCATGGGACGAGCGTTACTTCGACAATCTCGCGTTTTGATGATGGACGAGGCGACGGCTTCCGTCGACATGGACAGCGACGCGCTCATTCAAAAGACTGTTCGTGAAGCCTTCAGCCACTGCACCACGCTCACCATTGCGCACCGCTTGAACACCATCATGGATAGCGACAAGGTGGCTTTCTTGGACAAGGGTGAACTCGCCGAGTTTGGCGAACCGGATGAATTGTTGAAGGACAAGAGCGGCAAGTTTAACGCCCTCGTGAGTGGGAGCGGAAGCAAGCGCAACGAAGACTTTTTGCGCAACCTAGCCACGACTGCGTCCATTCACAGACGTAACAGTTCGCAGTCGCTCGCCGACGAAGACAAGAAGGATAACGCGTCTTAAAACGATACAAAGTGAAACTGAATGAATGAATGTCTAGGAACCATTATTATTACCGCTACTTGTTTTTTAGAATTTACCTCGCCAAGATGACTTGTGAAGAATGAAAATAATAGAACCACGTGCCCGTCCTCGCACCCATCTCGATTACTTATCCTTCTTAGACTTTGCCTTTTTCATTTTCTTCATGTTTTCAACCTCCGACGCGTCCTGCGCCGCAATGAGCTCGACGTACCAACGCTTGCAGCGCTGGTAGCCCTCTACGACGCCGACGACAAAGCCCGCGTTCATGCACTTCATTTGGAACTCGTACTGACCCATGGAATTCATCGGCCACATCTGATCGAGCCCGCCGAGCCCGCGCCACGCGAGGAAGGCGAAATAGTTTGAGAAGGCGCAGTAGAGCGCGTTCACGCCCGCACCGCCCGGGTGACAGAAGACCATGACGCCAAACGTGAACGCCATGATGCCGCTCGAGTACGCGTACAAACCGTATTCGTGCGGCACGAACGTCAGCGCCACGGCCAAGATCTGCCACGCCGACACAAACCTGGACAACGGGTGCGGAAACTTGCCTCGCAACCGCTGTCCCGAGGACACGGAAACGAGGACGCGGAAAATGTTAAACACGTACCGCGGGCCCAACTGCTGAAGAAACTCCTCACTCGAGCCCCACAAGTTTTCCCACGCCAGTGTCGCGGACCACATCGTCGTCGTCGTTTCTTTCTTTCTTTCGAGACGCGCGCGCAAAAAACGTTCGCTCGCGTCGACGAGTGCGGTCGCGCGCGCGCGCGTTTCTTCTTCTTCCTTCTCGCTCTTCGCCAGCACCCGTCGGCGTTGTTTTTTTCACGCTCTCGTAACGGAATATGCTCTTTTCCCAAAACCAACCGACCGACCGACCGTGTGTGACCGACCGACCGTGTGTGACCGACGAACCTCGACCCGGGCGCGGCGTTAGTTTTTCTTCTTTCACGCTCGCAGCGGCGCGCGGTCCGTCGTCGTCGTCGTCGTCAGCCTCGGAGCACTTTTTCCCTCGCCCGCCACCGCGCGCGGCGCCACACCGCGCCCGCTTCGTCCGGCCGATCGACCGTCCGTTCGTCTGGACGGAACGTTTAAAACTAGGCGGCGCGCGTCTGGGAAAATGTTCGCCGAGACGAACGGCGCCGGCGCCGCGGGCGGTGGTGACGCCCTCGTGGATGACAGCGGGGCGCCGAATGTGTTTGAGAATGACGGGTACGAGGAACCAACCATGCGCGACGACGAGGCGTTGACGCTTCGATTAGGTGGTCACGCCTCGGCGTCGACGTCGGGCGCGATGCCGGCGGCGGCGTTGACGGCGACGAGCACGACGAGCACGGCGAGCGGAAGCGATGGAGCTCCGTACAACACGCACGCGAGTCTGAACCACGACGGCTCGCGGGCGTGCGTGGCGACTTCTTCGGGCACAGTCTTCGTGGTGACGCGAGAGCGCGAGCGAGGTGGAGCGGCGAGCGTCTTACGCTTAGATTCGGGGTGCGGGGACGTGCGCGAGTGCGAGTTTGGGTCGGTGAACGATCCGAATAGCCTCGTGTTGGCGTGCGGGGACGGGACGGCGCGCGTATTCGACGCGCGAGAGAACGGGTCTCGACCGACGGCCATCTTTCGCGCGCCGTTCGGCGCGAGCGAAGTGGAGAGCGCAACTCTGGGTGGTGCTATCGGTGACGCCCTCGTCGCCGCCGCTGTCGGTCCTCACGTGGCTTTTTACGATAGAAGAATGGCTGCGTCTGGCGGCGAATCGGCGGTGGCCATCCTTCAGGACGCGCACTCCGAGGCTGTGACGCGGGTTCGATTTCATCCGAGCCGAAGGCACGAGCTGTACACGTCCAGCGTCGATGGTTTATTGTGTGCTTTCGATTGCTCCAAGACCCCGCTCAACGATGAAGATTCGCTGATGAGCATCATGTCGGCCGACGCCGCGATTAACAACATTGGATTTTGCCGAGCGGGCATCGGGGGCTCGACGACAAACGAGAGAGACGCCGTGTGGTGCACGACGGGCATAGAGGAGGCGCACGTGTTCGCTGCATCGCACGATAGAAAGCGCTTGGGGATCCAGCTCATTCACGTAAAGAACGCGCGGGAACAGGCGCAACGCGCGACCGCCGAATCGCCCGCCGCTTCGACGTCTGCGCAAGACTTTGTCGCGCAGGTCGACTACCTCCTCGGGGTGCACGACGGCGTCGCCCCGGGAGAGCTCTATGTGAGCGCGGGCACGCAAAGCGGTGTCGTTGGAGTATTTCCGATGGTGCAAGGCGCCCCAGAAAAGATTGGTACCGCTGATTTTGTTCGTCTCGGCGCTCCGGTGGCGGTGATGCGCAACGGACATCGCGACATTGTACGAAGCATGGTATGGGACGCGAACGCGAACGCATCGGAAGCCGCTCGCGTGCCTCTGACGTGCGGCGAGGACTCGCTCATATGTACCTGGACTCCCTCGAGCGAAGGCTCGGCGCCCCCCGTGGATCGCACGCGTCCACCGGCACGAAGACATTCCCCTTATTGACATAGCGCGGTAGACGACGGTTGTTGTTTTTACTTTACGTAGAAAGGAATCTTTTTACATCACTCTAGTAGGCAGATATTAAAGGCTCGCGTTGTTGATTGCGCCGCGACAAAGCTCACGCGACGATGTGTATCTAAGCCGTCTTCTCTTCCGGGACGGGAATGAATCTCCAGACGACCGCCATGGTGCTTCCGAGCACAGCCATCCAGACGACGGAGACGGCGGACGGAACTCGCACGAGGTACTCTGGGAAGTGAAGAGAGGCGAGCAAGAAACCGAACGCGCTCGACTTCATCGCCGTCTCGATAGCGACTGTTCGACACGTGGTCTCCTCGTACTTGAACGCTCTCATGACCCAGTAGCCCGCGAGACCACCAATCAAGTGGAGCGCAAAGGCGGCAATTTGAAGCGTCATGCCGGCGCCCAAGATGCCCGCCGCGCAGTTGGCGACGGCTCCACCGACGAGAATGATGGTGGACGTGACGCCGACGATCGGCGAGAAGGGTTCGACGCTGCGGCAGAACTTCGGGACGTACTTGTTCAAGGTCAAGCCAGCGACGACCGGAACGAGCACGACTTGAATGGTGGAGATGGCCATGCCGACTGCGTCCACATCCACCACCGCGCCGAGCGCGAGCTTGCAGATGAGCGGCGTCATGAAGATGCAACCAACCGTCGTGGCCGTGGTCATGAGCACGGAAAGCGCGACGTCACCCTTGGCGATGTACGCGCAAAGGTTGCTCGCTTGTCCACCGTTGATGGAGCCGACGAGGATGAGACCGGCGAGAAGCGGTCCGCTGAGACCCAACGCGTTGCCAATGACAAAGGCGAGCAACGGCATGAGGACGTAGCACGCGATGAAGCCGAGACCGATAACCCCAGGCTTGGCGAACACGCGCTTGAAATCGTCAATCGTGAGCGTGATGCCCATGGAGAACATCAACAAGGCCAAGCACGCGGTGTACGCGTTGGACGTCATGAACGCAAACGTGTTCGGCTTGATGACGCCCACGACGGCGGCGATGATGGTCCAGACCGGGAACAAGTTGGCGAAAACCTCGGAAAACTTCTTGAAGGTTTCCATGTTCGCGATCGCACCGCCCGCCGCGCGCGCGACGACGCCACCGCGTCTCTTGGAAGAGGCTGTTTCAAAGACAGCCCCGAACCTAGCCGAAGAGGAGGCGATCTTTCGCGACTCATCCGCCCCGCCCGCGCGCGCGGAGGCGACGACGGTCGATCGTCGCATCGCTTCCGGCGCCATCACCGGCGCTCGCGATCCCGCTCGCGCTCGAGGCGTCGTTCGTGACGTCGACTTGTTGACGTCACTCGTTCGTCCTCCTCCTCGTCTTCCTCCACAACGGGCGGCGTGGGTGGATAAACTCCCCGACTGCGTGGTGACCGCCATCGTGCGCGTCTGTCCTCTTCGCTGCGGGGTTTCTCAAAGAAAGAGAGCGGACGAGCGACGACGCGGACGTGAAGGTCCGAAGACACCTTCGACTCCCGTGAGTCTGTCTGCGCGGCGCTCTGCCGTCGACGCGGTCGGGGCGACGAACGACGCGCGGTTTCCCACCCGTTATCGATCATCGTCGTTTTCCGGGGGTTGGTCGTCGTCCGTCTTTTTCGCGCTCCCGCACACGTCAGCAGCACGCACATCGGCGGCGGCGGCGGCGGCACACGCGGGTGATTAAATCAAATCAGTAGGAGCACTCACTCTCAATACGGAAAAAAGACGCACATCCAGTGGGGTGATTCCACGAGTCATGACTCGTCAGTAGTCGTCCCACGCGGAGGACGGGGAGGACGGGGAAACCGCGAGCGAATCGAGCGAGTCGAATGAATGAATTGAATTACATGACATCACACGACATGACATTCACGGCGCTGCTGGACGGGAGAGGGCGACGACGGACGTTCGGGCGACGATGGAGGCGATTCGCGAACGAGCGAACGGAGCGAGACGACGCGTGGGACGGGCGCTGGTGGACGCGAAGAAGTACGCGATGGATCCAGCCAACACGCCGACGCTGGGTGCGCTCGTCCTCCTGATCGCCGTGTCGAGAATGAATCCCACGAGCGAGAGCTTTCACGCCGAGTGCGCCGAGAGCGGGTTGATTCGTAAAACGTTCTTGGACGCGGTGACGATGCGAACGAACGCGTGGACGTGTTCAAACCAAGGGGCGATGCGGTCGCTGCGGTTGAGCTCGCCGGCGTACACGTACCACGACATGTTTTTGGTCTCGGTTGTTAGGACGACGAGGGAGGCGAAACAATTCGTGGGCATTCTCGGGACGTGGATCGGGGTGCCGAGACCGCTCAACTTTTTGGTCACCGTCGTCGTGTACCTGTATCGCGTGCACGCCACCGTGGTGGCGCTTCTTCTTCTCGGAATCGTCGGACTCGTGGCGCTTAAAGCGGTGAAAATGATCAAATTGATAGTCGCGGGTTCGCTCGGCGCCGTCGGCGCCGTCGTCGTAGTCCCGAAACTCTTTGGAGCGCCTCTGTGGGCAATCGCCCTGAGCGGAGGCATCTGGGGGTATCTGTACAAACAAAAACGACTCGATGGTCTCGTGCGCGTGCTCAAGGCGGTGGCGCCAAAGCCAAAGCCTCGCAAGGGACACCCGCCGCCGCCGCCGCCGCCGCCGAGAAGGTGAGTCTATACCCTAGGCACGTGCGGCGCGCGCGCGCGCGGCGCTTTATTAGCGGCTCGGGTGAGAGTCAAAGTTATCATCTTAGGGGAGTGTAAGTTTAATAACAAAACGTGATAATATTTAAAACGTACTAGACTCTCGCGCGGCTTAGTTACCGATGCACGGATCGCGGCACTGCTGGTGCACCGCGTCGATGGCTTTGAGCGTGTCCCGAGAGAGCTTGACGCTCGGTTCAAACGCGTCAATGTTCTCCTTGAGCTGATCCATTCGCGTGGCACCGATGATGGTGGACGTAGCGAACGGTCTGTGTCGGCACCAAGACAGAGCGAGCGTCGTAAGAGAGACGCCGGCGTCGTCGGCAATCTTCTTGTATTGCTCAGTCGCCTTGACAGAGGCGTCGTTGAGGTAGCGCTGATGGAAGCCTTTGAAGAGCGTCATGCGAGCCCCTTCAGGCTTGGTACCGCCGAGGTACTTGCCCGAGAGCGCGCCTCCCGCGAGCGGAGTCCATGGAAGAAGCATGATGTTGTAATGAGACTTGGCGCACGCCTCGGCGACTTCGGTGTCAAACTGTCGATGCAACAGACAGTACGAGTTTTGAATGGACACCGGTCTCGGAACGCCGAGCTCGTCCGCGGCGCGCACAAACTCGCAAACTCCGAAAGTACTCTCATTACTCAAGCCATAGTGACGAATCTTACCCGACTTGATGAGTTCACCGAGCGCCGCGACGGTTTCGCGAATCGGAATGCTATCCTTTCTCTCCTTTGACTGGTCGTACTCCGTCGAGCCGCTGAAGGCGCCGATGGGCAAGTACCTGTCTGGCCAATGCACCTGGTAGAGATCGATGTATTCCGTCCTCAATCTTCTAAGGCTCGCATCGCACGCCTGCATGATCGAATTTCGGTCTAATCTCGCCGGCGCCGGCGCGCTCGGCGGAACGGTGCGGTTGCCCACCGTCTCGCTCTTCGCTTGGTAGCCCGACACCTTGGTCGCTATGATGAGCTCCTCTCTCAAACCCTTTGGCTGCTTTTCCAACCAAGTTCCGATGATTTCTTCCGTCCTTCCCGGCTTCCATCTCGAATCGCTCGACGGTACCGGGTACATCTCCGCCGTATCGATAAAGTTGACGCCTCGCTCCTTGACGGCGTAGTCGAGCTGTTCGTGTCCCTCAGCCTCAGAGTTCTGGATACCCCAGGTCATCGTACCGAGACAAACCTCCGTCACCAAGAGCGGTGATCCGGCGGGTCCGATCGCGGACCCGAGAGGAATCCGCTTCAGCGTCGTTCGGGGAATAAACTTGGACATTTTACACTCCTTCGCGTGGCGCGCAAAGTGAAGAGCACTCTAATCAATCGATCGAACGATCGATCAACGCGCGCCTTCCTTCCGAGCCGTGTTCGCGCGCGCGTCCCGGCGAGTTTCCTATCTTCTCCTTTCCGAGAGTCGACGAACGCGAACTCGTCGTCGCGTCAAACACTGCGAAGAGAGCCGTGCGGCGACTGGACTTGGACGGTGTCATAGACGGGTGGATGGATGGACGTTTTCCTCCACTGTGACGGTTTAGGACTCGTCGAGTTTGGGGTTCGAGTTGAAAAATCAATCGTCGGAAACCGAACGCCACACTCGCACCCGCGCGGTACCGCGCGAAGACGAGGAGGAGAGGAGGAGAGAACCTCGCCCCATGGTTGCGTCCGCGGAAGAAGACGCGGCGGCGACGACGCAAACCTTCGACCTCGAGCCCGAACAAGAGCTCCGCGTGGAGACGCTCAAGTCTGGGGAGGATGTGGAGGTTCAACTCTTGGACGGCGCCGCGGAAGTCTTCGGGGCTGAGATCGCCAAGACGCAGACGGTGACGGTGCGCGCTGGGAAAAAGCTCGCCGTGTTTACCTATCACGGAGCGAAGATCGAGGTGCGAGGGGCGGTGGAGATTGCGTACGTCGCGGGAGAGACGCCGATGGTGTCGTACGCGAACACGCACTCGGTGTTGCACGCCAAACGCGAAGCGGCCGTCGCGGCGGGTTCGGAAGGACCGAGGGTGATGTGCGTCGGACCTACGGATGTTGGTAAATCGAGCGTCTGCTCCATCCTGTGCAATTACGCCGCGCGGGCGGGACACTCACCGCTCTACGTAGATTTGGATTTGGGTCAAGGCGCCGTCACCGTCCCGGGTACGCTAAGCGCGGTGCCCATAGACTCGCAGATTGATCTCGAAGAGGGCGTTCCGCTCGAGATGCCACTGGTTTACTACTATGGCGACTTGACGGTGAACAACCCAGACTATTACAAGCACATTGTGTCGAGGATGGGCGCGATGATGGACGAGCGCAGCAAGGCGAACGAGTCGGCTCGAGCCGGCGGTTGCGTAGTCAACACGATGGGTTGGGTCGAAGGTCTGGGTTTAGAGTTGCTTTTGCACGCCAGGGAAGCGTTGAAAATTGATCACGTCTTGGTTCTCGGGCAAGAGAGGCTTTTCGGTCAACTGCAACAAAAGCTCGCCGGAACAGAGTGTCAAGTGTTTCGTTTGCAAAAATCTGGAGGCGTCGTCGAACGCACTCCCGAATACCGTAGAGCGTCGCGTGATCGCATGTTTAAGGAGTACTTTTACGGCGCCACTGGAGAACTCGCACCGGCGTCACAAACGGCTTACTTTTCGAAGATTAGTCTGTACCGCATCGGCGGTGGTCCGAAGGCGCCGTCGTCTGCGCTTCCCATCGGCCAAGCGCCGTCCACCGATCCCATGCGAGTGGCTCCAGTTATCCCATCCACGTCGTTGTTGCACTCTGTTTTGGCGGTGAGCCATGGTAAGACTCAGAGCGATTTGTTGACTTCTAACGTCGCCGGTTTCATCTACGTCACCGAGGTGGATATGATGCGGAAGACGTTTACGTACGTGTCGCCGTGTGCGGGCGAGCTCCCCTCGACGACTCTTCTGGTCGGCAACATCAAATGGTTGGGCGAGGGTTAGTTTAGAACGAAAACAAAACAACGAAAAAACGAGGAAGAAAATACGAAATGTAATAATTATAGCTCCAGGGAATGTTGTTTCACGCGTGAAAGATCGACGTAGCCTTGTTAACGCGTGTGTTTTAAACAATACTGAAGACATTTTGAGATTGAAATGAAAGAATTCTACTTTGAGTACTGCCATGGACTAAACTCCGTGGCGGAACCTTCCGGCTTGTTGGCGTCGTACTCGCCATTATACTCCCACACATCCGTACCGACATCCTTCTCGAGCTCGTGCAAGTCGGCGTGCTCAGCCTTTTTGAACCATCTAGGAGACCAGGTGTCGCCCTTATCCTTGCGTTCCCGTCGCTCCGCGCGTTGGCGTTCTTCGAGCTGTGTCTTCAACGCAGTGGCGGAGCCATCTCCCTTATCCAAAGCGATGCGATCCGGACGCAAGCGCGAATCCGAAGCCATCAAACCGTACTCGGGCGCGCTGGTCATCTCGTTCATCTTGATGGCGTACGTCGTAAAGCCGTACTTGTTTGGCGTCGTCGGCCACGGATCGCACTCCCAGAGCGACACCTTCTTGTCTTCACCCACCCGCGTGTAGCTCAAATCGCTGTTCCAGTGACCGTCCACGGTCAGCGCGGTCGTTCCGTCCGGTCGGATGATTTCACCACTGCACACGTATCGAGCAAAGCTCATGATGCCGCACGCCTTGAAGTCCAGCTCAGCGCGCGCCCCAGTCGTGAGATTGAGCACCTTCATCTCACCGAAAGTATCGATCCAGATCCGACCAATGATGAGGTTGTTCACGCGAGAAGAAGGAGGAACGATGTTGAACGTCTCACCAGTCTTGTGAAGCGTGATACGAGTGCGGCCGACTGGGTACACGTCGACCCAGTTTCCGGCGAATTTGGTTGTCACCGCAGACGTGATATCATACGTAAAGTTCTTCGTCTTGACGTGTCCAGCGCCGATCGGAGGGTGGTGGCTCACTTGTTCCGCCAAGTAAGTGCTCCCGTCCTCCATCTTGAGCTCGAACGTCTCGCCGAGAATCGGGTTGAATGGCTTCTTTGAACGCTCCATGGTGGAGTAAACCGCCACCGCAAACGCCGTCACCTTGGCGAGACGAACGTCCGGATCCTCCTCCTCGTTCGCTTCATCGAGCAGTCTCTGGTATTGCATAATCTCAGCCATCTTCTGCAGCGTCGAGATGGGTTCCATCAAAAACGTCGGGAGGGAAAACATCGACATGATGTCCGACCCGAGCATATCCTTCAACTGAGCCCACATCTGTTTGCGATCATCCACGGCGTCCACCTCCGTGTGCGCGCCCGCGTGCGCGTCGTCACCGCCCTCCGTCACCTCCAACTCGTCGTATCCGGCGAGATAGTTCAACCCATCGCCCACGGCTCCCCCGACCGCGTTCACGAGGTCCGAGCCCCACGTCCCGACTCGCGATATCCAACTCCTGTGCCCGGGACCGCCGGACCCTTCTCCCTTGGTCTCGCCCTCGTTCGGTCCCTTGGGCGGGAGCGCGTCGCGCATGTCCTTGGACATCGAATCCATCGCTCGCTCTCTCGCCCCTCGGTCGTCCGCCCTCCCCGCGCGCCTCGCGCCGTCCGTCGTCCGCGCACTGCCGTCCTCGCGCGCGGGGGAAGCGTTCGAAACGCGCGCGCGCGAAAGCCAGCCAGCCAGCCAGACCATCATCATCATCATCATCGCGCGCGAGAGCCAGAGCCAGAACCGGTTCGCCCGCCGGTGCGCTGGTCTCTTTCACGAGTCATGAACGGTCACTGCGGGCACACGATCGATCGCGCATTTTTTTCCGTTCATCCGTTCATCCGATCGTCCGTTCGTCCGATCGTTCATCCGTTCGTGACCCATCGGTCCGGTCGATCGGTCGGTCAAACGGTCGGTCGGACGTTTTCTGAACGGACGACGCGCCCGCCGGTGGCGCCGCGCCGCTCGCGCGAGAGCTCGACGACGGTCGGTCGGTGGGACCGGTGCGACCGGCGCGAGGGACGACGAGCGGGGCGGGGCGCGTTTAGCGCGGAAGAGGCGAACATGGTGGACGAAGACCCGACGGCGGCGATGGTGACAGA
>Ga0181588_10000941_pt1 | contig 25930 bp, 39 predicted proteins | sample 071ome_26_FD_148607 | JGI IMG/M metagenome (GOLD analysis project Ga0181588, IMG submission 148607) | Coastal salt marsh microbial communities from the Groves Creek Marsh, Skidaway Island, Georgia - 071409BT metaG (spades assembly) | ecosystem: Environmental > Aquatic > Marine > Intertidal zone...
TTTTCGTATACTGTGATGGCTTTGTGCCTTTTGCTCTAGCCTTCTTATCACCTGGTGCATCTTTATATAGATCTGGATTACCGTGATCATCACGCTTAGACATTTTCTTAAAGTGTGCGTCACGTGCTGTCTTTGTAGACTTAGACTTTATACCCATTTGGAATGTAGCAGGCTGTGAGCCTTTGCGGTCATCAATATCAGGATCTTGGCGAACCTGAATCTTTTCCTGCATAGGTTTTTGCTTTAGATATTTTTTACGAGAGATTGGCGGTCCACCATATTCATTTACATCTTCACCTTGAGCCTTTTTAATAGCATCAGGTGTAGGCGCACCTTTTTCGCCTTTCTTTCTCATCCGCTCGCCACGTGCGCGCTTAGCCCAAATGTTAGCCCAAAGACCTTCAGATTTTTCTCCGGGTGTCATGGATTTAGCTTTTTTAGTAGAATCTGGTGTACCCCATTCGGGTTGATTTGCTTCTTGTAATGATTCTCTAACCACACCATCATTGTCGTCGTTAGGAATATCCTGTACATCCCAGTTTACTTGTTGATTGGGATCAACCTTAGAAATATCATCCAGCCAACATCTCCAGGTCTCTCCTTTAGATTCCACAATAACATAATTCGTACCAAGATGTTGGATGTTACCAACAATCCCATGTCTAGTCATTACGACCTGGTCACCCTTCTCAAATATGTTATCTCGAATGTAGGCTTCCCTAAGTTCGGATACTGGCTCTAGTTGTACGTGGTTTTTAAATTGCTTAGCCTCTTTTAATCCCATTGCCTTACGAATAGTGTTAAACATTTTTTTGGCATCAGGATTAGAAACTGCCTTTGGTAATCCTTGTGAAAAGGATACAAAGTCATTATCCTTTGCAAAGCCTCTCATCTTAGATGCTGACATACCTTCAACACCTTCTGAATCAGGATCTCTTTCACCTGCAGAGATTACTTTAATTGATTTAAAATTATAGAATCCATGGGTAGATTTCTTACCATTATATTTGTTTAGTAAGATGTCAAACTCTCTAAGACGATCTGATCCAACCACCATTACTAGGTTAATAAACCCTTCGTCATACAGAGCAGATGCTGCGGCCATAGGATTATTAACTTTTTTATTCATCATAATGGATCGAGCATGCTTAGGGAATAACTTCCTAGCAAATTTAATCTTTTCTTGATATTTTAATGGATTCTTATTTTGATCCTGGGATTGGGATAGAAAGACTCTATACGGATTGGATCCAGATTTCTGGGATAAAACATCAAGCAACTTACCATGACCAATCGTCGGGGGATTCATCCTCCCGAACGTAAAGAATACAGTCTTTTCCTCTTCTACTAAAAACTGTGAAAAACTGTTAAACATATTAAGATCGCTTTTTACCCATTTCTGCACGTCTTAGTTGTGGTAACAACTTTTTAGCCAACCGGTTAACCCGGGGCTTCATTTTATCTAGACGGGCTTCTATTTCTTTTTTTCTAGAGGGGGTAAGATCTCTCTTAGCAATACCTTGAGTCAGCTTTTTAGCCATTGCTCTACGAGCAGCTTTTTGGGCTCTCTTAGCTAGAACCTTAGCACTAGCAATTTTAGCTTTGGCTTTTTTTGCACCAACTTGGATACGGGCTTGGAACTTTTGCATCCGTCTCTTAGCCTTCCGGCGTTGAGCTACTGTCCACGCTTCATCCATTTCTGAATTCTCTATCTGGGTTTCCTCTGAAGTGGAAACATCCATTTTTCTTTTTTTCGCCTGACGTTTGATTAATTCATCTTCGCCTGGCATGTTATCTACAGGGGTAAAATCTTTAAAACTGACCTTTGCCATTTAGTTCCTCGTTGGTTTGTCCCATCCTTTTAATATATCTGGTGAAAAGTTGTTGTATGAGAACTCCATACGATCAACAAGTTTCACAGCGTCACCACCTAATTTGTCAATAGCAACAAAGCCTTCGGCTCCCGTTACTTTAAATCCATTCTTACTCTTAACAAAAGTTGAAATATTTTGTAAAGTATTAAGCTTATTTATAAGTTTTAATTTCACAAGAACGATCAATTTTTGTAGATCAAACATCTTTTCTAGTGATTTTTTATTATCGTTCGAAAAAAAGCTTAATATTTTTTCTAGTTTATCTCTTTGGGTTGCTTTACCCTTTTCGCTTGTTCTTTTAGCTATTTCTTTGGCGTATCTAAGTCTGATCCACCTAATGAGCATTGATACGTGTCTTCCTGAATCTCCAATGACCTGTCCCTTTCTGACATACTTATTATTGAATTGCTCAATGAGGCGCGGTAGCTCTTCATGTGATTCAAGCTCCCTAAGGGTTGATCCGGCGATCTGGTTAAATAGTTTGCCAATTTCGGAAAGATTCGCGTTAACATCATCTGTGTCCTTTTTACTCATGGTTGCTTTGGTTAGATCTCTTAACATTGCATCCTGCGACCAAACGTTTTTACTTTTCTTTAGCGAGGAAACGTCGACTCCATAGTCTGCCCGATAGGTGGCAAAACCTCCACTTGGATTGGAGGACCGATAAGTGGTATGCCATACGATTCCGATTTTCGCGGATCTGACCGCTGCAGCAGAAGGGCTGCTAGCAGGTATAGCATAGACGATAGTATTAGGGTGGAAAGTAATATAGTCCTCACCATTAATCTTTTTCCTTTTAATATCCCCTGGCCCATATAAAAAATCACCCTGGATAATGCCTTTAATTCCTAATTCTGGTAAATGCTTTAGTGCGAGCTTAAGCTTAACAGCCAGATCACCGCTAGTATCAGCATCCACGTCAGCGTCAGATTTATAGACCTTAGGATTCTTATTAAAGATTCCCTTTTTGGCGACAAAGAATTTGCCGTCACGTGGATCAGTGCCAGCAAAAATAGCAGGAGCACCATCCCACTTAACAGATACATTACCGTCATGCTCACCTCTTAACATATCTCTTAGGCTCCGAAGAGCCATTATAGCATCCCGTGTTCCTTTGACCCCGCCATATAGAACTTTGTCCTCGATATGGGTCATGTGTGTATTTTTAGATTCTGTTATATATTCTGAAAAATTCATTACTCGATCTCGTAGTTAATGTTGACTGCGTGTTCGTTTAGAGTACCAGTAGAGCTTATTGACATGCTTAATCTATCAAGTGGTGTTAGAATAATCCTTAGGTTTGATACATCAAGTGTAACATCAGAACCTGGTGAGAATGAATAAGAACCAATCAGCTTTTCTGTTTGGCCTGCTACAATAGTAGTCACAGTTTCTGATGTATCTGTACTTCCATCTCCGACCCCTGTATATTGTAAATTCGCAGTAGTATCAGCATTAAGATATAACTTTAATTGAACAGGATCTGATGATGTACCAGTACCAACAACTGCAGCAGAAATTGTTTGAATAATAATCTCACGTTGATTTAGTACACTCGGTTTACCATTTTCATTAATTCTATTATTCTTAATGGTTAATACATGGTGATCAGAACCAGAAGCTTTAGATGCTGATGAAGAAGCAGATACAGATCTTGCTGTATTATTACGAATGATCTGACCTTCAATACCTCCCATCATAGAAGCACCTTTCACTCGGACATCAGTTCCAGTGCCTAGACCAGGAGCAGCATTTACTACTGCATATCCAATACGCAATGATGGATTCGATAAGTGTGGTACTGTATTACTGTTTGCATATAATATTTCATGGAATGGGAACAGTAGGCCAGTATTACCATCTTCAATCATAAACCTAATACGTCCTGCACCTAACCATCTAAAGTCAATTTGAAATACATTAAGTTTGGTTGTATCAATAATCATACCTGATGGGCCTCTACCATTAAGAGGATCAATATTAAAATCATCTTGATATACCCAAGTGTCATTAGGAACCGCACCAGGTTGAAGTTCAGTATATGTAGCTGCAAAGGTACCATCACTTGTAACCGAGAATGTTCCAGGTAATACACCGGGAGGTCCATTATAAAGCATCGTAATAGTATCTTGACAGTAATCAACGATCCATCCGGGAATGGGAAAATTACCTATCTCAGATGAGTTATGAGAAATAGTTCCTGCAGTAACTGGAACCGGAATTACAACATCATTAAGAGTAAACGTAACTGTTTCATTACCAGTTGCTGCAGCAGTAATAACAAACTTAGCAACATGAGCATTTGAATTGTATCGACGAAGGACTGCAAACTTGGAATTGTTTACGTTATATCCTACACCCAAAACGTTATTCTGATTGATAAATCCAGCAACTTGTTGATAACCATTTACTTGACCATTTGGCCACATTGCAGTAAATCGTGCAACTGAACCTTGACCTGGTCTATAACGAACTGATCTGTTCGATCTGAGTGTGGCAAAGGATCCAGCAGTACCACCTGATGATACTGTCATAATACCATCACTATCAATCAAAGAAGATCCAGAACCGGATTGGTTTTGTCTGAACTCAGATTCTATTCCATATAAACCATCAAGTTGAAAGAACGGAGAAAGTTCCGATGTGATTAATTCACCAAATGCACCAGCTGTAGCAGATCCACCTTGACCAGCAGGGTTAATGATGTTGCCATAACGATCAGAGATCATCATAACCTCATGAATGTCATTTCTAGTTGCTTGTGTTAGATGTTTTTGTCTGTTTACACTAAATTGTGCCATTTATGCTCCGGCCTCCACTTTTACATACACTGAAGAATCAGAGGTTTTAGATCCGGCCAGATTAACTAGATAAGAAATAAACTGATCCCGTTTTGTTTTAGTTGCTTGATCCACTGCATAGATTATTTCTGTAGCACCCAAGTTAGCATGAATCCGATCAACACTTTGTTTTTTTAGTTCCTCCCAAAACGGCTCCCAGGCTATATCCGAATGAATTGAATGTGCTTTTTCCCAAAGCGCTTTTGCCGAAGTTTCATTCTTTCCACCTAGCATTGCTCGCGAAGCAGTTTTAAGCTGATCGTTAGTTTTTAATGTTACACCTAAATACTCCTTCGCAGCGTATTCAATTGAACCATATCCACTACGTCCACCTCTTGCGCCAGTTCCTTGAATCTCTACGTTTAGTGGACCTAAATTAGTAGGGGCTCTAACATCCATTTTCTTTTGACGATCAAAGAATATATATCCGCCTTTTGATGACCAGAATGTAGCGTTTCTAGTAGAGGCTTTAAGAATAGAATGATCATAGGTATGTTTACCAAGCTCCACGCCATCCAAATTATAATCGGTTAACTTTGCTTTGGTAGTAAGTTTATTAATCTGCTTTAGAGAAATACCAACAATATCTCGATCTATGAAAGCCTGCTTAATTGTAGAATTAAGATTCTGTACACTAGTAGCATCCAATTTAGTAGATAGATTAATGGTTTTCTTAATCGCCCATATATCTCCAGGGTTCCATTTATCGCCTGCCAACTGGGGTTTCCCATCCGCCCTAAAAGCTTTCGTTTTCATTTTATAGATTTCATTCATTTTAGTAGAGCCTCTATGGAAAGTGTGATCCTTCCCCACATATTTTTTATCGATTAACGCTTTACCTGATACGTATGCAGATATGTGCCAACCTTCTGCCGAGCTCATCATATCTTCAAATGTACGATCAGTATCAATAACCGTAGAATATTTCTTTAGGACCTCAGGAGTAAAATGTGAAAATTCCTTCTTTACCCCTTCACCTATCAGTGCGGCAAGATATAAACACTGAAGGGCTTCTCCGTTAGCGGTAACACCTGTCGCACCAGCTCCTTGTCCCGCACCTCCGAATATCGGTGCTTTACCCAGTGTGTTAGAAAGTATGTTAGATTTATCAGCAAGGGTAAGAATGAAATATTGATCTTTGCTAGATTTAAAGTTTTCAATAGCATCTAGATTTGCTTTAGTGTTAGGTATAGAAACATCCTTACCATTTACATCTGGGACTGCACTCCCATCTTTTATAGCTTGTGCTAAAATGTCCAATCGCACGTCAGTGGTTCGCGCCTTTACTTTTAGCCACTGAGCACGTGTCATAGGTGAATACATACTACGTCTTTCCGTTAAAAAATCTCTGAATCGAAGCATTACCGTTACTTGTTTTTAACTGTATTTATGTATTTATAAGACACAAAAAACCCGGGGAAAGACCCGGGTTTTGAATTACCGATCGTAGACGTATATGTCTGCTTTTTCAGCGAAGGAAAGGGGAAGTGATTGGTTGTAACGACGATTACCCATTCTATGTCCCCGACCTTGAAGCTTTACATACTGACGTTTTAGACTACCTTTAGACTTTTGGAATTCATTGGATTCTTTTACAGTCTTACGAATTGCCTTGATCCAAGCTTGGTCATCGGGGTCTTTCAGATCTACAGTTGCGATATAAGAGTTTGTGCGGTCAGACTTAATAATCATAGAGGTATCTCCTTATTGATAATACTACTCTACCGCTTTTCAAATCGATTGTAAACCCCCTTTTTTTAAAATTTATAAAGATATTTTGCTATATGCCCAACAAATGGTAGAAGCATCAATGCCATTATTAAATTCATTCCAGTATGTGCCATAGCTATTCGAAGGGTATCACCTCTAGGCCATCCGTCTGAAACAAAAAAGCCAGCTAGCCATATCGTACCCGTGGTACCAATATTAGCCCCTAGAACTGCTGCAACTGCAGCTGGAAGAGGTAAAGCCCCAGATGCAACTAATGCAATAATAGCTGTAGTTGAAAGAGAGGAGGATTGCCACAAAAGAGTCATGACTATTCCACCGACGAACATATAAATTGGATTACCTAAAAAGAATTGTAGGTGATCCATATTTCCCATCGACTTCATACCTCCCGAGAAGGTTTTAAGGCCAATATAAAATATTACCAACCCGACCAGAGCTGTAATTACAGGATTACCTAGATCCATCTTCTTTACCCTTTTCCATAGTTTTGTGTTACCCATTTCTACTTCCTGTTTCATTTATGAGTAATTATAAAAAAAGTACCGCCGACTTCGCAACGGTACCGCTATAATTCAAATGTGTATATAAAGTGTCACACCCCTAAGATTCTTGCTGCCTCACGTTTATTATCGTGCGGTAAGGACTTACCAGCCATAAGGTGTTCCACAATTTGATGGAAGTAAAAGGCGGCATCCTCCTGACCGTCAGCATCTAAGACCTCTGCGCAATCCTTGAAAAACATTTTTAGTTTCATATCCTGCAGACCGTCACCTAATGCTGCCTTATGTGTTTTACCCCGCCGTTGATTCATACCATCCTCCTCTTGTAAGCATCTCTTTGAATTTAACCACAGCGTCTGCATCCAAGGTTATCTTAGATGCAGGAACGCCATCGTCTTTACTATACTGCCTTAAGGTTGTTCCGTAAACCCCCTCAGACAAATAGTATACGTGAACATGATTATCGTGCACGTACTTGGTCATTTTAAGTCGCCAATAAGCTTTCCGGAAGAGTAGAAGCAGGAACCCCAGACTCAACTAATTTAGTTGAAAGTTTACCGTTATACCGACGATTGAATCGACTGGCTACACTAAGAGTTTGCTGCTTTGCTCGGCGGATTGTACGACCGTCTTTTTCTCCTTTATATCCTGCAAATTTATAATGAGTAGCAACATCCTCCCAGTTGGTAAAACGTTTATCAGAATCGTCCATATTTTTAAGAGCTTTAGCTATAGACTCATAATCTGTACCTTCGAAAGTCACCTTAAAAGTTTTCTTAGGCTCGTTATTTACTGGTTGAACGAAATTTCCGCCGCTGACGTAATCAGCAGTGTCGGTATAAAGATACATCTCATCCCCATGTTCAATCTCAATATTGTGTTTATCTACTAGTAGCCAATCATGGTCACCGTTATCATCAGCGATGATCTGACATACATACGTCTCTGACATGGGCTGATAACGCATCACGTCCAGTGCAAGATCGCCATACTTTTGACTTTTAAGCATAATTTCCGTAATTTCCATAATGTATCTCCTTAGATTAAGCGGCAGTCGCCAGTTCGACTGCCTTGTTTGCTGCAACAACCTTACGTGCTGCGTTTTGACCAAACCACTGAGAGTGGAGGCGGTTATCTTTGTTCCGACCTTGTACGTGATCGGTAACAAAGGTTACTGAGTTGAAGGCCTGCCACCAAGTACCTTGTGCAAATTCTGCACCTGGCTGGGTATCAAGAACATCAAAGCAGAGTTTAGCATTGCGAGAAAGATCCTCGTAAGCTTTAACTTCTTTTGGCATTTCTGTGCGAGAAGTATTTGGGAATACTGAATTATAGTATTCGATAAGTGACTCGGCAGAGGTTTTACGTGAACCAAGGAACTGAGCCATTTCTTTGTACTTAGCAAATTTCTCGTGAGCGATGCCAAGTGTTTCTTTTACCATATCTGGATTAAACTCAGTACGGTGAGAAAGACGTACACTATTTTTAGATTCGGCTTCCAGTGACATAGTCAATGTATTGTTGCAAACCACACGGATTGGTGTGAAGCGAACATCGATTGATTTGCCATACTTATGAGGGTTACTAAAGAGCAAGTAAGAATCGATAGTATCCTCGCCGAATACGTCGAATGATTCCTTGACCTTTGCCAGTGCCCAAACATATTCACCATCACGTAATGAACCTGCTGTGTGCATTTCCATATCACCAGCAAGAACAAATTCTGAAAAGAATTCGAAGGCGGTTTCGTTTTGGACTGGGTTCCAGTTTTCACCGATGTTGGTGAGGATGCGACCGTCTGAACCACGGATAAGTGATTTTTGACCGGTGGGCATTTTTTCGCCATTGAATTCTACGAATGACTCGACTGCGTGAACTTCCCAATCCACTCCAGCTTTTTTCATCATTTGAATTGGTGTAAGATCGTTAGAGACCTTTTCACCAAGACCGTGCCAAGGTAGTTCGCCAGCGTATGCCATAGTTTCAACCATATGTGCCATAATATATTCTCCTATTTGATAGATACTATTTTGTCGTATTTCGATTCATTTGTAAACCCCCTAATTCAAATAATTACGACATTTTTTTAATTTATTTGAAATAAATTTAGGGTCGTTTATTTGACGGTTGAGGGGCGATGGATGGGGTAAGGTAAAGTGATCCACACCAAGTTTAGTTAGTACCTTAGAGACTAAACCACCTAATGCTATTACTTTATCGTGCCCGCGTACGCACGCGAGTACGTGCTCGCGGTCGAGCGTGCGCTTGTCCCAGTGTGGATCGTGGGATAGATTGGTAAAGGCTACAATGCCCACATCCAATTCATCGATCCAATCCTGTAGACGATACCAGGCACAGCCTTTACGGTACTGTGCCTTAGTAGGATTTATTCCAATGATTATACTAGGCATTGTACTTGTAGTGGCCTTTAAATGCCGAACCAATAACTCCATCTCCAGATCCGGCTAGTTCTAACATCCAAAGTATCCGAGACACCTCGGCTGAATTAGGGGCTTCGTTGATGTCTTTAGTCAAGCGGAACATTTTAGTCCTCTTGACCTTAAGCTGTTTTAAATACTCTAATCCAAGCTCTTTTGCTTCTGCCAGAGGAAGATTTTCAATACCACGAATATTCATATTACCACTCCTTATAGTAACCCATCTCTTCATTATAGTCATACCCAGCGCGATAGGCTTCAAGTTCATCTGCGCTCATTTCACCTTCATCTACCCGATTACTTTGATAAGTTGCGCTGCAAAAAAAGTGAGGATTAAACCCACGACGATAATACGAATCAGCAGATCCGCGATCCCAAGGACCTCCATGGCGGTCATCGTATTTTTTTCCATTATATATAACTCCCATTATACCATTTCCTCGTATTCTACTACGGCTTCGATTTCTTTGATAAGTTTCTTACCATAAGGGGTGAATAGGATACCTTGTTCCCAAACAAAATGTTCTACGTCTTGAATGTGGTAGAACTTTTCAGGACCAATAATCCATCTGATAGCGGTGAGGCGATCGATAGCACCAAGACCCATTACGTCTTTGACACGAGCCTCGAACTTTTGGACACACTCTTTTTCGAAGAGCTTTTCAGCTTTAGTATTCTCTTCGAGTTGGTAGCAAAGTTCGTCCCACATCTGCTGTTTGACTTCATCGCATTCGTGATAGAAACTAGAAAGGTGACCGCTGTCTCTAGCGGGCCCACGAGTTCCATAAACATCTTTTACGAGGTCTGAGAAAACATCATTCGAACCGAAAGTATACATTGTATTATCTCCTTTGATAATACTAATATAATGTATTTCAGTTCAAATGTAAATCCCCTCCCCCCTGACTTTTTTCATTTTTTTCGAATTTTTTTATTCTTTTTTCCAGATAGTCCAAGCACCATAGGCAATAGCTATTCCTGCGGCTATCTTAGCGAGTGGGGCTAGAAACAAAGTCATAAGACCTAAAGCTACCAGGGCAGCCCCATCCCATGAGGTTCTTTCCTTCATTCTACTTTTTACCCAATCCATTTTCGATTTCCTCCAATCGTTTTTCTATGCTGTCTATTTTACTGGTTACCTTGGGATAGCGTTTACGCCAGGCATCAGGATCATCCTGTAACCAGTCCCAACCAAACCTATCCACAAGATAATCCAATAGCTTGTCAAATTTAGACATAAGCCATAAAGCAGCGTGGGTATTTCTAAACCATGCCAAAAATGCTGCACCCACTAGAGATCCAGCAATGGCTGTATAGATCCATAATGTGTCACCGAACATTCTTGATAGCATTTCCATTAGATCCCTCCGTATGTACTCATAATAGCTGGACCAAACAAACTCATTACCCACATAAGAACTGCAATACTGAATATACCAATCAGTAGCCATTTCATTTTAAAGTCATCCACCTTCATTTGTAGTCCAAGCACTTCGTTCCCTAAAATTCGGATTGCAAGCTCAAACTTACCTTCCGGATGATCCACCGCTTCGATCATTTTTTGTTTTTCTTCAGCCATTTTCTTTCTCCAAATATTTGATATAATTCGACATGCCATGATCTCTCGCTCCATCAAAGGGTTGTCTTTTTTTCCATGCTGCCATACGACCACGCCAACCATCTTTAAATCTTTGCCAACTTGTCATCTTCCTAATGTTTCCATAGAAGTTTATATAGCGCAACTCCCCATGATGTCTATATCCCATCCATTTAAACGGAACCTTAGGAACTATGTCATTGTTATTTACATGTCTATAATGTGGGGCTTTAATTGATTTCACCCATTCAGCATTTCCTGCTCTTGGTGAGCCGTATGTGTATAGACCAGTAACTTTATCGCCCAACCTGCTTGCTGCGATAGTAGCCATTGCACCACCCAGAGAATGACCACAGATATACAAATGGTAACACTTCTGGGCTTCCATGACCTCTAGAATGTTGTGCCAAATTTTATTAACTTCTTCTTGGAATCCATTGTGGACTTTACCATGGCCATTGTGTGCTGCATCAGGCCAAGCATTTAGATCTGCTTTAACATCAGAAAATTCATCTGGCTCTGTGCCTCTAAAACATATAGCCATTTCCTTATCGTCCCAAATTACATGACACTGCGCACCTTTCACTTCGATGAACTTGTGACCTTTCCATCCCATTTTCTTATAAAGCTTTTTAGCTTCTTTCCCATCCAAATAAGCAATGCCGGCCAACTGCGACATTTCATAACATCTCTCAATAGACATAATACCTCCTAGTCATTAAGTGGATTGTCTAAAGCCTCTTCAATTGTTTTCTTGATTTCGGTTTCAAGATCATCCATTTTAAATTCTAGATCAGCGGTCGTCTCTTTCATAACATCACGTGTATCTTTTTCAGATTCTCTCATAGTCATTTCCACCTCCCTTAAGGTAGCGGAAGTTTCTGATCTAATTTCGCCCATAGTATCTCTGATCTTTTCAAGCTCTAGTTTTAGGTTGTTCGACATTACCTCTAGTTCGTCTTGAGCTTCTTTTAGATCAGCCGCGGCTTCAGCCAATTGTTGTTTTGTTTTATTCTCAAATTTATCTATAGTATTTTCGGTCTTAATTTCAAATGATTCGATTGAATCCTTTGTCTTATCAACTGATTCATCTACCTTAGCATCTAAACGATCAAGGGTACCTTCCATCTTCAGCAGGTCGTCCTTTAGATCGTTTTTAATATCTCTGGTATACGTTATTGCTTCATCAATCCGTAGCATAGACTCATCTAGCTTTTGTATCACTAAAGCATTCTCTGCAGCTATAGCATCGATGTCAATCTCTTGTATAATCTCTTTCATATCCATGTAGTCTTTGTAGAACTCAAAGCCGGCCCAAGCTGCACCGCCTAACGTGGATAATGCCGTCAGAACGGCGAACATTTTTCCGCCCCTGAATGTTGTGCCAGCAAATTCAAATTCTGCCATTTATCTTTCTCCTAATGGTATTTCTATTCCTGCTACTATACCCTTTAACTTATAATCTTCTATCCCCGGCATAGCAAAAAAGTTACCAGCTTTAAATCTAGCCATTGGAACTATGTGGGCTGAAGTGTATCCCGTCATAAATCCCAATTCAATGTTATCATTTAGATCCCAACTTAAATAATTACTTATTTTCTTTTCACTATTTACAAGTAATCCGTAATTATAACGACCTCGCTCACATGTGGCATATGGATGAATCATATTATAGCCGTCATCCATATTCAAATGGAGTGACAGCGCCAACCCTAAAAGACAGTTCATCTATTGTCGTATTGCATCCTTACTAGTGCGTTATGTTTTTCGTCACTTGCCCCGTTAAAGAATCTTGAATTTGGGTTATCATGATTTTTTTGGTTTGGGTAAATCTCCTTTGGTTTATAAAAATCTGCGTCAGCCATTTGAAGTTGTTGGTATTGGCTGAATAATGGGTTATATCCTAAAAGTGCGGATCGTGCATCTTCATCATCACTGCCTTCAAATGCCTTTGCTACCAGCTCGGCTTCTTCCATAGTACTCATAGGTTCAGCAATTTCTTCTTTTGGTTCTGGTAGTTTAAGTTCGAATGTAGGAGATGTTACTTGACTTATAATATTATTTAAAATATCATTTGCGGTTTCTACATTTACATCATCCACAATTATTTCTAACTGCAAAACATTCTCTTCTAAATTTAAAGCTGCAAATTGTTGTTGTGAAACATTAGAAGCAATTGACTGTACGTTCTCTATTAATTGCTCCTCCATTTCAAAGGATAGTTCAGCAGACTCTTGGGCCTGCTCCATTACAAAACTAGTGGATTGTTGGTCTGATTGAATAGATGATGTTGTAGCACTGCTTATGGCATTATTGGCCGCGGCAGCAGCGTCAGCAACAGCGCCTCTAGCCACATCCAACGGATTAATCCGTACCCTTGGGCTCGTTCCAGTTTCCGCCACAGTGTCATTTAATATCTCTGGTTCAAGATCGCCAGCAACTTCTATGGGCTCTTCCAACACTTCTTCAATGGCATCTTCTATTACCTCTACTACTGGTTCTGGTCCTGGTTGAGATTCTTCAATAACTTTCTCAGTACGTGGAGTTTCATTAACTTCTTCAATTGTTCCTGTGTCATTTGTCATCTCCGCCATTGCTAGTTGTTCGGCCAACATGGCCTCTTGTTGTTCTTGTAGTGCCGTAGCATATCCAGGACATCTAGCATCATTCAAAGGATCACTACAATCCAATGGTTCTTTATAAACAAAGATGGAATAGATACCAGCTTCTCTAAACTCTGGACCCCAGTAGCCAGCCCAGTAACCAGCATCTTTACCCTCAACTTCTAGCGTAAGTGTATCAACTTTATCGCCCATTAAAAAAGGATCATACCACTGCATTCCATTTTTTTGTTCCCAGTCACTTATTGAATATGAGTAATCCCACTCTCTTTCATCAAGGACATTTCCATCATTATCTTTGACAATGACTCTTACATATAATGGGTCTTGATTATTGATTTGATTTGCACTTGTATCATTAGCATTGTAATTTTTAACTTTCCATTGCCATAAGTATCCAACAACTTGAACACCAGCAACTTTTAAAGCATCATTTATAATGTCTTGTGTTTGAGAAACTATTGTATTATTAAATCCGAAACGAATAGCTCCATCACCATTAGTACCTATATTAGCACATGAACCACCAGACGTTCCACCCCAAGATCCATCTCCGCCATTAGAAGCTGAAGGATCTAAACATCCAGTTGTGGCTGTCCAAGAGTCTATAGAGTAAGTTGTATTTTCACTTTCAAACCATCCCGTTCCTAAAAACCCACCGTCTCCAGTCGTAGTTGCAGTAACATTATTATCAATCAGCTGTTCCATATATGTGCGTTCATTATATTCCAACAGATCATCAGGATTCGATGGAGCAGCATACAGCGTTCCCATATCAATATCTTGTTGGGTTAGGTCCTGCGCGCTAGAGTATTGCGAGAAGAGCCAAGAGCATACCAAGACCGATGAAAGTGTTTGCTTTAGCATGGGGTGTAGTTTCTTCTGTTTGTGGAATAGGTTTTTCTTCTGGGAATTCATCCCATAGTGCCTGTGCTTGGTCTCCTATAGTACCATCAAATGGGCAAGGGGTGCCAGCCATTCTCATAGCGTTGAATACCGCTGCATCTTGACACATTAAAGCTACCGCAGCAACCTTCATACCCATATTATAAAGAGCTTTAGAGTTCTTCAGTCTCTCACAGTTTATATCTCTTATGTGTCCACCACCGCTCATCCCAAGTATTTGGGTTTGCACAGAACTAGACCATGTCACTGTACAGTTGTCATTACCACCTGACATAATGGTAGGTGCTATTGCTGACGGCGGTGGGGATTCAATCTTTTGAGTAACGTCTGATGTAGATGTATTTTGATTTACATTGGCATTAGTATTGCTAGACGTACTACTCATGGTAGTATTACTAGTGTTATTGTTTGTATTAACATTAGTATTTGTATTAGTATTTGTACTAGTATTCGTATTGGTATTGGTATTTGTACTAGTATTTGTGTTGGTGTTATCCGTAGTCACACTAGATGTATTATCAGAAGTGCTATTAACCGTGCTAGTGGTAGTGTTATCTATAGTCGAAGTATTCGTATTAGTATTTGTACTAGTATTGGTATTTGTATTATTTGTCGTACTAGTATTCGTATTCGTGTTTGTCGAAGTGGTTGTACTATCTACAGTACTAGTATTCGTGTTTGTATTAGTATTTGTATTTGTACTAGTGATCGTCGTATCATTAGTATTCGTATTATCAGTAGTTACAGTGCTTGTTGTCGTGGTCGTACTGTCATTATTTGTTTCTACATAGCTAGTACTATCAAAATTACCATCTGCGTCATTAGCAACTTGGGCCTGAACAACAGATGATGCCATAACGAAGAGAACTGCGGACAGAAGTCTCTTCATAATATCTTTCCTTATGAATTATTGGTCTTTCGTATTTATACAAAAATCCTCTAGAAACTTTGTTTATCTACTTTTGGGGGCTCCCAGGGCTGGGGATCGGTCCAGGGTTGGAAGTTCCCTGCAGGCGAAAGTAAACATATCATACCATCGGGAAACTGAATTGTAATAGAAGCGTTTTTGGTTTCCATATTCCACCAAACAGCAACTGCACCTCTAAAATACCTATTACTTGAAGCTTCCTTAATAGCTCCATTACCTACAAACATTAATCTTTCGTTACTATTCTTTTGGAGGTTAAATACAATAGGAAAATAATCACAAGGTGCGTTGATTAAAACACCCTTCCCACCCGGTTGAGTTTCAGGTTCGGGTAATTCAGGCTTAGCAGGAGGCTCTAATTGTTGAGCACTTAATGCTGTTCCGGCAAAAATAAAACATGCTAGAAATATTGCAGTTCTTATAATACTATATCTTCCATACATTATATTCTCCTCTATAAAAAATAGGGAGCTAACCGTGGCTCCCTGCGTGTCTATTACGTGACAACCCGATAATAATATTTATGATAATATTAGAAGCTAAAAGTAACACCTACTGTTGGTGCAAAGTCTTCGTTATCAATGTTATAATTAGCGCCGGCGCTTACTTCAGCACCGCCAATATTATAAACATACTCACCGCCGATGTTTTGCATAATTTCATCGGTATCACCGTTCAGATAAGCTGTGATTCCAAGAGCTGAAGCAGTTGTTTCGAAACCAAGTTTCTCCGCATCAATATCATATGACATTGCAGCACCTACTCCAACACCTGCAGCTTCAAATCCACCTACACCAGCACCAAGTACTGTGTTTTCAGTGTCGAAGTTATAATCTGCCGCTGCAGTAACATTCATACCCATTATGCCAAGTGTATAAGAACCTTGCAAGTTGCTTAGATCCGTTACATCTTTTGTCCAGTCAGTAAATCCAACTGCAACAGCTGCATCACCAACTTTAACAGCTACTGATTCAGTCATTGCTGGTTTAGATAGTGTCTGGTTACCTTCGGCATCTGGCATCAAACCGTTGTCGTCACCAAGTGCGACACCGATGCCACCAACACCTGTACCTACGGTCCAGTTATCCAGTACAACAGCATTATTATCTGTTGCACTAAAGTCTAGGTCTACAGAGGCAAGACCAGATGCATCGATGCCAAGGTCTAGCCCCATAGATCCGGCCATGTCGCCGGCTGCAGTCTCTTTCAAAGTTAATCCAACTTCTCCAGAAATAGTTGGCCCTGCACTGGCCGTTGTGTCTTCAGCAAATGCTACGCCGGCGAACGATGTAGCGATTGCGGATGTGATAAGTAACTTTTTCATTATTATTTCCTATTATTACTTTTTGTTCCAAATCTCATATAGAACCCAAACTGCGATCAAACCAACTAGTCCCTGAGCGCCTAACATCGCGATGATCCCGCTAACATTAGTAATTACGCTAGCTGTTGGGAGAAACGGAATTGCACCAAGTCCTAAGACTTCTAGTACAATCATAAGAGCTGCGATACTAATACCGACTTCTGCTAATGCTCCTGCCCATGTTTTTACTTTGTTTAGAATTTCCATAATTGTTATTCCTTTATTTGTTATTCGCCACACTTCTGTTGCTAGGCAGTGGCCGCCCCCTGTGATTATGCTGCTAGAGCAAATCCAGATGGTGCAAAATTATCGTTTGCATTTGTGTTTTGTAAACTGGACTACATGTCGATCCTATTTCAGCCCCATCAAAAACACACCTTCTTGGCCCGACTAAGGGTTGTGTGCTGCACCACACCTATTGTGCAGATAGGCGAAGTGTGTTTTTGGTGGAGCTGCTGGGTACCGCCCCCAGGTCCATATAACCTTTATAACGTCTACTTCTTTATTTAATCACATATCCGAGAGATTGTAAATACCGTAAAACTATATTTTTACTTCGTGACATAATTATCACTTTCCAATTCTCGTCATATGCTATGGTTATATTCTTATACTTCTTTATCGTGTACGTAGAGCTGGATGAGGGCATAGTGTAATACCTTCATTAAGTCTTTTCGAGCATCGTCAGCGGTACCTTTTTTTCCATATCGCTGTGCGTACTTGAGGACATTGCCAATACAGAAACCCGTGCCATGTCCACCATCAACAATGAATTCAGTAGCCTGAAACTTTTCTTTTGCATAGTGCTGACCATATGTGCTATCGACGTATTCCTTAAATTCTTTGATTAGTTCTGCTTCATTGAATTTGTAATCAATATTTGGAACGAGAGTAAACGTATATTCGTGTTCTTCATAACCCTCTTTGGGCCAATCCTTATAATCCTCGAAATCTGATGTGTCAATTGCCAAGGTTGATGTATCGATTGTGACTACGTTTTTTTCTTTTGCCATATCCAAGTCTCCTCATTATTTCCATACGTTTTTCATGGTCGTATGAAATCCATTCTGTTATCTCATCTATCGTTCTACCACACCCGATGCATTTTCTATTCTGACCAATCTTACATATCTGAATGCATGGTGTAACATATAAATCCTTACTCATAGAATAGGTGCGAACCTATTACTCGAACCAGTTTCATTTCTTTCGACCAAGCTGGATTAACCCAATTAGCATGGTAATGATTTGCACCAAACGATGGATCCTCAACATTTCCTATCATAACGTCCCGTGCTATAACTTGGGCCTTTTCCCAAGCCTTTTCATCAGTTGGGGTATGATCCTTAATCATGTGGGTCCAACTGAATTGTTTATCCTGATATACCACACCGCAAATAGTATCTGGCCAACGTTGATCTTTAACTCGGTTAATAGTAACTTGTGCTACTGCTATTTGGCCCTCTGAAACTTCACCACGTGCTTCATGGTAAATATTTAGTGCCATGCATTTATGTTGTTCCGGATCTACTTCCGGTCGAAGTGATAATGCTGCCGCAAATAATCCTGCTGCTATTCCCATGGTAATTAACCCGCTCGCTGTGTTTATTATTTTACGTTTCATGGTTATTTAGCCTTATATTCATGAGAATACTACACTATTTTTAGGGGGTTGTAAACCCCCTTTTTTCATTTTATCTGAAAAAAATTAAATAATATTATTTTTCGGGGCCCAGCCTAGATCGTACAAATACTGTACATTAGCTCTAGTTTTTATTCGTTCGCCTTTGGGGTTTTCTGTTCGGATCTCGCCTTCCCATTGGAACCTTTTTTCCGCCATTTCTAAAACATTAAAAGCCTGTCCGGTACCAATATCTAAGACCCTCTCACGGATGTCATTGAAGTTAGACATAATAGTCCATATAGCTTCGCAGAGATCATCAACGTGTATCCAATCGCGGTGGTGGTTTGCGTTGATATAACTAACCTCGCCGCGTTCTAACTTTTTATAAAGCATATCATCGCGGCCGGGCCAGACTGTGTGGAACCGCATACCTTTGAACCTACGACCATCCACTCTGGCAATTTCCTCACACATTTTTTTGGTTGCAGCGTATGGATTACCCCACCATTCGTAGGCATTCGACGATGATGCATATAATACTCTTTCGCAAGCCATTCGTCCAAATGTTAAGGCATTATGCGTACCATTGACATTATTATCATAATAAAATTCCGGTTCTTCGAAAGATCTTCGAACACCTGGGATAGCTGCTAAATGGATCAAGTAATCCCACTTAGTGCCTAGGTATCTACTCCACTCTTGCCATTCTCTAATATCACCTGCAAAACAAGTGACTCGGGCTTTCCGATCTTGAAGGAAAGGCAAGAGATGTGACCCTACGCATCCTGCAGCGCCAGTTAATAGTATTTTCATTCGCTGTTATCACCTGGCATTTTAAGAGGACGGTTTAAGAAGTCGTGTCTAGGATCTTGACCATCGATACCACCTTTCATATATGCACCAAAGAAGGAAGCATAGTTAATAAGGTCGACGATAGAATCTTCTAATGACTCGAAGTTTGGTTCATAATCAGGATCTAATTCCATAGACTCCATAACAGACTGCAGGCGAAGCATCTTGCCAGTCATAATGTCCAGGATAGTAGCACATCCACGTGGATAGTACATAGCTTGCCGAACACGTGACTTTGGATTCTGGTAATCGTTACCTTTTTGGTTCTGGATCTCTGCAGCACGCTGTAATATTTTCAATGACTCTTTCATATTAATCTCCAACAGCTAGTGGCACATCACCGTGATTACCAGAGTGACTTGGACCAACCCAACCATCAGGCTTAATTAGATCCGGTAATCCGAATGGGTTCGGACGTCCAGGCTTTACACCTACATCTTTAGCCATATTAGCGGAATAGATCTCGTTCCAAGCCTTCCATGCGTCTACACCGAATACGTCCAGTGTACCAATAGCAAAGACACATAGATCGATTAGACCATCTACGATCTCTTCAGGGTCTTTGTTATCAATAGCCTCACGGGTTTCATCCAGCTCTTCCTCTACCATATTAAGGCGGAAGCGGAGATAAGTCTGCATTAGTTCTTTATCGTGTTTATTCTTTTCAAACCACTCGTGCACGCCGAACTTATCGTGCATTTTGTTAATATCTGCTACCCAATTTTCTGACATGGATTACCTTTCTTAATTTCATATAACACATTATAATAGAATTATCTAACATTGTAAACACTAAAGTAGCGTTCCATCATACTGGGGGTCGATTTTTTTAATCCCCAGTGCCCAGTTCTCAGCTGCATCCTCTACATATCTTAAAGCCTTACCTTTGAATTCTTCTGTGTGAAACCACTTAGCGGAATCCTTTTTATAATATTTAAGATAAAAGTATTCCTCTTTATAGTCCACGTGTATTTCACAGTATTCTGATTCATCATCTTTGTAAAATGTAGATAAATGCTTTCCCATTTTAGATCTCCTCTATGAAATTTACCATGTCTGGGTAGATTTTAGATATGGCTAGGGCTATCTCCCGCGCCAATTCCATATGTTCTTTCTGAGTTCCATTTGCCGAACGTAGCTCGACATAATGTATCCAGGAGCGAATAGTACCATTAACATAGAGCCGACTAGGTGTATTGCCTTCCGGAAGAACGACCCTTGCTTGTTCTTTTGCGATTCCATTTTCAATTGCCCAATTGTATGCTTTCATGGCAGCGTTCCAAACTAGACGCTGATGTGTCTCCCATGATTGGTGTAAGTTAATATCATCTGTCATGACACTATTCTGACGGTTTTTAGGATCTTGCAACCGAGCCTTACGAATTACAACAGAGTCATCAAGATCGCGAATATCAGCATACCGCTGAGAAAACTCTTGAAATGAAAACGATCTGTGCCGGAGGAGCTGTCTTGCGATGTCTCTGGTTGTTTCGACTTCAATACAGGCTGATGCCATTTCAAATGGCGACCAGTGTTTGTGCTTAATGAGGTAGTTAAGTAGCTTTGTCGTTGTTTTGGTGTTAGCCTGGTTCGACGGGTTGGAGACACGGGCACAATACGCGACGAGGTCTTGGATGTTATCAAGTCCCGCGACACCAAGTTCTCCTGAGTGGATACGACTGCCGGGTTGGCTATAGGAGATAAGCTTTGCATGCATATACTTATGATACCTCTTTCAATTTTTTGTATCGAGATTGTGGAGAAACCTTTACCTTAATAAATGGCTTATTAGTTTGTTCCTTATTTGGATTGGCGATAGTATAGACTACGGTCTTGCCTTTATCTAATGCTCGTTGTTTATTTAACATCTTTTCTAGAGGCGTTACTCCAAATCCAGATGTTTTCATCGATGATCTAGCCATTATAATTTAAACTCCTTAAATCGTTCATTCATTTCTGTTTTATCAAATGTAGGTGTATCGTCCACTAAGTCACTGGATCCTTCTGAATCGAATAACCGCATTTTAGATCGATCCACACCAACTAAGAATCTCTTATTAACGTTCGGATCATTATATCTATTCTTTAATTGTTTTACCATAATCTGATTATCTTTAGAAAGCTCGTCATTTGATATTAAGGCAAACATTAAGTCCGCCGTTGCGGGTAATCCAAAAGATTCGGACGTATCTTCAAGCCCAACATCCGAGTTAGAATAACCCGAACGCGTCGTCTGCGTTGCAGAGATAATCGGAACGTTGAACTCAACTGCAAGTCCGCGGATCTCTTCGGCAATAGCTTTAATATATGAGTAAGAATTGATAGATCCTCCCATGCCTTTCATACGTGCAGATGCACATATATTTAAATAGTCTATAAAAATAATATCAGGTATAAAGTTCTTTTTTAGCTTTAGCTCATTAAGCAAAGCACGAAAATGATTGGTGTGAGCCTGACCTGTTGGATATTCCTTTATAATTAATTTACCATTAGTCTTGGCAGCAATCTGTGAAACTTTATTGACTAGCATATCCTTAGATAGCGTTTCCAGCTGGTCAATAGGTACATCCAAAAGATTTGCATCGATACGTTCCGCGATCCGCTCTTCGCTCATTTCCATTGTAATATATAAAACGTTCTTACCATCGTTTAAAGCCGCTGCACTGACGTGACACATAAAAAGGGATTTACCCACGCCCGTACCCGCGAGCGCGATGTTAAGGGTCTTATTAGGTAATCCACCCTTTGTAATCTTATTAAAGAACTCAAGGTCAAAAGGAATTCTTTCTTCTTGTTCATGATAGAAGTCGTATCGCTCAGACACGTTCTCGATATAGTCATGGCCAATATTCGTATCAAAAGAAACAGCCAGTGCCTTTGTAAGTATATCAGGTAAAGAGTTTTTAGTTAGCGTACTATGTTTGCCGTCGATAATACTTATACTCTCCATAATGGCATTGTACACAGCACGATCCTGACACCACTTCTCGGTAGTATCAAAGAGCCATTTATCATCAATAGCTTCTACTGCAAATATGTTTGGAATAATCTCTACAGCATGTTGATATTGTTCGTCATTAAATTTATCAGACTGGTCTACCTCGATTTTAAAAGATTCCTGTGTAGGCAATCTATTATATTTGGCGACGTACTTAGCAACCTCCTTGAACAGCTGGCGATAAACACCATCGAAATATTCAGGCTTTATAAACGGTAAAACCTTACGCATGAACTTCTCATTAGTAAGCACATTGCGCAAGACTGTTTGCTCTATATTAGCGTTCATTGGTTTCCTTTATCGAATTTTCTATAATGGCTAATAGTATCGCACCTGCAGTGGATTGTAAATCCACATTATCAGCAGAATCACCAACAGGTGAATAATGTACTGAAAAGTCGAAGTTCAAATGCTCACCATCTTCAGCTACTTTTATTGCACCGAAATTAATAACGGTTTCGACAAACTCCCCGGTTAGGATCCGGATGTTCCAATAATCATTCTTATCAGAGCTGGGGATTAATTCATAGTCTACATTTTCTTCCATTACATATTCTCCCTAATTTTAGTGGCTGATATCTGATGTATCTCTTCACCTAAATCATGTTTGGTTATACTATATCCAACATCACGTCCATATGATATATCTACTATATTTGGAACTTGGTTTATCTCGTAGTCCTTACTATATACAAACCCCTCTTTTTTTAAAGCATTTGTAATAAAAAGTCGCACTTCGTGATAATCATATGGATTGTCTTTGGTAATGGGCATATCCCTGACCTGGATAACTACTTGTCCAGTTTTTCGAATAGCTCGTTTAAAAAGTTCGGTGTGGCCTCTGTGCCAAGGTTGCCACCTCCCAAGTAACTGTACAGTTGGTTTAGATCTATCCACTTAGTAATCCTTACATCATAAAATTCAGGTTCTGTAAATATAAGATCGGTGTCTAAATATCTACTATTCTCTATAGTGTCCATCCAAATAGTATAATCAGCATCAAAGATATAGCGGGTTAAATCTGTTGGACAAACAAAGTCACAGATAACGGTTCTGCCGTTACCTTTCTCAAAGTCTGCAAAGTTGGCCATTCGCCGAGCTTGTCTGAGCCTTCCCTCCATGGTAAAGTCCCAGTCGTTAGCCATCTTTCGTATAACGTCAGCATCATACCAAGCGCAGTCGAATCCAAGCGATAACTCTCTAGCAATTTTTGACTTACCACTTCCAGGTAATCCCATTATCAATATCTTCATTTAGTGTAACACTTCACTCTGGTTAAAAGTTTTCACCTCGCCTTTTAAATCGAACATTGCCTTTACCATTTTATTATAATCTTCCTCTGATAAAGATGTTCTATAGAGTGACATACCGATGGTGGACATAACTGCTGCTACCATCATAACATCAACGTCCTCTAATAAAGTGTTTACTAAATCTATAAGTTTATTATATGTAAACTGGAATTCCTCTTCTTCATACATTTTACACCTCTTCGACAATAGCATCCATATCTATTGGCGCCTGGTAACCAATACTATATTGCTTTTTAATAAATTCTTTGAAGTCGGTATCTTCAAAGATAGGTTGCCAAAACTCTGCCTCTAGAGTTTGATCATACCTAACTTTGCTACCCACCTCACCAGTCTCCATATCCGTCGCTGCATACCAGCCATTCGAAGGTTTAGTAACGTACCCACCAGCAAGAGCCACGTCAAGAAGGCCAGAATAACTGCGAACACCACCGTCCCAGGAAACAGTAATAGGAATCTTAGATTTTTCTTTAACATATCTGCTCTTCTCAACATTAATTACAAAATGGTATCCGGTGATTTCTGTACCCTTTTTCTCTTGTTGGCGACCTATAATCCATATATTATCCGCGGAGTAATAAATGCCTGTACCCCCAGAGACAATAGCTTTAGGGAATAATCCCATTTCTTGATATGTATGATTTACTGCTAGTAACGGAATATCCTTCATAGTTAGATAAGGAGTGGTCATACGAAATAGACCCTTGAGGGCCTTTGCGCGAGACATGTCCGCAACTGATTTTTCGTTTAGCGCGTCTTCAAGCTCTTTCTTAGATGCCAGATTACCAATAGAATCGATTACGATAACCACCCGGTCACCACGCTCTAATTGTTCCAGCTGGCCAATAAGATCAAATTTAAGCTCTTCCACATTTGCAACAGGGGTATGTAGTACACGGTTTGTATCAATGTCGAATTGCTGGAAGTATGATTGGGGTGAGCCAAATTCTGAATCATAAAATAGCATAACCGAATCTGGATACTTTTCCATATAAGCCTGAGCCATGAGCAAGGCGAATGAAGTTTTAAAATGTTTGGATGGACCCGCTAAGACTGTAAGTCCGGGTGTAAGCCCGCCATCCACGGAACCAGATAGTGCCACGTTAATCATCGGCACGGCTGTAGGAATCATATCCTTTTCTGCAAAGAACTTAGATTGAGCTAGGACTTCCGTCGTTTTGATCTTCGAGTTCTTTTTGAGTTTGTCCATAATTGACATTTTGCTGTTTCTCTCTTTCGTCTAATTCATATTGGTTTCTGTACTCATTATTAATTCTAACACATTCTTCGATTAATGTAAACCTCTTACTGTAATTAGTTAGAGCACTAGTGTCTTTGGGAAAGCACGCACCGCCGTATCCTTGTTTACCGTCGAACCCCGGCACTTTAGTATGGGATGGACCGATTCGTTTATCTGCGGCTACTGCCTTTATGATTGTATGAAAATTAGCATCTGTGTCACCAACTGCATCATATAGCTGATTAAAAAATGTAACTTTCATTGCCAGGAAACTATTAATAGTATACTTTACAAAGCTTGCTTCCTTTATAGACATATGATACGTTGGGCAATGGTTGCAAAGACTATATTTTTCATATAAGGTTTGTAGTTGTTTTGTGTACTCATACTTACCGCCAAAGATATGGAATTCTGGTTCGACAAATTGTTCGTTTGCGGATTTTTCAGTTAGAAATTCTGGATTGTATACTATTCGATCACGGTCAGACCATTGGCCTACTACATCTGGCGTAGCTGTAGATTTGATAACAATCATTGGGCAACTGTGAAGTCTACGAACTACGTCCTCTATAATTCTGCTATCTATTTGACCATCTGAATGCATAGGTGTTGGTACACATACAAATGCAGCATCAAACAGGTGTGGTATAATATCTGATACATCTGATCCGTATATAGGATCGATGATTGTCTTTTCTACGTTCGGATGACTAAATCCATAGTCTACAGCTTTACCTACAAACCCGTGACCGACTATTAATATTTTTATAGGAATTCCCATTGTAGACCAGCTTCTTTAAACATTTGTAGGGTTTGCTCCGTCGACTCTTTCCATCTAGGATTAAAAGCATCACCTTTCATAATAACTCTATGAATACCAACCTGAATTATAGCCTTTGCACATTCGGAGCAACATGGCAACCCCCAGACATACATAGTTGCGTTGTGAAGGCTTACTCCATTGTATGTAGCATTATATATGCAATTAGCCTCTGCGTGAACGATGTATTTGTACTTTTGTTCTCGGTCTTTATACCTATCATCATCTGCTATATGCCTAGGGAATCCATTATATCCTGTGCTTAGTACTTCGCCTTTTCGACCAACT
>Ga0181588_10000952_pt1 | contig 25802 bp, 25 predicted proteins | sample 071ome_26_FD_148607 | JGI IMG/M metagenome (GOLD analysis project Ga0181588, IMG submission 148607) | Coastal salt marsh microbial communities from the Groves Creek Marsh, Skidaway Island, Georgia - 071409BT metaG (spades assembly) | ecosystem: Environmental > Aquatic > Marine > Intertidal zone...
CCTCATCATCTCCTCGTCGATCAACTCAAGCGCCCATAAACGACGACGCATGGCGTTTCAACAGGTGGCCATCGCTGTTGACGGGAACGACGAACGCTGTCCGGCGTACCCGCACACCACCGTCACGTTGCTCTGTGTGGCCGGTGTGCTCTTGATCTGGGTATGGGGCCTCGGTGTCGTTTTCCTCATCTGGGCCTTCGTGGTCGATGTCATGCACCAACAGAAGGTGAAGGCCTTCGAAGCGTGGGCGCGCGCGACCTACCGCTGAGCGAGCATCGGGGCAAGGAAGCGCCCCGTGTGGCTGGCCTCGTTCGCCGCCACCTCTTCGGGGGTACCGGTTGCCACGACCGTGCCGCCTCGGCCGCCACCTTCGGGACCGAGGTCGATGACGTGGTCGGCGCACTTGACCACGTCGAGGTGGTGTTCGATGACCACGACCGTGTGCCCCTTGGCGCGCAGTTCGAGCAGCACGTCGACCAGTTTCTGCACGTCGCTGAAGGAAAGGCCCGTCGTCGGTTCGTCGAGGATGTAGACGGTGTGCTTGTTTGGCGGGCGCCGAAGTTCGCTCGCCAACTTCACGCGCTGCGCCTCACCGCCGGACAGCGTGGTCGCGGGCTGGCCGAGGCGGATGTAGTCGAGGCCCACCGACGAGAGCGTGGACAAGGTGCGGTGGATCTTGCGGTGCTTGGCGAAGAACTCGACCGCCTCGCCCACCGGCATCTGCAGCACGTCGTGGATGGTCTTGCCCTTCCAGGTGACCTCGAGGCATTCGCGGGTGTAGCGCTTGCCGTCGCAGATGTCGCAGGTGATCCACACGTCGGGAAGGAAGTTCATCTCCAGTTTGATGGAACCGCCACCGCGGCAGGCTTCGCAGCGCCCGCCTTTCACGTTGAAGGAGAAGGTTCCCGCCGTGTAGCCGCGTTCCTTTGAGAGGGGGGTTTGGGCGAAGAGGCTGCGGATCTCGTCGAAGACCTTCGTGTAGGTCGCGGGGTTGGACCGGGGGGTGCGACCGATGGGCGATTGGTCGATGATGATGGCCTTGTCCACGTGCTCCAGCCCCTCAAGGCCGGCGTGACGGCCGGGGAGGGCGTCCGACCCGTGCAGGTGGCGCTGCAGGGCCGGGGCGAGGATGCCCGACACGAGGGACGACTTGCCCGAACCGGACACGCCAGTGACGGCCGTAAAGAGGCCAAGCGGGAGGTCCACGTCCACGGAGCGGAGGTTGTTGTGCGCGGCGCCCTTGATGCGCAGGCGCTTGCCCCGCTTCGCCTTCGTGCGCTCGGCGGGGACCTCGATGCGCCGCCGTCCGGCGAGGTAATCGGCGGTGACCGAGCCTTCCGTGGCCATCACGTCGTCCGGTGGACCGTTGGCCACCACCACGCCGCCCTCAAGGCCCGCTCCGGGTCCGAGGTCGCACAGCCAGTCGGCTTGACGCAGGGTGTCTTCGTCGTGCTCGACCACCACGAGCGTGTTGCCGAGGTCAGAAAGTTCGCGCAGCGTTTCGAGCAAGCGGGCGTTGTCGCGCTGGTGCAGCCCGATGGAAGGTTCGTCGAGCACGTACATCACGCCGGTCAGCCGGGAGCCGATCTGCGTGGCCAGGCGGATGCGCTGGCTTTCACCACCGGACAGGGTGTTGGCCTTGCGGTCCAGCGTGAGGTAGTCCAAGCCAACGCTGTCGAGGAAACCGAGGCGGGACTCGATTTCCTTGAGGATCTCGCTGCCGATGAAGAGGCTGCGCTCGTCGAGCACCTCCACGCTGTCCGCCCAGTCGTCGGGTGGCCCGTCGCGGTGGTCGGGGCGCCACGCGCGAACGAGCGCCAAGGCCTCGTGCACGGCGGCCATGGAGATCTCGGGGAGGCGCAGGCCGCCCACCGTCACGTACCGCGCGGCGGCGTTGAGTTTCTCGCCGTGGCAGGCCGGGCAGTCAAGGTCGGTCATGCAGGCGATCAGGCGGGCCCGCGTTTTCTCCGACGTCGTCTCCGTGTACGTCTTTTCGAGGCGTCCAATGATGCCCTCCCACGGGCGGTTCATCTGGTAGACCGAACCGTTGTCGGACTCGAAGTGGAAGTGGATCACGGTGGAGCCTGAGCCGTGCATCAGGATGTCGCGGTGGTCCTCTTCGAGGAGGTCATAGGGCATGCGCGTGGGGATGCCGTAGTGCTCCGCCACCTGCAGCATCAGCCGCTTGTACCAGGCCGGGGACATCGATTGGCGCCATGGCAGGACGCAGCCTTGCTCTAAGGTCAGCGAGCCGTCAACGATCAGTTCCTCGGCAAAGCGGCGCTGCACGCCGAGGCCTTGGCAGTCGGGGCAGGCCCCCAAGGGGGAGTTGAAGGAAAACACCCGGGGCGAGAGTTCCGGCATGAAGGCCCCGTGGTCGGGGCAGGCGAAGTCCTCGGACCAGGCGATGCGTTCGCCCTGCGCCGTCTCGCGCGCCCTCGAACCCTCGGGGAGGTCAAACGAGGGCGCGGGCGCTTCGAGGCTTTCCACGTGCACGCTGCCGTCGCCGAGGCGAAGGGCCTGCTCGACCGCCTCGGTGAGGCGCTGGCGGCGGTCGCGGGTGCACTTCAGGCGGTCGATGCGCGCGTCGACGTCGTGGCGGAAGGCCTTGTCGAGCGTCGGCGGCGATTCAAATTCGGTCTCGTGGCCGTTGACGAGGCCCACGAGCAGGCCTTGTTCCACAAGCTGCCGGAAGAGGTCGGCGTGGGTCCCTTTTCGGGCCCGCACGACGGGGCTCCACACGGCCACGGCGTGCCCTTCGAGGCGCCAGAGGATGTCGTCGACGATCTCCTGCACCGTGCGCCGGGCGACCTCTTGGCCGCACTCGGGGCAGTGGGGGCGGCCCACCCGCGCCCACAACAATCGGAGGTAGTCCTGGATCTCCGTCACGGTGGCGACGGTGGACCGAGGGTTATGCGAGCCTTGCTTCTGGTCGATGCTGATGGCGGGCGAGAGGCCCTCAATGCCGTCGCAGTCGGCCTTCTTCATCTGGCCGATGAACTGCCGTGCGTAGGAGGACAGGGATTCCACGTAGCGCCGCTGCCCCTCGGCGTAGAGGGTGTCAAAGGCCAACGAGGACTTGCCCGAGCCCGAGACGCCGCTCACGACGACGAAGCAGCCACGGGGAAGGCGAACGTCCACGTTCTGGAGGTTGTGGGTGCGCGCCCCGCGCACTTCGATCCATCCCGCCTCGCCCGGTGACGACATGGTCCTCCTAACGTCGGTTTGTCGAGCGTTCTTGAACCCCTGCCCGTCGGCAGCGCGCCTCAGACGAAGGGGGGCTCGCACTGGAAGCGCACCGGCTCGTCGTCCTCGGGATGGAGGAATTCGAGGGCGCTGGCGTGGAGTGCCACCCGCTTGAGGGGGTCGGATTCGGCCCCGTGCAGGGCGTCGCCGACGATGGGGCAGCCAAGCAGCCGCATGGCCATGCGGATCTGGTGCCTGCGCCCGGTCTCGATGAGCAGTTCGACGTCCGCGACGTGCTCGTCCGCATCGAGGACATGCCAGTGCGTGATGGCTTCGCGCGCGCCGCGGAAACCCGCCTTGACGGCGCGCACGTTCAGGTGCTCGTCCTCGACGAGGTGCTGCACCACCGTGCCGTGGTCGCCCTCGGGGCGGCCTTCGACCAAGGCCCGGTAGATGCGGTGCACCTCCCGGTCGGCGAACTGCTGCTGCAGGGCCTCCTTGTGGCGGCTGTGCCGGGCGAGCACCATGACGCCGGAGGTGTCGCGGTCGAGGCGATGCACGATGTGCACCCACGCGTTCGCGCCGTGCTGCGCCCGGACGTGGGTGACGCACCGGGCGTGAAGCGTGTCTTCCTCGAGTTTGTTCGTCGCCACCGAAAGCAGCCCAGCGGGCTTGTTCACGACGAGGATCGCGTCGTCCTCGTGGAGCACGTCAAGGTCGACCACGGGGGCAGGCTGGAGATGGCGGGGGGTCTCGACCTGCTTCTGCGCGCGGGCCACCACCTCGACGCGTTGTCCCGCCTCGAGCACCTGCTTGGCCTTGTGCACCGGGGCGCCGTCCACCTCGACCCGCCCCTCGGTGAGCATGCGTCGGAGCGTGCCGGTCGAACTGTCCGGATGGACGCGGCGCAGGGCGTCGAGGAGGGCCTCCCCTTCCACCGCATCCGTGCCGGGCATGGGTGGACCTGCGACCTGCCCGCCATGAGCCATCCGGTGGCGGCGACCGCCGCGCGCTCAAAGCAGGAGGGCGTCGATGACGTCGCCGGGTTCCGCGGCCGCGCCAGGCTCGAGCAGGGTCAGGGCGTCGGCGCTGGCCAGGCTCTCGAGGTTTCCCGAACCTTGGTGGCGTGGCTGGTAGCCGACCATCTCGCCGTCCTCCACCGCGACCACAATGCGGCGGAGCGTCAGGCAGTCCATCGTGGCCTTCACCGGATCGCGAAGGCGCACGCGCACCTGCGCTTCCTTGGGCCCGTCTGCACCTGTCCATACGCGGAGTGCATCGGCCACGAGCATGCGGAAGACGACGTGGCTGCTGACGGGGTTGCCGGGCAGGCCGAAGAGCGGCGTGCCCTGCCAGAGGCCAAAGAGGGGCGGTGAGCCGGGGCGGAGCTTGACGCGCCAGTAGCGCAGGTCGCCTTCCTCCTCCATGAGGCGACGAACGAGGTCCCACTCGCCCATCGAGACGCCCCCCGAGGTCAGGATCATGTCGGCTTCGGCCGCGGCCGAGGACAGGGCCTCGCGCAGGCCGTCGAGCGTGTCGTGCACGACCGGGCGGTGCAGGGCCTCGTGGCCCATGGCACGAACAAGGCCGACCAGTCCGTGCGAATTTGACTCGTAGACTTCGCCGTGCAGCAGGGGCTCCCCGGGGGAACGAAGTTCGTCGCCCGTGGCGATGACGGCGATCCGCAGGCGCCGCTGCACCGGCACGGTCGGGTGGCCCATCGTGGCGCAGAGCCCCACCCGCGAAGGCGTAAGCCGCACGCCGGCCGCCAGCCCCACGGCGCCCTTGGCAAGGTTCTCCCCTTGGTGGCGGATGAAGTCGGGGCGGACGGGTTTCGTGAGGGTGACTTCCCCCTCGCCCACCTCGCAGGCTTCGATCGGCAGGATGGCGTCGGCCCCGAGGGGCATCGGCGCACCGGTCATGATTCGAACGGCATGGCCAGGAAGCAGGGGGGCAAGGTCTTCCTGCGCCGCGGCGGCGACCACAGCCTGCACCGGAAGCGTCGCCGGGACCTCGGGCACGTCGGCCAGCCGCATGGCAAAGCCGTCCATCGCCGAGTTGTCGAAGGGCGGGTCGTCAACGAGCGAGCGCAGGTCCTCGCCAAGGAGGCGCCCGTGCGCGTCGGCCAGAGGGACGTGCTCGACGTCGGGCATCGGAAGGGCCCGCACGACCTCAGCCGCGATGGTTCGGGCTTCCTCGACCTGCACGAAGTACGGGACGTCCATGGCACCGGCCCGGCGCGGTGCCGCTTGAGGATGGTGGTGGCCCCGCCGTCAGCATCATCACGGACGCGGCCTCCGCGTGGGTGAGGGGCATGGCGTCGATCCTCGCGACCACGCTGCTCACCAGCGGGTCGGCCACCGTGCTGGCCACGGCCATCGGCGTCCCGCTGGGCGCCCGATGCGCCCGTGCGGGGGGCCTTGAGGGGCTGCGGGTTCTCGTGCGGACGCTGTACGGGCTGCCACCGGTCGTCGTCGGGGTGCTCGTCTACCTGCTCCTGTCCAACGACGGCCCGCTGGGACCGCTGGACCTGCTCTTCACCGTCGAGGCCATGGTCCTCGCGCAGACGCTCCTCGTGCTGCCCCTTGTGTGGGGCGGAACGTGGGCGGCCTTCGACGCCATCACGCCAGGGCACCGCCACGCCATCGCCCTGCTTGGGCTGGAACGATGGCAGGGGCTCAAGGTGGAAGTGGGGTTGGTGTGGCGTGGGGTGCTGAACGGCATCGCCCTCGGTTTTGGCCGGGCCATCGCCGAAGTCGGTTCCGTCCTGATGGTGGGCGGCAACATCGCCGGACGGACGCGCGTGCTGACCACGAGCATCGTCCTTGAGACCAGCAAGGGTGACCTCGGGGCGGCGGTGGTGCAGGGCGGCCTGCTCCTCCTGCTGGCCTTGGCGATGATGTTCCTCATCGAAGGGGTGCAAGGCCTCCGGCCACGGGCAGGGAAAGGGGTGACCTCCACGGACGTGTCCGACCTGGCCTCGCCCTTTCCGGGCCACGCCTGGAGCGCGGTGTCGATCGAACGGGGCGGCGTTGAGGTGCTCAACCTGGACGGCCTCGAGGTGCGGGGCGGCGAAGTGCTCGTCGTTCTTGGGGCTTCGGGGGCTGGGAAATCGACGCTGCTTCGCGCGATGGCGGGGCTTGAACCCGAGGTCGAGGCCCCCGGCGTCGGCCGAGGGCGAGGCGGGGTGGGCCTCGTGGCCCAGCATCCCGTGCTGCTGAGCAGCACCCCGCTCGACGAGGTGGCGCTCGCAGGTGGGACGGCGGACCTGCTCGACCTCGTCGCCATGACGGGGCTCGAGGGACGCCCTGCAACCGCCCTTTCGGGCGGCGAGCGCCAACGCACGAGCCTCGCCCGCGCGCTGGCGATGAAGCCGTCCTTGCTGCTGCTCGACGAATTCAGTTCGGGGCTGGACCTGGCCACCACCCTTCGCATCGAAGGGGTGGTGCGGCGGGTGGCCGAGGACGGCGCGGCCGTGGTCATCGCGACGCATGACTTGGCCCAAGCCCAGCGCTTGGCCGACCGCCGCGTCCTGCTGGTGGGCGGCCGGGCCGTCGACGAGGGCAGCGACGAAGGGCGCGCCTTGCTCGGCCTCGCCCATCAGGGCTGACCGGGCGTGAACAGCGCCTCGCCGTTCACCGTGTGTCCCGCAATGAGGACCACGCCTTCACCGAGCAGGAACGCACGGAGCGCCTCCGCCGCATCGAGGCGGGGTCCGTCGAGCGGGATGATCGAGTACGGGTTGAGCATCGTCTCGTCCTCAAAGGACAGCCGCGTCAGGTCGGTGTCCGCCTGCCGGAAGAGGGCCGTGCCTGCGTCCGACAGCGTCACGCAGCGCTTCTCGTCCGCCATCGTGATGGCGGCACCCATCCCTTGCCCGATGGACAGGTACCAGTCCCCGTCCGGACGGGTCCCGTCGTCGCCTTCGGTCAGGGTGACGTTGCGGTCCTCGGCCCACGCACGCCACATGGCCTGCTCGCGCATGTGCGTGCCGGAAGCATCGCCCCTCGACACAAAGCAGCGCTCCTCCTCCACCACGGCATCCAGCACCGTGAAGAGGTCGCCGTCGAGCGGTTCGGGGGCCAGCAGCACGAAGGTGTTCCACGCGAAGACGGTCCGTGAGGTGCCGTGGCCCTCCTCCAGGAAGGTGGCTTCGGCGTCGGGGGCGTGGACGATGAGCACGTCGGCGTCCCCGCTGCGTCCCAATTCAAGCGCCGCACCGGTGCCGACGGCGACCACGTCCACCCGGTGGCCCGTGGCGTCTTCGAAGGCCGGAAGCAGGACGTCCAGCAAACCGGAGTCCCGCATCGAGGTCGTCGTCGCCAGCACCATCGGCTCCTCGTCACCGGTCGTCGTGCATCCGGGAAGAAGCATCAACGCCGCCACGAGGAGCGCCGCGGCGGCTCGCATGCGCTCCCTCAACCGAAGTGCATGGTGTGGCCGCAGGCGTCGTAGTCGCAGGTGATCGTGTACCGTGCGTTCTTCGGCTTGCGCGCCTTGAGCATGGAGCCGCACATCTCGCACTGCACGTTGAGGGTCTCGGGCTCGGGGGGCGCGGCCGCCTCTTCGAGGGTGCGCCCGACGTCGGTCGACCACCCGAGGCTGTCGGTGTACTTGTCCGCCGTCACGTCCATTTTCTTCTGCTTCAGGGTGAGGCGCATCTTGCGTCGCTTCTTTCCGCCCTTCTTCGCAGGAGGCTTGGCCGCCATGGTCTGAACCACCGCGGAGCCGTCTTGAATGATTCGCACCCCCGAATCGGCGGCGTCCGGGGGATTCTTGGCCTATGGCCGCAAGGCACGCCCATGCGGACCGTCGTGGCACTGGGGCTCCTCGCCCTGCTGCTCCTCCCGGCCGCGACCGCGTGCGAAACCGAAGCGGCGCGGCTGCTCGAGGGCGAAACGCCCTCGCCGGAAGGGCTCTCGCCCGCAAAGGACAACGCCATTCGGGAGACCACGACCATCGCGGAGATCGGCCAAGCCCACGCCCGCTGGATGCTCTGGCGGGTCCTGATGGGCGAGGAATTCTCCGAGGCCGAAATCCGCGACGAGATCGACCGCGTGATGATCGAAAACGGGTCGAACCCCGACTGGCCAAGCTTCGGCACCATCGTCGCCAGCGGCCCCAACGGCGCCATCCCGCACGGCGACCCGGAGAACGAAGGCGCCGGACCCCGCATCGTGCAGCCCGGTGACGTGGTCGTGGTGGACCTGGGTGCACGGGTGCAGGACTGGGTGAGCGACGTGACCCGAACCTACGTTGTGGGTGGGACGGACAACCAGACCATCATCGACGCCTACATGGCCGTGTACGACGCGCAAAACCTCACGTTCCCGCTCATCGAAACGGGCACGCCCGCGTGGACGCTCGACGACATCGCGCGCACGCACATCGACGAGCAGGGCTTTGGGGACTACTTCATCCACAGCCTTGGCCACGGTTTCGGCGTCTGCGTGCACGAGCCCCCGTTGCTCTCCAGCGGCTACGACGAGCCCTTGTTCGGCCTGAACTTCAACAACGAGCCCTTGCTGCCGACCGACGCCATCACCATCGAGCCGGGCATCTACCTCGACGGGTGGTTCGGCATCCGCCTTGAGGACGACTTCCTGGTGGACAACGACGGGCACGAGTACCTCACGGAAGACCTGCCGCGCGACCTCGACTGGTTCATGATCATGGAAGACGACTACGAGGAGCTCCCGTGGCACAACGCGAGCATGGACGACGAGAAACCTACCATGCTCGAGGAACTCCCGCTGCCTTTCGGCCTCATCGAGACGATCGTCATCGCCTGCGCGGTCGCGGCCGTGCTCCCCTCCCGCGACGAGGAAGACACGTGCCAGCGTGAGTGCCATGCCGATTGATTCCGCCGTTTGGAGAATGGGCCTTGACGCGAGTGGCCAACGTACTGTCCCTGTTCCGGCAAACGGTTCCGACGATTGGTTCGACTGGGTCTCGCCCTCACAGTGCTCAACGTGGCTTTCCGATTCCGAAGAAGTTCCAATTGGAGGTGCCAAGCAAGTTCACCCCAGGGCCCCGATTGTTGAATGGTTCAAGTGGATTCACAGGAAACGCAGCATGCTCACGCCTGCATCCGCTGCAGCAACGTCATGGGTTCAGAAGAATCAGAACGTGCCTCATCCGCAGTTGGACACGAATGTCCATCAGCGCAACCTTGGCGTGGCCTTCGAGGACTTGGTGGTTCAAGCCATACAGGCCACATCGCTGTCAACCGTCACCATCGCGACGGGGCTTCCGGGCGATGGACGCAACCCGAACTTGGTTCAAAATACCGTTTCCGCGATGGAATCCGGAGTCGACGTGATTGTTCAGGGCGTGTTGTGGGAGCCAACAGCGAAGGTGTACGGCATCTGCGACCTCATTGTTCGAAGCGACAAATTGGTGCTCCTGTTTGACGAGTTGCAAGCGAGCCTGTTGGCGCAAGATCCGGCCTTGGACGCGGGGGATTGGGACCATGAATTTTCCAACACAGATGAGCCGGCGCCCAACCTTGACTACAACGAGGGGGAAGGGCCGTACCATTACCGGGCCGTCGACGTCAAAATCGCTACTTTGAGTTTAAAGGCAGACGGGCGAACGTTGGGTTCGAAGCATAAAGAACACATGGGTCAACTTGAGATTTACACCCGATGCTTGGAGAACATCCTTGGGATGGCCGTGATCCCAGAAGCCTACCTCTTGGGAAAGCGTTCAAAATGGAAAACACGGGGCACGACGAACGTCACAAGAACCTGTTTTTCACGGCTTGGCATCCATCGTCGGTCCGACGATGTGTGGGAGCAAATTCGCCGTCTTGGGGCATGGCGGCAACGAATCCGCAACGAAGCGCTTGTGGACGATGGTACAGGTCGGCTTGAGATGGCGCCCGGATGGAATCCATTGGATCGCGCGGTTGTGGTAGGTGAACTCCATGGCTTTGCTGGCATCACGAAGGCCTACGATTGGGAAGAGGCGAACGCAACTTGGGTTCGACAAACACACGACATGTCATCGCTACCCGGGCGGGACAAGTTGGCGCTTCGAAACAGCCTGTGGGGCATCGGGCGCAACCAGGTCGATCTACGAACCTTGGCCATCGCAAACCTCCCGTCCAACACACCACCTCATGTTCAGAACCTCGTTACGTTGGTGCAAACACCTGCGGCCATCTCAATCCCTCCGCCATCAACAACGGTCGTGCCGCCGTGTACCGATCTTGCGGCAGCGTGGGGGCCTCCTTCTTCCAACGTGGTCGAATTTTTCGTTGACTTCGAGTTCCTTTCGGGCGCTGTCGACTATGACCTGCAACGCTTCCCCGAAGTTGATACAATGCCTGATTTCATCTTCATGATCGGTTGCACCCATAGGGACCCAACAACCCGTATGCCCACCACCGTGCAATTCCTCACAACAACGCGGACAGCCGCCGAGGAAACCCGAATCATCAACGAATGGAATGCGCACATGCAGAGCGTGGCGGCCCAGCAAGGAGCCTCTGCATCTCGGTACTTCGTATGGAGCAACGCGGAACAGACGGCACTCAACTTTGCCGCCAATCGCGGCGCCGCGCAACCTACCGCCCCAATGGTGGATTTGATGTGTGCCGTTGGGAACAACCTCACCTTCCAAGGCATGAAGAATCGAAGTTTGAAAACCGTCACAACGGTGCTCTGTGCCATCCCAGGAAGTGGCGTCCAGCCTTATCCGAGCAGTGCTGTTCAGTACGGTCAGGCGGCCATGATGGTGGGCTTCCGGGCGTGGAGGGACGGCATGAACAACGGCGGAACGATGGCCAATCCAACAGAACCCGATCCTGCTGACCCTTACCTCGTGCAGGCCTTCCAAGATTCGCTCGTGTACAACGAGCGGGATTGCGTTGTCATGATGGAAATCCTCGATTACCTCAGGGCCAACCACGTCTGATCTCGCCTGCTGTTGTTCAAATCAGGTGGAGTGTGGCTGCACGAACATGCCAACAACGACAGAGCGTTTGCTGCGTGAGGACGAGAAGTGGTACTGTTTGGACTGCGATCGCTTCCAGTTGGACCACAACTCGGAGTACTACATGGTGAAGGACGCCATCTGGTACGGCGTCACCTACGGCCAAGAATGCGAAGGCATGCTCTGCATTGGTTGCCTCGAGGGGCGCCTTGGTCGTGGATTGACGGCGGCAGATTTCACCGATTGCCCGCTCAACCGCGAGAAGCGTGAGCGCGGTTCCGCACGGCTCCGTGACCGATTGAACCGAAGCACCTGGAAGCGTCAGGCACGGGTTTCCTCGTGATGTAGCCCTCAATGCGTGAGGGTGCATCCCCATGCCCAACAGTGAAATTCACATTCTGGCGTCTGGCAATGAAAGGAGCCCGTGGGTTGATGCCATGTCAAGGGTGACGCGCACCCGCCGCACATGGCCGTACCATCTTGCACCGCAACCCCAATCGCCCTTTCTTCGTTCTCAATCGCTTCGTGGTACCGATCGTAGGCCACGTCGTCCGCGGTGATGCCCATGTGCGTCGGAAGGATGCGCTTTGGATAGGTTTTCCGGCAAGTTGCCGCCTTCTCATGTATAAACAAACCGCAAGGTTTATATAGGTAAATGGTTTACCTTCAATGTGCGCGACAGGAAATGAAACCATGATTGACGCTCTCTGGGAAATCTTGCACCTCGCCTGGATGATGATGACCACTTACGTGGTCGTTCGATGCTTGGACGTGGTCCAACAGCACAGCCCCCTCACTGAGGAGGCTGTGCCTTCTCGTGTGTACAACGAGGAGGTGCGCCAATGACCGTTCGTCGGCACGGGTTCACTTACGCAGGTCCCGTACCCGAAGGGCACGTGCGGTGCATGACCGTCCAACCTCCTTCAGTCGTTGCCGAGTTGGTCGAGGCCGGTGAACACCGTCCGGACATTCGCCTCTCTGAGCAGTCAAGCGAGTACGCGGGATGCCGTGGATGCCGTGACGACGACCAGTGGTGTTACCTCGATGCCAACCGATGGGTCGTCGGTGAAGCTGCACAACGCCTCAACCTACCCCAGATGGATGCTGCCGTGTGGCTGAACGCCAGCGGTGTGTTCGCTCGCGACGAAGGGTGGATTGAGCAACGGCCCGGCCATTTCCTCCTCGTGCTTGACGTACCCGCCGGCGATATGGTTCGCTTTCACGCCGACCTGTTCCGCTGGGTGGTGTCCTGCGACGCTCCAATCCCCCCCGCCTCTGTTCGCGGTGCAGGTTCCTTGGAAGAATTCATGGAAGCACGAGGACGGTACAGCCGGAGGTTTCCCCCCGACATCGCTGAATGGGGCCCCGAACTCCGCATCCAATGGTTGAGGCCCACATGGGAGCACGTCTTTGACGACGCTTTGTGGGGGCCAGATGGATTCGACCACATGGGGGACCATCACGGCCGCACCCCACTGTACGGACTTACCCCTTCCATTCAGCTGGCACATGTGCGGGATGTTGTTGCATGCCATGCAGAGAGCGGAAGGCCCGAGTGGCGGGGCCGCGATGAGGTGCATGAACTCCGAACACGCGACCACGTGATGCTCCTGAACCATGCAGGAGTGGTGGGCATCTCCAGCGAATCAACCGGCCTCGACCACGGAGCCGTTGACTACGCTGCCGTTCAGGGCCCTGATGCAGGGCGGCGCGATGGTGTTCAGGGGGTGGTCGCTTGATGCGCATCGATCCCGATCTTCAACCAGAGTGCCCGGAATGCGGTTGTGAAGTCCTGTTCGAGGTGATGATCGACGGCATCGTTGTCGTCAATGGCGATGGGCCATGCGTTCGCTTCCTCGTCCGTGACCGCGGGGGCGCCGTTGCACGCTCCGCTCCCTTCCTTGAGGGTGACCTCGATGTGGACTGCCCTCACTGCGGATTCAGCGGCTTCCTGTCCGACGTGCTCGACGATCTTGGTCCCGCCAACCGACCAGAGAGCGTGAGCCGTTCTCGGCGCTCCCCCATCGACCCTGACCTGCAGGCCACCTGCCCATCATGCGAGTGCGAGGGCATGTTCAACATCGACGTGCCCGGGGTGCTGATCCAGACCGCCAACGGCCCTGTCGTCCGCTATCCAGAATACATCGGGGGTCAACTCGACCACCGGAGCACCCCCCTTCTGGTCGATCACCTCGAGGTGGATTGCCCCACCTGCCGCCACAGGGCTCCCTTTGGCGAGGTGTACGGGAGCCAAGATGCTGAAGCCATGTCCAACGAAGACGAAGGGAGGAACAACGAATGATGCACCAACGAACATGCCAATGCGAACACCACACGAACGAACGGGGCGAGCCGCGCCAATGCGGACAAACCTACACGACCTTCGGCCACTATGGGTGGGGGGAGCCGTGGATTGCAGCCTCGCGGTGCGACGCGTGCCATGGCTGTGGGAACGGTATGCTTGGCCTGTCGGCGCTCGCCCCTGAGAAGAGGAGGGTGGCCCGATGGGTGGCGTCCGAGGGTGCTGATGCGACGCTTGGCCAACACATGCACGGCATGTCCCGGAGCAGTTACGGCATCCGTCGGCGTCTGTCCCCGCGCTTTGTTCGGGCACGGGGCTTGGTGCGCGAAGGGGCTCGGCTTGACGGTCCCTGCGGCCACATGCACCTGTTTGAGGTTGAAGTTCCCGGCCACTTTGTTCAAGGTGAACGTGGATGGGAGCCTTCCGCGGTTGCGGACCATCACGTGGAGCAGCAGCGGTACGTTCTGGACGTGGAGCGGCTCATCCAAGAGGTCAGCATGCAAGAGCCCCCTTGCCCGTTGTGCGGCCATGCCCTTCAGTTGATGATGCACGAAGGATGGATCCGTTCCGCAGGCGTCGGTTTTGACGACGCACCTCGACCCTACCGCGTCTTCTACCTCAGCTGCGTGCCCGATTGGAACACGCACACGCCGAACAATTCCGTGATGGGCAACTTCAACGGCGAGCCCTTCGTTCAACACCCCCTGGGAAACGTCGTTGGCTGGTCGTCACGCCTGAGTTTCTGGCACCCAAGCCTCCGGTCGGTCCCGGACCCCGAGTGGACCTGAACGCGGTGCACCCGGAACAAGGCTTGAATCCGAACCGGTCGACGTTGCACCCATGGAGGGGCCGCAGGAGCGCTTGTTGCCCCACCTGCTCGGGCTCATCAACCCCGGCCTCGTCATCGCGGGCAACCTGATCGGCGGGCCGGCCGGCGCCATGGGGGCGCTGTGGATGCTCGGCGTCGGCCCGGTCCTCGACGTGGTGCTCGGCGAGCGGCGCTCCGACACGCGCCCGGCCGCCTCGGGCCGTGGCTTCCACGCCCTGCTCGTGGTGCACGCCCTGCTGCACCTGGCCGGCATCGTCACCCTGCTGCTGCTCGCCGCCACCGGCGCCGCAGGCCCGTGGCTCTGGGCGGCCGTGCTTTCCACCGGCGTGGGCGCGGGCGTGGGCGGGGTCATCGTCGCGCACGAACTGGGCCACATGCGCCCGCGCTCGCCCTCGTGGTGGCTGGCACGCCTCAACATGGTCAGCGTCCTCTACGGCCACTTCACCGAGGAGCACAACGTCACCCACCACAAGCACGTCGCGACGGACAAGGACCCGGCTTCGGCCCGCGAAGGGGAATCGGTGTGGGGCTTCGTCGCACGGACGGTGCCTCGGCAGTTCATCGACGCCTGGCGGCTGCACGTCCGGAAGCAGCGCGCCTGGTTTCGCAACCCCGTCCTGCTGGCCCTCGTCGTTCAGGGCGCGCTGATCGCGGCCGCTTTTTCCTGGTCCAACGCCGCCGGGTGGGCCTTCCTTGGGCAGGCGGGCGTAGCGATTTTCTTGCTTGAATACATCAACTACGTGCAGCATTACGGGTTGCGGCGCGGCGACGGTGAGCGCCAGTCCATGATGCACAGTTGGCAGTCCGAACGCCGCTGGTCGTGCTGGACCCTGCTGAACCTCAGCCTCCACCCCTCCCACCACCTCAAGGCCAGCCTGGGCTACTGGGAAGCAACGGCCCACGAGGGCGCCCCGAAGATGCCCAGCGGCTACTACGGCTGCTTCTGGCCGGCCCTCGTGCCCCCCGTGTGGAAGCGCATGCTCCGAGCACGGATACGCGCGCTCGACGCCTAAGCGCCCCTGCTCGAGGCGAACGTGAACACGTGCGTTCATGGGCCCCGTCCTCCTCTCCCGAAGCATGGTGCGGATGGACGTGACCTACGACGGCGACCTGCGCTGCACGGCCACCCATGCCCCCTCGGGCGCGACCTTGGTGACGGATGCCCCGGTCGACAACCAAGGCAAGGGCGAGTCCTTCTCGCCCACGGACCTGCTGGCCACCTCCACGCTCACGTGCATCATGACGATCCTCGCCATCCGTGCCGAATCCCGGGGCCTTGACCTCAACGGCATGCGCGGCCACGTCGAGAAGCACATGGTGCCCGGTCCGCGGCGGGTTGGACGGCTCGTGGCTGAGGTGGTTCTCCCCGATGGCCTCGACGAGGAGGGTCGTGCGTGGCTGATCGCCGATGCGGCCTCCTGCCCGGTGACCCGCTCCATCAGCGACGGCCTCGACCTCGACCTGCACGTGCGCTGAGGTGGCGCCTGCACCGAACGGGGCCATGGCGTCCCAGCGTCACGCAAGCCGGAGCCCGGTGAGGTCTTCGCTCAGCGCCCAAAGCCGTTCCACGTCCTCGTCCTTGCGCGCCCGCTTAGCGTGCTTGCGAGGCCGGGGCGGGCCGCGCAGTTGCGTCAGCCCCTTCGCACCGAAGTACGCGGCCGGACCCACGTCCGGCTCCATCGCCGCCCGCAGCGTCGGCCAGGCCCCGTAGGCGGCGCTCATGGTGAAGGGGCGAAGGAACACGTTGCCGGCCGATGCACCCGAGGAATGCCGCTGCAGGTCCGTCCGTGACCAACCGGGGTGGGCCAGCGTCGTGGCGTAGGGGACGCGGGCGGCAAGGCCTCGGACGAAGAGCTGGTTGGCCAGTTTACTCTGCCCGTAGGCCTGCCAGCGCACGTACTTCCGCTGCTCCCAGTTGACGTCGTCCCACTGCATGCGGCCCATGTCCCCCGCCACGCTCGTCACGGCGGTCACGCGCGCACCCTCCGTGGCTCGAAGGAGCGGGTCGAGGTGGCAGGTCAGCGCAAAGTGACCCAAGTGGTTGACGCCGAACTGCAGTTCGAAACCTTCCGCGGTGCGGCCAAGCGGGGGGATCATCACGCCAGCGTTGAGGACGAGGCGGTCCAGCCGTTCGTGCTGCGCGAGGAAGGCGTCAGCAAAGGCCTGCACGCCCTCAAGGTCGGCCAGGTCCAGCATCATGGTGTCCACCGTCCCTGAGGGCGAGCCAGACAGGATGCGGTCCTTCGCCGCCTGCGCCTTCGCCATGTTCCTGCAGGCCAGCATCACGTGCGCCCCGCGCTCGGCGAACACCTTCGCCGCCTCGTAGCCAATACCGGTGTTCGAACCGGTCACCACGACGCGAAGGCCTGCGGGCGAAGGCATCTGCTCAGGGGTCCAGCGGGCCATGCCTTGCGGCCGTTCCCGCTCCCTTTCAACCCCGGTCCATCGTCGCATCACTCGAGCACAAAGGGCACACCGTTCTCAGGGGCGTGGACCGTGTGCCCGTTGGCTTCCAACGCGGCCACGAGGGGCGGGCGGGCGTGGTTTGGGTCGCTGTGGTAAACCACCACGTGCTTCGCGCCCGTGGCCTTGGCGAAGGCCACCAGTTCGTCGTGCCCGGCGTGGGTCGAGAAGGAATACTGGTCAAGGTCGAGGTCGATCTTGGTCCGGGTCCCGTAGATGTCGATGCTCCCCGTGTCCAGCAGCATTCGACCGCCGCTGCCTCGAGCCTGGTAGCCGGTCAGGAGGACCGCGTTGCGCGCGTCGTGGCGCAGCCGGTTCAGGAACCACAAGGCCGGACCGCCGTCCAGCATCCCGGAGGTCGTGACGATGACGTCCGCCGCCAGCGCCCGCTTCCGGTCCGACTTCGAGGCGATGCGCTTCACCCACGACCAGGCCTTCTGGAGGGCCTGCGGGTCGCGCAGGAGGTGCGGGTGTTCCATCTGGAGTTGCGCGATCAGTTTGCCCATGCCGTTCACGTGCACGTCGAGGTGGGGACGGTGCGCGTGCAGGTGCATGATGACGTCCTGCGTTCGGCCGTTGGCAAAGGCAGGAACCAGGGCGGTTCCGCCCCGCTTGACCACCTCGTCGATGCGGGCAAGGAAGCGGTCCAGTTCCTCCTCTTGCGGGGGATGGGACCGTCCTCCGTAGGTGCCTTCGAGGAAGAGGATGTCCACGTTGCGGGGAAGCGCACCGGCGACGAGGGGCGAATCGCGGGTGTCGAAGTCCCCCGTGAAGAGCACCTTCTGCGCACCGGTGTCCACCTCAAGCATGACGGCACCGGGAATGTGGCCTGCGCTGTGCAGGGTGCACGACCAGGGTCCATGCGACCATGGCGTGTTCCAGTCATGGGTGGTCCAGGCGTGCACGGCGCTGTCGATGTCCCGCTTGTCCCATGCGAGGGGGTACCCTTCGATGGAACTCACCTTGTGGCAATCGTGCCACATCGGTTCGGAGATGGCCGCAGTTAGGCTTGTTCCATGTAGTCGCGTACCGTGTTGAGCCGCGATCCACGGGACCATGCCGAGGTGATCGATATGGGAATGCGTGATAACGGCGTCCGTCACCTTTGGCGCTTCGCTCGGGTATCGGGGAGGGTCGGTTGGCGCAAGCCCGTAATCGAGGAGCAACCGGGTCCCTGACGGGTCCTCCATGATGATGCCCACGTTTCCGACTTCATCGCCGCCGCCAAGGCAGTGAAACCGCACACCGGTCGAAGGTGGAAGGTCAGGATAGGACGAGGTTCGTCCTGGACTGTACATCACCATGCGCGGAGCACGGGTCGGTTTGGGATGAACCTGTGGGAAGGGACCCCTTGGTTTCCATTGGAAGAAAAAATGGGTGATGAAAACCAGATCGTTGCTGATGGGTTAACAGGATGTTCATGGACCAGGTCGGAGATATCTTCCCATGACGTCGTTGACTGGAAATCGTGCTTGGCATGGTCGTTGACCGGAGGAGCACGTTTCTGCTTCTCGAATGGAAACAAAGGGGTGGGTCCATGCAACCGGTTCTCATCTTCATTTCGCATCGAACATGCATCCACTCCAGTGCAAACCTCTGAACAAGGGCACAACCCATGAACCACAACCCCTTCCTCGGCTTCATGACGACCGGTGGAGGCGCGCACCTCCTGGTCGATCGTGACCTTTGCTATGGCTGTGGAGCCTGCGTTATGGTGTGTCCTTTGGATGCCCTTCGCCTTGTGGGATGGCTCGCTGTCGTGGACGACGATGCGTGCACCTTGTGCGATCACTGCCTTCCCAGTTGTCCTGTGGACGCCCTCAGCATGGAGGCGTTGACCTGACCGTTCTCGTCATTGGTGGAGGTCTCGTCGCCGTCATCGCCGCCAATCGATTTCTCGCGCACGGTCACTCAACCATGCTGATCACCGCGTATGCGGAATTTGGCTTCCCGCACGGAGGGTGCGGATTGTGGAACCTTGTGAATGAGCCATGGCCTTTGGACACCTTTGAGGAAGCAGTGGGGCAGGAAGCGTCTGGGGTTGTCGCATGCCGCAGCCAATGGCTGGTGAAGCGCCTCGTTCACCGTTTTGCCGAAGCCGGTGGGCAGGTCACCTGCCGCGCTCGTTTCGATAGCGACCCGGAACCTCTCCTTCGAGGCACGGGGGCCATGCCCCTTCCTGCCCTCGATCATCTCGTGCTCGCCGACCAGGACGTGCCTGAACCGGAAGCACACCGTGGAATCACGCACGTTCTCTTTGACGAACCTCAACTTGCAATCTGGCACGGGCGCATCCTTGCTCCCCACCACGACCTTCCTTCCACCATCGAAGCGAGTGGACGACGAGGCGACGGCACCGTGGAGGCCTGGAGCCAGCACCCCGAATTGCTCCAGCCGCTGGCTGAGCAATCCATCGAACACCTTCAGGTGACCTGGAACGCAGACGACGGCCTTCCCAGCGCCGACCTGGTGGCCGCGCGCAGCAGGGCGGCGGTGGACGCCTTCTTGGGTTGACGCACCTTCGGTGAAGCATGGGCGGCCCGGCCACGGTGGCCGCCCTCCGCTCGGAGGCGTCGAGCACGTGCCCACGCGCATCGCCTTCAAGGAGCGTGCCGTAAACGAAGACGTGCTGGATTGGCGGGGCCGAACGTCCCTCCGAGGTGGGCCCGGTGGTTGAAGGTCAAGCGGTGATTGAGCAAGAGGCAGGGCGTTACCGGCCAAAGGTCTGCTGGGTTCACTCCATGCTCTGGAAGGGCGCAGAAGTCGGACCAGTCCACCGGGTCCAACTTCGACCCATACCCGGCGTACTTCACGTGCACCGATTTCTTCTGCGGTTTTTGTTCACTGCGCTCTTCTCCTACAATCAAGTTCCATGGATTGAAAAAGGAATGACGTTTTTTTCCAGCGTGGACGATATGGATGACTCCTTCTTCGATCGATCGCCCACTTCGTCCATCGAGTTTGAACAATCGACCCAATACGAGATTCGCTGCTTGGACGTACGTTTCAGTCCTGATGTGAGGTCGTCGAAGTTCACACGTGAATCATGGGAAAGCATGCTTGATTGCCATTTTCTCAGCCTCGAATGTGACGCAGCCTTCGTAGAATTCCCCAGGAGGCAAGGGGGCACGTGTTGGCACTGCTCAGCAACGTACGCTCTCATGGACGACAGCCATGGGCACGGCCCGTACGCGGTTCCCGTGAAGCTTGAGGGGCAGAACGACGAGGACGCCCGATACATTGTCGGTGAAAATTTGGACGGCTGGGCACTCGCCGTATGGGCCGGGGCCGTTGCCCTTCCCGAAGGGCACCTTGCCGACCGGTTTTGGGGTGTTTGATGTGCCGAGGAAAGAATTCGAAGGGAAGAACACCGCCAAGGAAATTTGCGACTGGGCCGCTGTTCGTATGCTTGGGATGCAGGAAGATGCAGATGAAGATCTGACCGATGATTTTGGCTGGCTTCGCAGCCACGAAATTTGCGGCATGGCCAGCGACATGCTGGCCGCTTTGCATGGAATGGTAGATGCCGAGGCGCACCTCCAGTCCTACATGGACGATGAACGATGGCCCGTCCGGGTCTGCTTCCAGATGGCACGGGCTTTCAGGGTTCGGGATTGGGCCCGCTGCGATGATGTGCAGTGGTGGCGAGCGGTTTCAGCAGACATGGAGCATTGGCTCGATGTGTATTGCGAAACGGACCCAGATCCAACGATGTAGGTTCATTGGCGAGGAGCACTGCATGCCCTTCAGCATCGACGACGAGGCGACGGCACCGTGGAGGTCTGGAGCCAGCACCCCGACCTGCTCCAGCCGTTGGCTGAGCAATCCATCGAACACCTTCAGGTGACCTGGGACGCAGACGACGGCCTTCCCAGCGCCAATCTGGTGGCCGCGCGCAGCAGGGCGGCGGTGGACGCCTTCTTGGGTTGACGCACCTTCGGTGAAGCATGGGCGGCCCGGCCACGCACCGGATGTACCTCGACACCTTCGACGACGCGTACCGGACGGAGTTCACGGCCGAGGTGGTGGCCGTCGATGGTGCACAGGTGGTGCTTGACCGGACCCTGTTCTACCCGACCGGCGGAGGGCAGCCCTGCGATCTCGGCACCATGGAGGGGCCAACCGGACGGCTCGAGGTGCAGGACGTGGCGGGCCGAGGCGCGGTCCAGCATGCGGTGGACGCGGACCACGGCCTTTCGGTGGGCGATGAAGTACAGGGGAGCATCGATTGGGAACGGCGCCACGCCCACATGCGCATGCACACCGCGCAGCACCTGCTCAGCGGGCTCGCCTACAGCCTCTTCGAGGGCGCTCGAACGGTCGGCAACCAGATCGGCGCCGAACGCTCGCGCCTCGACCTTCGTCCGGTGACGCTGAGCGAGGGGGAGCTGGACCTGCTGCGGGAGGGTTTCGATGCGGCGGTGGCGGCGGACGTCCCCTTGCGCATGGAGGTCATGCAGCGTCAGGCCCTCATCGACGAGGTGGGCCTCGAGCGGTCGAACCTCGACATGATCCCGGCCTCGGTGGACGAGATGCGCATCATCCGCATCGGCGACGAGGTCGACGTGTGCCCGTGCGCCGGCACGCACGTCCGGTCGCTGGGTGAACTTGGTCGGCTGGGCGAGGTGTCGGTCAAGAGCAAGGGCAAGGGCACGAAGCGGTTGTCCTACGACCTGATCCAACCCTGAGGTTTCGACCAACCTCCGAGCAAGCAAACTTCGCTGGAACGGCCATTCTTGAGATATCCGCTGGAGCGGGAGAGGCTCAATCGTCAAGCATGGCGTCCAGGTCGTCGAGCAATCCAGAGAGTTCCCCGCGCCGCTCGAGTCGTTCTTTCACGACGCGCTCAACATCGACGTCAGCGTCCACAGCGGCGACACGCTCGGCGTTCAGCCGCGCGACCAACTCCGGGTCCTCCCCAAGCCGGTCGGAACGGTCCACCTTTGGGATCGCGCGGCTGGGGTTCGTGCGCTGCACGTCGGCCACCAGTTGCTCCGGGTCGAAGGCCTGCACCCCGAGCAAGCGCGCCTCCTCAGCCTCGGGCGCCTCCCCTTGCTGGCTGGCCACCTCGGCCACCACGCTGGTTTTTGGCCGCGCCCTGCTGGCCGCAAAGGCGGCCTCCATGTCGTCGACGGTGTTCGCTTTTCGCTCGCGGTAGACCCCGAGCCGGGCCTGCTGCTCGAGGAGGATCGGCCCGTGCACCGGGTCATGGTCGTGCCGGTGGGGCTCGGCCATGAAGCCCAGCAGTTCACGCGCCGCGCGGTCCACCGGCGCATCCGCCCCTGAGGCGAGCCGGTCGCGCACCTTGCGGTGCTGCCCAATGCAGGCACGGCAGCGCTCCGAGCCCGGGGTGTCGGGGGCGTCGCACCACGCGCAGCAGCCGGCCAGGCCCATCTCGGCCATGGCGCGCCGGACCTGCGACATCCCCAACCAACGGGCGAGGCCCCTCCATCAAGCCTCGGCCTCAGCGCGTGCGCCAGTCGCCTGAGGCGATGGGCTCGCCAGCGTCCATGCCGTTCCACCAGTAGGTCCAAGCCCACACGGGACCGCTGTCTGTGACCGCACGCACGAAACCCCGCCGGTACAGGTTGGTGTGCGAACCGTGGGCGTGCATGCCTTCGATATGGTCCAAGCGAGCCAGCAGCACGCCGTCGTCCGGAAGCCGCACCACTTCGCCGTGCACCCTTCCCTCGCCGGGCATCAGTCCTGGGTAGCCTCGGTCACCGAGGTCAAAGAGCAGCCCGTCCACGGTGGCCGCCCTTCGTTCGCAGGCCTCGAGCACGTGCCCACGCTTTTCACCGGCCAGCAGGGTACCGTAGACGAAGACGTGCTGCAGCGGGGCGGCCGAACGGTCCTCTGAGGCGGGCAGGAGGTGCGCATCGGTCAGGCCGTGGTGCGCAAGGCCCCGGGCCACCGCCTCGAGGTAGCCCTCGCTTGGAGGGACCAAACCGACCGGGCCATCGTCCCACTCGTCGGCCAGTTTGTGTTCCGTGAGGCGGTAGGTGATCACCGTCTCGACCGCACCGTCCGGGAACAAAGCAGGCAGTTCACATCGTTCGTAGGCCCCCTTTCCGGGAACGAGCCCGACACCCTCTTTGGCGTCGAGCACCGACCAGACGGCCTGGTCGTCGATGCTGAAGGCCATGCAGGGCACCACGCCTCCAAGGGAGGGCCAGACGTTGGCCGCGCCTCCCCCCCAACGGCCGGCCCGGTGGTTGAAGGCCAAGCGGTGATCGAGCAGGAGGCAGGGCGTCACCGGCCGAAGGCCTGCAGGGTCCACATCATGTTCAGGACGGGCGCAGAAGTCGGCCCAGTCCACCGGGTCAAGGTTCGACCCGTATCCTGCATACTTCATTCAAGCCGCCTTCAGGAAAAAGATACGAAGAATCGAATGTCACCAATGTGCTCGAACCGAACACGCTGTGAACCAATTCTCAATCCAGATTTTATTTCGGAGATTGATCGATCCAGATTTTGTTGGAAAAAGCGAACCGTGCTGCTCTTTCCCTTCCAAGTCAACGATAATAGATGCCGCTCAGGCCAATCTCTCTCAATTCCTATTTTATTTGGCTTGGACTTATTTTGATTCACAAACCGAAGCGTTGCAGGAAATTCGCCAAAACCATCAACGAGTATTACATTCGCCTGTTTTTTTACTGTGCTTAGGCCAAAGAAATCGGAATATTGAGAAAAAAGAGCGGCTCTCATCGTGAAGCAGTGCGCTGAGTTCTTATCGAGACCAAGAAATGATTTCCTCGGAATTACGGTAAACGAAGGCAGTAGCTCCTCCATTATGTCCACATCCTGTCGAATACGAATTCAGCAATCATGCCAGTCCTGGCAGAAATTTCTGTTTGCGACCAAACCAATGGAGTAGCTGCAGCAATTGACTCGATAACATCCCTCGAGGACCTGATTGCGGTGTGTCTAAGTTCAGCAAGTTTTGTTTCTAAACCCGCATTTCCCGCCCCCGAGTTAATGTTGGAACCCACAAGAATCAAGTTTCCAATGTCGTGGACGTAAGTCTCTAATTCATTTTCATTCACATTCCATTCCGGAGTGGGAGTTTGGGGGAGGATATGTTCAATCGAAATTGATGGGTCAAGTGGCCGCTCCCCAAACTCGCTTCCATAGGATTTCCGTTCCATTGCTCCAAGAATATAACGGATCAACATTTTTCTTTTTGAGGATGAGGTATATTTTGTGCGACTTGCAAATTCTGCATAAAAATCATTCTTGTTCGGCAACAACTCACCGAGCCTTTGTTTGATTTCATGCATTGTGCTTCGGAACCTCTCCTCAGGAAATTTTTGAATTTTTTCGATCGCATTCGCCCATTCGCTATATTGCCGTTCTACTCTATTTGCAGGCCGGCGGCAAACCAAATGATATTTGAAGTTAAATTCTTCAACCAATCTGACGACATCTAGGAATGAACCCCAACCGATGTTCAACCTCTCCCGATTCCTAAGCAGACTCAAAAATAGCACATAACATTGTGAAAAACCCATAACTTCAATGGCGCTCAAAGAATCATTAATGAGTTGAATTTCTTTGTGGGATTTTGGGTTTGGTATCTCTCCCGCCGATACTTGTGCCAACCTTCGTGAGTCGGTTAAAAGGTCCTCCAACAAGTCCTCCCACTGGTGCTCAGTCGAGATCTTTCGCTTGACATCGCGATATAATTCAGACTTTGTTACAAAGTCATTACGTGAAATCCAATGGTATCTGACGAATTTTGCGATATCCACATTAATTTCTTCGAGCGTAGAACGCATCTTTCCCCATTGCGTCTCTGCGATATCATGACCATCCACCCCGGGCCGAACATTGCTAAAAATCATATTTTTAATGAGATCTGATACTGTGAGGTCTACCCCAGTTGCGTTCACAGATTCAAAAATCCGATAAGCATCATAGTCATCATCTACTGCAATTTCAATGATCTTCAAATTGCGTATTTTTTTGTACAGGTTCGTTAGAAAATCTGTAGCTCGCCCTTCAAATGTTTTCAATCCCGCATCAATTTCCCCTTTGAACCACGTGTAATTTCTAACCACTCGCTTTTCTTCAGGCGTCTTGGGTGCGCTAAAGTTCGAATCGAATGACTGAACCGACCTTCGAAAAAACTCCCTCAAACCCGGGGTAGGAAGGATCGTGACATCGGTTTGTGTGAGGTCTTGAGATTGGACAATTGATTGCTCATGAAGTTTCAGAGCAACCGTATGTTCGCCTAAATCAATCAACACATCCCTCATCGCTGCATAGAGAATCGTCATCGTCAACATCCGCTGTTGACCATCAATGATTTCCGTGCGTTCATCATCTCCAGATGACTTCAGCACAATTGAACCCAAAAACAAATTTGTATCTTGATGAAGATCTTTCCAAAATTCTTGGATGTTGTCTTTGCTCCAAGAGTATTCTCTCTGGTAACGTGGAACGACATACTTTGCGCCGGCAGAGCCCCAAAGTTCTGCCAAGGTCGAATTCTTTGCGACAAAGGTCACGAAAATTCCGAATTCACCAGCCGATCTAAACATTGCCCATAACGATGGTTGATGAGGGACCCCCTACGCTTGGTGAACATGGCGGGGGTTCCGGGACGCGACCGCCGCCTCGACGGCTTCGAGGACGACCCCTTCAGTGCCTCGTGGCAGGGCCGCGGTGACGGCACCGTTGGCCGCGCGGGCTCGCGTGCGTCGCGCGGCGCGCCCAAGGTGGTCCGCGTCGAACACGTCCGCCCCGGTCGCTCCTCCGGCGCAAGGCCGGGGGGCTCGGGCTACGGCGGGATGCCCGGCGGCGTGGCCGCGCCCTCGCTCAACAGCGTCCTCGGTCAGATGTGGGGCATCAACCCGCAGCAGGCGGTGCGCCACCATCAGGGTGGCCTGTGGCACTTCTCCGAGGAGGAAAAGCGCCACCTGCTCCAGGCCACCGGGGCCTTCACCCTCGCGCTCGGCCTCATGTGGGTGGGCGGCATCGGCGGGCTGGCCTACGCCTCCTCGACCGCGGCGTGGGTGCTGACCCTCCTGCTGGCGATGCCGATGATGCTCATCGCGGTGGGTCCTGCCTTCCTGCTGCACG
>Ga0181588_10000958_pt1 | contig 25732 bp, 22 predicted proteins | sample 071ome_26_FD_148607 | JGI IMG/M metagenome (GOLD analysis project Ga0181588, IMG submission 148607) | Coastal salt marsh microbial communities from the Groves Creek Marsh, Skidaway Island, Georgia - 071409BT metaG (spades assembly) | ecosystem: Environmental > Aquatic > Marine > Intertidal zone...
ATCCCCGGCGCAACCAACCACCCCCTCATGAACGACGATGAGCGGGCCCGGGTGGGCCGCTGCTACAAGCAAGAGGGGCACGACGCCGCGGTACGCCTCGGCCATCGCCTGGTCAGCGGCGACACCCGGGAAGCACGCATCGAGGCCTGGGCCGCCTGGGCCAAGGCCCATCCCACGGGCGCCCTCTACTGCTTCCGCGGAGGCCAGCGTTCCCAGATCGCCCAGGGCTGGCTGGCCGAGACTGGTATCGAGCTCCCAGGGATTACTGGCGGCTATAAGGCGCTTCGTCAGCACCTCCTCGACGTGATTGGCCGGGAAAGCCCGCGCCTACCCTGGCGCGTGGTGGGGGGACGCACGGGCGTCGGCAAAACGCGCTTCCTCGACACCCTTCCCCGAGCGCTTGATCTCGAAGGCCTGGCGGTGCACCGAGGCAGCGCCTTCGGCCCCAAGGCCACGCCCCAGCCCACCCCCATCAATTTTGAGAACGCCCTGGCCCTAGCCCTCCTTCGCCTAGCCCAGGTGCCTGGGGGCATTGCCATCGAGGACGAGTCCCGAGCCATTGGGCGCCTGTCCGTCCCCGAACCGTTATCGAATGCCATGAAGGCCGCGCCCCTCTATTTGCTGGAGGCGGACCTCGAGGCCCGCGTGGACCTCACCTTTGAGGAATACATCACCGACGGCCTCGCCGATCACCTCGCCTCCTACGGGGAAGACGCCGGCTTCGAGGCCTTTTCGACCTATCTGCGCGGCGCCCTGGGCAAGATCGAGCGGCGCCTCGGTGGGGCTCGCTACCAAACGCTGCTGGCGATCTTAGATGAGGCCCTTGAGGATCAAGCCCGGGGGGGCGAAGGGCATCAGCATCGGGTTTGGATCGAAACCCTGCTGACGGACTACTACGATCCCATGTACGACTATCAGCTCGAGAAGAAGCAGGACCGGGTGGTGTTTTCCGGCACCTGGGACGCCCTCCGGGAGGTTCTGCTTCGAGAACTCGAGCCCTAGAACTCACCAGGGGAGGAGACGGTTTATGAGCGACGCCGGGGTCACCTTAATCACGGGCGCGGGCAGTGGCATGGGGCGCCTTGCCTCCCAGCGCTGGGCCAGCCGCGGAGCCAGCGTTGCCGCGCTGGACGTGAACGCCCAGGGCCTTGAGGAAACCTGCGAGGCCCAGCAGCTCATCAAGACCCACACCGTGGATGTCACGGACGGCGATGCCGTCGCCGAGGCCGTCGCCCGCATTGAACGGGACCAGGGCCCCATCAAGCGGGTCTATAGCGCCGCGGCCATCATGCCCCTGGGGCGCATCCTCGATCAGCCCCGGGAGGTCATCCACCGGGTCATGGACATCAACTACAGTGGGGTGGTGAACGTGGCCAAGGCAGCCCTCCCCCCCATGCTGGAACGGGGTGAGGGGGACTTCATCAACTTCGCCTCCATGGCCGGCTGGCTCCCCACTCTCTACATGGGCGCCTACGACGCATCGAAGTTTGCCGTGGTCGCCTTCTCGGAGATTCTCTATCACGAGAACCGAAATCAGGGCGTGCGCTTTGCCTGCGTGTGTCCGCCCCCGGTGCGCACCCCCCTCCTGAATCAGGCCCGGGACACGGTATGGCCGAAGTTTTTCGATCAGATCGAGCACCTCGAACCGGACACGGTCCTGGACGCCATTGAAAGCGCCCTCGAGCGCGGCGAATTCTTCGTCTTCCCGGGCAAGGGCACGCGCCTCGGTTGGCGCCTCCGGCGCTGGCTGCCCGATTTACTCTGGCGGCGCATCCACGCCGCGGAGAAAACACCATGAGCGATCTGGTCACCCTAACGCTGGAAGGCCCCCTTGGGATCATCACCCTGAACCGGCCGAACGCTGCCAACGCCCTCTCCACCGAGGTCATGGAAGCGATCATCGCGAAGGCCCAAGCGGTAAGCCGAGAGAGCGCCGTTCGCGTCGTGATCCTTACCGGCGCCGGCAAGCACTTTTGTGGCGGCGCAGACCTTCGGGAACAACGCGACGAGGGCAATGGCCTTGAGCGCCGGCGCCGGGCCCGGCTGGGGGGCGAGCTTCTAAAAGCCCTTCGGGCCATTCCCCAAATCACCCTTTGCGCCGTGGAAGGGGCCGCCATGGGCGGCGGCGCCTGCATGGCCACGGCCTGCGACTTCCGCATCGCCGGAGAAACGGCGCGCTTCGCCTATCCGGAAATCGATCGGGGCATGAACCTTCAGTGGGGCGGCCTCGCCCTTTGCCTTCGCCTCATCGGCCCATCGCGCACTAAACAAATGGTGGGTTCCGGGGAAAGTTACGGGGCGCAGAAACTCGAACCCTGGGGCTACGTCGATGAAGTCACGGCCCCCGGAGAAGCCTTGGCTACGGCGCGGCGCTGGGCCACGCGCTATGCGGCCAAGCCCCCCCTCGCGCTACAAATGATCAAGGAGAGCGTCAACGCCTTAAGCGACGCCCTCGATAGCGCGATCATGCACATGGACGCAGACCAATGGGCACTGACGGCGCAAACCGATGATTACGCCGAAGGCATCGCGGCCTTCCGGGAGGGGCGCGAACCGAAATTCACGGGAAACTAGGGGAGGAGCACACCATGGGACGCTTAGAAGGCAAGGTTGCCATCATCACCGGCGCCGCCAGCGGCATCGGGGAAGCCGCGGTCCGGAAGTTTATCGACGAAGGGGCCCAGGTTGTGGGGGGTGATCTTCAGGAGGCCAAGGGGCAGGCCCTGGCGGAAGCCCTCGGGCCTGCCTTCCACTTCCTGCCCTGTGACGTGGCGCGGGAGGACGAAATCAAGGCCCTGGTCGACGCCGCCCTCAGCACCTTTGGACGCCTCGACTGCCTCTTTAATAACGCGGGCTTCGGCGGCGTCAGCGGCGAGATCGAAACCCTCACCTTCGACGAACGCTACCGCCGTACCGTGGACGCCATGCTAACCGGGCCGCTTATGGGCATTCGCCATGCCACGCCCCACCTCAAAGCTGGGGGCGGCGGCACCATTCTTACCACCGCCAGCGTCGCCGGGCTTAAGGGCGGCTACGGCCCCCACGTCTACAGCGCCATTAAGGCCGGCGTGATCGGCATGACCCGCTCCCTGGCGCGGGAGCTGGGCCCAGCGGCCATCCGGGTCAACGCCATCTGCCCCGGCGGCATTGCCACCCCCATCTTTGCGGGCCGCCTGGCCCAGGAAGGCGGCGGCAACGTCGACCACGCAGGCATCATGCGCGCCGTGCTCGCCGGGAATCAGCCCATCCGCCGCGCCGGGGAAGGCAGCGACATCGCCAACGCGGCGGCCTTCCTCGCCAGCGACGAAGCGAGCTTCATCACCGGGCAGGCCCTGGCCGTGGACGGCGGCCTCACGGCCTGCGCGCCCCTGCCCCCGGAAGGACAGGAAGGGGGCATGGATCTCCTGGCCAAGGCCTTTGGCGCGGACAGCGCTGCGGACCTCGACAGCGTGCTGCCGGAGCGGGGGCAAGCTTGACCCTGCGTCTGGGGCTCCTTGGCGCCGCACGCATTACCCCCGCGGCGGTGATCTACGCCGCGGATGCCGTACCCGACGTGTCCGTCACCGCCGTGGCCGCCCGGGACCAAGCCCGGGCCGAGGCCTTCGCCCAGGAGCACGCCATTCCTGGCGTTGCGGACAGCTACGCGGCGCTGATCGCCCGCGATGACGTGGATGCGGTCTACATCGCCCTCCCGGCGAGCCATCACTTGGTGTGGGTCGAGGCGGCCCTGGGGGCCGGGAAGGCCGTGCTTTGCGAAAAGCCCCTCAGCGGCAATGCCCCGGCGCTGCGCAGCCTCCTGCAAAAGGGCTACGGCCCCGTGCTCATGGAGGCCATGCACTACGTCTACCATCCCCTTTGGGCCCGGGTAGAAGAGATCCTGCGAGGGGGCACGCTAGGCACGCTCACGGACCTGGCCATGCACTTCTCCGTGCCCCACATTCCCCCGGGGGATATCCGCCGACGCTTTCATACCGCCGGCGGCGCACTCCTGGATCTAGGGATCTACGGCGTGCATATGTTTCGCCGCCTGCTTGGCGATCCCCTCACGGTGGCGAGCGCGGACGCCCAGGGGGTCATCGACCAGGTAGACGAACGCTTCCGCGGGGTTCTCTCCCATGCCGCCTACCCGGGGCTGGCGGCCACGGTGACAGCGAGCATGAGCCCCGAGGACCCCCTCGCGGCGTGGCTGAGCCTGCGCGGCTCAGAAGGATCGCTTCGGGTGCAAAACCCCGTAGCGCCCCAGCTAGGGCATGAGCTAACACTGACCCGCAAGGACGGCGAACTCCGGGAATCGGTGGATCCCACCCCCAGCTATTGCTACCAGCTTCAGGCCTTTGCCGACGCCGTGCTCCGCGGGAAGCGGCCCCCCACCGATGGCGCAGATGCCCTCGCCACGGCGGTGGTCCTGGATGCCCTTTACGAAAAGGCCGGCCTTCCCCCCCGTCCTGCCCTAGAACGCTAGGCCCTAGGCCCTAAGCGCATGGCCCCAGGACCTGCTAGCGGGCCTCTCGGGTCAGGGTGAAGCGCAGCTCGGCGCCATCGATGGTCACCGCGGTGGCGTCTTCCCCAAGGTTCGCCTCGGGCACCAGGGCCACGGCCAGCGTCTCGCCGCCAATGTAAGCGCCGTGGACCTCGATGGCCGCAGCGAGCGGTGCCGCCGCTGCATACCGCACCGTAATGCGATCGCTGACGTGGAAATCAGCGTCCTTGCGCGCCCGCTGAATCCGGTTGACCACTTCCCGGGCCAGGCCTTCCTCGCGCAGGGCCGGGGTGAGCTCCGTGGACAGATCGATGGTGATGAAGCGATTGGACAGCGCTTCCGTAGCGGGCTGGGGCTCGCGGAAGACCTCCAGATCCCCTTCCCCGAAGCGTTCGCCCTCAAGCTCAAGCGTACCCGTTTCCACAAAGGCCTCGATGGCCTCCGGACCCAGGGCGGCGATGGCGGCGGCGTAGCGCTTCATGTCCTTGCCCAGGCGCCGCCCCAGCTGCTTGAAGTTGGCCTTCGCATAGAGGCGAATGAAAGCGCTTTCATCGGTGCTGTAGGCGATTTCCTTGACGTTCAGCTCCCGGGCCAACTCCACCTCGAGGGCCCGGATATCGTCCAGGAGCGCGCCGTCGCGATGAATGACCGTGAGCTTCGCCAGGGGCTGGCGCAGCCCGAGGCGTGCCTCCTCCCGCTTCTGCCGCCCGAGCAGAATCACCTGCTGCATGCGATCCACGGCCACCTCAAGGCGCGGATCCAAGAACGCGGCATCGGCTTCCGGATAGGCACAAAGGTGCACGGAGCGCGGAAGGGCGTCGCGATTCCCGAGGTCTCGGAGCCGCTGGTAGAGGGTCTCGGACAGGAAGGGCGCGAAGGGCGCCATGGTTTGGGAAAGCTCCAGCAGCGCCCGGTAAAGGGTGGAGAAGGCCGCGGTTTTATCTGCGCTGGGCCCCTCGGTCCAGAAGCGATCCCGGTTGTAGCGAATGTAGACGTTCGTGAGCTCCTCGATGAACTCGAAGAGCCGGGGGACGACGTTATAGAGGCGATAACCTTCCATCTCCTCCCCCACCGTCGCCTTCAGGGTTTGCAGCCGGGACAGTATCCAACGATCGAGCACGGCCGTGGGTTCGGCAAGCTCGACCGGGGTGAAGCCGTCGAGCTCGGCGTAGGTGTGGAAGAAGTTAAAGGCGTTGTACCAGGGCAGAAGCGCCCGGCGCGTCAGCTCCCGCACCCCCGTGTCCGCGAAGCGCTGCTCTTCGGCGCGCACGAGCCCGGAATTGATGAGGTAAAGACGCAGGGCATCGGCGCCGTAGCGCTCCATGAGCTCGTCCGGGGGCGTGAAGTTGCGCTTGGACTTCGACATCTTCGTACCGTCTTCCGCCAGCACAAGGCCATTGACGATGACGTTGCGAAAGGCCGGCTGATCAAACAGCGCCACCCCGAGCACGGTCAGGGTGTAGAACCAGCCTCGGGTTTGGTCGAGCCCCTCGGCGATGAATTCAGCCGGGAAGCCCTGCTCAAAAAGCTCGGCGTTCTCAAAGGGATAATGCAGTTGGGCGTAGGGCATGGAGCCAGACTCAAACCAGCAGTCGAGCACCTCCGGCACCCGGCGATAGACCCCGGGCTCTCCGTCCTTAGTGAAAGTGAGATCGTCAACGAACTCCCGGTGGAGATCATCCACGAGCGTTCCCGTGAGCGTGGCAAGCTCCTCCCGGGAGCCGATGCAGTGCACCGTGCCCGTTTCATCGTTCACCCAGAGCGGCAGGGGCGTGCCCCAAACCCGATTTCGAGAGATGGCCCAATCCCGGGCCCCCTCCAACCACTTGCCGAAGCGCCCTTCCTGGATGTGGTCGGGCACCCAGCGCACCTGGCGGTTCGCCGTCAGGAGGCGATCCTTGAGCTGCTCCACCTTCACGTACCAGCTGGGCACGGCGCGGTAGATCAGGGGCGTTTCCGAGCGGTAGCAGAAGGGGTAGCTGTGGACGATGACGTCCTGCTCGTAGAGCGCGCCGCTCTCCTTCAGATGGCGGATGATCTCCCGATCCGCGTCCTTCACGTGCTGCCCGGCAAAGTCCGGGACCTGCGCATCGAAGCGCCCATCGAGCCCCACGGGCATGGCGAAGGCGTCGAGGCCCGCGGCGCGGAAGGCGTTGTAGTCGTCCTCGCCGAAGGCCGGCGCCTGGTGCACGAGGCCCGTGCCGTCGTCGGCGGTCACGTAATCGCCGGTGATCACCGTGAAGGCGCCGGCGGCGCGTTGATCTTCAAAGTAGGGAAAGGCCGGCTCGTAGCGGCGCCCCGCAAGGGCGGAGCCCGGCACCACCTCGAGCACTTCTAGGGCGTGGCGTTCCCCATAGGCCGCCACCCGCCCCTCGGCGAGGTAGAAAGTGACGTTCCGTTCCGAATCGCGCACCTTCACGTAGGAAAGTTCGGGGTTTACGCACACGGCCAGGTTGGACGGAACGGTCCAGGGCGTGGTGGTCCAGATCGCGAGGTGGGCGTCTTCGTCGCACAGCTTCAGAAGGACGGTGATCGCCGGATCCTGCACTTCCTTGTAGTTCAGATTGGCTTCGAAGTTCGAGAGGCCCGTACCTAGCGCCGTAGAAACGGGGACGATCTTCTGCCCCTGGTACACCAGGCCCTTATCAAAAAGCTGCTTCACCACCCACCACACGGACTCCATGAACCAGGGATCCATGGTTTTGTAGTCGTGATCGAAATCGACCCAGCGGCCGAGGCGCGTAATGGTGCTCCGCCACTCCTGGGTGTAGCGCTGCACGATGCCCCGGCAGGCGTCGTTGTAGCCCTTCACCCCAAGCTTCTCGACCGCGTCCTGAGCGCTTAAACCCAGCTGCTTATCAATCTCGTGTTCCACGGGGAGGCCGTGGCAGTCCCAGCCGAAGCGACGGGAGACATAGCGCCCCTTCATGGTGAAGTAGCGGGGAATAATGTCCTTGATGGTGGACGCTACCAGGTGCCCATGGTGGGGCAAGCCCGTTGCAAAGGGCGGACCATCGTAGAAAATATACGGCGCTCCATCACGGGTTTGCGCGAGGCTTTCCTCGAAGATGCCTTCCTTTTGCCAGAAGGCGAGCACTTCGTGCTCGGCCTCCACAAAGGAAAAGGGGCCTTGAGTCGGCGTTGCCGGGGCTTCTCCCTCAGACACGGTCGTCATCACCATCCGCTTGAAAGCCGGCGATTGTACACCCGCCGGGGCGCCCCGGGGGTTTAGGGCGAGGGCAAGGGCGAAGGCGGCAGCAGCGCGAAGAGCTCCCGATCCGCGGGCAGGAGCGCTTCGGGGTTCAAGCGCGAGCGCTGCACCCAAAAGGCGCGGTCGTGGACGCGTAGCGTGGGGGCCAGCAGGGGCAAGGTGACGGCGTAGCCATGGAGCGCGAAGGGCTGCCCCCCGTCCCGATGCCCCTGCACCGTACCGAGGAAGGCCGGCGCCTCAATGCGAAGCTCGAGCTCTTCCCAAAGCTCCCGAGCCAGGGCCGCCTCTCGCGTTTCCCCAGGCTCCACCTTGCCCCCGGGGAATTCCCAGGCCCCGCCGTGGCGCTCCCCCGGGGCTCGTCGCAGACACAGCAGCCAGGGGCCCTGGTAAAGCAGCGCGGCAACCACCTCCACGGCCTAGCGCTCGCCGAGAATATAGGCCGCGGTAAGGGCCGGCGCTTCCATGGGAATGAAGTGGCTGTGCTCCGGGAGCACCACATCTCGAGCCTGGGGAAATTTCGAGGCCAGCTCGGGCCAGGTGGGGGAGGCGCTGAAATCCATGACGTCCCGGGGACCGGTGCGCGGCGGCGCGCGAAGCACGGTAACGGGCACGCGGACCTCGGGGATACGCTGATAGATGTCCCGCCCGGCGCTGCCCAGGTAAATGGAGGCTTCCACCTCCGGGGGGCAGGCCAGCACGAAGTCCCCCTCGGGCCCGGGCAGCACGCCGTAGCGGCAGTAGTCCTGAAGCACCGCCGGCTCCCAGCGCTTAAAGGGCAACCGGTCGGCGAAGCGCGCCTCCATGGCCTCCCAGTTTTCCCAATGATTACGACGCTTGGCCGTGGGATGGGCGGAAGGATCCTGGGGACCGGAGGCCCGCTCAGCATAAAGCTCCGGCGGCAAGATGACCGGATCGATGAGCAGTAGGCGGGAGAACACCTCCGGCTTCGATGCTGCCGCATCGGTCAGCGCATAGCCCCCCATGGAGTGGCCGGCAGCAATCGCGCCCGCAAGGCCGAGATACTCCGCCCAGGCCACCAAGTCGTTGCCGTAGCTGTCCCAGGAAAAGGGCGGCGTTTTGCCCGACCGCCCGTGGCCCCGAAGATCGAGGGCCAGCACGTGACGCCCCGGGAGCGCCTTCACGACCTGATCCCAGCATCGGGCATGGAAGCCCGTGGCGTGGATCAGGACGATGGACGGCTCGGGGCCCGGCGCACCCCATTCAAACCAATGAAGGGACACCCCATTTAATACGGCGGCGTGTTCGGCGGGCCCTTGGGTCACGGTCAGCTCCCGGCAAAAAAGACGCAGTTTACCCGCTAAAGGGGGATGGAGGTGCGACGAAGGACCGTGCGCAGGGTGAAGCTCGAACGCACCCGGCCGACAAAGGGTAGGCGCGTCAGATGCTCCCGGTGGATGCGCTCAAAGTCCGCGAAGTCCGCCACCACGACCCGGAGCAAATAGTCGTATTCGCCGCTCATGAGATAGCACTCGAGGATCTCCGGGCGCTCCTGCACCGCTGCTTCAAAGGCCGACAGCGCTGCCTCCTCCTGCGCCGTCAGCGCGATTTCTACGAAGATATTGCCCGGTTTCCCCGCCCGGGCCTGATTCACCAGCAGCACATAGCCATCGATGAGGCCGCTATCCTCAAGGCGCCGAAGGCGACGGAGGGTCGCCGATTCGGACAGGCCCACGCGCCGGGCCAGGGCGCTGTTGGCAATACGTCCGTCCTCTTGCAGCACTGCCAGCATGCGCCGATCGATGCGGTCGAGCTCCAGCGGTTCCATACGCGCTCCCTAAGCCTTGAGCACAAGCAATATCCTTTCGATTAATCGATATTAGACACAATTTTCTGCCATTTTAAAGGGGATAAAGCCAAAGAAAGCCAGGTTATGCCGCGGAAAAAGGAGGATTATGCGCGCATCAAAACCCCGCTGGAGCTCGGCTCATGATCATTGGCGTTCCGAAGGAAGTGAAGAACCACGAATACCGCGTTGGCCTCACCCCGGAGGCCGTGGCCGAGCTGACCCAGGGCGGCCATCGGGTCTGGGTAGAACGGAACGCGGGGGCTGGCATCGGTTGCGACGACGAGGCGTATGTTGCCGCCGGTGCCACCCTAGGCACGACCGACGAGGTCTTTGCCCAGGCCGACCTGATCGTCAAGGTAAAGGAGCCGCAGCTCTCGGAAATTGCGCGCTTTCGCCCGGGACAAACCCTCTTCACCTACCTGCACCTCGCCGCCGATCCGGCGCAAACGGAAGCCCTGAAAGCCAGCGGCGTCACCGCTATCGCCTATGAAACGGTGACCAGCCGAGAAGGCACCTTGCCCCTCTTGACCCCCATGAGCGAGGTGGCGGGCCGCATGTCCATCCAGGTAGGCGCGGCCTGCCTGCAAAAGGCCCAGGGCGGCCGCGGCGTTCTCCTTGGCGGCGTTCCGGGCGTCATGCCGGGCCAGGTGGTCATCCTGGGGGGCGGCGTCGCAGGCACGCAGGCCGCCACCATGGCCGTGGGCCTCGGCGCTGAGGTCACCGTGCTTGACCGCGCCCTCCCTGCCCTCCGGCGCTTGGACCAGCACTTTCAGGGGCGGGTGCGGACGCTTCACGCTAACGCTCAAGCCATCGCCGAGGCCTGCGCCCAGGCCGACCTGATTATCGGTGCCGTACTGATCCCCGGCGCCAAGGCGCCCCGGCTCCTTTCCCGGGACCAGCTCCACACCCTGCGCCCCGGCGCGGCCCTGGTGGATATCTCCATCGACCAGGGGGGCTGCTTTGAAACGAGCCGCCCCACCACCCACGATGCCCCCACGTACATTGAAGAGGGCATCGTTCACTACTGCGTCACCAACATGCCCGGCGCCGTAGCCCGGACCAGCACCTATGCGCTGAACGCGGCCACCTTGCCCTTTGTGAAGGCCCTCGCGGACCGGGGCCCGGAGGCGGCGATGGCTGCCGATCCCCACCTTGCGGCGGGGCTCAACATCCAGCAGGGGCAGGTAAGGCACCCGGCGGTGGCCGAGGCCCTCCTCGCGCAGGTCGCCTAGAGATAAGAATGATTTTCATTCATGAAAGCTATGCTAGGACAGGACCGGGACAAGCTCTAAGCTGATTCTAAAAGATTCAAAATTCATAAACTTACCAAGCCCCTGGGGCCACCCCGGGGCTAGCAAGGAACGAGAAGATCCTCCCCAGGCTCCCGGTTTCCATTGACAGCGCCTATGAATGCCATCAAAAAGAACAAATGGCGGCGAGGCCCTAAGCCCGTATACTCCGCCCTGTTTCAGTGACCAAACCACTGAACGTGGTCGGCCTTGCCGGCCACTCTTCCCCCTAGCTTGTTAAGAGGAAGCGATCTCATGGATCTGAAAGATAGCCAAACCTTCGAAAACCTGAAGGCCGCCTTTGCCGGCGAATCCCAAGCCAACCGCCGCTACCTCTACTTCGCGGCCAAGGCCGACGTGGAAGGGGAAAACGATGTGGCCGCCGTGTTCCGCTCTACCGCGGAAGGGGAAACGGGTCACGCCCACGGTCACCTTGAGTACATGGAAGAGGTCGGCGATCCCGCCACCGGTCTTCCCATCGGCACCACCGCCGACAACCTCAAGGCCGCCATCGCAGGGGAAACCCACGAGTACACCGATATGTACCCGGGCATGGCCAAGACCGCACGGGACGAAGGCTTCGACGAAATCGCTGATTGGTTCGAAACCCTCGCCAAGGCCGAGCGTTCCCACGCAAACCGCTTCCAGAAAGCTCTGGACGCCATGGCCTAAGGCCAACCTGGGCAAGGTTCGGCGGCGAAGCCCTTCGCCGCCCCCTTGCACCTATCGGGGGCCCTCCGCGGGCCCCCTTTAGTTTGAACACCGTTTTAACGTCCTCCCCCATTCCTTACGGCACAGGAAGCGCGACCATGGCAGCGTATCGTGAAGGCAATCTCGAAAAAGCAAAGCGCGAACCGCACCACTGGCAAACCCCGGAGTTCTGGAACGAAGAGGCCCTAAACCGGGAGCTCGAGCGGGTTTTTGACATCTGCCACACCTGCCGCCGCTGCGTCAGCCTCTGCCAGTCCTTCCCCGTGCTCTTCGACCTCGTGGACGAGTCCGAGACCATGGAAGTGGACGGCGTGGCGAAGGAGGACTACGGCAAGGTCGTGGACCAGTGCTATCTCTGCGACCTCTGCGCCGAGACCAAGTGCCCCTACCTGCCGCCCCATGAATTCAATCTCGACTTCCCCCACCTCATGCTGCGGGCGAAGGCCGTGAAATTTTCCAAGGGCCAAGCCAAGTGGCGGGACCGGCTAATCACCAGCACGGACGCCGTGTTCTCCGTGCTCGGCCAGCCCGGCATCGCCGACGCCGTAAACTTTGCCAACGGCCAGGAAAGCCTGCGTAGCGCGCTGCAGAAGGTCGTGGGCATCCACGAGAAGGCGCCCCTGCCCAAGTTTCACAGCAAAACCTTCAAGCGCCAGCACAAGGGCACGCTTGGGGCGAACCTCCCGGTCACCGCCAGCGGCCGCACGCAGGGCCGGGTGGCCGTATTCACCACCTGCTATGGCAACTACAACGAACCCCAGCTCGGCGCGGACCTCGCTGCCGTCTTCCTGCACAACGACGTGCCCGTGAAGGTCATTGACGGGGAGAAGTGCTGCGGCATGCCTAAGTTCGAGCTCGGGGACCTCACGGCGGTGAAGCGCCTGAAGGAACACAATATTCCGATTCTGCTCGAAGCCATCGAAGCGGGCTGGGACATCATTGCTCCGGTGCCCTCCTGCGTGCTCATGTTCAAGCAGGAGTTGCCCCTCATGTTCCCGGAGGACGAGGACGTGCAGAAGGTGGCGGCGCACCTCTTCGACCCCTTCGAGTACCTCATGCTTCGGCACAAGGATGGGCTCTTGAAGACGGACTTCCCGAAGCCCCTGGGCAAGGTGACCTATCACGCCGCCTGCCATCAGCGCGTGCAGAACATCGGTCAGAAAACCCGGGAGCTCCTGGCCCTCATCCCGGAAACCGAGGTCACCCTCATCGAGCGCTGCTCGGGCCACGACGGCACCTACGCCTACCGGGAAGAGACCCACGATTACGCGGTGAAGATCGCCCGCCCCATCGTGAATAAGGTGAAGAAGGACAACCCGGACCATTACGGCAGCGACTGCCCCATGGCCGGACGAATGATTCAACACGGGCTCACGGATCAGGGGGAGGCATCCCACCCCCTCACCATGCTTCGCGTGGCCTACGGCCTCGCAGCGGCTTAAGGGAGAATCAGCGGTGCAAAAGCTATCCCGGGAAACGCTCATGAGCCTCGAGCAGTACGCTGAGGCGCGCCCCGACTTTCGAGCGAAGGTGATTGCGCACAAGATCCCCCGGCGCATTGCCTTAACGCCCAATGCCACCCTCTACTTCGAGGATTTCCTCACCATGCAGTATCAGGTGCAGGAGATGCTCCGGGTCGAGCGCATCTTCGAGGTGGACGGCATCATGGAGGAGATCGAGGCCTACAACCCCTTGATCCCCGACGGGCAAAACTGGAAAGCCACCTTCATGCTTGAGTACGGCGACGTCGCCGAGCGCAAGGGGGCCCTGGCACGCCTCGTGGGGGTGGAAGATCGGATCTACGTGCGCGTGGGAGACGGTGAGCGCTGCTACGCCATTGCCGACGAGGACCTCGAGCGCGCCACGGAGGAAAAAACCTCTTCCGTACACTTCATGCGCTTCGAGTTGAGCGATAGCGATGCCGCTGCCGTTCGCAGCGGTGCACCCATTGCCTTCGGCGCCGACCACGCAAACCTCACCTGCGAGGTCACCTTAACGGACGCTCAGCGCGCCTCCCTGGCGGCAGACCTCGCCCCCTAGGGGGCGGGGCTTTCGAGCAGCACGGCCCGATCCGCCGGGCCAAGGGTCTCCCCCACGGCGCTGCGAATGAGCGCCGCCAGGGGCCCCAGAAGCAATTCCCGCGTCGACGTATTGCGCCAAGCGAGGCCAATGCGTCGGCTCGGTGCCTCCCCGGCGAAGGGGATGTAGCGCATGCCATCGTTTTCCTGCCGCGCCAGCTCGGGAATCAGCGTCACCCCAATTCCAGCGACCACCATGTGGCGCAGGGTTTCGATGCTCGTCGCCGAAAAGTTCAGATTCTCCACCGCGCCCACCTGGGTACAGACATCCAGGGCCTGGTCGCGAAGGCAATGCCCATCCTCCAGCAGCAGCACCTGCCGGCTCATGAGCGTTTCCGCGCTCACGCTTTTCGCATCCGCCAAGGGGTCGCTGTCGGGCACGGCCAGATAGAAGGGCTCGTCATAAAGACCTTCCGTGCGCACGCCTTCTTCAAGTACGGGGAGGGCAAGAATGATGGCGTCCAAGTGCCCCAGGCGCAGCTCCCGGGTAATCACCGCGGTCTGCGCCTCCACCAGCTGCACCTCGAGCTCCGGAAAGCGGGCGCGCAACGCCGGAAGCATGCGCGGCAAAAGGTAGGGGGCTACGGTGGGTATCACCCCGAGGCGAAACTCCCCACCGAGGGGGTCGCTTGCCTGCTTGGCTAGGCGGACGAGCTGATCGGCTTCCCGCAGCACGATGCGCGCCCGGGCCACGATCTTCTCCCCCGTGGCCGTGAGCAGCACCTGGCGATTGTTCCGCTCAATCAGCGTGACCCCAAGAAAGTCTTCGAGCTTGCGGATCTGCGTCGACAGGGTGGGCTGGGAGACGAAGCACGCCTCGGCAGCGCGACCGAAGTGGCGGAGGTCCGCCACGGCCACGAGGTACTTCAAATCGCGCAAATTCATGGAAAACCCTAGCGCGGACTCACCGCCGCCAGCAGGTGGAAGTAGTTGGTTTCAAAGCGCATGCCGTCGTAGGCGCCCTTCGCCGTCAGCAGGCGGTGGAGCCGTCCCAGATTGTAGATCGGCACGGACGGCATGAGGTGATGCTCCAAATGCCAGTTCACCCCGTGGGGAGAAAACAGGGCACGCATGAGCCAGTTCGAGCGAACGCTGCGCGTATTGTTTCGCGCATCCATGCTGTAAAGGTCTGGCACGGCGCCGTGCTCCGCCACCTGCCGAATGCGGCTCACGAGCGGCAGAATGAAAATATAGGCCAGCACCCAGGTGAGGAAGAGCACAGGAACGCCCGCTACGGTGAGGGCGAGGAAGACGGCCAGGTTCATCAGCACAGCGCGGGCGAGCGCCCCCCGGGCCTCCTGGCTCAGGCGGCTGTAATTCGACAGATTGCGTCCCACGCCTTGGAGCGTCCGCCACCCGGTCTGGCCGGAGAGATCGCGGCGCAGCTTTCGCCATAGCCGATCCCGGGAGATGGGGTAATCCCGATAATTCGGGAGGTCCGGATCCTCCGCCGTACCTGCCAGCCGGTGATGCTCAAGATGGCCACGCATATAGGCGCGCATGTTGTTAAAGGTCGGTGGCGCTGCGAGCCAGCGCCCCACAAAATCATTCAGCGCCGGCGTGCGAAAGAGGGTGCGGTGGCCGCATTCGTGCACGAGAACGCCAAAGCCGAGGAGCCGGTTCCCGAGCAGGAGCGTCCCCAGAATCCACACCGGCAGGCTCGGATAGGCCGCCATCACCCAAAACAGGGCGATCACCTGTAGCCACTGGGAGGCCACCAGAAAGGCGCCCTTTAGGTCGCTACGTTGCATCACCGATGCAAGTTCTTCGCGGCTCAGCCAGGTTTTCGGGTCCATTGCGCTCTCCTTCTTCGGCCCCGATGATAACGCTCCGCCGCCAACCCGTCTTGCTTGAAAGGAGTGAGCCATGGCCCTTCGCCTCTTTGATCATCCCCTGTCCCCCTATAGCCAGAAGATCAAGATCGCCCTGCGGGAAAAGGGGGTCGCTTTCGAAGCCTGCCTACCCACGGGCCTGGGCAGCGGTGCGCAGAACGACGGGCTCGGGGCGGCCAACCCTCGGGGTGAGGTGCCGGCCCTGGTGCTGGAAACGGGGGAGGCCCTCTTCGAGTCCACGGTCCTTCTAGAGTTCATCGAGGAGCGCTGGCCCGAGCCGCCTCTAGCGCCCCCCTCAGCCCTGGGCCGGGCCCGGGCGCGCATGATCGAGGAGGCCATGGATACGCACTACGAGGCCATCAACTGGGCCCTGGGGGAAATCCATCACTTCGGGCGCAGCGACGGCGCCCTACGAGACCAGCTTCTGGCCGGCGCCGAGGCCGACCTCACGCGGTGGTATGCCTGGCTCGAGGCCCAGCTAGGGGACGCCCCCTGGTTCGGCGGAGAAGACTTCGGCTGGGCCGACGCGGCCGTGCTACCCCACCTTCTGGGCAGCGAGGCCTTTGGCCTCGGGCCAGCGGCGTCGAGCCCGCTGGGCGCCTATCTAGCGCAGGGCCGAGCGCGACCTAGCGTGCAGGCTGGGCGGGAGGAAATTGCCGCCCTAGGCACCGGTGGCGCAAGCTTAGAGGCCGTCCGGGCGGCCCTCGAGGCCGGTCTCTTTAAGCGGGAGTACCGGGACCACCGGCTGGAGTGGATGGTGCGCCACGGCGGCCTGGCCGTGGTGCAGGAGGGTCTCGCCCGAGGAAACATCCGGTTTACCGAGCCCTTCTCCGCCGAGGGAATTTTGCCCGGCGCCCTTCCTTGAGGGCGGCGGCAGTCGGCGCTGAGCTCATTCCCGGCGTTCGCTGGCGCTGGGTAGACGAGGCGCTTTGGGTTTTAGACAAAAGTGCTGGCGTTTCCGTCCTTGCCGATCGTACCGGCGCCCCCAGCCTTCATGACGCGCTGAAGGCCTGGCAGGAGGGGGAAGCCGGGCGTCCTCGCCCCCGCATCGTTCACCGCATTGATAAGGACACCTCCGGGCTGCTGCTGGTTGCCCTCAATACGGAAATGGAACGCACCCTCGGCGCGGCCTTCGAAGCGCGGCACATCGGAAAATGGTACGTGGCCCAAGCCAGTGCCCCCCTGCCCGGAGACGCCCGCCGGGGCGCTGAGCGCCACCGCATCACCCTGCCGCTGCGCCCCGGGCGCAAGGGCCGCATGCGCGTAGCGGGGCCTCGGGAAGCGATTCAGCACCGAGCCCAGGGGGGCGTCTGGGTGCACGAAGTGCCCAAGGCCCTGGAGCAGCCCGAGGGCCAAAGTGCCCTCACCGTGGCTCGCCACCTGGGCCGGCAACGCTATTTGGTGCGCCTTCACACGGGGCGCACCCATCAAATACGGGTCCACTTTGCCTGGCTCGGGGCGCCGCTGAAGGGGGATCCGCGCTACGGCCGGCCGGAGGACGCAGCGCAGCAGGCCTCGCGCTTGGGCCTGCACTGCCATGCCCTGCTGCTGCCCGACATCGCCGACGGCCTTTCCCGCCCCCGACGCTATACGAGCCCCCTTCCCGAGGGCTTCCCCAGCGGCGCGCCAGCGGCTTAACGCTGGGACGGGGTGGTTTCGTCGGGCATGCGCCAATCCCCCCGGGGGGAGAGGCTCACCGTGCCCACCTTGGGCCCCGGCGGGAGGGTGGTGCGCTTGAACTGCATGGCGTGAAAGCGGCTGAAGAACCGATCGAGCCACTCATCAAGGGCGTCCGGCGCATAGCGATCGGCGAAGGCCCGGCGCGCCAGGAAGCGCAGCTTTGCCGGCCCCATGCCAAAGCGCAGGGCGTAGTACAGATAGAAGTCGTGGACCTCGTAGGGGCCGAGCACCGCTTCCGTGAGCTGGCCCACCTCCTGGGGATCGTCCCCGGGAATGAGCTCTGGGGAGATCGGCAAGGCCAGCACCGCTTCCAGCGCTTGGGACAGGGCCGCGTCGTGCTGCTGGGCCGCATAGGCCCGTACCAAATCAGCGATCAGCGTCTTCGGTACGCTGCCATTCACGTTATAGCTCGCCATGTGATCGGCGTTGAAGGTGCACCACCCCAGGGCCAGCTCGGAAAGATCTCCCGTGCCGACCACGAGCCCCCCAAGCTGATTGGCTCGATTGAAGAGGATTTGCGTACGCTCCCGGGCCTGGGCGTTCTCAAAGGTCACGTCCGGCGTCACCCCATCGTGCCCCAGGTCGGCGAGGTGCTGAGCCACCGCCGGACCAATGTCGATGCGCTCGAGGGCAAGGCCCAGCACCTCGGCCAGGGCCCCCACAAGCCCGAGGGTTTTTTCGCTGGTCCCGGGACCGGGAAGGGTGAGGGCGCACAGCGCCGACTTCGGCAGGCCAAGGCGCTTTAAGGCCTCGAGGGATACGAGCAGCGCGAGGGTGGAATCGAGGCCCCCGGAAAGGCCGATGACCAGCGCCGGGGCCCGGGCCGCGCGCATGCGCCGAGCCAGGCCCGTTGCCTGAATAGCGAGAATATCCTCGGCCCGCCGCGCGGCCTCTTCCCGGTCTCCGGGAACGAAAGGCTGGGGATCAATCCTTCGGTAGAGCGGACCCGTGAGGGCCGCGGCCTTGGCTCGCGCTGGCAGAAAGCGGTAATCGTCACTCCCGGCCTGGCGCCGGAAGGTACCATTGCGCCGGCGATCGAAGGCCAGGCGCTGCACGTCGAAATCCACGGTTAGGGCCGCGCCATCGAGGGCAAAGCGCTCCCCTTCCCCCAGCATGGACCCGGCTTCCGCCGCCAAGAGGTGACCGCCATAGACCAAGTCCTTGCTCGACTCGAAGGGGCCAGCGCCGGCGTAGAGATAGCCGCAGAGGCGCTGGCCGCTGGCCATGCGCACCAAATCCCGGCGATAAGCGGCCTTCCCCACCCCCTCGGGACTGGCTGAGGGATTCAGAATCAGCTGGGCGCCCGCCAGGGCATGGGCGACCCCCGGGGGCGCGGGGGACCACAGGTCCTCGCAGAGCTCTAGGGCCCAGCGCACCCCCAAGGTTTCAAAGCCCAGCTTTTGCGCCAGGGGGAAGGTCCCGAAGCGGGGATCCTCCACGGTGAGCGCGACGCCTTCCCCGCTATCAAACCAGCGCTGCTCATAAAACTCACCGTAGGTCGGAAGCGCCCCCTTGGGTACAGCGCCGACCACCTGCCCTGCGCTGAGCACAAGCGCGACGTTGAACACCCGGCCATCGGCCGCGGGCCAGGGGGCGCCCACCACCAGCGTAAGGGGCAGCTCCGCCGTGTCCCGAAGCAGCTGGGCCAGGGCCTCCCGGCTTTCCGTCAGCAGGGGCTCGGTGAGAAAGAGATCTTCGCAGCTGTACCCCGTGAGGCTCAGCTCCGGGGTCAGAAGGAGAGCCGCCTCGGCTTCCGCCGCCGCCTGCGCCGCCACCGTAAGCGTCCGAGCGTTATCCCGGGGCTGGGCCAAGCTGAGCACGGGGCTAACGGCCCGGGCTCGGAAAAAACCGTGATCGAGCAAGGTTTCGGGGCTTCCCATGGGCCTAACCCTCCGTGAGGTCGTTCGCGCCAGCGTCTAGAGAGTCAAAGGCCATCCAGCGCACCAGGGCTTCCAGCGTGGCATCGTCGCAGCGTAGGCACCCGCCCCGGGGGGGCATGGCCGGGGGAATCCCCGCCTCTACCCGAGCAAGAAGCGCCGGCAGGCCCTGCGCTTGCCGCGGCGCCCAGGCCGCCGCATCGCCCACCGCCGGAGCACCGGCGACGCCGAGGCCATGACATTGCTGGCAATGGCGACGATAGCTCAAGGCCAGGGGCTCGGGGGGCACAGGACGCGCCTGTGCCTTCGCCCCCGGGGAGGCGTCACCACCGCAGCCGCTCAGGCTCGCGGCGAGCGCCCCCGCGAGGGCGAGGGCACGCCCAAGGGCACCAAGGCGGCCCTTCACGCGCCCACCGCGCCTGCCGCCAGCAGCGCCGCCCGAACCTCCCGCTTGAGGAATTTCCCCGAGGCATTGCGGGGCAGCGGGGTCTCCTGGAAGAAGAGCTGGGAAGGCACCTTAAAGTGGGCCAGGGATTCGCGAAGCTTGGCACGCACGGCCTCGGCTTCGAAGGCAGCGCCGGGGGCGGCCACGATCACCGCGGCCACCTCTTCCCCCAGGCGCTCATGGGGCAAGCCAAAGACGATCGCTTCACTCACTCCAGGAAGCTCATAGAGGGCGCCCTCCACCTCCGCGCAGTACACGTTTTCCCCGCCCCGGAGCACCATGTCCTTCTTCCGGTCTTCGATGGTGACGAAGCCGTCCTCGTCCACCCGACCGATATCGCCGGTCTTAAACCAGCCGTTCTGGAGCGCTTCCGCCGTGGCTTCGGGACGATTCCAATAGCCACGGAAAAGATGCGGGCCCTTCATCCAGAGCTCCCCGAGCGTGCCCCGGGGACATTGCTGCCCCTGATCATCAAACGCTTCAATGGCCACGACGCAGGGCGGCCGCCCCGTGCTCCGGGGCCGGGCCAGGTAATCATCGCCATTGTTCTGCGCCCCCACGGCATTGCTTTCCGTGAGGCCGTAGCCAATACCCGGGCGGCCCTTGAAGCGCGCCTCGACCTGACGAACCTGCTCCGGCGGCGCCGGCGCTCCGCCGCCCCCAATGGATTGGAGGCTCGAGGTGTCGTATTGATCAAAGTTCTCGCACTGGAGCATTTCCCAGGTCATGGTGGGCACACCGGTGAAGGAGGTCACCCGCTCCCGCTCAATGAGGGAAAGCGCTTCCTCCGCGTTCCATTTGTACATGAGCACCAGCTTGCGCCCGGGGCGGAAGGCGGTGAGGAAAATCGCGTTACTCCCGGTCACGTGAAAGAGGGGCACGCTCACGAGCATGGCTGGATCGAACACCGGGGCCTCCGGTGCCGGGGGCGCCCGCCGCGCAAAGAGCGCTTGATTAGACTCGAAGGCAAGCACCGCACTCAGCACGGCGTAGTGGGTCGAAACGGCCCCCTTAGGGAAGCCCGTGGTGCCCGAGGTGTAGAGGATCATGGCGTCGTCGTCCACCGAGCCCCCATGGGCTGGGCAGGGCTCGCCGGCAAAGGCCGCGAGGAGATCCTCCACCGCAGCCGTGCTGGAATCCCCGGCGGTGCTGCGCACCGTCAGCACCACCAGCTCCGGATTTTCTTGCCGCGCCGCGGGCAGGCGAACCAACCGCTCGTCATCAACCACCACCACCTTGGCGCCGGAATCCTTGAGGCCGTAGGCCATCTCTTCTTCCGTCCACCAGGCGTTCACGGGCACGGCCACGGCGCCAAGGGCCGTAGCGGCCATAAAGGCCAGGATCCACTCGGGATAGTTCCTCAGCGCCAGCGCAACCCGATCGCCCCGAACCACGCCGTAGCGCGTCGCTAGCCCCACCGCGAGAGCCTGGGCCTGGGCCCAGGCTTCGGAGAAGCTTAGGCGCGTGTCTTCATAAACGAGGAAGGTCTTGTCGCCGTGGGTTTCTGCGGCGGCGCGGTAGATGTCGGAAAGATGGCCGGGTAAGTGCTTAAAGCTGGGCACCTGGTAGGCGCCAAAATCCCGCTCCGTGAGCTCATGGGGCCTGCCCGGCGCCGTAATTTCCGCCAAGGCCGCTTCCCAACTCAAGGCATAACTCATGACATCCCCTTAGTGTCTTCGGTTCAAGGCTGGAGCCCGGGGCTCCCGAGTTCAAAGTCGTCCGCGTCCTGGGCCACGGGAAAGGCCGCCCGCTGGGCCGCCAGCTGCGCTGCGGAAAAGGTCCCCAGGAGCACTCCGGGGCTCTCCAAAAGCTCCCCGTGGCGCTGTCCAAGGCAGTCGATGACCGTGGTTCCGCCGCGATAGGCCTTCCCGGTCCCGTCCTCTCCAACGATATTCACCGCCGCCAGCCAGCACTGATTTTCAATAGCCCGGGCCGGCAGCAGCGCGCGCCACTGTTCTTGCCGCGGCGCCGGCCAGTTGGCCACCACGAGGAGCGCGTCGTAGTCCCCCCGATTGCGCATAAAGACGGGAAAGCGGAGGTCGTAGCAGACCTGCAGCGCAAGGCGCCAGCCGCGCCAGCGCACCACCACCCGCTCCGCCCCCGGGGCGTAGTGCTCGTGCTCCCCGGCCATGCGAAAGAGGTGCCGCTTATCGTAGAAGGTGACTTCCCCCTCCGGCGTAACGAAATAAAAGCGGTTCCGCGCCCCTTGCCCGTCCGCCTGCACGGCGACGCTTCCCCCCAGGGCGGCGCCTAGGCGCGCTGCCTGAGCCTTGAGCCAGGCCAGCGTCGGCCCCGGGTGGGCTTCCCCTTGGGTCTCCGGCTCCATGGTAAAACCGGTGGTGAACATCTCCGGCAGGAGCACCACATCGAGCCCTCGTGGCAGCTCGGCGAGGCTAGCCTCAAGGGCGCTTCGGTTCCCCTCCGGGTCATGCCAGGCCGTGGCCCGCTGCAGCAGCGCCAGCTTTAAATCGCGCACAGGCGCTCCGCAGCCTGCACGAGCGTCGCCTCATCCTTGCAGAAGCACAGCCGCAGCAGACGCTGATCCTTCGGCGGGTCGGCGTAAAAAACGCTGACGGGAATGGTGGCCACCCCGATCGTTTCCGTGAGGCGCCGGGCCAGCAGATGGTCCGGTTCGTCAGAGATGTCCCGATAATCGATCAGCTGGAAGTAGGTGCCCGCGCTCGGGGTGAAGCGGAAGCGCGAGGGCGCCAGGAGCTCCGCCAGCCGATCGCGCTTCGCCTCGTAGAACGCCGGCAGCTCGCGATGGTGCTCCGGATGCGCCCGGAGGAAGTCCGCATGGGCGAGCTGGGTCGGATGGTGCGTGCAGAAGGTCACGTACTGGTGAATCTTGCGAAACTCCGCCGTGAGCGCCGCCGGCGCCACGCAGTAGCCGATCTTCCATCCCGTGGTGTGGTAGGTCTTCCCGAGGGAAGACACCATGAAGCTCCGGGCCGCCAGCTGGGGATGGCGCAGCACGCTTTCGTGGCGCTGCCCATCGAAAATAATGTGCTCGTAAACCTCATCGGAGAGGATCCAGAAGCCGTAGTGCTCGGCCAGGGCGCCAAGGCGTAGCAGCGCTGCTTCGGAAAGGACTGAGCCCGTGGGATTATGCGGGGTATTGATCACCACGGCGCGGGTGCGGGAGGACAGCACCGCTTCCAGCGCGTCAAAGTCGATCTCGAAGCTCGGGCCCTCAAGGGCCAGGTGCACGGGCGTGCCCCCGGCCATGACCACTGCGGGATCGTAGGAGTCATAGGCAGGATCGAAGATCACCACCTCGTCCCCCGGGCGCACCACCGCCTGCACGGCGCAGAAGAGCGCTTCCGTGGCGCCGGAGGTAATGGTGATTTCCCGGTCCGGATCCACAACGGCGCCGTAATCGGCCGCGATTTTCTCCGCCAGGGCCTCCCGCAGCGCCGAGGCCCCCATCATGGGCGCGTACTGATTGGCGCCGTGATGAAGGTAATGGGTCACCCGATCGAGCAGCGCCGCGGGCCCGTCAAAATCCGGAAAGCCCTGGGAAAGGTTCAGGGCGCCATGGGCCTGAGCCAGCTGGGACATCACGGTAAAAATGGTCGTCCCCACCGCCGGCAGCTTGCTCGGGAGCGCAGGCAGGGACGCTGAGGTCGTCACCGCTTGGGTCATGGCGTAGCCGGCGCTTCGCTGCACTGCACCAAAAGCTTGCCCGTATTAGCGCCGTCAAAGAGGCGGTTCACCCCCTCCACGGCGTTCTCCAGGCCGTCCACCATATCGGTGCGGTATTGAAGCTTACCTTCCGCCAGCCACCCGGCCATGGCGGCGATGCCTTCCGGGAAGCGGGGCAGGTAGTCGATCACGATAAAGCCTTTGATGAGGGCCCGGCGCATCAGCGCCATCTGGAAGTTCTTCGGCCCCGGCGTGCCCTCCCCGGTCTCTTCGTCGTTGTAGTGGGCGATAAGGCCGCAAAGGGGAATGCGGGCATTCAGGTTAAGACGCGGATAGACCGCGTCCGTCACCGGGCCGCCGGTGTTTTCGAAGTAGATATCGATGCCGTTCGGGGCGGCCTCATCGAGCGCAGCGCCGAGATCGGCGGTTTTGTAGTTGATGGCGGCATCAAAGCCCAGATCGTTGATGAGGTGCGCGCACTTCTCGTCGCTCCCTGCGGTACCGATCACCCGGCAGCCCATGATCTTGCCGATCTGCCCCACGAGGGAGCCCACGGCGCCAGCAGCGGCCGACACCACAAGCGTTTCCCCGGCCTTCGGCGCGCCGATGTCCATGAGGCCGAAGTAGGCGGTCATGCCCGTGGCCCCCAGCACGCTCATGTAGGCGTCCCAGGGCACCCCCGGCTGGGCGGGCAGCTTGTTTAAGGCCATGGCCGGCTGCAGCGCGTGGGAACGCCAGCCCCACATGCCCTGCACCACGTCGCCCACGGCGAAGTTCTCATCCCCGCTGGCTTCCACTACCCCCAGGGTGCCGCCCCGCATGACTTCGCCGAGCTCGACCGGCGGCATGTACTGGGCCATATCGCTCGCCCAAATGCGGTTCGTGGGGTCCAGGGAGAGGTAGACCGTACGCACCAGCACTTCCCCGGCCTTCGGGGCGTCCAGGGGCATCTCCACCCAGTCGTAGTCGTCGCGCGTAATGCGCCCCGCCGGACGGCGCATAAGGACCCAGGCATGGCTTACGGTTTGGCTCATGGAGGCTCTCCCAACAGTGACTTAGGGCGCGCGAGAACACGCCGGCTGCGCAGCTTAGCGCAGCCGGGGGACCGGGGAACACCGGGGCTCAATAAATTCATCGACAAATATCGATAAAGCCTTGCCAAGACCCCCGCCAGTAAGCAGAATGCGCGCCTTCACGGTTTTCCCGAGGCTGCCGGTGCCCAAGGCCCACGCCCTGCCCAGCGCGACCATTGATCCTCAGCTCCTCGCCGGCCTCCGGGCCTGCGCGGACGGCGCGCGGCTGGCCATCCTCCGGCTGCTGGCCGAGGACGCCTACAGCGTCCAGGAGCTGGGCACGATCCTCGGGCTGGGCCAGGCCACGGTGAGCCACCACCTGAAGGCGCTAGGGGATGCGGGGCTGCTTCGGCAGCAGCGGGACGGCACCCACCGGTTCTACCGCCGAGCTCAACGCCCGAGCCCCCCAGGCCCGGGGGACCGCACCTTCACCACGCTCTTTGAGGAACTCGACATTGCGCCCCTCGGCCCGGCCCTGGAGGCGGGGGTGGCCCAGGTCATCGCTGACCGCGGCGCTCGCAGCCGCGCCTTCTTTGAACGGAACGCCGAGGCCTTCGAAGCGAGCCAAGATCTCATCGCCCTGCCCGATCGCTATCTGCCGGTGCTGACGGAATGGCTCCCGGCGCGGGGCGCCCAGGCCCTGGAGATTGGCCCGGGGCTCGGCGAGTTTCTGCCCACCCTGCTCGGCCGCTTCGACACGGTGTGGGCCGTGGATCGCTCGGAAGAGATGCTCCGCCGCTGCGCGCAGCGCCTCGCGAAGGACGGCGACGCCCTGCCCCACTTCCACTGCGGCGCCTTCGAACACCTCGATGGGCAGGAAGCCGCCGCCCGCGATCACCGGGTTGTGGTGCTTGCCATGGTGCTCCATCACAGCCAAACCCCCGCGGCCCTCACCCGAGCCGCGGTAAGGGCCCTCGCGGCCGACGGCGAACTGCTCATTGCCGAGCTGAGTCCCCATGAACAGGCCTGGGTTGGAGACGCCTGTGGCGATCTCTGGCTCGGCATCGCGCCGGAGGACCAGGACCGCTGGGCCCAGGACGCCGGCGCCCGCTTGCAGGAACGGCAATTCCTCACCCTTAGAAACGGATTTCAAATCCACCTCAGCCGCTACCGGCGGCACCCCGACCCCCTCGGCGCTGCCGAAGCAAGGAGATGATGATGAGTTTCACCGACTACAAAGTTGCGGATATGAGCCTCGCGGCCTTCGGCCGCAGGGAAATTGAACTGGCGGAGGCGGAAATGCCCGCGCTCATGGCGCTACGCCGCCGCTACGCCGAAAGTGCGCCCCTCGCCGGCGCCCGGATCATTGGCTGCATCCACATGACCGTGCAAACGGCCGTGCTCATCGAGACCCTCGTGGCCCTCGGCGCCGAAGTGCGCTGGAGCTCCTGCAACATCTTCTCCACCCAGGACCATGCCGCCGCGGCCATCGCCGCCGCGGGCATCCCCGTCTTTGCCTGGAAGGGCGAGACGGAAGAGGAATACTGGTGGTGCATCGAGCAGACCATCATGAAGGACGGCGCCCCCTGGGAAGCGAACCTGCTGCTCGACGACGGCGGCGACCTCACCCAGCGCATTCACGATGCCTACCCCGCCATGCTCGA
>Ga0181588_10000962_pt1 | contig 25690 bp, 26 predicted proteins | sample 071ome_26_FD_148607 | JGI IMG/M metagenome (GOLD analysis project Ga0181588, IMG submission 148607) | Coastal salt marsh microbial communities from the Groves Creek Marsh, Skidaway Island, Georgia - 071409BT metaG (spades assembly) | ecosystem: Environmental > Aquatic > Marine > Intertidal zone...
GGTCTCCACGACGGCCTGAAAGGCGCGCATCTGTTCGACCTTGTTCGCAATGCCGGCCCTGCCAATTGTCAATATAATCGGGAAGGTAAGTTTCAATATAACATGATTGTCAAATTATACATGTCAATCTACCGTCGTCCCCATCACGAATTTGTTCATGACGGGACGGCCCGGACCGCCGCTCCGTACAGCGCGAGGGCGACAAAATGATCGATCAGCGAGACCCGGACAATCCGATTGCCGATACCTATGTTTTCGACCTGGAGATGAGCGAAAAGGGGCGGCGTGTAAACCGTCTGGCCGAATGGCTCAACAGCGCGGAAAACCGCGATGCGTTCAAGGCGGACATGAACGGCGTCATGGATCGGTTCGACCTGACTGCCGAGGAAAAGCAACTGATACTCGACAACGACTGGCTCAATCTCGTGAAGGCGGGCGGCAATATCTACAAAGTCGTCCGCATCGCCCATCTGTTCGATGTCGGCCTTTATCCCCTGGGGGCCCAGCAGCTGGGCATTTCCTACGAAGAATTTCTTAAAACCCGCAATGAAGAAGGAGCAACCTGACATGGCCCGAATTGTCGCTGGAATTGGAACCTCTCACGTGCCGTCGATCGGTGCGGTGGTCGACCAGGGCCGGCAGGAAGCCCCGGAATGGAAGCCGCTCTTCGATGCCTACGTGCCGGTTAGAACCTGGCTGTCGGACGACCGCAAAGTAGATGTCGCGATCGTTATCTATATCGTTATCTATAACGACCACGCCTGCGATTTTTCGTTCTCGAAATATCCGACATTCGCGGTTGGCGCGGCATCCGAATATGCCATCGCCGACGAAGGGTTCGGCGTCAGGCCGCTGCCGCCGATCAAGGGCGATCTCGAATTCTCCGCTCATATCTGCCGGCATCTGGTGTACGAAGAAGAATTCGACATCACGGTGTGCAAGGACATGGCCGTCGAACACGGTCTGCTGGTCCCGATGGATCTGTGCTTTCCCCAGCAGGGCGACTGGCCGGTCAAAGTGGTCCCCGTGCAGGTCAATGTCCTGCAGCATCCCATTCCGACGGCGCTTCGGTGTTTCAAACTGGGACAGGCGCTGCGCCGCGCGGTCGAAAGCTATGACCGCGACATTAATGTCGCCGTCATGGGAACCGGCGGCATGCCGCACCAGCTTCACGGGGAACGCTTCGGACATCTGAATTCGGACTTCGATCAGTGGTTCCTCGACCGCATCGAAAACGATCCCCAGTCGCTCTGCGAGATGACCCATCACGAACTGATGGATCAGGCGGGGGCCGAAGCGGTCGAACTGATCATGTGGCTGACCATGCGCGGCGCGATGACGCCCGATGCGGAGCGGATCCACCGCAACTACTATGCCCCCATGACCACGGGAATGGGGTTGATCACCCTGCAGGACGCGGCCTGAGACGGTCGCGTAATCGGACCGGGCCCCCGGTCATCATCGCTCAAGAACAGAGGACATCATCATGCACGTTCCCGTAGCCATCGTCGGGGCCGGACCGTCCGGATCGTTACTGGCCTGGATCCTGCGCCTCCGCGGTATAGAAAGTATCGTCATCGAAGCGCGTAGCCGCGAATATGTGGAACAGCGCATCCGCGCCGGCGTGCTGGAGCAGGGCACGGTCGATCTGCTGATCAAGGCAGGCGTCGGCGAGCGCCTGAAGAAGGAGCACATGTATCACCGCGGCGTCTGCATCGGCTATCGCAACGAGCATTACATGCTCGATTTCGAAGACCTGATCGGCCGCGGCGTCACCGTCTACGGACAGCAGGAAATTACCCGCGACCTGCTGAAGGCGCTCGCCGATGAAAACCACAACGTGATCTACGAAGCGCCGGTTGTCGCGATCGAGGGCATCGACGGCGACAGGCCCACGGTGCGGTACGAACACGACGGCGAGACGCACGAGCTGACGGCCGATATCGTCGCGGGCTGCGACGGGTTTCACGGCGCATCACGCCAGGCGATGCCGGCCGATGTGCTGCGAACCTATGAAAACGTCTATCCTTTCGGCTGGCTCGGCGTGCTGGCCGAAGCACCGCCGTCGAAAGAGGTTGCGCTGTTCTCCCATCACGAGAACGGGTTCGCGCTCCTGAGCATGCGCTCGCCCTCGATCAGCCGGCTGTATCTGCAATGCGCGCCGGACGAGGATCTGAACGAATGGTCGGACGACAGGATCTGGGACGAGCTCGACGTGCGGCTCGGCGCGCCCGGCTGGTCGCTGGAACGGGGCGCAATCCTGCAGAAGGAAGTCACGCCGCTGCGCAGCTTTTTCTCCGAGCCGATGCAGCACGGCCGGCTGTTCCTCGCCGGCGATGCCGCGCATGTGGTGCCGCCCACCGGGGCGAAAGGCCTGAACTCGGCGGTCGCCGACGTCAGCGTTCTGTCGGCGGCGCTGATTGACCACTTCAAGAAAGACGACGACGCCCTGCTGAAACGGTATTCCGATATCGCGCTCGAACGGAACTGGCAGGTCCAGCGGTTCTCCTGGGCCAACACGGCGATGTACCATCAATATCCCGATCGCAGCGCCTTCGATCAGCGCATGGCGGAAGCCCAGCTGCGCTATCTGGTGAGCGACCGGACGCCCCAGATTCTCTATGCCGAAAACCACACCGGGCTGCCGATCGAGTACTGGCCGGATATCTGAGGCGCGGCCGTGCAGGCGAGACAGGCGCATACTTCTCTTGTCCCCTCCCCCTTGAGGCTGAAGCCGCGAAGCGGATGAAGGGGTTAGGGAGAGGGTGAAATAAGCGTGTCTCCCCCTCTCCCCGGTGGGGAGAGGGAATTATGTTTTTCGATCTGCACAGGTGTGCCTCGCTGATCAAAACGCGCTAATCTTTCCGAAATCAAACGGGGAGCGCGCCCATGTATATCGACATCTACACCCATATCTTTCCCAACGAATTCTACGAAAACATGAGCCGGGTGGCCCCGTCGCTGGGCAATATCGGCAAGCGGATGAAATCCGTCACCGAGGTCCACGATCTCGACGCGCGGTTCCGGGCGATGGACCCGTTCGGCGATTACCGTCAGATCATCTCGCTGCCCAATCCGCCGCTTGAAGACATCACGACCCCCGAACAGGGGATCGAGCTGGCGCGCATCGGCAACGACACCATGGCCGAGATGGTGGAAAAGAACACCGACCGCTTCCCCGGCTTCGTCGCTGCGCTCGCCATGCATTCGATGGACGAAACCATGGACGAGCTGCACCGCGCGGTGACGGATCTGGGCGCGGTCGGGGTGCAGATCTTCACCAATGTGGGGGGGCGCCCGCTCGACCATCCGGATTACGAGCCCGTCTTCGCCGCCATGGCGGACTACGACCTGCCGATCTGGATGCACCCGGCGCGCACGTCCGACATGACCGACTACGCGGCGGAGGAAAAATCCCGCTACGAGATCTGGTGGGCGCTCGGCTGGCCATACGAGACGTCGGTCGCGATGGTGCGGCTCGTGCTGTGGGGGCTGTTCGACCGCTATCCGAAGATCAAGATCCTGACGCATCATCTCGGCGGCATGATCCCCTATTTCGAGGAACGCGTCGGCGCCGGGCTCGCCGTTCTGGGCGCGCGCACGGCGGACGAGGATTATTCGAACGTGCTGTCGTCGCTGAAGCGCCCGCACGGCGAATATTTCAAGATGTTCTACGGCGACACGGCGATGTTCGGATCGTCCTCCGCGTTCCCCACCGGGATGGACTATTTCGGCCCCGATCACGTCTGTTTTTCCACCGACGCGCCGTTTGCGCCGGTGGCGGAAACGTTCGAAAGCCTGAAACGGATGGAGCTGGAATCCGACGTCCAGAAGAAGCTGTATCAGACCAACGCCGAAAAGCTGATGAACCGCAGTTTCGGTTAACCGGTTCGATCCTCTCCCCCGCGGCGCATCGCCAGGCTCGTAGCGGCCTGTTATATTCGGTCGTAATTCCCGCAACGCGAAAGGGCCGGAACCCTTGCGTCTACACGGTGCGATCGTGGCCACGATGGCCTGTTTGATCTTGGCTGTCGGTGTGTCGGCGGCGCCGAAGACGCTCGACCTCACCTGGGACCAGCTTGTCCCCGAAGGCAGCGGCGGGCCGGACTATACGCGTGTCTCGCCCGTCCTTCAGATCGTCAAGAGCCTGATGTCCGGCGACGCCGAACCGCCGCCGGTGGTCGCTTCGCTCGACGGCCGCGGCGTGCGTCTGTCGGGATATGTGGTCCCGCTCAAACACGAAGGGATGCGGGTCAGCGAGTTCCTTCTGGTGCCCTATGTCGGCGCCTGCATCCATGTGCCGCCGCCGCCCCGCAACCAGATCGTTTATGTGACGGTGAAAAACCCGATCAGGGTTAGAGGGCTTTTTACCGCGGTCACCGTCACCGGTATCATGAGCACCCGGTCGTCCGAGACCGAACTGGCCCGGACGGGTTACCGCATCGCCGACGGCGACGTCCGGCCCTACGAGGAATACCGGCGTGTCAGAGAGCTGCCCGGGCATTCCCCGGAAGATTGAACCGGGTTCGACTTTCCTCGATCGCGATCCGGCTTGGTCCCCGTCTCGTGCCGCCGCCGCCGGTCCGCAGGCAGACCCCGACCGCCTGTCCGGCCAATCGCTTTGATAAAACCCTGCCGGTTCGGTTAGTATCTCTGCCAATATAGGAGAATCGACCATGAGCACCGATCTGATCACCGGGTCCTTCGTCGCCCTGATCACGCCGATGAATGCCGACGGCAGCATCGACTTCGAGGGCTTCCGCACGCTGATCCGGTTTCACGAGGAAAACGGCACGTCGGCGATCCTGTTCATGGGATCGACCGGCGAGGTCTCGATGCTCTCCCCGGATGAGCGCCACGCCATCGTGCGCGAAACCATGAAGATGCGCTCCGGCAAGATGCATTTCTATTACGGCTGCACCGGCACGACGACGGAAGGCACCATCGGTTACGTCCGGCAGGCGGCCGCCGAGGGCGCGGACGGCGCCATCATCGCCGCGCCGGCCTATATCTGCGCGTCCAATGCCGACATCGTGCGGTTCTGCCTCGACGTCGCCGACGCGTCGACCATTCCGCTCGGCTTCTACAACAACCCGCCGCGCGTCGGCACCGACCTCAAGACCGAGGATCTGCTGCGCCTCGCCGAGCATCCGCGCTTTACCGTGCTGAAGGAATCCACCACCCGCGTCGGCCAGGTGGCGCAAATCTGCGCCGCCAGGCCCGACATGTCGTTGATGTGCTGCTGTTCGCCCAATCTCGGCCTGGTGGTGCCGATGATGGCGCTCGGCGGACACGGCACCGCCAACATGACCGGCAATATCATTCCCGCCGAAATGGCCGTGATCTCCACCCCGTGGGCCACCGGCGACGACGCTTTCGCCTGCCGCGAAGCGTGGCTGACCAACTTGCCGATGCTGCATTTCGCCTATTCGACGATCAATCCCGTGTCGATGAAAAGCCTGATGCGGGCCGTCGGCCTGCCCGCGGGCCCGCTGCGCAAGCCGCTGCAGCAGCTCGACCCCGCGGCGCTTCAAAAGGGTCTGGATATCTGCCGCGATCTGGAGCTGGATAAAAAATACGGCTACCGCCTCGACGGCGCGGCGGCCATCGCGGCAGAGTAGGGCCATCGACGGTCTCCCGGACGCGCGCGACATGACGATCTCCACCGACCGGGCCGCGGAATTTCTGTACCGCGAAGCCTGGTACCTCGACACCAGACGCTGGGACGACTGGCTGGCCCTCTATGCCGGGGACGCGGTCTACTGGGCGCCGGCGATGGTCGGCGACGAGGACTGGACCGACGATCCCGACAACGACGTCAGCCTGATGTACATGGACCGCGCCGGGCTGGAGGCGCGTATCTTCCGGATCGAGGGCGGGGATTCCTACGCCACCGATCCGCTGCCGCACACGTCGCATCTGGTGACCAATGTGCTGGTCCAGGGCGAAGCGGACGGAATTACGAATGTTTCGGCGACCTGGTCGGTGCGCAGCTATGCGCGGGTGCGCGGCGCGGTCACGCGCGGCGGGCTGTACGAATACGGCCTGCGCGAAACCGGCGACGGAATCCGCATCGCGCGGAAGAAAATCTTCATCCACGACGACCGGATCGTCGGACCGATCGATATCTACAATATCTGACCGGCCGGATACGTTCGCAATCCGCTAAGGCGGAATCGCACCGGCCCGCTCCCCTTCCGGCCACCTATGGAATTATCGTTATGGATGGCCGGGAGAGATAGCGGGTCGGTGCCGCCGGTATAAGACTCCCCTAGCGGCAGATCGCGACAACCCGTGCCGGGGCGCCGGTGGCGGATGTCAGCCGGATGGCGCCGGCGATCAGCGTGCAGTTGCCGGATTCGTTCGCGAGCTGCCCCGTGCCGGCGCCGTTCTCCAGCAGCTTCCAGCCGCGCGTCAGGCCGAGCTGATGGGCGTACCAGCCGTCGCCGAACGGATTCTTGCCGTCGGATCCGCGCCCGGATTCGCCTGAATCGATCGATAGATTGTCCATCATGATCCCGTTGATGCGCACGCCCTTGCGGTTCTCGATCTCGATCAGCTTTTCGACCGCCGCCTTGCCGAATCCCGGATAGTTCAAACCGTTGATATAGGGGTGCAGGAACGGTTCCTGGGGCGGGTCACCGACGAAAAGCCTGTCCCAGCCGGAATGGACGACGATCCAGGCACGATCGACGATTTTGTCGGCGACCTTCTCGATGTCGTCGGCCAGCACGGTCGCGCCGGTGGCTTCGCCGAAATTGGTCACGGCGGGGTTGGGCGACGGCTTGCCGCCGTTCTTGGCGAGTTCCTTCGCCACCCGGTCCGAGATATCGATATAGACGACCGGCCCGATGATATCGCGCAGCGTGTATTCCTCGACCGAGCGCTTGTCCGCGTTCGCCGCCTTGTCGTTGTTCAGATAATGGTCGGTGGAATCCAGATGGGTGGTGTAGTGCTCGTCGAAGTGGAACCAGCCCCATTGAAAGAAGCCCGTCTGGGTCTTGAAAGGGTCCTTTATTTTCCGCGTTGCCTGAAATCCGAAGCTCGCCACCGCCATGGAATTTTTGAACGGCTTGGACAGATCCGGTTTCGTGATGTCGCCTCCGGTGGGCGCGAACATCGGGATCGCATGGGTGAAATCGTAGTAGCGCACGCCGTCGATGGTGGTCTGGGCGACGGCGGATGTGGTGCCCGCCACTGTCAGCGCCGCGGCGGCGAGTGTTGTCCGGAAGGTACCTTTCATCTGAAGCCTCCTGTGATTTTTCATGTCGTTCGAGACGATTATAGGGGCCGGGATGCCGCTGGCCAGTCTCTCCTATCCGGCATACGGCAGCGCCCAGGACCGGGTTTCGTGCCCGGCGCCGAATTGCTGATTGGTCTGGTCCGGATTGCGGTTGACCAGCGGGCGCGCGAACAGCGGATGGGTCAGCGAGCGCATTTCGTGATCCAGGGTGAACAGCACCTCGCCCGTATCGGGGTCGACGATGTCCTCGAACCGGTACTGGTGCTGGCTGCTTTCTTCCGACACCAGCCCGCGGTCGAGCAGCTTTTCGTATGGCCCGGAAAAATCGGCGATGTAAATCTGGATATGATGCCCGTCGAACGGCGCGATCTTGCCCGCTGTTTCGCGAAACACCAGTTCCTGGTTGTCGCCCACCTGCACATGCGCCGCCCTGCCGCCGCCGGCCCGGCTGATCCGCGACGGCGCGCCGACGATGTCGCGGTAGAACCGCGCGATGCCGTCGGCGTTGCCTTTTGGCACGCCGAATTCGACATAGACGATCCCCAGCGCCGTGCGGCCGAAGCGCTTGGACGGCGTGTGGATGCGGAATCTGTTTCCCCACGGGCAGGTCGCGGACACGTAGCCTTTTTCGACCCTGAACGAGAATTTCGTCCCTTTCAGCATCTGTTTGACGCCCGCCAGCCGCTTCAGCAGGCCCTTGCGGTCCGGGATGACCATGCCGATCGTGCCGCGCACCACCAGCGGGTCGTTCGTCGGCAGGTGAAACTGGGTGCGCCCCGCATTGACCCACATATTGGTGACGCTGGTGACGAGATACGGATCGCGGGTCAGCCCCAGCCCGGCGATATAGAACAGCGTGGCCAGCCGCTGGTCCGGAATGCAGACATTGACGTGTTCCAGCGCGACGACGTTGCCGATATCTTCCCTGCGCCGGTCGTATTTCTGTCCCTTCGCCATCGCGTCCTCCCCTTCGCGTCAGTCCCCGATCAATCCCCGGTCAATCCCCGGTCAATTCCTGGTCAGTTTGGTCGCCGCCAGCATCGCGTTGGCGCTGGCCATCATGTGGCGGAATTCGCTCGACAGGGTGACAAGGTCGAACCCCTTGTCGACCATCTCGTTCGCGTAGTCCGCGGACATGCAGTGAATGCCGGCCTTGATGCCGTTGGCGTGCGCAACCGCCAGCGTTTGATCTATCCGTTCCATCACGTCCGGCGCGCGCTGGTCGCCGCCCGGGCCGCCGCCGATCGACACCGACAGGTCCGACGGCCCGATATAGACCGCGTCCAGGCCCTGCACCGAACAGATGCCGTCCAGGTTGTCGACCGCTTCCTGGGTTTCGATCATCGCGAAGGTCAGCACGGTTTGGTCGGCGTGATCGTGATAATCCGCGCCGGCATAGAACACGGCCCGGATCGGCCCGGTTGACCGGTATCCGCGCGGCGCGTAGCGGCACGCGCCGACGAAGCGCTCGCATTCCTCGGCCGTGTTGATCATCGGGCAGACGACGCCATAGGCGCCCGCGTCCAGCGATTTCATGATGATCGCCGGGTCGTTCCACGGCACCCGCACCATCGGCGCCGGGTCGTAGCGCGACATGCCCTGCAGCATCGGCACCAGATCGCCGTAATCGTTGACGCCGTGCTGCATGTCCACCGTCACGCCGTCCCAGCCCAGCGACGCCATGACCTCCGCCGTGAAGGAGCCGGGCGTGCTCAGGAACACGTTGACGGCGGCGCGGCCCTCGTCCCAGGCGGTTTTGATCTTGTTCGGTCGCATGCGTTTCCTCCCCGCGAATTTTATCTGTCTTACACCGTTCGGCAAGCGAGGGGGAGAGGGCGTCGTCCGCAGATTGACGCGCGGCGGGCGACCTGCGTATCTGATTTGCCATGCAGCTGAAAAATCCCATCCGCATGGTCGAGGAGATGGAAAGCATCTCGCCGACCGTGCGCGGTATCATCCTCGCCATCGCCTCCGGCGCGTTCTTCGCGACGATGCACGGGTCGGTCCGGCTGCTGTCGCGCGATCTGGATGCGATGGAGATCGCGTTTTTCCGGGCGTTTTTCGGTTTCGTCTTTTTCGCGCCCATCCTGCTGCGCACGCGGCTGACGGTGCTGCGGACGTCGCGGCTGCCGCTTCACATGCTGCGCGGGCTGTTCAACGGGGCGTCGCTGCTGCTGTGGTTCACGGCGCTCAGCATGGTGCCGCTGGGCGATGCGACGGCGCTGTCGCTGATGGGGCCGCTGTTCGTCGCGATGGGGGCGATGTTCATTCTGGGCGAAAGCGTGCACGGCCCGCGGTGGGTCGCGCTCGTCATCGGGTTCGCCGGCGCGCTGGTCATCGTCCGGCCCGGGTTCCAGGAAATCAATCTCGGCATGATCCTGGTGCTGGTCTCCATGCTGTTCGTGACCTGCTCCAAGCTGATCGCGAAATCCCTGTCGCGCACCGATTCACCGTCCACGATCGTCGCCTATCTGTCGCTGACGATGATGGTGCCGTCCGGCGTGGCGCTGTTTTTCGTGTGGCAGACGCCGACGCTGACGCAGCTGCTGTTCATGGTCGCCATCGGTTTCATGGGGAGCTGCGGCCACATGCTGCTGACGACGGCCTACAAGATCGCCGATATTTCGGCGGTGGAGCCGGTTGTGTTCGCGCGTCTCGTCTGGGCGGCGATCGTCGGCTGGTTCATGTTCGCCGAATTTCCGGGTCTCTGGATCTGGATCGGCGGCGCGCTGATCGTCGCCGCCTCGACCTGGCTGGCGCGGCACGAATCCCGCGAACGCCGGAACAAAAAATCCTAGATTATTGGACGGCGCCGGCCCGCTCCCCTCCCGGCCGCCCGTGGAATTATCCCTGTGGGCGGCCGGGAGGGGGAGCGGGCCGGTGCGAACCCGCGCCAGCGGATAAAAAAGCTAAACCGCCTGCCAGCCGATGTCGCGGCGGCAGAACCCGCCGGGCCAGTCGATGCGGTCGACCGCCTTGTAGGCGCGTTCCTGGGCTTCCGCGATGGTGCTGCCGTTGGCCGTCACGTTCAGCACCCGGCCGCCCGTGGCGACGGTCTCGCCGGCCTCGTTCGTACCGGTGCCGGCATGGAAGATCAGCGTCCCGGCGATCTTGCCGGCCTTGTCCAGCTCCCTGATGACCGTGCCTTTTTCATATGACCCGGGATAGCCGTTGCTCGCCATCACGACCGTCAGCGCCGCCTCGTCGAACCAGCGCAGGTCGAAATCCTTCAGCTCGCCGTCGCAGGCGGCGATCAGCGCCGGCACCAGGTCCGACATCAGCCGCGTCATCAGCACCTGGCATTCGGGGTCGCCGAACCGGACATTGTATTCGACCAGCTTGGGGCCCTCGTCGGTGAGCATCAGCCCGGCATATAAAACCCCCCGATAGGGTTTGCCGTCCGCCTTCATGCCCGCGACCGTCGGCAGGATGATCTTCTCCATCACGGTGGCGGCGATGTCGTCGGTCACCACCGGCGCCGGCGAATAGGCCCCCATGCCGCCGGTGTTGGGGCCGGTATCGCCGTCGCCGACGCGCTTGTGATCCTGGGCGGAGGCGAGCGGCAGGGCGTTTTCGCCGTCGACCAGCGCGAAAAAGCTGGCCTCGACGCCCTCCATGAATTCCTCGACGACGATTTCGGCGCCGGCGTCGCCGAACGCGCCGCCGGTCAGCATGTCGTCGACCGCCCGATGCGCCTGGTCGACCGTCTCGCAGATGATCACGCCCTTGCCGGCGGCGAGCCCGTCGGCCTTGACCACGATGGGTGCGCCGCGCGCATCGATAAACTCCTTGGCGGGGCCGGGCTCGGTGAACCGTCCGTAGGCCGCGGTCGGGATATCGTAGCGGGCGCAGAGGTCCTTCATATAGCCCTTGGAGCCTTCGAGGATCGCGGCCTCGGCGCTGGGACCGAAGGCGCGGATGCCTTTTTCCTGCAGCCGGTCGGCCAGCCCCAGCACCAGCGGGGCTTCCGGGCCGATCACGACCAGCTCGACCCCGTTGTCGACCGCAAATGCCACCAGGGCGTCCACGTCTTCCGCGCCGATATCGACGCACTCGGCGTCCTGGGCGATGCCGGCATTGCCCGGCGCGCACCACAGCTGGTCGACCAGCGGCGACCCCGAGATCGTCCAGCACAGGGCGTGTTCCCGTCCGCCGCCCCCGACGACTAGTACTTTCATCCAACCGGTCTCCGTTTTTCTTTCGATGTGATTGGCATGCGACTCATCTGATGACATAGAATGCGAATCGTCATGGCCGATCAATTCTTCAATTCCAGCGAACAACCCGCCGCCGGCGACAATGTCGTCGAACTGTCCGTCGGCGAAATCTCGCAGGCGATCAAACGGACGCTGGAAGGCGCGTTCGGTCGCGTCCGCGTGCGCGGCGAGGTCGGGCGCCCGAACTATCACGGCTCCGGCCATCTGTATTTCACGCTGAAGGATGCCGACGCGGCGATGGATGCCGTCGCGTGGCGCGGCACGGTGGGCAAGCTGTCGCTCCGGCTCGAAGAAGGCATGGAGGTGATCGCCACCGGGCGCATTTCCTCCTATCCGAAAAGTTCGCGCTACCAGATCGTCATCGAATCGGTCGAGCTCGCCGGCGAAGGCGCGCTGCTGAAGCTGCTGGAAGACCGGCGCAAGAAGCTCGGCGCCGAGGGTCTGTTCGATGCGGACCGCAAGCGGGACCTGCCGTTCCTGCCGGACGTGATCGGCGTCGTCACCTCGCCGACCGGTGCGGTGATCCGCGACATCCTGCACCGGCTCGAAGACAGGTTCCCCCGTCACGTCCTGATGTGGCCGGTCCCGGTACAGGGCGACGGCGCGGCCGCGAAAATCGCGGCGGCGATCAACGGCTTCAACGCCCTGTCCCCCGACGGCGCGGTGCCGCGCCCGGACGTGCTGATCGTCGCGCGCGGCGGCGGCAGCCTGGAGGACCTGTGGCAGTTCAACGAAGAGATCGTCGTCCGGGCGGCGGCGGCATCGGATATTCCGCTGATCTCGGCGGTCGGCCATGAAACGGACACCACGCTGATCGATTACGCGTCCGACCGGCGCGCGCCGACGCCGACGGCGGCTGCCGAGATGGCGGTTCCGGTGCGGTCCGACCTGCTGGCCCAGGTGCTCGACGACGAACGGCGGCTGGTCGCCGGCATGTCCCGCCTGCTGGACGAGCGCCGAAACCATGTCGAAGGACTGTCGCGCGGCCTGCCGCGTCCGGCGGAACTGCTGGAAGGGGCGATGCAGGCGCTGGATTACGCGACCGACCGCGTCGACAGCCTGGTCGCGCGGCAGATGGAACGCTCAGCGGCGCGGCTGGCGACCGCCGCGGCCAGTCTTCCCCATCCGCGCGAGGTGATCGCCCGGGCCGAGAGCGATCTAGCGAACAAAAACGCCCGTATCGCCGCCGCGCTGACCGGGTTCGTGCGCGAACGGTCGAACGGTTTCGCCAGCCTGTCGGCGGGGGAACGGATGGCGGGCGGCATGCGCCGCCGGATCGCCGACGGCGAGGCGCGTCTGAAAGCGAACGAACAGCTGCTCAACAGCCTGTCCTACGAGCGCGTGCTCGATCGGGGTTTCGCGCTGATCCGTGACGAAGACGGCGAACCGGTCATGCAGGCCGCGGAAACCACCGCGGGCCAGACCGTGTCGATCCATTTTTCCGACAATGCCGTCGCGGCGACCATCGGGGGGTCGGCGGATGGGGCCAAAAAATCCCCGCCCCGGAAACCGGCCGAGAGGAAGGCCACCGCAAAGAAGCCGGCGAAGCCCAGAAAATCCGCACCCGCGCCCGGCGGCGATCAGGGCTCGCTTTTCTGAACCATGATGAGATTTCTGTCGGGCGCCCTGATGCTTCTCGCTCTGCCGATGCCGGTCTCGGCGACGTCCCTGTCCCTCTCCGGCGATTTCGTTCAGGGCGGGCTGATCACCGGCACCACGCTTCCCGGCGCCACGGTCAGCCTGAACGGCGCGCCGGTCCGGGTCGGCTCGGACGGTGTGTTCGTGTTCGGGCTCGGCCGGGATGCGCCGAACACGACCGTGCTCGACGTCGTGCTGCCCGACGGCAAACGCGACACCCGGACGCTTGAGATCAGGCAGCGCAAATACCGTATCCAGCGCATCGACGGCCTGCCGCGCAGGATGGTCACGCCCTCGGCGAAGGCGCTGGAGCGAATCCGGCGCGAAGGAAATGCCATCCGGGCGGCCCGCGCGGTGTTCACGAACGACGCCCATTTCAAAGGCGGGTTCGTCTGGCCCGCCGAAGGCCGTATTTCCGGCGTCTATGGCAGCCAGCGCATTCTGAACGGCAAGCCCCGCCGTCCGCATCTCGGCGTCGACATCGCCGCGCCTACAGGCACGCCGGTCGCCGCCGCCGCCGCCGGAACCGTGACGCTGGCTGAACGCGATCTGTATTTCACCGGCGGCACCGTCATCGTCGATCACGGTCACGGCCTGTCGACGGTCTATTCGCACTTAAGTGCGATCGACGTCCGCAACGGGCAGGCGGTCTCGCAGGGGCAGAAAATCGGCGCCGTCGGCTCCACCGGCCGGTCGACCGGCCCACATCTTGACTGGCGCATCAACTGGTATCAGGAGCGCCTCGACCCGATGCTGCTGGCGGGGCCGATGAAAAAATAGGGTAAAAGGGGGGGCTTTTTTTACTCTTCCACCTGCACGGTTTCGTATTTCTCCGGCAGAGTCAGTTCCAGCAGCTCGTAGTCCTCGGAATAGTACAGCACATTGTGCTTGATGCCGGGCGGCTGGATCCAGCAATCGCCTTCCTCGAACTCGACCTCACCTTGGCCTTCGAACCAGACGCGTGACTGGCCCTTCAGCACCATCACCATCTGGAAATCGACGTCGTGGTAATGCATCCCGCTGCCGCCTTCGGGGCAGGGTTTGGTGGTGCGGATGATATGGGCGTGCACCTTGCCGCCCGTGGCCGCGCCGATGCCGAGATCCCGGTATTCGCGATAGACGCGCAAACCGCCGCTGACGAACGGATTGTCCTTCGCCCGGTTGACGATGAAGTCGGAGTGAATTTTCGTATCGGCCATTGCGTTTTCCCGAGTGGTTGAATTCTAATCGATTTCCGCAATATTGATGGTTCCGTCCGTCCGGCGCAATTCCCCGCCCGGATCGGATCAGCCACCGACGGAGACCGGACCATGAAATCCTTTACCCATGTCGGCATGCCGGGCCGCGTCGTCCACGGTGCCGGGCGCGTCGCCGATCTGGCCGACGAGATAGCGGCGCTGGACGCGACGCGCGTGATGTTTTGCTGCACCAAAAGCCGCGTGCCCGAGGTCGAAAAACTCGCCGCCACGCTGGGCGACCGGTTTGTCGGCATCTGCGACGCCGCGAAAATTTTCGTGCCGCTGACGGCGGTGGAGCCGGGCCGTGAGATGGCGAAGGAACTGAATGCCGACTGCCTAGTGACGTACGGCGGCGGCACGGCGGTCGGCCTCGCTAAGGCGATCGCTCTGGAACAGGGTCAGCCGGTCGTCAGCATCGTCACCACCTATTCGGGGTCGGAGACCACGGCGCTACAGGGCATCATCGGCCATGACGGTGTGCGCGTGAACTACAACGACATGCGCATGCTGCCGCGCACGCTCATCTACGATCCGGAACTGATGCTGGACGTGCCGCTCGACGTGTCGGTCGCCAGCGGCTTCAACTCGATTTCGCACGCCGTAAGCTCCTATCTCGGCAGGGATGCCAATCCGGTCGCCAACATGTATTCCGAGAACGGCATCCGCACGATGTCGGCGGCGTTGGTCAGGCTGGCGCGGGATCCACGCGACATCGACGCCCGGTCGGCTGCCATGCACGGCGCGTGGCTATGCGGTATGACGCTGATGTCGTCGGGCACCACCATTCATCACAAGATCGCCCACGTGCTGGGCGGCGGGTTCGATCTGCCGCACGGGCCGACCCATGCGGTCGTGCTGCCCCATTCGACCAGCTACAACCGCGACGCTGCGCCCGACGCCATGGCCGGGATCGGCCGGGCCTTCGACGTGGCGCCGCAAGACGCGCCGCGCGCGCTGTTCGACCTGCTGGGCAAAAGCGGCGCGGCGACGGGGCTGCGCGATCTCGGCCTGCCCGAAGACGCGCTCGACGAGGCCGCCGACCGCATCATGACCGACCGGTATTACAATCTGCGCGACTACGACCGGCGCGCCATAAGGGCGTTGCTGCAGGATGCGTGGGAAGGACGGCCGCCGTCGGGCGTTTGATGTTTTGGTTCCGTATGCCTCGGGTGTCTAGTCCGGCCGACGCGTTACGGATCGTGCATCGCCTTCGCACTCGGTAAATCCTCGGGCGAGCCACCGATAGACCCGGTTGCCGAGATAGAGGAGGGCGATGGACGAGAAATTTGCAATCAGGATGTAGACCAGGATTTCGATGGTCAGCAGATGTTTGCGCCGCTCGAAGATGCAGTTGTCGGCCAGATAGAATAGCAGCAGCGCTCCACCGATCAGGACTGGCAGCGCCAGTCTTTTGATGCCCCGTTCGATGTCTCGGCCGGCCGGGAAATTCGCTTCCGGCATGACAGGCGTTCGCAGATCAGTTTGATCCCCGGCTTGAAGGCAGGCCTGCGCTTGAGTGTGCGAACGCCGTGTCTTTCCATCAGTTTTCCGTGCCTGCGGCGAAAATCAATGCCGCCGCGAGCGCGCCAACGGATGCCTGTCTGAATTTCATGATGTCACCTCTTAACCCCCTGAAACCTTTTCAGGTTTTCCCGAGGGAAAAGGAGCAACCTCCGTGCCAGATTTGTTAATGATACAATTTAAACGGGTTAGATGACGGCCGTCCGGTCAGTCGCCGATAATCGTAAAATCCACCGACGGGGTTGAGCACGTAATCCGCCGCCTAGGCCTTCCCCGTCTTGCCCGCCCATACATCCATCACTTCGCCGCTTTCCGGCACGTGGCCGAAGATGAACTCGACCGATTTGATGGTCGCTTCGTGCAGCGGCACATTGGCGGAGCCCACGCAGTCCGGCGGCATCACGATGTAATAGCCGTGGAAGAACGCCTCGCGCAGGGTGCTCTCGACGCACACGTTGGTCGCCACGCCGGTGATCACCAGGGACTTGAGCCCCCGGCGGCGCAGGATGTCGTCCAGCTGGGTGTTATGGAACGCGGAATAGCAGCGCTTTTCGACCACCTGCTCGCCCTCTGCCGGGCCAATCTCGTAGAAATCGGCGCCCCAGGAGCCGGACGCGCAGCACACTGCGCCCTTGCCGTTTTCCAGCATCTTAGACAGCATCGGCGCGGGCAGCAGGTCGTGGTCGTAGATCGCCTTGATCCAGACGATCTCGCAGCCCGCTTCGCGCCCGGCTTCGACCAGCCTGCCGATGCGTTCGGCCAGCGGTTTGTTGCCGCTCATATCCACACCCTGGGAGGTGTGGATGTAGCCTTTCTCGGCGCAGAAATCGTTCTGCATGTCGACCACCACGATGGCGGTGTGGGCCGGGTCGAGGATCTCGTCGAGGCCGTTAAGAAGCCCCGGATTCTGGTCAGACATTGGCAGGTTCCTTCTCCATTTCCCAGTAAACGCAGCCCATGCCGCAGCGCAGCTCGACCGCGGGCTCGTAGCAGATTGTGATCGACGGCCGGGCACCAACCATCCCCATCGCGCCGATCCAGGCGATCAGCTCCGACGTGCCGCCGTCGCCAGCGGCGCTCATTTTTTCCTGTGTGCACTCGCGCAACACCTTTTCTGGATCTCCCTCTTCCAGCAGGGCGAGGAACCAGCGGTCAAATTCCTCGTCGACGTCGAAATATTTCGGCCCGCCCGGATCGTGGCTGAGCCCGCCCGTGCCCATGAAGGCGATGCGCAGGCCGGCCGGCAGGTCGTTCTCTACGATCTTCTGTACCGCCTGCCCGAATTCGTAGCAGGTACGCGGCGACGGGATCGGCGGCACGATGCAGTTCATGTGGATCGGCACCAGCGGGATGTCGTAATCCGGCGTCAGGTATTTCAGCGGCACCGACCAGTTGTCGTCGAACAGCAGCTCGTCTTTGGCGATGGTATCGTATCCCTGTGCGGACAGCCCGTCGAACAGCGCCGTCGCGACGGAGGAATTTCCTGCTAGCTGGTAGGGGTCGACATTGACCCAGTCGCGGAACCACTCCGCCGGGCCTTTCCAGTTGGCGGCGGTCCCGATGCAGAAATCGTGTGGGTCGTCGACCGGCATGTTGAGCACGTGATCGTTGGCGAGGCCGATAATTAGGTCCGGCTTCGCCGCGCGCAGTTTTTCGCCCAGCGCGTTGAAGCCGTCAGTCAGGGATTTCTGTTCGTGTTCGGGGGCGCGGTCGAGCCAGCCGGTCATGCCCGGCGCGTGGCTCAGCCCAGTAACGAAGACAAGCTCGGCCATTATCTGGTTTTCCCTTTTCCGTCGACGACGCTTCTGCCGTAGGCCTGCGCCGAGGGCGAATTGTTGTGGTTATAGGCGCCGCCGTGAAACAGGCGCGAGACCTGCGGCAGGAAATAGGGATGAACCCCCAGCTCGCCTAGCCGCTTGATGTCGATGTCGCGGAACGCTTGGCGCTCCTCCTCGCTCAGGCCGTAATTTTCCATGACGGTTTCGAAATTCTCAGCGAAATCGGAATACAGCGCTGGATCGCGCCGTACCTCGAAGATCATCCGGTTCGCCGCCAGTTCGCGCCGGGTGTCGGCGATGCCCATGTCTGCGTCTCCCTTGTTCCGTGCCCGATGATACCAAGGTCGCGACCCGCGTAAAGCAGCGCTGCGGGTTAATCCATGCCGTGCCGGTAGAAAACAGGGTTGCAAAAAACAACCATAGTTATTTATAAAATATAAAATACGACCTAAGGAGGTTTTATGGAAAAGGGTGGCCGAACATATTCTGCGGGGCGGCCAGGCCATGGTGGTGGAGCTGCCGCCGGGCATGCGTATCCGCATCGTCGACACGGTCGGCGGCCAGATCGGCGCGATGATGGAATTCGCCGAGGCCGATCCGAATCGCGGGTTTTCGATGGCGGCGTCACTTGCACTTGGCGCCCTGAACAGATCGCTTGATAGCGATACGTCGGTCGCGCTGATCGAGGACGACGTCGTTACAAACCGGGTGGGCGAGGAGCTGCTGCGTGTCGCCGGCGACACTATGCCCGGTGGGGTATCCGCAACATCCATACCTGCCTCTGCAATGCGGAATCGTATCGAAACGAACAGGACATCGGCTGTTTCGGCGCCCTGTTGCATGCGATCGCGCCGCGAGTTTCGGTCCCTCCGGCTGCGCGGCCAGCCAGCGCGGTCGATGCGCTCGACCTGTTTGGCAAGGCGCAGGACGTGTCGCTCGACGGCCTAAACCTGCCGGACGGTTTTACCGACGATGGCAACTGGGAGGAATTGGGGGTACCGGCGGTACGCGCCGACGACTATCTTGAGTTCGACATTCTGACGCCCTGCCTGGTGGCATGCGCCAACTGCTCTTCCGTCGGCGACGGGATTATCAGGATCGACTTTATGAGCTGAAACGGAAATCGCGTGAAACCAATCTTCGAAACTGTGATGGCCCCAGCCACCGGGTGGGCGGACATAGTGAAAACCGGTCAGAGGCTGCGCGTTACCGATCTCGAAGGGTTGCAGGTCGTCGACATGGCGGTGTTCAACGACGCCAATCTGCGCGAAAAGCTGTCGACGTCCTATTCGCGCTTGCGCGCCGGGGTTGGCGGAGGACACGGCTTTCATCCGCGCGACCGCCTGGTCGAGGGCGATGTGCTGATGTCGACCATCAACAACGAGATGATGCGGATGACTGCCGACACGGCGGAGGTCAAGGGTATGCACGACGTCCACGGACGCATGTGCAACCGCTACCTTTACGAAGCGATGGGCGAACCGGGCAAGGACGGCTGCCACGAGATCATTTCCGGCGTCGTCGCCGGCCACGGCCTACTTCCAGAGGATATTCCCGACACCATCGATCTGTTCATGAACTATCATCACGATTGCGCCCACGGATGGTGGGTACTGGAAGAAGGCGTCTCCAAACCGGGAGATTACGTGGAATTCGAGGCGCTGATGGATTGCCTCGTCGCTCTGTCGAACTGCCCGTTCTATAGCGGCACGCCGATGAGGGTCGAAATATTCGCCCCATGACATTTCCCTGCGCAGAATACCCGGAAGGAGGGACGGCATGACCGCCGCCACGAAAACCATGAGCGGCGGCGAGGCCATCGTCGATGCGCTGATCCGCCACGGCGTCGACACCGCGTTCGGCATTCCGGGGGTTCAGCTCGACCCGCTCTTCGCCGCGCTGCACGACTGCCAGAACCAGCTCCGCGTCATCCACACCCGCCACGAACAGGGCGCCGGCTACATGGCGCTCGGCTACGCGCAGGCGACGGGCCGCGTCGGCACCGCCATCGTGGTTCCGGGACCGGGGCTGCTGAATGCGTCGGCCGCGATCTCCACCGGCTATGCCCTCAATTCCAAGATGATGTTCGTGGTCGGCCAGATCCCTTCGGCGCTGATCGGCAAGGGGACCGGCCAGCTGCACGAACTGCCGGACCAGCTCGCCATCGCCGCTGGGCTGACCAAATACGCCGCGCGCATGGAGACAGCCGCGGATGCGCCCGCGATCATGGCCGAGGCGTTCCGCCAGCTGCACACCGGCCGCCCGCGCCCGGTCGAGGTCGAAATGGCGCTCGACATCATGAAGGCGGAGGGCGAGGTGACGCCCGTCGATCCGCCCGGTTACTACGACGTCGCCGCACCGGACCCGGACCGGATCGAAGCCGCGGCGAAGCTGCTGGGCAACTCGGAAAACCCGCTGATTTTCGCCGGCGGCGGCGCCATCGACGCCGGGCCCGAACTGCTGGCGCTGGCGGAAATACTGCAGGCGCCGGTGGTGATGTCGCGCGGCGCGCTGGGCGCCATCGATTCCCGTAATCCGCTGGCGCTGACCCCGCCGCACGGTCACAAGCTGTGGAAGGACGCCGATGTGGTGCTCGGCGTCGGCACGCGGCTGGTGCCGATGGTGCCGGGCTGGGGCACGGACGACGGCCTCAAATTCGTGCGCCTCGACATCGATGCTGACGAGATGACCCGCAATCACAGCCCAGACGTCGCCGTGCAGGCGGACGCGGCGCTGGGCCTGGCCGCTCTGGCCGACGCGGTGCCCGCCCATAACCGCATACGCGGTGATATTTCAGAAGATATGGAAACGCTGAAAGCGAAACTGCAGGCGGAGTTCGATAAACTCGATCCGCAGATCCCGATCCTCAACGCTATCCGGACGGTCCTGCCGGAAGACGGTATCTTCGTTGAGGAACTGACCCAGCCCGGTTACGTCGCGCGGCTCGCGTTCCCCGTTTATCAGCCGCGCACCTACATCAATCCCGGCTATCAGGGCACGCTGGGCTACGCGTCGCCGACTGCGATGGGTGCCAAGGTAGGCATGCCCGACCGGAAGGTGCTAGCGATCTCCGGCGACGGCGGGTTTATGTTCAATGTGCAGGAACTGGCGACGGCGGCGCAGCACGGCATCGAGATCGTCCTGGTTGTGTTCAACGACGGCGCGTTCGGCAACGTCAAACGCTTCCAGCAGCAGCTGTTCGACGGCAAAGAAATCGCCGTTGAGCTGAAAAACCCGGATTTCATGAAACTAGCCGACGCGTTCGGCGTGCAGGGCTTCCGCGTGAATTCGCCAGCCGAGCTGGAACGCGCCATCGGCGAAGGCTTCTCCACCCCCGGCCCCACCCTGATCGAATACCCCCTCGGCGAAGTGCCCGACCCGTGGCATCTGATCTTTCAGGGGAAGGTAAGGGGCTGACGGATTCGCAGAGACGGGATGTCAACCGTCCCCTCTCCCTAGCTCCTCCCCCCTCAAAGGGGTAGGGGATTAGACTATTCAGAGATCTCGTCCATTCGTTCCGAGGCTGAAGCTGCGAAGCAGGTGAAGCACAGCGGTGTCTCGAGGGATGCGCCGCCGCTCCACCCGTGGCATAACCACGACATGTCTGACACTCTCGCCGTTCTCGATGCGCTGCCGGCCGCAGACGACTTCTATACCCGCTACTGGAATGCGCACCCGTTCCTTGTGCGCGGGGCCGTCAATGCGGCCTTGATTGACCGACTGATCGCGCCGGAAGAGCTGGCGGCGCTGTCGATGGAGGAAACGGCGCGCGCCCGGCTGGTATCTGGCGCCGACTGGTCCTGCCGGTTAGGCCCCTTCGCGGAGGACGATTTTTCGGCGGACAGGGACGACGCGCCTTGGAGCTTGCTGGTCCAGAACGTCGATCAGTTCCACCCCGATACTGCTGACCTGCTGCGGGTGTTCGATTTCGCACCGCGCTGGTTGATGGACGACGTCATGGTCTCGTTTTCCACCGCGGGTGGCGGCATCGGCGGCCATGTCGATCGCTATCACGTGTTCCTGGTGCAGGGGCATGGCCGTCGCCGCTGGACGATCGGCCGTGCGCCGATTACCGACGAGGTCTATCTCGACGGCCTCGATCTGAAGATCCTCAAAGACCCGGTCGACGGAGAAACAGTCGAGGTTGGCCCGGGCGACGTTCTCTACGTGCCGCCCCGCTTCGCCCATGAAGGCACGACGCTCGAAGACGCGCTAACGTTTTCGGTCGGCTTTCTTGGCCCGCAGACGTCGGATCTACTGGAGGATTTCGGTCTGTTCCTTGCGGACAACGACACGCTGGACGATGTCTATGTTGGCGCTGGGCTGGGTGTGGATAGCGCCGGATTCGTCCTGTCGCCTGACACCTTAGACGCACTGCGCGAGCGGCTCAGCTCGGCGCTATCCACGCCCGCCTTCGAGGTGTGGCTAGCTTCGTTCCTCACCGCATCTACCAGCGTAGATGCGGCCCATACCGCGACCCGCGACGACGCGCTAGACACGTCCGAATTTACCGCCGCGCTCCGGGCGGCGGGCGGCGTGGTCAAGCCGGCTTATGTCAAGTTCGCGCTGGTGCCTTCCACCGAATCGTCATCGCGAAGTGCCTATACCCTCGGCGTCAACCGGCGGACGTTTCGTATCGACGACGCCGCCCTCGCGATGGTCCTGAAACTGATGGCCGAGGAACCCGTCCCGTTCGACGTGCCGGGCGATCACGCCGATCTGCTGTGCGCGCTGTATAACCTCCAGGCCTTGGAATTTGCCGGTTGAAATACCCCCCCCGACCGATTGTCGCATTGCTCTCATTCTGCACTCCGGCGTACCGTTGAGGGCTGGACCGTGAAATCGTGGAAGATTCTGTAATGCCTAAAATGAAGCTCGGCTTGTTCATCCGGCCCACCGGTCACCATATCGCGTCGTGGCGGCACCCGGATTCGCACGCCGACGCTAATGAGAATTTTGACCGCTTCGTCGAAATGGCGCAGACGGCGGAACGCGGCCTGCTCGACATGCTGTTCTCCGCCGATACCAACACCGCCTGGACCACCGTCGAATCGGCGCTCAACCGCCAGCATTACTCCGCCTGGCTGGAACCCTATACGTTGCTCAGCGCGCTTGCCGCCCATACCGAGTATATCGGCCTCGTCTGTACGCGGACCACTAGTTTTGACCAGCCTTACAGCATCGCTCGCGCTTTCGCGACGCTGGACCTGATAAGCAAGGGCCGCGCCGGCGTCAATATCGTGACCACCGGCAACCCGCGCGCGGCACTGAATTACAACCAGGAAGCCCACCTGCCGAAAACCGAACGCTACGCCATCGCCGACGAATTCGTCGAAGTGCTGATTGGCTTATGGGATAGCTGGGACGCAGACGCCTTCGTGCGCGACCGCGACACCAGCACCTTCTTCGAGTGGGACGGCATGCACATGCTCAACCACAAGGGTAAATATTTCCAGGTCGAAGGCCCGCTGAACGTACCGCGCTCGACGCAGGGCCGGCCCGTGATCGTGCAGGCGGGTGCGTCCGAGGAAGGGCGCGAACTGGCCGCGAAATCCGCCGACGTCATCTTCGCGGCTCACCAGAACATCGAGATGGCGCGGGCATTCTATACCGACGTGAAGGGTCGGCTCGCCAGATACGGCCGCTCGTTGGGAGATCTGAAGATTATGCCCGGCCTGTCGGTGACCGTCGCCGAGACCCAAAAAGAAGCGCGGGCCAAAGCCGACGAACTGCAGGAACTGATCCACCCCGATCATGGGTTAGCCTATCTGTCGCGCCGTCTGGGCCACGACGTCACGGGCTACGATCCCGACAAACCGCTGCCCGATCTCGACGCAGTGGACGAGGTCGGCACCCGCTCAGGCCAGATGCTTGAGATGGCCCGGCAGAAAAACTGGACCCTGCGCCAACTGTATCAGCATTTCGCCGCGACGCGCGGGCACATGGTTTTGGTCGGTACGCCGGCGGACGTCGCCGACGGCATGCAGGCATGGTTCGAAGGCGGCGCCTGCGATGGCTTCAACCTGATCCCGCCGATGTTCCCCGGCGAATTCGACGCCTTCGTCGATCTGGTCGTGCCCGAACTGCAGCGCCGCGGCATCTACCGCACAGCCTATGAAGGCACCACCCTACGCGACCGGTTGGGACTGTCGGTGCCGGAAAGCCGACATGCGGCCGGTGGTGCGGCGTGATCGCCCAGATGATGTAGGTGGTGGTGGCGCTCGAAAAGGCGTAGGCGTTACGTCCGGTGTATTCCGCCCCTTTAGGTGCAGGGAGTTGTTCCATGGGTTCTTTGTTAGAGTTCCCCCCCCTCGAGGGGGAGGGAACTGTTTGAGGAGCAACGCTCAGCCTCTACTCATCTCGAGGACTCGCGCTTCGGCGTCTCCAAGGACGCGGTCCCGCTATTCATGTTAACCGATGGTCTCGGACCTCCCGGTCGTCGCGGAAGATATCGACCGCGTCCAGCACTGCTTCGGCGTCGGCGACGCGGGCGATGTTGAACAGTCCGTCGCCCTGGTTGACGATCGGCAGGTTCGATTTGCCGATCACGATGCCGGCGAATTCTGCAGTCATCGCCACCTCGTCGGCGCCCAGCGGATAGGACACGATGCCAAGCCGGTCGCCTTCACCGACGTGGCTACCGAGCCGTACGGTTTCGCGGACCAGCCCGCCGACCGGCGCGCGCACCCAGGTGCTGGACTGGGCGATTGTCTGAACGGCCCGGGGGACGATATTCTCGTGACGCTTCTTTTCTTGCGGCAGCATGCCAAGATGACGCATCACGTTGACTACACCGCGATAGCCAGCTCGGATGGACATCGCGTCATAGCGTAGCGCCTCTCCTGCTTCGTAAACGATGACCGGCACATTCATGCCGGCTGCGGTACCGCGCAGCGATCCGTCGCGGACTTTGGCGTTGAGCAGCAGCGGCACGCCGAACGCATGGGCCATCGCACGGACCTCCGGGTCGACCATGTTGGCGCGGATCTGCGGGAAATTCGACCGGTGGATCGCGCCGGTATGAAGATCAATGCCGTGCGTGCATTTCCGCAGTATCTCGGCGGTGAACAGATGAGCGAGCTGGCTGGTCAGCGACCCCGTGGCCGAGCCCGGAAAGCTGCGGTTGAGATCGCGCCGGTCAGGCAGATAGCGCGACTGGTTGATGAAGCCGAATGTGTTCACCACCGGCACGGCGACCAGCGTGCCCGCCAGGCTGCTCAGCCCGCGGCGGCGCATCAGCCGCCGAATGATCTCGACGCCGTTGATTTCGTCGCCGTGGACGGCTGCGGCGACCAGCAGCACCGGGCCGGGCTTGCGCCCGTGCACGACGCGGGCCGCCAGGGTCATTGGCGTGTGGTCGAACAGCAGGCTGATCGGCAGCTCGACCACCGCACTGGTTCCGGCGGCGACTCTGACGCCGCCTATCTCGAACGGGGCGCGTTTCACCCGCTTCGCCTTCTTCGGGGATGTCGCCGCGGTCGTGCTCTTGGTAGCCACGGCGTTGTCAGCCCCGGCCGCGTGTCTTGGTCTTGCCGGGCTTGGCGTTCTTTTCGAGAAAGTCGATGATCATCCCGGCGATGTCCCTGCCGGTGGCGTTCTCGATGCCCTCCAGGCCGGGCGAGGAATTCACCTCCATCACCACCGGGCCGTGGTTGGAGCGCAGCAAATCGACGCCGGCGACGTTGAGGCCGAGCGTCTTGGCGGCGCGGACGGCGGTGGAGCGTTCCTCCGGCGTGATTTTCACGATATTGGCGGTGCCGCCGCGATGAAGGTTGGATCGGAAATCGTCTTCCGCGCCCTTGCGCATCATAGACGTAACGACCTTGCCGCCGATGACGAAGCAGCGGATATCGACGCCCTTGGCCTCCTTGACGAATTCCTGCACCAGGATGTTGGAATTCACGCCGCGAAACGCCTCAATCACCGACTTGGCGGACGAATGGGTTTCGCCCAGCACCACACCGATGCCCTGGGTACCTTCGAGCAGTTTGATCACCAGCGGTGCGCCGCCGACCATCTCGATCAGGTCTTCGGTATCGCGGGTCGAATGGGCGA
>Ga0181588_10000964_pt1 | contig 25668 bp, 20 predicted proteins | sample 071ome_26_FD_148607 | JGI IMG/M metagenome (GOLD analysis project Ga0181588, IMG submission 148607) | Coastal salt marsh microbial communities from the Groves Creek Marsh, Skidaway Island, Georgia - 071409BT metaG (spades assembly) | ecosystem: Environmental > Aquatic > Marine > Intertidal zone...
GATATAAATATCCAGACCGCCGAGCCGGAATTTTGCGAATGGCGCTGGCTTGACCCGCACGCGCTGATCAACCTGGCGGTGCCGTTCAAGCGCGATGTCTATTCAACCCTGATGGAGAGCTTTGCCAGCCTGTTGCGCCCGTAGCCAGCCGAACGGAACCCCGACCACAAGTAACCCCGGCCACAAGTAACGCCGGCCACAAGAAAACCCGGCTCTGGGCCGGGCGTCCTCATTTGATTCTTGTGGTGCGTTACAGCGCGGCAAGCACGGCGTTCAGGAATTCGGCCTCGGCGCCGCTGGCGGCATCGGCCCGCGACTTCACCTCGTCGCGGCTTGCCTTGTCGAGATCCTCGGCGCGTTCGGTCAGGATGGTCACCGATTCGCCCGACACATCCGCCAGGCCGCCATCGATCATGAAGCGGTTGGCCACCTTGCCATTTTCATGCACCTCGACGATGCCGCGCACAAGGTCGGACAGCAGCGGCGCGTGCCGCGGCAGCACGCCGAACAGCCCCTCGGCGCCAGGCGCCACGACCATCTCGGCCGGTTTCTGGACCATGATGTCGGCCGGTGTCACCAGCTCAAGTTGCGTGGTTTCCGCCATTGCGCATGTCTCCCTTGGCGCCGGGGCCGCTTACGCGGCCTCCTGCATCAGCTTCTTGCCCTTCTCGACGGCCTCTTCGATGGTGCCGACCATGTAGAAGGCTGCCTCCGGAAGGTGGTCGTAATCGCCATTGATGATGCCGGCAAAGCCGTCAATCGTGTCCTCGAGACCGACCAGCTTGCCGGGCGATCCGGTGAAGACCTCGGCGACATGGAAGGGCTGTGACAGGAAGCGCTGGATCTTGCGGGCACGGGCCACGACAAGCTTGTCCTCCTCCGACAATTCATCCATGCCGAGGATGGCGATGATGTCCTGAAGCGACTTGTATTGCTGCAGAACCTCCTGGACGTTACGGGCAATCTCGTAATGGCGCTCGCCGACGATCCGCGGGTCGAGCATGCGCGAGGAGGAGTCGAGCGGGTCAACGGCCGGATAGATGCCAAGCTCGGCAATCTGGCGCGACAGAACGGTTGTCGCGTCAAGGTGCGCGAAGGACGTCGCCGGCGCCGGGTCGGTCAGGTCGTCGGCCGGAACGTAAATGGCCTGGACCGAGGTGATCGAACCCTTGGTTGTGGTGGTGATGCGTTCCTGCAGCGCGCCCATATCGGTGGCCAGCGTCGGCTGGTAACCCACCGCCGAAGGGATACGGCCGAGAAGCGCCGACACCTCGGAGCCTGCCTGCGTGAAGCGGAAGATATTGTCGACGAAGAACAGCACGTCCTGGCCTTCCTCGTCACGAAAATACTCGGCCAGCGTCAGGCCGGTCAGCGCGACGCGCGAACGGGCGCCCGGCGGCTCGTTCATCTGACCATAGACAAGCGCCGCCTTGGAACCTTCGCCATCGGTCTTGATCACGCCGGATTCAACCATTTCATGATAGAGATCGTTGCCCTCACGGGTGCGCTCGCCGACACCGGCGAATACCGAATAGCCACCATGCGCCTTCGCGACATTGTTGATCAGCTCCATGATCAGGACCGTCTTGCCAACGCCGGCACCGCCGAACAGGCCGATCTTGCCACCCTTTGCATAGGGGGCCAGCAGGTCAACAACCTTGATTCCGGTGACCAGAATCTCGGCTTCGGTTGACTGGTCGACATAGGCCGGGGCCGGACGGTGAATCGGATAGGATTTCTTCGCCTTGACCGGCTTGCCCTCATCAACCGGCTCGCCGATGACGTTGAGGATGCGGCCAAGCGTCTCCGGGCCAACCGGCACGGTGATCGGGGCGCCTGTATCGACGGCATCCGCACCGCGGACAAGACCCTCGGTCGCGTCCATCGCGATGGTGCGGACCGATGATTCGCCAAGATGCTGTGCCACTTCCAGAACCAGCCGCTGGCCGTCATTGTCAACCTCAAGGGCGTTCTGAATGGCCGGCAGATGGCCTTCGAACTCGACATCGACAACGGCGCCGATGACCTGACTGATTTTGCCGATATTGTTTGCCATTTATCCTTACTCCGCGATTGAGTCCTGGTCCGTTACACCGCTTCGGCGCCGGAAATGATTTCGATAAGTTCCTTGGTGATGGTCGCCTGCCGGGTCCGGTTATAGACCAGCGTCAGTCGGTCAATCAGATCGCCCGCATTGCGCGTCGCATTGTCCATCGCCGTCATCCGCGCCGCCAGCTCGGCAGCCGAGGATTCCAGCAGGGCGCTGTAGATCTGGGTGGAGATATTGCGCGGCAGAACCGCGGCAAGAAGCTCTTCCTCTTCCGGCTCATATTCGTAGGATACGCCCTGATCATCCGACGGGGCCGATTCATCAACCTCGGCCGGGATCAGCTTCTTCAGCGTCACTTCCTGCGAAATGGCGGATTTGAACTTGTTGAAGATGACGGTGCAGACATCGAATTCGCCAGCCTCGAAACCGTCACGCACCTTGTCGCCGATCGATGCCGCATCGGCAAAGGCGACCGAGGTGCCCTGAATGCCCTCAAGCGCCTCGATATAGGAATCGCCAAGCTCGCGGCGCAGCGCGTCCGCCGATTTGCGTCCCACCATCAGCAGCTTGACAGTCTTGCCCTCGCCGCGAAGCCGCGCCACCTCGGTGCGGGTCTGGCGGGTGATCGCGCCGTTGAAGCCGCCACACAGGCCGCGGTCAGCCGAAACCACCACCAGCAGATGCGTCTTGTCCTGGCCATTGCCGACAAGAAGCTGCGGTGCCGAGGACGGGTCGGCCTTGGCGGCAAGCGAATTGATGATCTGCTGCATGCGATCAGCGTAGGGACGGCCACGCTCGGCCGAATCCTGCGCCCGCCGCAGCTTTGCCGCCGCGACCATCTTCATGGCCGAGGTAATCTTCTGCGTCGACTTCACGCTGTTGATGCGCGTCTTGAGATCTTTCAACGATGGCATGCATCAGGCTCCATGTTCCAGCGCGCGGCGGCGAACCGCCACACATCTGTTCGAACAGCTATCCTCAGGCAAAACTCTTGCCGAACGCCTCAATGGCGGCTCTCAGCTTTGCTTCGGTCTCGTCAGACAATTTCTGCTCGTCGCGGATCGTGTCGAGCACGTCACCGGCGGCGCTGCGAAGATGCTCCAGGAGGCCGGATTCAAAACGGCCAACATCGGAAACGTCAACGCCGTCGAGATAACCATTCACGCCGGCAAAGATCACGGCGACCTGCTCCTCGACCTTCATCGGGCTGTATTGCGGCTGCTTCAGAAGCTCGGTCAGGCGGGCACCGCGCTCGAGCAGTGCGCGGGTCGAGGCGTCCATGTCCGAGGCGAACTGGGCGAAGGCGGCCATCTCGCGATACTGCGCCAGCTCCAGCTTCACCGAGCCGGCAACCTGTTTCATCGCCTTGATCTGCGCGGCCGAACCAACACGGCTGACCGACAGGCCGACATTCACCGCCGGGCGGATACCCTTGTAGAACAGTTCGGTCTCGAGGAAGATCTGGCCATCGGTGATCGAGATCACATTGGTCGGAATATAGGCCGACACGTCACCGGCCTGCGTTTCAATCACAGGAAGCGCGGTCAACGAGCCCGAACCATTGGCCTCGTTCATCTTCGCTGCGCGCTCAAGAAGGCGGGAGTGAAGATAGAAGACGTCGCCGGGATAGGCTTCACGGCCGGGCGGGCGGCGGAGCAGCAGGCTCATCTGGCGGTAGGCCACAGCCTGCTTGGACAAATCATCATAGACGACCAGCGCGTGCATGCCATTGTCGCGGAAATATTCGCCCATGGTGCAGGCGGTGTAGGGTGCCAGGAACTGCATCGGCGCCGGATCGGAGGCCGTGGCGGCGACAATGATCGAATATTCCAGCGCGCCCTGCTCTTCAAGGGACCGTACGATCTGTGCAACGGTCGAACGCTTCTGGCCGACAGCGACATAGATGCAGAACAGCTTCTTGCCGTCTTCCTTGCCAGCCGCCTCATTGACCGGCTTCTGGTTGATAAAGGTGTCGACGGCAATCGCCGTCTTGCCGGTCTGGCGGTCACCAATGATCAGCTCGCGCTGACCACGGCCAATCGGGATCAGGCTGTCGATCGCCTTCAGGCCGGTCTGCATCGGCTCATGAACCGATTTGCGCGGCATGATGCCGGGGGCTTTCACCTCGACCCGGTTGCGGGTCACATCCTTCAGCGGGCCCTTGCCGTCAATCGGGTTGCCAAGCGCGTCGACAACGCGGCCAAGAAGGCCCTTGCCAACCGGCGCGTCAACAATCGACGCGGTACGGCGCACAACGTCACCTTCCTTGATGGCGCGGTCATCACCGAAGATCACGATACCGACATTGTCTGCCTCAAGGTTCAGCGCCATGCCCTTGACGCCGCTCTCGAACTCGACCATCTCGCCGGCCTGAACCTCGTCAAGACCGTGGACGCGGGCAATACCGTCGCCAACCGACAATACGCGCCCGACCTCGGCGACCTCTGCGTCGCTGCCAAAATTGGCGATCTGTTCCTTCAGGATTGCTGAAATTTCAGCCGCACGAATATCCATCACGCTATACCCTTCATAGCTGTTTCAAGCCGGTTGAGCTTTGTTCTGACTGATGTGTCGATCATCCGCGACCCGATCCGCACGACCAGGCCTCCGATCAGCGCCGGATCGACCCGCATGGAGAGCGAGAGCTTGTCGCTGCCGGCAATTTTCGCCACCGCCTTTTCGACACGCGAGCGGCGCTTGTCGTCAAGTTCGATGGCGGAGATGATTTCGGCCGAGATCTCGCCCCGACGGCGGGCATGCTCGGCAAGGAAGGCGGAAATGATCCGGGACAGGGCGTGCAGCCGGCCATTGGTCGCGACCGTGCCGACAAAGCGGACAGTCAGCTCGTCGGCGCCGCCCTTTTCAAGAATGGCTGTCATCGCCCTGGTCTGCTCCGACCAGGAGATTGCCGGTGACCCGGCAAGCATCTTCATCTCGTCATTACCGGCCAGAATGTCGGCAAGACTGGTAAGGTCGGCAAAAACTGCATCGATTTTGCCAGCGTCCTCGGCGAGTGCGTACAGTGCACCTGCATAACGGCCGGCAAGACCCTTAGCGCTAGAACTCAACGACGTGCCCTCATCAACAGGAATTTTTCACCATGGCGCAGGCTGTAACCGGCGCTGACCGGTGACCATTTGCACCGGTGAGGTGGCTATCATACCCGTGCCGGAAAGGCAAGCGCCGAAGCCGCCTAATTTGGGCAGGAAATCGGGCTCGCCACATCGCGCTGTCTAGAGAAAGCTGTAGGGGTCGATATCAACCTGCAGCCTGACAGCCGATGGCAGGGAGGCCGCCGCAAGCCAGGCCGCGATGACCGCCTGGATATCGACGGTCTTGTCAGCCCTGACAAGCGCCCGACCACGGTGCCGGCCGCGGAGGAATCCAAGTGGCGCCAGGCTTGGCCCGAAGATATCAACCCCGTGATAATGCGGGCGGTTGGCGTCAAGCGCCTGCATCGCCGCCTGCAGCCGCTGCGGGTCCGGCGCCGAGAGCACCAGCGCGGCGAGTCGCGCGAACGGGGGCATGCCGGCAAGGCGGCGCGACTGCGCCTCGGCCTTCAGGAATCTGTCCCGGTCGCCGGACAGCAGCGCTTCCATCACCGGGTTGGTGCTGTCCATCGTCTGCAGCAGGGCAAGCCCGGGCCGGCTGGCGCGGCCGGCCCGGCCGGCGACCTGGGCCAGCATCTGGAAGCTGCGTTCGGCGGCGCGCAGGTCACCGCCGGCAAGCCCAAGATCGGCGTCAACAATCCCGACCAGCGTCAGATTGGGGAAATGGTGGCCCTTGGCCGCCATCTGCGTGCCGATGATGATATCGACCTCACCATCAACAACCGACCGCACGAACGTCTCGGCGCTGCCCGGGCTTGCCACCGTGTCGCTTGAAAAGACGGCAAACCGGGCGTCGGGAAAACGCTGCAGCACCTCCTCGGCAAGGCGTTCCACACCCGGCCCGCAGGCCTGCATGCTGTCCTCCTCACCGCATTCGGCACAGCCGCTTTGCGGCCGCGCCGCATAGCCGCAATGATGGCATTTCAACCGCCCGGCAAGGCGATGCATAACCATCCAGCTGTCGCAGTTCGGACAGGTCACCTTGTGGCCACAGGCACCGCACAGCGTGAGCGGCGCATAACCGCGTCGGTTCAGGAACAGCAGCGACTGCTCCCCGGCCTCGAGCCGCCCGCTGATCGCCTCGACAAGCGGCGGCGCCAGCCAGCGGCCGCGCTCCGGCGGCGTGCGCCGCAGATCGACCGCGGCAATCTCGGGAAGGCTGGCCTCGCCGACGCGCTGCGGCAGGCTGATATGGCGGTAGCGCGGCGGGTCACCGACCTTGCCGGCATTGACCCAGCTTTCCAGCGAGGGCGTCGCGGTGGCGAGAATGGCCGGACAGTTCTGCAGACGGGCGCGCAATATCGCCATATCGCGCGCATGATAGGTGACCTGATCCTCCTGCTTGTAGGCATGTTCATGCTCTTCATCGACCACGATCAGCCCGAGATCGGAAAAGGGCAGGAACAGCGCCGAGCGCGCGCCGACAACCACCGCCGCCTCGCCAAGCGCGATATGCCGCCAGGCGCGGCGCTTGCGCCCCGGGGCGACGTCGGAATGCCATTCCGTCGGCGGCACCCCGAACCGGTCCTGGAACCGCTGTTTCCAGGCCGCCGACAACGCGATCTCCGGCAGCAGGATCAATGCCTGCCGCCCGGCCGCCACGACCTTCTCGACAGCATCGAAATAGACCTCGGTCTTTCCCGACCCGGTCACCCCGTCGAGAAGCATCGGCGTGAACCCGGCCCCGAGATTGCCGGTGATGTGCTGCATCGCCGCCAGCTGGTCAGCGGTCGGCGGCGGGCCGGCGACAGGCTGCGGGCGCGGCGGCGGCGTGCTGTCACTGACAAGCAGTGTTTCCAGCGAACCGGCCTTCGCCATCGCCGTGACAACGCCGGCGCTGACACCGGCCTCGCGCTGCAGATCGGCAGCCGGGAGCGCGCCGGCCACCGACAGCACTTCGACAATGCGGCGACGAGCGGCGGTCAGGTTTTCATCCGCAGGCGGCGTGTCCGGGCGGCGATAGATCTTGCGCTGTGGCGGCGGGTGCAGCGCCTGCGGCTGGCTCAGCGCCATTTTCACCACCCCGCCAATCGGCGCCATTGTCCAGCTGGCAACGCGTTCAAGGAAATCGACAAAGTTCGGCGGCAGGGGCGGCAACGGCGCGACAGCAGTCACCGGCTTCAGCGTTGTTGCCGGGACCGTGCCGTCACCCGGGCCGAGAACGACGCCGTTCAGCTGGCGCGGGCCAAAGGGAACGCTGACAATGCTGCCACGCGGCAGCGGCCCGAGACCATGCCGGTTATAGTCGAAGCTACGGTCGAGCGGTACCGCGACGGCGACCCGGACGGTTTTCTGGCTGCCGCCGGTTTCCGCTGTCGAGGTCATCCCCGGTACTGTCCCCATGTAACCGCCTCCATGTAACCGCCCCCATGTTACTGGACAGGTGGATTTGCCACCTGTCATGCGATACACTCCGCGCGTCGGCACGGCCGATACCAACCTACACCGGAGAGCGGATTTCCTGACATGAAAATTTTCCTCGACAGCGCCGATATCGGCGAGATCGAAGCCCATATTGCCAGCGGCTTTGTCGACGGCGTCACCACCAACCCGTCACTGATTGCCAAATCGGGGCGCAACATTCTGGAAACCATCGCCCAGATCTGCGAGATGGTCGATGGCCCGGTCAGCGCCGAGGTGGCCGCGACCGATTTCGAGACAATGCTGAAGGAAGGAAAGAAGCTCGCCGCGCTGGCGCCGAATGTCACCGTCAAGGTGCCCCTGACCGAGGCCGGGCTTCGCACCTGCCGCGCCCTTCGCGAGGCCGGGACACAGGTCAATGTCACGCTGTGTTTCAGCGCCGGGCAGGCGCTGCTGGCGGCGAAGGCCGGTGCCACCTTCATCTCGCCCTTTGTTGGCCGGCTGGACGATATCGGGCAGGACGGCATGGGCCTGATCGAGGAAATCTGCACCATCTATGACCAGTATGACATGTCGACCGAGGTTCTTGTCGCCTCGGTGCGCAGCACCCAGCATGTCGTCGATGCGGCCATGCTTGGTGCCGATGTTGTCACCCTGCCGCCGAAAATCCTGACGGCGCTCTACAAGCACCCGCTGACCGACAAGGGTCTGGCCGCCTTCATCTCGGACTGGGAAGGCACCGGGCAGTCGATCCTCTAGCGGCGGTGGCGGCGCGGCAGCAGATAGAGGCGCACCGGCTGGCCTGGCTTGCCTGGCTGCAGACCGAGCGGCGCTATGGCGAAAATACGCTTGCCGCCTATGCTGCCGACCTTGACGATTATCTGCGCCATGCCGGCGCCGATGCCGCGCCCGACAGGCGATGTTTTCGGGGCTGGCTTGCCGATATGGCGGCCCGCGATCTGGCGCGCAGCACGATGGCCCGCCGGGTTTCGGCGCTGCGTGGTTTCTACCGCTTTTGCGGGCGCACCGGCAGGATGACGGTCAATGATCTGAGCTGGCTTCGCGCCCCGCGGCCGCCAAAATCGGTACCAAAACCGGTATCCGAGGCCGACGCACGGGCGCTTCTGGCGGCGATCTTCCGGCGCCGTGGGGACGACTGGACGAAGCAGCGTGATTTCGCGCTGCTGATGCTTCTATATGGCGGTGGGTTGCGCATTTCCGAGGCGCTCGACCTGACCCGCGGTGACGCGCCGCTGGGCGAATGGCTGCGGATCACCGGCAAGGGCGGCAAGGTCCGCGACGTTCCGGTGCTTCCCGCCATCGCCGGGGCGGTGAACACCTATCTTGATGGCTGTCCGTTCGATGGCGGGGCGTCAGGCCCGCTGTTTGTCAGCGCCCGCGGCAATGCCTATGGCGCGCGGGCCGCGCAGCGGCTTGTCGAGACGTTGCGGCTGGAATTGAATCTGCCGGCGCATGTGACACCGCATGCGCTTCGCCATGCCTTCGCCACGCATCTTCTTGGCAATGGCGCCGATCTCCGGGCGATCCAGGAACTTCTCGGCCATGCCAGCCTGTCGACAACACAGCGCTACACCAATGTCGACGAGGCGCATCTGGTGCGCATGCATCGTGAAACCCATCCCCGCGCCTCGTGACGCAGCAACATCGTGGCGTCGGAAAGGCACCTTACATGTGAATGGCGCGGCCATCGACCGCCAGCGCCGCTTCCTTGACCGCCTCGTTCAACGTCGGATGCCCGTGACAGGTGCGGGCGATATCCTCTGACGAGGCGCCAAAGGCCATCGCGGTGGCGCATTCATGGATGATCGTGCCGGCCTCATGGCCGATGATGTGGACACCGAGGACACGGTCGGTCTCGGCATCGGCAAGGATCTTCACGAACCCGTCAGCATGGCCCTGCGCCCGCGCGCGGCTGTTCGCCGAGAACGGGAAGCTTCCCTTGTTATAGGCGATCCCGGCCTCTTTCAGCGCCTCCTCGCTCTTGCCAAGCGTAGCCACCTCGGGCGCGGTATAGACAATGCCCGGCACCAGCTCGTAATCGACATGACCGGCCTGGCCGGCCATGATCTCGACAGCGGCAACGCCGTCCTCCTCGGCCTTGTGGGCCAGCATCGGCCCGTCAATCACATCGCCGATGGCATAGATATCCTCGACCGACGTCTCGAAGCGCGCATCAACCCTGATACGGCCGCGCCCGGTCATCGCCACGCCGGCCTCCTCAAGGCCAAGACCATCGGTTGCCGGGTGCCGCCCGACCGCGACAAGCGCCACATCGGCCTTGATGGTTTCCTCATCACCGCCATCCGCCGGCGCGACGGTCAGCGTCACGCCGCTCTTGCCGGAACTGGCCGCTTTCACCGCCGTCTTCAGGCGGAATTTCAGCCCCTGCTTCTTCGCGATGGCCATGAATTTTTTGGCGATCTCGTCATCCATGCCAGGCAGGATCCGCGGCAGGAACTCGATCACCTCCACCTCGGCGCCAAGTCGCGCCCAGACGGTGCCAAGCTCAAGCCCGATATAGCCGGCACCAATCACGATCAGCTTCTTCGGCACCTTCGGCAGCGCCAGCGCGCCGGTCGAGCTGACAATGCGCGTCTCGTCGATTTCGATCCCCGGCAGGCTGGAGGCATGGCTTCCCGAGGCGATCAGGATTTTCTCGGCCGTGTAGCTGCCCTTATCCTTGCCGTCGGTCAGCGTCACCTTGCCCGGCCCGTCGATGCGGGCCTGTCCCTGCAGACGCGTGACCTTGTTCTTCTTGAACAGGAAATCGATGCCGCCGGTCAGGCTGCCGACAATCTCGTCCTTGCCCTGCATCATCTTCGGCAGATCAAGCTTCACGCTGCCGACGGAGATACCCAGAGCGGCCAGTCCGCCACCCGCCGCCTCGGCATAATGTTCGGAGGCGTTCAACAACGCCTTTGACGGGATACAGCCGACATTCAGGCAGGTGCCGCCAAGGCTTTCACGCCGGTCGACGCAGGCCACTTTCATGCCGAGCTGCGCGGCACGGATCGCCGCCACATAGCCGCCCGGGCCGGCGCCAATGACAATCAGGTCGAATGCGGTCTCGCTCATCTGGGTCTCCAGCTTGCTTTCATTGCCGTACTGCCATCATGGGTCGTACTGCCATCATGGGTCATGCCGCCATCAGGCGGGGGTGTATCAGACCCCGAGGACAAGGCGGCGCGGATCCTCGACAAGTTCCTTGATGCGGGCCAGAAAGGACACCGCCTCACGGCCATCGATGATCCGGTGGTCATAGGACAGCGCCAGATACATCATCGGGCGAATCACCACCTGGTCATCAATCACCACCGGCCGCTTCTCGATCTTGTGCATGCCGAGGATTCCCGACTGCGGCGGGTTCAGGATCGGTGTCGACATCAGCGAGCCATAGACTCCGCCATTCGAGATGGTGAAGGTGCCGCCGGCCATGTCATCCGGGGTGATCTTGCCATTGCGGGCGCGATCGCCGAAATCGGCGATCTGCGATTCGATGGCCGCCAGATTCATCGCGCCGGCATCGCGCACCACCGGCACGACAAGGCCCTGCGGTGTGCCGACGGCGACCCCGATATTGTAGTAATTCTTGTAGATGATGTCGGTGCCGTCGATTTCGGCATTCACCGCCGGAAAATCCTGCAACGCCTGAATCGAGGCCAGAACGAACATACCCATGAAACCGAGCCGGGTGCCATAGGCAGCCTCGAATTCCTGGCGGTAATCGGCCCGCATCGTCATCAGCGCCGACATGTCGACCTCGTTGAAGGTGGTCAGCATCGCGGCGGTGTTCTGCGCTGTCTTCAATCTTGTCGCAATGACCTGACGAAGCTTCGACATCGGCACGCGTTCCTCGCGCGCGGCATCTTCCGGACGCGGCGTCTGGCGCGGCGCGGCGGAGGCGACGGTTGCGGCCGGGGTCGCCGACGCCCCTTTCATATGGGCAAGGACGTCGGCCTTGGTCAGCCGCCCGTCGACTCCGGTGCCGCGGATCGCGGCCGGATTGAGGTTGTTCTCCTCGACAAGGCGGCGCACCGCCGGTGACAGCGGCAAATCGGAGGCAGTCGCCAGTATGGCGGCGGGCGCCGACGCTGTCGGCGCCGGTGCTGCGGGGGCGGCTTCCGGTGCGGCTTCCGGCGCCGGGGTTGCGGGCGCGGCGCCTTCATTCAGGATCGCAAGGCTGGCACCCACCTCAACATTGGCGCCCTCGGCAGCGATGATCTCGCCAAGCGTGCCGGCGGCCGGCGCCGGCACCTCGAGTGTCACCTTGTCGGTCTCGAGCTCGACAACCGGCTCATCGGCAGCCACGGCATCGCCGGTCTTCTTGATCCAGCGGGCCACCGTCGCATCCGCCACGGATTCACCAAGAGTAGGAACTGTGATTTCGATCGCCATGGCGCTGCGGCCTCCTCGGTCGGGGGCTGTTTTCACCCCTGTTGTCAAACTTCGACGTGAACGGCCCCGTGCGGGCCGGTCTGTTCTGTGTCACCCGGCCTATGTGTCGGCCGACAGGCCGAGCGCATCGGCGACAAGCTTTGCCTGTTCGCGCTTGTGGCGGCCAAGCGTACCCGTTGCCGGCGAGGCGGCTGCGTCCCGGCCGGCATAGATCAGGCGCTGCTGCTTCGCACCCACCGTTTCCATCGCTTCCTCGATGAAGTCGCGGACGAAGGTCCAGCCGCCCATGTTGCGCGGCTCTTCCTGACACCACACCATTGTCGCGTTCGGTGTCTGTTCCAGCACCTCGATCACGGCCCGCGTCGGGAACGGGTAGAGCTGTTCAACGCGGATGATTTCGGTGTCCCACAGCTTCGCCTCGTCACGCGCCGCCGCCAGATCGTAATAGACCTTGCCGCTGCACATCACGATCCGTTTCGCCTTGCCGGATTTCACCTGTGTGTCGCGCTCGTCAAGAACACGGTGGAAGGAAGTGCCAGGCCCCATATCGGCAAGCGACGACACGCAGCCCTTGTGACGGAGCAGCGATTTCGGCGTCATGATAACCAGCGGCTTGCGGAAGTCGCGGCGCAGCTGGCGACGAAGCACATGGAAATAATTGGCCGGAGTCGTGCAGTTGACGACCTGCATGTTGTCCTCGGCGCACAGCTGCAGATAGCGTTCAAGCCGCGCCGATGAATGTTCGGGGCCCTGGCCCTCATAGCCATGCGGCAGCAGCAGCACCAGCGCGTTCATGCGCAGCCATTTCGCCTCGCCCGAGGAGATGAACTGGTCGATCACCACCTGCGCGCCATTCGCGAAATCACCGAACTGCGCCTCCCACATCACCAGCGCGTTCGGCTCGACCTGCGAGAAGCCATATTCAAATCCCATCACCGAGGCTTCGGACAGGGGGGAGTCGATGACCTCGAAATCCGCCTGGTCGGGCGACAGATGCGCCAGCGGCGCGTACCGTTCCTCGCTCGCCTGGTCGACAAGAACGGCGTGACGCTGGCTGAAGGTGCCACGGCAGGAATCCTGTCCCGAAAGCCGTACCATATCCCCCTCAAGCAACAGCGAGCCGAACGCCAGATGCTCGGCGGTGGCCCAGTCCAGACCTTCGCCCTCGCCGATCCGCGCCGCCCGCGTCTCGATGATGCGGGTCAGTTTCGGGTTCAGCGTCATATGCTCGGGAACCGTTGTCATCGTCTCGCCGATCCGGCGCAGCGTGTCGATATCGACGGCGGTCTCGCCGCGCCGTTCGACACCATGCGCGGTGCGCATGCCGGACCAGCTTCCCTCGAGCCAGTCGGCCTTGTTCGGCCGATAGCTTGTGCCGGCCTCGAATTCCGCATCGAGATAGGCAATCCGCTCATCGACAACCGCCTGCGTCTCGGCCCGGCTCATGATACCCTCGGCGACAAGCTTGTCGGCATAGATGGTACGCGTTGTCGGGTGTTTGCCAATGGTCTTGTACATCAATGGCTGGGTGAACATCGGCTCGTCACCCTCATTATGGCCAAAGCGGCGATAGCAGAACATATCCAGCACCACATCGGTGCCAAAAGCCTGACGAAACTCGATGGCGATCCGCGCCGCATGGACAACTGCCTCGGGATCATCGCCATTCACATGGAAGATCGGTGCCATCACCATCTTCGCGACATCGGTCGGATAGGGCGAGGAGCGCGAATAATGCGGGCTTGTCGTGAAGCCGATCTGGTTGTTGACGATGATGTGGATGGTGCCACCGGTGCGATAGCCGCGAAGCGCCGAAAAGGCAAAGGTCTCGCCAACCACACCCTGACCGGCAAAGGCCGCATCGCCATGAAGCAGAATGCCGACAACCTCGCGCCGATCGACATCATCACGTTGCTGTTGCTTGGCGCGGACCCGGCCGACAACGACGGGATCGACGATTTCCAGATGCGACGGGTTCGGCGCCATGCTGAGATGCACGGTCTTGCCGTCGAATTCACGGTCCGAGGATGCGCCCATATGATATTTCACGTCACCCGACCCGCCGGCATCCTCCGGGTTGGCCGGGTTGCCGAGAAATTCCGAGATGATGGCGCGAAACGGCTTGCCGAAAACATTGTGAAGCATGTTCAGACGGCCGCGATGCGCCATGCCAACGACGATCTCGCCAAGGCCAAGCTGCGATCCGCGCTTCAGGATCTGCTCGATGGCCGGAATCATCGCCTCGCCGCCATCCATGCCGAACCGCTTGGTACCGGTGTATTTCTTGTGCAGATATTTCTCGAATTCCTCGGCATCGACAAGGCGCTCATAAATCGCCTTCTTGCCGCGCTTGGTGAAATCGGTACGGTTGCCGATGGCCTCGATACGTTCCTGGATCCAGGCCTTTTGCGCCGGGTCCTGAATGTGCATGAATTCGACACCGATGGTCCCGCAATAGGTGCGGCGCAGCGTTTCGACGATTTCACGAAGCGTCGCGGTTTCAAGCCCGAGGACGTAATTGATGAAGATCGGGCGGTCCCAATCCTCGTCGGTGAAACCATAGGTCGCCGGATCAAGTTCGGGATGAAGCGGCTTGTTCTCCAGCGACAGCGGGTCAAGATCGGCAATCAGATGCCCGCGGATCCGGTAGGCGCGGATCAGCATCACGGCGCGAAGCGAATCCAGCGTCGCCGCCCGCATGTCATCGGCATTCATCCGCCGTCCGGCGGCATGGCCGGCGGCAACGGCATTGATCGAATCGGCCGGATCGGTGGCGCCGACGATGCGACTGGCGTTGCGCGCCCAGCTGGGGCCACGGTCGATTTCGGCACTGCTGTCGCCAAGCGCGTTCAGCTGTTCGAAATAGCGCGCCCAGCGCGCATCGACCGCCGACGGGTCGCGCCGCCAGGCGGCGTTCATTTCGGCAATGAAAGTGGCATTGGCCGCCGACAGAAAGGTCAGATCAAAGTCACCAGCCGGATCTGGCGGGGCTGGCACCTGCGCCGCGTCATCCATATGTAAAACACCCGTTCATGTTGTTTCCCGTCCCCAGTCTAGGCGCTGGCGGCTGAGATTCAAGCCATCAGCGTTTCAGACGCCCCGCGCCATGGCGCGGGTCACGGCATTGCCGATATCCGCCGGCGATTCCGCCATCTCGAACCCGGCCGCCTGCATGGCACCGATCTTGTCGGCAGCGCCGCCGCTGCCACCGCTGACGATGGCACCGGCATGGCCCATACGGCGGCCCGGCGGCGCTGTCTGGCCGGCGATGAAGCCGGCAATCGGCTTGCGCTTCGGCTGCGCGCTGTAGAAGGCCGCTGCCTCTTCCTCGGCCGACCCGCCGATTTCGCCGATCATCACAATCGCCTCGGTCTGGTCGTCGGCAAGGAACATCTGCAGGCAGTCGATGAAATTGGTGCCGTTCACCGGGTCGCCGCCGATACCGATACAGGTCGACTGGCCAAGCCCGACAGCGCTTGTCTGGGCCACCGCCTCATAGGTCAGTGTTCCCGAGCGCGACACGATCCCGATCTTGCCGGGGGTGTGGATGTGACCCGGCATGATGCCGATCTTGCACTCTCCCGGGGTGATGATACCGGGGCAGTTCGGGCCAATCAGGCGGCTCCGGCTACCGTCAAGCGCCCGCTTCACCCGCACCATGTCGAGCACCGGAATGCCCTCGGTGATGCAGATGATCAGCGGCATGCCGGCATCAATGGCTTCAAGGATCGAATCCGCGGCAAAGCGTGGTGGCACATAGATGACCGAGGCGTTGGCGCCGGTCTCGGCCATCGCGGCGCCAACCGAATTGAACACCGGCAGTCCAAGATGCGTCTGCCCGCCCTTGCCGGGAGTCACGCCGCCAACCATGATGGTGCCGTAATCAATCGCCTGTTCGGAATGGAAGGTCCCCTGCGAGCCGGTAAAGCCCTGGCAGATGACCCTTGTCTGGCTATTCACGAGAACTGACATGACTTTCCCCCGTCAGGCGGTGGCGGCGACGATCTTCGCCGCTGCATCGGCCAGATTGTCCGCCGGAATGATGTCGAGGCCACTTTCGGCCATGATGCGCTTGCCTTCATCGACATTCGTGCCCTCGAGCCGCACGACAAGCGGCTTGTCGAGGCCGAGCGTGCGGGCCGCGCCGACAACGCCCTCGGCGATGATGTCACAGCGCATGATGCCGCCGAAGATGTTCACCAGGATACCGCGCACATTCTCGTCCGAGAGAATGATCTTGAAGGCCTCGGTGACACGCTCCGTGGTCGCGCTGCCGCCGACATCGAGGAAATTTGCCGGCGAGCCGCCCTGCAGCTGGATGATATCCATCGTCGCCATGGCAAGGCCGGCGCCATTGACCATGCAGCCGATATTCCCGTCGAGCTTGATATAGTTGAGATCGAATTCGCTGGCGCGGACCTCGGCCGGGTCCTCCTCGGCGAGATCGCGAAGCTCCATCACCTCGGGATGCCGGTACAGCGCGTTGTCATCGAAGCTCATCTTCGCATCGAGCGCCAGCAGGTCGCCGGCACCGGTCACGACCAGCGGGTTGATCTCGATCAGGCTGGCATCAAGCGCGCTGAAAGCGTCATAGAGGCCATTAAGGAATTTCGGGAGCTGCTTTGCCGTCGCGCCGGCCAGCCCCATGACCCCGGCGAGCCGGCGCGCGTGATGCGGCTGCAGGCCGGTTGCCGGGTCGATGGCAACGGACAGGATCTTGTCGGGCCGGGTGGCGGCGACTTCCTCGATATCCATGCCGCCCTCGCTGGAGGCGATGATGGTGATCCGGCTGCTGCCACGATCCACAAGCAGGGACAGATAGAGCTCATCCCCGATATCGCAGCCTTCCTCGACATAGAGGCGCTTGACCTCGCGCCCCTGCGGGCCAGTCTGGTGTGTGACAAGCGTCTTGCCGAGAAGATCGGTGGCAACCTCGCGCACCTCATCAACCGAGGAGACAACCTTGACCCCGCCCGCCTTGCCGCGGCCACCGGCATGGATCTGCGCCTTCACGACATATACCGGCCCGCCTAGCGCGGTGGCGGCATCGACCGCCTCATCGACCGAGAATGCCGGCTTGCCACGCGGCACCGCAACCCCGAAACCGGCCAGCAAGGTCTTGGCCTGATGTTCATGGATATTCATCTGAATTCCCCCACAAAACGGACCTCGGCCCGCACCCGAACCTATTCCAGAGACTCGACAACCTCGTTGAGCGCCCGTACGGCAGCGACCGAATGGTCAAACATCGCCTTTTCCTCATCATCAAGCGCGATTTCGACAATGCGCTCGACCCCGCCGGCGCCAAGCACGACCGGCACGCCGACGTAAAGGCCGGACAGCCCATAGGCGCCATCCACATAGGCGGCACAGGGAAGCACGCGTTTCTTGTCGAGAAGATAGGCCTCGGCCATCTCGATGGCAGAGGAGGCCGGCGCATAGAAGGCCGAACCGGTTTTCAGCAGGCCGACGATTTCGGCGCCGCCATCACGCGTCCGCTGCACGATCTCGGCAATCCTTGCTTCGGTCGACCATCCCATGGCGATCAGGTCGGGAACCGGAATGCCGGCCACCGTCGAATACCGGACAAGCGGCACCATCGTGTCGCCATGACCACCAAGAACAAAGGCCGTGACATCCTCGACCGAGACCTTGAACTCCTCGGCCAGGAAATAGCGAAAGCGCGCCGAATCCAGAACGCCGGCCATACCGACAACACGCGCCGTCGGCAGTCCCGCGGCCTGCTGCAGCACCCCGACCATCACATCGAGCGGATTGGTGATGCAGATCACGAAGGCTTCGGGGCAGTTGTCGCGGATGCCGGCGCCAACCTGCTGCATGACCTTGGTATTGATCCCGATCAGGTCATCGCGGCTCATGCCGGGCTTGCGGGCGACCCCGGCGGTGACGATCACCACATCGCTTCCGGCCAGCGCCGCATAGTCGTTGGACCCGGCAAGCGACGCATCGAATCCCTCGATCGGGCTTGCCTGCGCGATATCAAGAGCCTTGCCCTGCGGAATGCCCTCGGCGATGTCGAAAAGCGTGACGTCACCAAGTTGTTTCAGGCCGGCAAGAAGGGCGAGAGTGCCTCCGATGTTGCCAGCGCCAACCAGTGAAATTTTGTTGCGAGCCATATCCTGCGGTTCCTGAAATACGTTTGGAATTGCGGATCGTCAGCAGCTGCGGGCGTACGACGAAATGTTGCCGGTGGTTTACCGGAATCCACCCGTCTAAACAAGAAGAATTGCCGCACCCCGGCAACCCTGCCGGCAGCCACTGGCCGGCGGCCGCGATCTATGGCTTGCCATGCCGGCGTGTCATTTCCCCAAGCCGTGATCGCGTCCGGTCAAATTCAAAGGCGAAAAGGTGACCGTCATATAGCGTCTCGATCTCGCTGGCGGCCGACGCAATCAGAAATCGCTGCCGGTCATAGAGCGCATCGACAAGCCACATGAACCGCCGCGCCGACGCCTCGTTCCTGTCCGACAGCGCCGGCACATGATCGATGATCAGGCCGGCAAACCGACCGGCGATGGCCAGATAGTCACGCGCCGCCAGCGGCGCCTCGCACAGTGCCGCGAAACTGGCCCGCGCCACATCACCCGCCACCCGGTCGAAATGGATCTCGCGCCCGGCGACCCGGATGATGTCACCGGTGATCTCGGCCGTGCCGGCAAGCTGCCGGAAGCTGTCCGCTAGCGCGGCCTCGGCGCGCTGGTCATCAGGCACATACCAGGCCGGCAGCGAGGCCAGCATGCTGGCACGCCAGTCCTGCCCGGCGGCGATTTCGTGAATCGCGCACCGGGTTTTCAAAAGCTCGATGAAGGGAAGGAAGCGGTCGCGATGAAGGCCGTTCTTGTAGAGCTCGTCAGCATGCCGGTTCGAGGTCGCGACCACCGTCACGCCGCGATCGAACAGCGCCGTGAAAAGCCGTGCCAGAATCATCGCATCGGCAATGTCCCGTACCTCCATTTCATCGAAGCACATCACCCGGCCATGCGCCGCCAGACTGTCGGCCGCCGCCGCGATCGGATCATCGGCACCAGCTTCGCGGGCGGCATGAACCGCATCCTGTGCCATCACCATAAAATCATGAAAATGCAGACGGAACGGGCGAATGTCGCCTTGCGACAGGGCAAGCGCGCGATGGAACATGTCCATCAGCATGGTCTTGCCGCGCCCCACCCCGCCATGGATATAGAGCCCGGTGACCGGTTCCGCGCGCCGCGAAAGGCCAGTAAACCAGCGCCGCTTCGGCAGCTGTTGCAATCTTGCGATCAGATCATCGAGCGCCGTTGCCACGGCCATCTGGCCGGCATCATGCGTCAGGTCGCCAGTTTCAGTTCGGGCAGTGAGGGCGGCGCCTACTGTGGCGGGTGCGGCGGTGTCAGCCATTCATCATTCCGGCAGCCGGGTCAGGGCGCAGCGCGGTGGCATCACCGGCTGGCGATTTCGCTCTTGATGCTGGCAATGGCCTTGCCCGGATTCAGCCCCTTGGGGCAGGTCTTCGCGCAGTTCATGATGGTGTGGCAGCGATAGAGTGCAAAGCTGTCATCCAGCGCGTCGAGCCGCTCACCCGTGCGGTCATCACGGCTGTCGGCGACCCAGCGATAGGCCTGAAGCAGCACCGCCGGCCCCAGATATTCATCACCGTTCCACCAGTAGCTCGGGCAGGCGGTCGAGCAGCTGAAACACAGCACGCATTCCCACAGCCCGTCGAGCTTTTCACGCTCGGCCGGCGACTGGCGGCGTTCCTCGCCTGCCGGCGCGTCGGCATCCGCCTTCAGCCAGGGCTCGATCGAGGCCAGCTGGCGATAGGCATTGCTGAGATCGGGGACCAGATCCTTGACCACCGGCATGTGCGGTAGCGGGAAGATCTTCACATCGCCCTTCACATCCTCGATGCTTTTCAGGCAGGCCAGCGTGTTGGTGCCGTCGATATTCATCGAGCAGGAGCCGCAGATTCCCTCGCGGCAGGAACGCCGGAAGGTCAGGCTGCTGTCTTGCTCGCTCTTGATCTTGATCAGCGCGTCGAGAACCATCGGTCCGCATTCGTCGAGATCGATCTCGAATTTGTCGACACGGGGGTTGTCATCATCATCCGGCGACCAGCGATAGATCTGGAACACACGAACATTCGATGCGCCCTCGGGGGCCGGATAATGGTCCCCGGCGGTGATCCTGGAATGCGCGGGAAGGGTAAATTCAGCCATGATGTCGCCAGCCCCCATACTGCCTTGTTATCAACTGCCTTGCTATCTGCAGCCCGAACGCCCTGTAGAACTTGCCGGTCAATAGACGCGCGGTGCCGGAGGAATCGGCGCCACATCGTTGCTGAGCGTGTTCATCACAACCTTGCGGTAATCGAGACGCGATTCATTATTGTCGTCGAGCCACATGACCGTGTGTTTCATCCAGTTTTCGTCATCGCGCTCCGGCCAGTCTTCATGCGCGTGCGCGCCGCGTGATTCCTCGCGCTGGTCGGCCGACCGGATGGTGACGAGTGCCTGACCCATCAGATTTTCCAGCTCCATCGCCTCGATGAGGTCGGTGTTCCAGATCAGCGACTGATCCCTGATCCCGATATCACCCATCTGCGCGGCGACACGGTCCATGCTCGAGACGCCGTCGGCAAGGGTATCGGTCGACCGGAACACGGCGGCGTGTTTCTGCATCACCTGCTGCATTTTCAGACGGATCTCGGCCGCCCCGGTACCGCCCTTGGCGTGACGCATGCGGTCAAACCTCTCCAGCGCCTTGTCGGTCGCCGCCTGCGGCGCTGTGCGGGCGGTGCCGCCCGGTGTGCAGGTCTCGGCGGCGCGATGCGCGGCGGCGCGTCCGAAGACGACGATGTCGAGAAGTGAATTGGTGCCAAGGCGGTTCGCGCCATGCACGGACACGCAGGCCGCCTCGCCAATGGCCATCAGGCCCGGCACGATGGCGTTCTCGTCGCCATTCTTCACCGAGATCACCTCGCCGTGATAGTTGGTGGGGATGCCGCCCATATTGTAATGCACTGTTGGCAGAACGGGGATCGGCTCGCGGGTGACATCGACGCCGCAGAAGATCCGCGCCGTTTCGGTGATCCCCGGAAGCCGCTGATGCAAGGTATCGGCGTCGATATGCTCCAGATGAAGCATGATGTGGTCCTTGTTCGGACCAACCCCGCGGCCTTCATTGATCTCGATCGTCATCGCCCGGCTGACCACATCGCGGCTGGCAAGGTCCTTGGCCGTCGGCGCGAACCGTTCCATGAAACGCTCGCCCTCGGAATTCGTCAGATAACCGCCTTCGCCGCGCGCGCCCTCGGTGATCAGCACGCCGGCGCCATAGACACCGGTCGGGTGGAACTGCACGAACTCCATATCCTGGAGCGGCAGACCGGCGCGCAGCGCCATCGCATTGCCGTCGCCGGTGCAGGTATGCGCCGAGGTGCAGGAGAAATAGACGCGCCCGTAGCCACCGGTGGCGAGGACCGTCTGCTGGCCCCAGAACCGGTGCAGCGTGCCGTCTTCCATGCACAGCGCGATCACGCCGGCGCATTCGCCATCCTCGTTCATCAGCAGATCAAGCGCGAAGAACTCGATATGGAAATGCGCCTTGTGCTTCAGGCATTGCTGATAGAGCGTGTGCAGGATGGCATGGCCGGTCCGGTCGGCGGCGGCGCAGGCGCGGCGCGCCATCGACTTGCCGTAATCAAGTGTATGGCCACCAAAGGGCCGCTGATAGATCTTGCCTTCCTCGGTCCGCGAGAAGGGCACACCGTAATTTTCCAGCTCGATCACCGACGGAATCGCGTTGCGGCACATATATTCAATGGCGTCCTGGTCACCAAGCCAGTCAGACCCCTTGACGGTGTCATACATGTGGTACTGCCAGTTGTCGCCTTCGCCCATATTGTTCAGCGCGGCGCCGATGCCGCCCTGCGCCGCGACCGTGTGCGACCGTGTCGGGAACACCTTGGTGATACAGGCCGTGCTCAGCCCCGACGCCGCCATGCCAAGCGTCGCGCGCAGCCCGGCACCGCCGGCGCCGACAACAACCACATCATAGTGATGATCCGTAATTTCATAAGCCGACATCAGGTCAACCCTTCCTGTCCTTGGTCAGTTGCCGCGCGCCGTTCACCGGAGGCCATCACAGCGCGACGCTCGCGATGGCCCAGAGACTTGCCATGCCGACCAGCGCCGCCGCCACACGCACAATGCCGAGAACGACATGGCGGCCACCGGGCACCGAAATATAATCCTCGATCACCACCTGCAAGCCCAGCATGCCGTGCCACAGGCCGATGGTGACAAGCCCGGCGAGCGCCAGCGCGTTCACCGGATGGCCGACCAGCGCCAGCGCACCGGCATGATCGAGGGCACCGAGGCTTGCCAGCGTGATCACGAAATAGATCATCAGCAGCAGCACAACAACGGCGCTGTATCGCTGCCAGCGCCAATGCCCCAGTCCCGGGATGCGTCGCCGATACACAATGCCTGCCGGATGATCAGCCATGGCCTCTCCCCCTTAAGCCAGGATGGCAAGCCACAGGCATGCCGTCAGCAGGAACGTCAGGAACAGCACGATATGCCCGCTGCGATACACTTCAGGAATGGTCAGCCCGAACCCCAGATCCCAGGACAGATGCCTGACGCCATTCATCGCATGGTAGATCAGCGCCACCGAATACCCGAATAGGACAAATTGCCCCAAAGGATGCGCCACAGCCTTGGCCATCATGGCGTAGGACTCACCGCCAAGCGCCACCGCGACCAGCCATGCCGCCAGCACCAGCGTGCCGGTGGTCAGCGCAACCCCTGTTGCGCGGTGGGTGATCGACATCATCGACGTCAACTGCGGGCGATAAACCTGCAGATGCGGCGACAACGGACGCTGTCTCGCCATCACGGTCTTCCTGTTTGAATTAGCACCTTCCCAAGAGTTTTAGGGTGTCATGCCGACAATAGTCAATGCGAAAGCACGCCGCATATTGACGCTGCCCGGCCGTGGCGCGGGGGCGGCACAAGATTTCATTTGCCTAATCGAAAAATTCCGAGGACAACTCCCGGGTGATGAAGAATGTGCTGTCTATTCACTCCTCGGTCACTGTCGGCTTTGTCGGCAACAATGTCGTTGGTCCGGTTCTGACCGCTCTTGACCTCGCGCCGCTGCTTGTTCCCACGGTCATGCTGGCGGCACATCCGGGCTATGGGCGCCGGGTGGGCGATGCCGTGCCAGATCATATTGTCGGGGATGTCCTTGCCGGTCTTGGCGAGATGACCGAGATCGGGCAGATCGCGGCTGTGGTCTCCGGCTATCTGGGTTCGGTCGGGCAGACCGACGCCATCGCCGGATTCATCGATGCCTGGCGCACCGCCAGCACCGGCAGCTATATTCTCGACCCGGTCCTTGGCGACAGGGGGCGGCTCTATCTGTCCGAAGAACTGGCACAGGCGATGATCGAGAGGTTGCTGCCCCGCGCCGACATCATCACCCCGAACATGTTCGAGCTTGGCTTTCTGACCGGGATGCCGGTGTCTTGCCTCGCCACGGCAGAACCCGCCGCGCGGCAGCTGGTGACAACACACAGGCTGCAGGCCGTCATCGCCACCGGCATTGATAACGGGCCGGCCGGTGTCGGCGATCTGCTGGTGCCACGGTCAGGCGACAGCCTCTGGCGCGCGGCCGGCAGCAACGGGCATAATGTGGCTGGCGGCGGCGATTTGCTGACCGCCATTCTGGCCGGCCAACTGGCACGGGGCGTGACGCTTGAACCGGCCTTTGAGACAGCCAGCCGGACCACGCAGGAAATCATTGCGGCAAGCGCCTCGCCGCGCGATCTGGCATTGCTTGAGTATCTCGGCCATGTGGCCGCACTGACGGACCGGACACAAAGCTGACGGCCAGACCCTGACGGCCAGACCCTGACGAAACGCCCCTAACGACCAGACAGGCCGCGTTCGGCAACAAGCTCGGCGATCTGCACCGAATTCAGCGCCGCGCCCTTGCACGCACCAGAACACCATGCCGTTCTCGACCGTCGGGTCCTTGCGAATCCGGCTGATGAAGACGGCATCCTCGCCGGCGGCTTCATGCGGCGTGACATACCCTTCATCGGCACGGTGATCGATCACCGAGATCCCCGGCGATTCGCGCAGCAGTTCGCGAACGCCCGATTCGGTCATCGGTTTGTCGGTTTCGATGAAAACCGCCTCGCTATGGCCAATGAAGACCGGGATGCGGACGCAATGCGCCACCAGCTCGATCGCCGGGTCGAGAATCTTCTTTGTCTCGGCGGTCATCTTCCATTCTTCCTTGGTGAAACCGTCATCAAGAAAGACATCAATATGCGGAATGGCGTTGAAGGCAATCTGCTTGGTGAAATTCTCCGGGCGTACCGGGTCATTCACATAGATGCCGCGGGTCTGGTTGAACAGCTCGTCCATGGCCGGCTTGCCGGCCCCCGACACCGCCTGATAGGTCGAGACAACGACCCGCCTGACACCAAAGCTCTCATGAAGCGGCTTCAGCGCGACGACAAGCTGCGCCGTCGAACAATTCGGGTTGGCGATGATGTTGCGCCCGCCATTGCCGCGCAGCGCCGCATCGACGCTGTCTGCATTCACTTCCGGCACGATCAGCGGCACGTCCTCATCCATGCGGAAGGCCGAGGAGTTGTCGATGACGAGACAGCCTGCCTCACCGGCGCGCGGCGCGACCTCCTTGGCCGTGCCGCCACCGGCCGAGAACAGCGCGATATCGGCCTCGCCGAAATCGAACTTGTCCAGCGCGGTCACCGTCAGCACCTCATCCTCGCCGAACGACACCTCGCGCCCGGCCGAGCGCGACGATGCCAGCGCATGCATCTTGTCGACCGGGAAGTTGCGCTCGGCAAGCGTCTGCAGCATTTCGCGTCCGACGGCACCGGTGGCGCCGACAACAGCTACTCGATATCCCATGTCATCCTCGTCTTCATGACCCCGAACATTATGCCGGGTGTTAATATGATCCTGCCTTGCCGAGGCGTTTAGCGCGCCAGCCGGTCCAACGCGTCGATCACCGCATCGGTCATGCCGTCGGTGCCGGTCTGCGTGCAGCCGGGCGTCATGATGTCACCGGTGCGGCTGGTGGCCAGCGCCTTGTCGACGGCCGCCTCGAGAAGGTCCGCCTCGGCGCCCTGGTCGAAACTGTAGCGAAGCAGCATCGCAAAGCTCATGAACTGCGCCAGCGGGTTGGCGACGCCCTGACCGGCGATATCCGGGGCCGAGCCGTGGACCGGTTCATACATCGCCTTCGGCAGGCCGGTTTCCGGGTCGGGCGCGCCAAGCGATGCCGATGGCAGCATGCCAAGCGAGCCGGTCAGCATCGCCGCGCAATCCGACAACAGATCGCCGAACAGATTGTCAGTGACAATCACGTCGAACTGCTTCGGGTTGCGAACAAGCTGCATGGCGCAATTGTCAGCATACATGTGACCAAGCTCGATGCCGTCACCCTCGGCGGTATGCAACGCGGTCATCACCTCGCGCCAGAGAACGCCGGAATGCATGACATTGGCCTTCTCGACCGAGGTCAGCTTGCCATTGCGCTTGCGCGCCAGATCCATGCCGACACGGCCGATCCGCTCGATCTCGGGCGTGGTGTAGGCGTTGGTGTCGAACCCGCGGCGCGTGCCGTCGGGCAAATCCTCGATCCCGCGCGGCTCGGCGAAATAGGACCCGCCGCACAGCTCACGCAGAA